>Ga0180432_10002028_pt1 | contig 30958 bp, 24 predicted proteins | sample SS_ome_10_FD_132414 | JGI IMG/M metagenome (GOLD analysis project Ga0180432, IMG submission 132414) | Hypersaline lake sediment archaeal communities from the Salton Sea, California, USA - SS_1_MS_2 metaG | ecosystem: Environmental > Aquatic > Non-marine Saline and Alkaline > Hypersaline >...
CATCGGATAAAAGGTACGCCGGGGATAACAGGCTTATCTCCCCCAAGAGTTCACATCGACGGGGAGGTTTGGCACCTCGATGTCGGCTCATCGCATCCTGGGGCTGAAGTTGGTCCCAAGGGTTGGTCTGTTCGCCCATTAAAGCGGTACGTGAGCTGGGTTTAGAACGTCGTGAGACAGTTCGGTCCTTGTCTGCTGTGGGCGTAGGAGATTTGAAAGGAGCTGCTCCTAGTACGAGAGGACTGGAGTGGACGGACCTCTGGTGTTCCAGTTGTCGCGCCGGCGGCATGGCTGGGTAGCTATGTTCGGAAAGGATAACCGCTGAAAGCATCTAAGCGGGAAGCCCCCCTTAAGACTAGATCTCCCAGGGACCCTAACGGGTCCCCTGAAGGGCCCTCGAAGACTACGAGGTTGATAGGCCGGGTGTGGAAGCGCAGTAATGTGTGGAGCTTACCGGTACTAATTGCCCGTGAGGCTTGACCACTCTACTTATAACATCAAACAGCTATTCAATGAGGTCGCTCGATCAAGATATGTGATTTATAGATAAAAGGTTTCCGGTGACCATAGCGGAGAGGACACACCCGAATCCATCTCGAACTCGGAAGTTAAGCTCTCCAGCGCCGATGATACTGCAAGGTTTTGTGGGAAAGTAGGTCGTTGCCGGGAACTTTATATTATTCGGGAGCCAAAAGCTTCCGTTAAACCCCGGCGGCCCAAAAAGGTCGCTGGGGTATATCATTTTAAGGGGCCGAAGATTCAGGGGTTCGAGGGGGTGCCCGGTCAACTAGTTGATCATTTAGCACTTTTTTTAATGTTAAGGGTTGACGGTTTCGTTTCTTGTGTATATGATATATGAAAGTATATTGGCTGGTATTTATGATAAGGTCGAGGTTTCATAACGCGAAGGAGGTATCCTATGACCAAGTGGAAGTTAGTGGTTTTACCATTAGTGATTTTAAGCTTTGCGCTTACGGCGTGCCCACCGAAGCAGGTTCCGCAAATTCAGGAAGCGGGGGCTTCCATCGCAGCGGCGCGCGCTGCCGCACGCACTGCCGGTGGAACGGATTGCGCGCCTACTAAATTTCGCGCCGCCGAAGAAGCTCTGGCCGCCGCGGAATCCGCTCGAAGAAACAGGCGCTATGCCGAGGCCGTGACGCAGGCGGAGCTTGCCAAAAAGCTGGGAGATGAAGCGCGCCAGCAATGTCTCGAAGCCGCAGCGGCGCAACCGCCTCCCACTACCGAACCAACGGAAACCACTCCGACACATGTTCCTGAGGAAGCCGCAGGGTACGGCGACATTTTCAAAAACGTCTATTTCGATTTCGATAGATCCGACGTCAAGGGCGAGTTCCGGCCGGATCTCGATAACGCCGCCGATCACCTCAAGAGTCATCAAAACCTCTCCGTGGTCGTCACGGGCCATTGCGACCCGAGAGGCACCGATGAATACAATATGGCGCTCGGCGAAAGACGCGCCCGATCGGTAAAGCGATACCTCACCAACAGCGGGGTTTCCTCCTCTCGTGTGCGTGTTATATCGAAGGGTGAAAGTGCGTTGCTGGATCCTTCCTGTCAGTCCGAGAGTTGCTGGTGGGAAGAACGCCGAGCCGTTTTCGAGGTTGAAGAATAATACGTAACTCGGCAAGAGCAATTCTTGAAGTGCTCTTACTCGATACTCTTTTCGTGAGACGCAAAGGAATCATCCTGGCGGTCGCTCTCATGCTGTTAGCATGGGGGGCGGCCGCTTGTCCTACGTGGGGTAAGCTAAAGGGCAATCTCGAGCGTACCGCAAAGCTTGAAGCTCGCCTGGCCGAAATAGAAAATCGCCAAAACGATATAGAAAAAAAGCTTAGTGAACTGAGCGTAACCTCCGGCAAACGTGCCGCGGGGCTCGGTGCCGATCTTGACAATCTTGCCGCCCAGGTTCGTGAATTACGCGGCCTGGTGGACGACATTGCTTATAAAATCGAACAACACGGTTTAGGTACGACGGACGGAACGGTTGGTGGAGACGCCGAAACGAGGCTGGCGCATATCGAGCGGCGCCTCGGGGCCATCGAGGACTTACTCGGCGCATCGCCTTCCCTGCCAGAAACTCCACCGCCGACGGGCGTCGTTTCACCCGATCAACCGGCGGGGCCCAATTACAAGGCCGCATACCGAAAAGCCTACGCACTCTACGAAGCGGGACAATACGACCAGGCCCGCGCGGCCTTGGAGGAATTCGTCACAAAATTCGCCTCCACCGACTTGGCCGACAACGCCCTGTTCTGGATCGGCGAGTGCTATTACAGGCAGGCCGACTACAAGAACGCCGCTAAGAATTACGCGCGAGTCTTCAAGGAATATCCAAAAGAAAATAAGGTCCCGGACGCTTATTACAAGCTCGGGCTCGCTTTCTGGCATCTCGGAAAAAGAGAAGCCGCAATAGCGTGTCTTAAGAAAGTTTTAGTCAATTACCCCAAAAGTTACGCCGCGCCACTCGCTCGCCGTAAGCTACAAACCATCCTCAGCGAAGTTCCCGAATAACCCGGCATTGCGCGTGTAAGCGCTCGCGAAGCAACGCCAATTCGATGTTGGCATTGACAAATCCAACAGTAGTTTGCTATTATCCACTGCCTATGAGATTGGACTTATAAAGGACGGCATTCCATTTAACGAAAGGGATAAAAATGAGAAAACATTTCTCGAATTATATTGTTATTATGATTGTTTTACTTATGGTCATTTGTTGCTCACCAGTTCCGAAACAACTCACTTATGAAAGCTTGCCGGCACTTAACCCGAAAGCGAAATATCCAATAAAAGTGGGAGTTACCGATTTTACTGTTGTTCCCACTGGTGGGCGGGTGTTAGGAGGTTTGTATGACGAGCCATTGGGTAGAGCTTTCGCCAAACGATTCACAAAAGACTTAAATAATTCAAAGATATTTAACGAAGTCCTTTATCTAGGCAAAGACTTTGGCGAGTTAAAACCGGAAGAGATACTTCGTAAACATTCAATCCGATATGTATTCACCGGAAATATTGAGAATTTTAATAGAACGGTTCTACCTCATTGGATCGGTTTTATGCCTCCGATTTTTGTGGCCAGTATCGGTTGTGCAATTGGGGTTCCTGCTTGTTCTTACTTGTACAAGTCGCAAATTGCTGTCAATATCAAAATCGCTGATCTGGAGAGTGGCGTAAATTCCTTCAATAAAAGATTCAAATACACGGATCCCACTTGGCAAACCGTATGGTTCAAAGCAAGCTGGAGTGTACAAAAACGAGAGGATCGAAGAATGCAAACCCCCTCAACACGCAAAGCTATAGCAGTGATCCTCAGGGAGTTAAATACTGAAAATATTTTCGCAGGCCCCACCGAAGCGAGTGCCCCGGTGCGTGTCACACGACGGGGAACAGACATAAAAAGGAAATACGATTCCATTATTTTACCCACCCACTCTGGGGAAAAAGCTTATGTGGCGGTTATGGATCTTCGAGGAGCAAGTGGTCAACAGACGGAAAGCATTGCCAAGTCCCTCTCCGATCCCTTGAGGGTGGAGCTTCAGGGCACAGGCTATTTCAGGGTATGCGACAGGGCCAATATAGAGACGGTTATGGCGGAAATCGGCTTTCAGCAAACCGGGTGCACGTCATCGGAATGTGTTGTGCAGGTCGGGCGTGTTCTCGGAGTTGAAAAGATCATCAGCGGAAGCATCAGTAAATTGGGAGATACTTACATCATTTCTCTTCAAATAATTGATGTCGCGACCGCGTTGGTGGAAAGATCCGTATCCGAAAAGGCAGCGTGCACGGAGGGAGATTTAGTTTATCTGATGGGCATAGCCGCCAAGAAACTATGCCTTAAAAGGTAAGTAGAGTCCGGTTATTCACTTCCGGCGGCTTGGGCCTTGATGTAGTTCAGTAATCCCCCGGCCAAGAGCACCTTACGATTACGTTCGCTGAGGTTTAACTTCACTCCCACTCCCATATCCCTGTCGGTGTTTGTGACTTTGGGCGTCCTTCCCGCTTCAAGGTCTTCTCTCAGGTTATTTATGCTTAGACGATCTCCCTGCTCGATTTTTTCGTAGGCCCCTTTTTCGAGTTCGAAGGGTACTATGCCGAAGTTGATAAGGTTGTTTTTGTGAATTCTTGCGAAACTTTTTGCGAAAACCGCCTTGATGCCCAGGAACATCGGCGCCAGCGCCGCATGCTCGCGCGAGCTTCCCTGTCCGTAGTTTTCGCCGCCGACTATGAACCCTCCCCCGGCGGTCTTTGCGCGCGCGGCAAAAGTATCGTCCACCTGCTCGAACACGTGTCGGGCGATGGCGGGAATATTCGAGCGAAGCGGCAATATCTTCGGCCCGGCGGGCATTATATGGTCGGTGGTGATGTTGTCGCCGACCTTCAGCAACACCTCGTCGGCGATATTATCTTCCGGCGGTTCGTTTTTAGGCAACGGCTTGATGTTCGGGCCGCGTAAGACCTCGACCGCAGACGGGTCGTCCTCCGGTTCGAGCAGCATGGAATCGTCGATGGTGAAGGATTCGGGCCAGGGCGCATCGGGGTATACGCCCATCTCGCGCGGATCCGTCAGCCGCCCGGTGATGGCGGTAGCGGCGGCGGTTTCGGGGCTGACAAGGTAGATGAGGTCATCCCTGGTTCCCGAGCGGCCCGGGAAGTTGCGATTGTATGTTCGTACCGAATGGACGCCCGTTCCGGGGGCGCTGCCCATGCCGATACAACCGTCACAGGCGGATTCCAGAATCCTGGCGCCCGCCGAAATGAAAGACTCGAAACCGCCGTTTTCCGCAAGCATGTGCATCACTTGCCTGCTGCCGGGAGCGATGTTGAGGCTGACGTGCGGCGCGATTTTCCTGCCTTTCAACAGCTTCGCCGCAATCGTCAGCTCGCGGTACGAGGAATTGGTGCAGGAGCCGATGTTGACTTGCCGCACCACGGGCACATCGCAGTCCTTTACCTTCACCACGTTATCCGGGCTTGACGGCATGGCCACCAGCGGCTCGAGTTCGTCGAGATTGATCTCGATAAGCTCGTCGTATTCAGCGTCGGGATCGGCTGAGATCGGATCCCATTGTTTTTCGCGCTGTTGCATGGCGAGGTATTCGCGGGTTACATCGTCGGAGGGAAACACTGACGTTGTGGTACCGGTTTCCGCGCCCATGTTTGCTATGGTGGCTCTTTCGGGTACTTGGAGCGAGCCGATGCCCGGGCCGTGATATTCGATTATTTTTCCCACCCCGCCTTTTACGGTTATGCGCCGCAGCACTTCTAGGATTACGTCCTTGGCGGTGACCCACGGCTGTAGTTTGCCGACCAGCCGAATGCCCATGATTTTCGGGCATGTGAGATAAAACGGCCCGCCGCCCATCGCCACCGCAACGTCCAGGCCGCCGGCGCCGATGGCTATCATGCCCGCCCCACCGCACGTCGGGGTATGAGAATCCGCACCGAGAAGTGTTTGCCCCGGCGCACTGAACCGCTCGAGATGTACCTGGTGGCAAATACCGTTGCCCGGTCTGGAAAAAATAATACCGTGAGATTGTGCGAACGTCTGAAGGAAGAGATGGTCGTCCATATTCTCGAAGCCGGTCTGGAGCATGTTGTGATCCACATAGCTTACCGCCGGCGATACCCTGACCTTCGGCATTCCCAAAGCCTCGAACTGCAGATCGGCCATTGTCCCGGTGGCGTCCTGAAGCAGGGTTTGATCGATGCGAATTCCGATCTCCTCTCCAGGCTCGAGGACGCCCTCAATCAGATGAGACCTTAGAATTTTATAAGCCACGGTTTCTTTCATCGCCGATCACCCCTTTCAGTCAAAGGCCGCGATAGAGACTGATGATAGGAACCATATAAAAATTCGTCAAGCAATACCTGCGTCTGAAACCGGAGATTGCACATTCCGGGGGTATATTGGTTTTTTACGGTGGATAAATATATAATGAACATTCGGTGACTGGGCTTAATTGCAATAAAGTGTAAAATGTACTAGGGTTGAAATAGTTATTTCGGCGGTGGATGAAAAGGCTTCACAGCTTCATAGTGCCGTAGTTGATTTTGCCTTGATTTAATAAAGGCGGATTATTAACCAAAGGGCATTAACCATAAACTTTTCAGAAAGGAGGAGAATTATGCCTGAAAGTGTTTACAAAATCATCGAACTGGTGGGGACAAGCGAAACATCATGGGAAGACGCGGCAAAAGGCGCCGTGGAAAAAGCTTCCCAGAGTCTCAAGGAGCTCAGGATCGCCGAGATCGGCGAACTGGATATGAAGCTCGAAGAAGGAAAAGTGGTACTGTTTCGAGCTCGCGTGAAGATTTCCTTTAAGTATCTTGGCGAAGGTTAATCGGATTCAAGAATTCGAGACGTTGGGGGGCCGAGCGAACACTCGGCCCCTCGATATTTTTAACACCTATTTTCCTTCAAGAGATTTCTCTATCTGACGCACGGCGCCGAGGAAAATGTTTCGTGCAATGAGGCTTTTTTCCGCCTCGGCGAGCGCTTGCAGCAATTGGGCCTTCAGGTTACGTGCGTCGGTCTTCAAGTCGCCGCCTGCGTCGATAACGAAGTCCACAAGATGCAATGCGAGTTGGTTGTTGCCTTGGGCGGCAAGTGTCTTGGCGCGTTCGAGCAATTTCGCCGGGTCGCCAGCCAGGTCGACCACTTCGGCGGCGATTTCCCCGCTCGATGACGGGAATAGATGCGAAGCGTTTCCGTCGAACCAGCCGTGATAACGCCGCATGATGGCCTGCACAACAAAATACGGATGGCCGTAGATCGACGGCAAATAAGGGCTTTCGGCGAACTCTTCCGGCCACTCGAAATTTTGCAGGATTTCCTCCTGCCACTTTCCCTCATTCAGCATACCGACCACCTGGTCGTGCAGGAATCGCAACGCACGTGCGACCGTGGCGCAAGCTTTTTTTATCTCACCCGGTTCGGTAATTGCCGGTCCGTGGCCGGGCAACAAAATCTCAGGCTCCTTGCCCGCGATGGCTTCGAGTCCGTCGGCCCACTCGACCTCATAGCGCTGAACCTTGAATGGGTTCCCGATGTTGGGGCAAGACCACACCCACAGGTCGCTTACGCAAACGGTCTTGCGCTCCGGTATCCACATCCACGTCGTGTCGTCCGTTTCTCCCTTCGAGTGTCTCAATTCAAACGTAACGCCCCCCAGCGTGAACGTCATCGCGTCGCGGTAGGTCACGTCGGGGTAGGGGTAATTTCGCACAAACGCGGGCAAGTTATCGGGGATAGCGAACTGAATGCGGTTGATGTTCTCGTGGTAGGGCAGCATTTCCCGGTATCGGTCGAACCTTAAAGGCAAGTTTTCGTGGCCGATAACGATAGGTTTCGGATGGCCGCGCTCCTCGGCGTCCTTGACGATAAACCTTGTGCCGAATGCGTGGTCGGCGTGGCCGTGGCCGTAAACAATATACCGGACGGGCTTGTCCGTGACGGCCTTTAATTCCTCGACAATGCGCGGGCCGTAATGCTCGAACCCGACATCGTATAACACCACCCCCTCGTCCGTCTCGATGATGCATACGTTCGACCACAACTGAAGCATGTGCACACCGCCGCCGAAATGCTCGATCCCACCCTTCATTGATAACAGCGGCATACTGCCAAGTCCCTCATCAGCCGACATAATGAAATCCTCCTTGCCTGTCAGTTTCGTTTTACTTCCGTTCGGAAATTGATATTAGCACATACATATTTCCCGGCAGTCGCCGTAGTTCTCGAATAGCCCGGATTCAAGCTCGGTTCACTCTTGAGCTTCCGCTTTCTTTTCGGGCAGGTTGTATAAATCCTTGAGGGCAAACGGCAAACACAACATACCGATAACGGCCCTGATGACCACTCGGGCGGTCGGGATGAATAGCGTTATCGTGGCGATCTGCTCCTCTGTCGCGTAGTCTGAAAAGAATACCACCCATGCAAAAGTCGTCGTGCCGTAACCCCCGAAAGCCACCGGGAGATTCGATATGACCAGCACATACGGAATGAGCACCATGAATTTGATAAATGGCATCTCGATCCCGAAAGCACGCGCCACCGCGTAATAGCCTATGAACACCGCGATAAAGGCGGGCATCATGATCGCCCATGTCAGCCATCAGTGGCGCGGCTTCGATTGGTTCCACCCTGACCAGAATTCATTCTCGCGTTTTACGATAAGCCGGCTCAGGCCGATATTGATATTGTGATGCCAGAACAGCCACGCTTCGACGAGCCACATGATGTTAAATATGATGTAACCCCACCATACCCACAAATTGACTTGTTTTTCGAGACCCACATCGAGGAATTGTGCCGTCGCCGTGATGACGGCAAGATATACCATAAAACCCCATATCATCAGCCCGATGCGAAATATCTGGATACCGAGCAGCTTGCTCAAGCCGATTTCGGCTTTGCGCACCAGGTACGCGATAAGCCCACCCCGGGCCAGCGAGTTGTTGATGAGGCTCAACAGGTACGTTGCGCCTCTGACGAAAAAGACGTCCTTCACAGGCACGTAGCCGTGAAACCATTGCACGGTACGCTGCGAAATAAAGGAATCCAAAACCCAGTAAACGATCTGGGGAATCACCAGCCCGATCAACGCCAATGGCACACTCGCCTCGGCGAGTATCTCGTACAGACCGCGCCAGTCCTGGTCGCGGAAGTAATAGTAAAGAATGCCCGCCGATACCAATATCGGTACGACGGTTTTCACCCACCCCGGAATACGCCAGGTTCGCTGAGAAGGTTCCTGTTCCATAATTCGCCCGATTAACTTTCCTCTATTCGACCGCCGCCTGTCAAGCCGCTGGAGTATGATCCTGTAACCGGAAGTAAACCTGATCCTGAATTCCGGGGACATCGGAATTATGCAGAATTGTGAATCTTGATTTTTATTTTAAGAACCGGAAAACTTGGTCTTATTTTCTTCGAGCTCTTTCAGCTTGGTGTATTTTGTCCATGCATAAAAGCTGGACAGGAGCGCGTATACGAACCCGGGATAGCCGTCCAGGAAACCCAATCGGAGTATATACCTGACGATGAACTCATAAAACGTTCTGAAGTTTTGTATGAAGGAGAATTTTTTTCCTCTGTCAAAGCGCTCGTGAGCGGCCAGCGATGTGTATCTATTAAACTTGCCGAAATAATCCTCGAGATTGCGATAGCTGTGATGCATAAGCGCGCCGTTAAGCTTACCGACAACATCTTTCACCTCGACGGACGGGTGAGTATCGCTCCCGGAGAAGATAGCTTTATCCTTCCTGAACAGCTTCAACACCCAGTCGGGATATGCGCCGCCGTGCCTCATCAGACGACCCATGAAATAGAGGTCCCGTCGGATAAAAAACCCGCCTGCCTGTGGATCGTCCGGCATCGCCTCGATCATTCGCGCCAATTCCGGCGTAACCACTTCGTCCTGATCCAAAAGTAATATCCACGGCCCACGGGCCAGGCTTGTTGCATACTTCTTTTGAGTCCTGTATCCCGGCCAGTCGTGATGAATTACCCTGTCCGTGAATCGTCTCGCGATGTCGCAGGTGCCGTCGGTGCTGCCCGAGTCCACTACGACTATCTCATCGCAGAAGCTAAGCGGCTCGAGACATGCCTCGATACGATCCGCCTCGTTGAATGTGATTATGACAGCGCTTATTCCTTTCATTGCTTTTTTGCTTTCGCGAGCCTTCGCTCGATTAGTTCAAGGTAAAAGTCGGCGGTTTTGCTTGCAAGCGCCTTACGAGAGTATAGTGATTCGGCGCGTTTCCGGCCCTCGATGCCCATACTTTTTGCCGCCTCCTGCCGCTTTATAAGCTTTTTGATTGCATCCGCCATTGCGGCAGGATTCGCCGGCGGCACGACAAGCCCGGTCTTCGAGTCCTCAACGACGTCCGGTATACCTCCTACACTTGTCGCCACCACGGGCAATTCGCAAGACATATATTCGAGCGCGACGCGGCTGAGCGCTTCGCTGCCCGTGCTCGCTATCACACCTATGTCCAGCGCCGCCGTGCAACGATGCACGTCGGAGCGGCGACCGACGAAAACCACCTTGCTCCTTATTCCGAGTTTTTCCGCTTCCCGCTCGAGGTCGGCAACCTTTACGTTTGTTTCCTCACCGATAATTGCAAAGTACGCTTGTGGAAATTCCTTATTAACCAATGCCGCAGCTTTGAGAAAGTGCCCGTGCCCTTTTACATGGTCGAGTCTTGCCACAAGCCCGACAAGGAGCGCCGAGGTCGGCACGCCCCATTCTTCCCATACGACCCGCGTCGAATCGCCCGGTTTGAATATCTCCGTATCCACTCCGCCGGGTATGGTTTTTATTCGTTCCGGCGGTATTCCCATGGCTTCTTCATGCCGGGCCGCCGAGACACTGTTGGGAGTCACCACGCCGTCTACCATCCGACGGTATATGAACCGGTTGCCCGCGCCGCTTTTAATGGGCCGAATGTCGATCCGCGCGCGAACTATCACAGGCCCCGGCGCCGGCAGCATCATCCGGGCCCCTATGGCTACGTTCATGCTCCATGCCCGATGCGCGCATATAACGTCAGCTTTGACCTCTTGCGCTAGTTCCGCCAGCTTTCTGCTCTCCGCTACCAATCGCCATGTGGAAAAAGTGAAATCGCTTCGCGTCTCAAGTCCCGCTTCACGAGCAGCGACAGCGGGAGGCAAATCGCCTTTTGCCACAAAGACCACCCGCCGGCCCAACTCGACCAGCCCCCTGGACAACGAAACCGCGTACCACGCCCCGACGTTGAACCAGCGGATTTCGTCTATTTGTAAGATGCTGATTTTTCGAGTATTTTCCATCTTCTTCCCGTCCAGTGGGCAACCTTAATCCTTCCGTCGCGAACGCGAATCCTGATGGCTCCGGCCGTGTCCGTCCTTAATGTTTTCGCACCCGACGTGGCAATAAGACTCAAGATTCCTTCATCGGGCGAGTGGCGATAATCCCACCGCTTGCCGCTTACCACCACGAACCGTGGCCCGACCGCATCGAGAAAACGCGGGGCCAGCGAACCTTTAACCCCATGGTGCGGCGCATGCATTACAGTCGATCCAAGGGACTTACTACCGGATACAATCAGCGGCTGCACCTTGTCGTAAGCGTCTCCTGCAAATAAAAATGAGGTCCCCTCATAACTGATTTTAAAAACCAGTGAAGCTGCGTTCACGTCGGAATAGGGAATTCCCCGGGGCTTATAATCCCTGGGCGGCCAATAAACATCAACGCCAAGGTCGCCGAACTGAAAGCTGTCTCCTTTCCCTAATTTTTTCACGGGCACTTCAGCCATATTCGCCGGCCATATTATACGCTCGGCGAATTCAACGGGATACCGCGCGTCAGCCATCCAGATTTCACCTACCCGGAAGTGATCCAATATCCATTCGAGCCCGCCTACGTTGTTGAAATGCGGATGAGTAATCACCACTGCGTCTATATTACGCACCCGCCGGTAAAAAAGATAAGGCCCGACGATCCTTTCCCCGGCGTCGAAGTTCCCGAATCTTTCTCCCACGTCCACCAGCAGGGTTTTTCCCTTCGGGTAAGAAACTACCGTAGCGTCACCCCTGCCCGCTTCGAGGAAGGCGACTTCAATTGCATCGCCTCGCTGTTTAATGTACCACGCTCCGGCATCCACTACCAGCGCAATTATCACCACCGCCGTAAGCCATTTGGCGATATTTCGAGAAGAACCCGGGGGCCCCAGAAGCCTTATCATACTAAAGACAAGAACAAAGCATAACACCACCTCGAAAACGGAAGGAGTCGGCAACATCATCCCGCTGCCAGGCGCCTGGGCGAACCACTCGACCGCTCGCATCGTCCATTCCATCAACCCGATGTCCATTTTAAGCAACCAATTTCCAACCAAAGGCGAAACCGCGTGCAGCACGATAGCCCCCAGTCCGAGCGGAAGGATCATATAGCCCACAACGGGGATAAAAACAAGGTTTGTTATCGGTGATAAGTACTGAAAACTGTTAAATATCCTGACCACCAGAGGAGAGGTGGCCGCCACTATCGCCATCCCCGCCGCCAGGCCGAAAATGATATTTTGCTTCCAGCGCTCCCAGTACCGGGCGGCGCCGTCCGCGTATTGCATCGGAGAGCGATATCGAAGCACGGGAATAACCTCGGCAATGACGATTACGGTGGTGAAACTTAGCAGAAATCCCACGTCGGTAATGGAAGCGGGCCAAATAGCGAGCAGCAACACCGCCGCCAGCGCGATAGCGCCGTGCAAATCGCTGGATCGGCCTATCGCCACGGCGATGAGGTATACCGACACCATAACGGCGGCGCGCATCGTGGGAATCCTACCGCCGGCCAACTCGGCGTATGCCGCTACCGGAATCAATGTGACGAGGGCCGCCACTCGCCTGACCTCGATGGCGAGCATCAGCTTCTCGCTGCGTCTCATCAACCAAAGCACAAGCTGGTAAGCGAGCCAGGCCACGATGCCCAGATGGAGGCCGGAGACTGCCAGCAGGTGCGCTACGCCGGCGCGGGAAAATGTTTCATTAACCTCTCCGGGTACGGCCCATCGATCTCCCACCAGCAACGCCCGCAAGACTTGTGCCTCGGGCCTCTTTTCCCCCAGCCGCTCCAGTCGCATCGAGACGTCCTGCCTTACGTTTTGCATCCACGCCGCAAAGCCGGTGGTAGCCAGGCTTCCTAACCGCTCTATATCGCCTCCGTACCACACGTAACCGGTGGCGAATATCTTCTGTGCCGCCATGTATCGCTCGTAGTTGAAGGCGCCGGGGTTGTTGAAGTTGCCAGCCCGCTTGAGACGTGTGCTTACTTCAATTTCGTCGCCGTAACGAAGCCGCGGACAACGCTTGCGAACGGTTATTCTGACCCTGCCTTCCGCCGGCGCATATCCGGCAGCATTGATTGTTTCCGTAGCGTTTACGTACAGATAAGTTCTGTCCGGATAATGCCTCGGATAGGCGTCGAGACGGCCTCGTATAGTGATCTCACCTTTTCCGACCAGATTTACGACATTGTCGGGGCTGAACCGGGGCATTATAGCCCTCGCGCCAAGATAAGCGCCTACCGTGGCGATGGCGCAACCGGCGGCGATTCTCACAACACGGCCGGCCCCGAGCAGATTTAAGACAGCAACGGTTACCGAAAACAATATCGCGAAAATGCCCAGCGCGGCGCGGCCTTCGGGAAATTCCACCCCCAGCAACACTCCCGCCGAAAAAACAATCCCCACCCAGATCATCGGTCTGCGGAAACTCGCATCTCGCGATGATGCATCAATGTTCATCGGGCTTGACATTACCTCTAATAGAAGTTTGCGTCAATGTCTCGCGGCAAGTATCCTCCCAACTCGAAACTATGACTAATTTCACAGATAAGACTTATCCCGAGAGGAGAAAATTAATTGACCGAAGTTACGATTCCGGAAAACCGAATCAAGCTGTCGCTCCGATCAGCAGTAAGCTGGGTGGGAATGGCTATCGTCACACTAGCCCTTACGCCGCCGGTTACCATTCTTGCCCCTTTCAGCCGCCCCGCCAGCCGGCGGTTGTTGCAAATGACCACCAAAGCCCTACTATGGATTGCGGGCGCCAAACTGGAAGTTCGTAACCAAAGCGGCTCCGATGAAATTCCCGTCGGCGCGGTTTTTGTGTCCAATCACGCAAGTTACCTCGATGTCCTTTCTTTATTAACCGCCATTAAAGGCGGCTTCAGGTTCCTGGCCAAGCGTACTTTGCTTTTTCTTCCCGGCGTAAACCTGGTACTTTTGGGGCAGGGGCATATATTCGCCAGCAAGTCGCGGCCATTGAAAACCTTGAAAAATCTCAAACGCCGTGTGCCTGAAATACTTGAAAAAGGGGATAGATTGGTAATCTTTCCGGAAGGACGCCGTAGCCCCGACGGAGAAGTTAAGGAATTTCAAGACGGCGCGGCTGCCATGGCTATATGGTCCAAAGCGCCGTTAATACCGATAGCTATTATAGGCGCCCGCGAGATTCTGCCTTTCGGAAACTGGCCTGTAAGGCCCGGAAAAATAACCATGGTCATCGGGCCACCGATTGCGACGGACGAATTGACCGTCAGGGACCGAAAGCGCTTAACCTCCCAGGCAAAAGATTGGATAATCGAAACAATTCGGGAAACTCGTTCCGAAAAATAATTCACTTTCGCTTTACATATAGCGGCAAGGGTGCTAAAATTAACTAAATGCAGGATAATCTGTCAAAACTGGTACGTAAAAACGTCGAAGTTACGATACACGGCGGCATCGTTTACCGTGGCCAACTCATCGAGGCCGGCGAAGATACGCTTTACCTCAAAGGCCTTACCGGCTGGGTCACAATACCCATGGATAAAATTATTGCCGTTCGCGAAGAAGGCGCGGAAGAAGGCGAATGGCGCGACCGCGACATAGACCCCAGTTTCTTCAACTCCAAATGACCCTTCAGACTTCCTGAGGGGTCCATATCATCTATACTTTTTTACTAGAATTCCAACAGATTTTTAACGGCTTCGACCTGGGCTGGTACAGTGACGATATCGGCGGGGATTTTGTTAATGGCCGTGTCGGGGTCTTTGAGGCCGTGGCCGGTTATGGTGAACACTATCGTTTGACCGTCCTTTATAAGGTCAGGCCTTTTGATAGCGCCCGCCACCCCTGCCGCGCTGGCGGGTTCGCAAAACAGTCCTTCCGAATCGGCCATAAATCGGTATGCCTCGATTATTTCGTCGTCCGTAACCATGTCGATTACGCCGCTCGATTCGTCTCGCGCGGCTTCGGCCTGCTTCCAACTGGCGGGGTTGCCGATACGTATAGCAGTGGCTATGGTTTCAGGTTCGAGCACCGGCTTTCCGAGAACTATCGGCGCCGCTCCAGCGGCCTGGAAACCGCACATTCGCGGTTTCCGTTCGATAACTTCGTCCTTGAAGTACTCGCAATATCCTTTCCAGTAAGCCGTTATATTTCCCGCATTGCCTACCGGTAGAAAATGGAGGTCCGGCGCATCTCCCAACACGTCGCATATCTCGAAGCTCGCGGTCTTCTGGCCTTCTATGCGGTAAGGATTAAGCGAATTAACCATAGTTATGGGGTATTTTGCGCTGATTTCTCTGACCATTGCGAGAGCTTGATCGAAGTTGCCGTCCACTTGCACGACCTTGGCGCCGACGGCCATTGCCTGGCTGAGTTTCCCGCGCGCGATCTTGCCCTCGGGTATAAGCACGTAAGCATCCATTCCATATCGAGCGGCGTACGCGGCGGCGCTGGCGCTGGTGTTCCCGGTGGAAGCGCAAATAACGGCATTACTGCCTTCCTCGACGGCGTGGCTGACAGCCACTGTCATGCCACGATCCTTAAACGACGCCGTCGGGTTGACGCCCTCGAATTTAAAGTAAACCTCGACCTTTTTGCCGAGTTTTTCAGGAAGGCGTCTGGCGGGAATGAGCGGCGTGCCGCCCTCAAGTAACGTAACGACCGCATTTTCGTCCTTGATGGGCAACCTGTCCCAATATTCTCTTACCACTCCTCGCCAAACCATGTTCGTTATTCCTCGATCCTGAGAAAGGCGGTTTTGCCCTTGACCATTGATAAGCGGTCGATTTTCCGTACCGCTGCGAGCAGGTCCTTTTCGACCGCTTCGTGCGTCAGTAAAAATATGGGTACGGCTCCGTCCACTTGTCGATCTTTTTGGATGACCTGCGCGATGCTTATTCGATGCGCCCCGAGTATTCCGGATATTCTGGAAAGCACTCCGGGTCTGTCGATAACGGCAATGCGCATATAATACGGGCCACTGCGTTCTCTTATATCGCGTATCGAAATGGGGCGGAAAGATTTCTCGGGCCATGCTCTCATCGGCGCGCGGTGAGGTGCGCAGCCCGCGATAATGTCCCTTGCAATCTCGACTACGTCCGCTACTACCGCCCCCGCGGTCGGCATCATTCCCGCTCCATGCCCCACGAGCATCGACTCGCCGAGCGGCTTCCCTTTTAAATATACCGCGTTAAGCACTCCCTCGACGCCCGCGAGCGGGTGATCCTTGGGTATGAGAGTCGGATGCACGCGCGCCTCGATGCTTGAAGTGTCGCCTTTCGCTATGGCCAATAACTTTATCCGGTACCCGAATTCGTGCGCAAAGGCCATATCAAGCGGCGAGATTCCCGTAATGCCGTCACGATGTATTCGGGAAAAAGTCACCGGGGCGCCGAAAGCCATCATGACCAAAATAGCGAGTTTGTGTGCGGCGTCGGTGCCGTCCACGTCGAAGGTGGGATCCGCCTCCGCATATCCGAGTTTTTTGGCTTCGGCGAGCACTTCCCGGTAGTCGGTGCCACGCTGGGTCATTTCGGTGAGGATGTAATTCGATGTGCCGTTAATAATGGCGAAAATTGAAGTCATTTGCGTTGCCACAAAAGCTTCCCTGAGACTGCGTATGATGGGAATCGCGCCTCCGACCGCCGCCTCGAAGGCGAGGTTCACTCCCTTGCGGCTTGCCAGGCGGAAAAGCTGATCGCCGTAAGTGGCCAAAAGCGCTTTGTTGGCGGTGACGACGTGTTTACCGCGCTCGAGCGCTCGCCGCACCAGCTTTTTCGCAACGGTCTTGCCGCCGATCAACTCGATGATGATCGGAATCGAAGGATCATCCACCACCGATAATGCGTCGGTAGTGAAAACGCCCTTGGGGAGCTTCACGCCTTTTCGCGGCCCCCGCCTGATGTCTGCGACCCCGGCGAGCTTTATTTTAGCGCCGACGCGCCTTGTTATAAGCTTACCGTCATCGAGAAGCACTCGTGCCACACCGACACCGATAGTGCCGAACCCGAGTAGACCTACTGGTATTTCTTTCATAAGATTATCTTTATGTCAGTCCTCAAGGCACGGTGTCCCGTACCCTTACGCTCAATTTCTTCTTGCAATTCTACGCTTAATAATACTGCTTATTCTTTAAGAAGTTTCCTAATACCTCTGATAGCTTGCTTTATACGGTGGGGATTTTCCACCAGCGCAAACCGTACGTAACCCTCGCCTTCGTAGCCGAAACCTACTCCCGGGCTAACGGCCACCTTGGCGTCTCTGAGCAATAGTTTTGCGAACTCCAGTGAGCCCATATCCGCGAACTTTTCGGGAATTTTCGCCCAGACGAACATTGTGGCTTTCGGTTTGGGCACCTCCCACCCCGCTCGGGACAAGCCTTCGCACAGTGCGTCGCGCCGCTGCCGATATATTTCCGCAGTTTCCAATACCGGTTCCTCCGGCCCCCTCAATCCCACGGTGGCGGCTATTTGAATGGGCTGAAAAATACCGTAGTCCAAATAGCTTTTTATCCTTGCAAGAGCGTGCACCATCCTCGGATTGCCCAGGCAAAAACCGACTCTCCAACCGGGCATACTGTACCCCTTGCTCATGCTGTAGAACTCGACGCCGACATCCTTTGCTCCATTAACTTCGAGAAAACTGGGTGCGCGATATCCATCGAAACACAGATCGGCGTAAGCCAGGTCGTGTATGACCATGAGATCGTATTCCTTGGCGAACTCGACGATACGCCTGAAAAAATCGAGCGAGGTAACCTGCGTGGTAGGGTTATGCGGGTAGTTCAGGATGATCATTTTCGGTCGCGGCCAGGTAGTTCTTACTGCACGATGCAAATTGTCTATAAGCTCATCGTCATTGGCGCCCAGCGGAATATTCATAAGGTCGCCCATGGCGATAATAACTCCGTATGCGTGTATCGGATATGCCGGGCTGGGCACGAAAACCACGTCGCCGGGACCCACCGACGCCAGCAGAAGGTGGCTCAAACCCTCCTTCGCTCCGATGGTCACAATCGCTTCGGTATCCGGATCAAGCTCAACCTCGAATCGCTTCTGATACAACTCGCAAACGGCGCGACGCAGTCCCGTAATGCCTCTCGAAGCGCTGTATCGGTGGTTGGCGGCTTTGTCCACCGCATCCTTGAGTTTTTCCACTATATGCTGCGGTGTGGCAAGGTCGGGATTGCCCATACCGAGATCGATGATGTCCTCTCCCGCTCGCCGCGCTTTGATCATAAGATCCACAACAGTGGCGAAAACATAGGGGGGAAGCCTCTTTATACGGTAAAATTCTTCGTCCATGCTACGACTCGTTCAATCGAAAAAGAGTGAGTTATAAATGTCGTTCAATAGCCTTTTGATGTCAAGGGGGCGAGTTGGCGCGCAGGCGGTTTTGCGTGGTAACTCGAGCGCACCAGCGGCGCGGCGTAGACCTCATCAAAACCCATTTCGAGCCCCGATTTCCGCCATCTGTCGAATTCGGGCGGTTCGACATATCGCGCCACGGGACGGTGCTCGCGAGTGGGAGCCAGATACTGACCCAGGGTGAGAATCTTACAGCCCGCCTCTTTGAGTTCTTCGAGCGCGGCGCTCACCTCGACCGATTCTTCTCCCATTCCAAGCATCATACCGGATTTTGTTACCAGACCGCTTTTCGCGACATCGTTTATTAAATTTATCGATTGGTTCCAGTTCGCTCCGGGGCGTACTTCGGGATAAAGTCGCGGTACCGTCTCAACGTTATGATTGAAAACGTCCGGTTTGGCGGAAATGACTTTCTCGATTGCTTCCCCGGAGCCTGAAAAGTCCGGTACGAGCACCTCGACCGTCGCGTGTGGCAGGCGGCGCCGTATCGCATCGACCGTCGATGCGAACATGGCCGCTCCGCCGTCGGGAAGATCGTCCCGCGTGACACTGGTGACCACGACGTGCTCTAGCCCGAGCAGGGCCGCGGCTTCGGCCACTCGATGCGGCTCCTCCGAATCCGGCGAAGAGGGCCGACCTTTTTTGACGGCGCAAAAAGCGCATCGGCGCGTACAAGTATCTCCAAGTATCATAAAAACCGCGGTCGAGCGAGAAAAGCATTCAGCAATGTTGGGACATCGCGCAGACTCGCATACCGTGTGAAGACCACAACGGCGTAAAAGAGCTTTCACCCGATGGCGAGCCGATACGGAACCTCGAGTAGGATGCAGATACGATGGCTTTCGAACCGGTTTCATATTATTAATCGTTGAGAATCGTCAAAGATGCGTTTACAGACAAATATCTATCGTTCTTCCGGTTCCGTGATGAGGGAGCCGACGATCTCCGACACCGAAGAAATCTCCTGCTCACCGAGGAACGACCGGATACCGCCAATTATTTCGAGTGGCAGGCCCGGTTTCGTGAAGATACCCGTTCCGACCTGTACTGCTTTGGCGCCTGCTATGATGAACTCGAGAGCGTCTTCCGCCGAAGCGATTCCGCCTATCCCTATAACCGGCATGCTCACCGCGCATGCGGCTTCCCACACAAATCGAACCGCCACGGGGCGAATCGCCGGGCCGGACAGGCCGCCGGTGACGCCGGCCAATCTCGGCCTTCTCGCTTTTATATCCACCGCCATTGCGGGTATGGTGTTTATCAGGCTTATTGCGTCAGCTCCCGCTTCCTCGACTGCGCATGCGACTTCCGCAATGTCACGCACTTGCGGCGTGAGCTTTACGATGAGAAAAAGGTCGGTCGAGTTTCGTACCGCGCGAGTAACTTGCGCCGCCACGGCGGGATCGGAACCGAAGTGCATACCTTGTTTAGTGCCGATATTCGGGCAGGATACGTTTGCCTCGATGGCCGACAACCCCTCCGCCCGGCTCAATCGACCGGCGGCGTCGGCGTATTCCTCGACGGTCGAGCCGAAAAAGTTCGCAATTACCGTCGCACCTCGCTCGACCAGCGGTGGGAGCTTCTCCTCGATAAACCGATCGACACCCACATTTTCCAGCCCTATGGCGTTTATCATTCCCGCCGGAGTTTCCCATATACGTGGCGGGGGATTGCCTTCCCGGGGCAGGATGCTAATACCCTTTGTGACCACGGCTCCAATATCTTCGGGAGGACAAACGTCTTCGTATTCGAGCCCGTAACCGAAAGTTCCCGATGCCGCGATTACCGGATTCTTAAGCTCGAGTTTCCCGAGCTTTGTGCTGAGATCGAATTCAGGCATATAAAAACGACTTTAGAACACCCCGGCGAGGTTGGCAATAACGAGTCATCTTTGTGAGGCGAGAATTTCCGCCGGATCCGTCCGGGCAAGCCGTGAGGCGTTGGGCCATGCGGCTACAACGGCTATAAAAACGGCCAGCGCCACGCCTATGAGCGCGTATCCCGGATGGTATACCGCCAGCTGAGACGGAAACAGGGGAATCGACATCGCAGCGCGAGAGACAAAGTGATTAGTTATCGAGCATGCTCCCAAAGCTATAAGTCCTCCCATTGCGCCGGCTCCGGCGCCCACCGCAACGGCTTCCGCCATCAGCAAAGTCCTGACTTCACCCGGCGCGGCTCCGAGCGCCATCCATAATCCGGCCACGGCGCGCCGCTCCCATGCCGCAAGTTTAAATAGTCCCCACGCGTTAAGACCCGCCACCGCCAATATAACGATCGCCAGAAGACCCAATCCGGCGGTGATCATTGTAACAATGCCACTGACACGCTCCGCCAGGCCGGTGCTCGACCGGGCGCGGAATCCCATTTTCCGCACCGACTCGGATACCGCCGGCACATGGCGCGCGTCCGCCAACTCGATCAAAAGCGACCCGTAAGCGTCGGCAGATCCCTCTCTGCCGATAATACGGTTCCATTCCTGCACATACCCGATGGGCACGCTGACTCCCAGCAGCGTTCCGCGTTCGGTCAACCCCACAATAACGGCCCGGCGGCGAATTACTCTGCTCGAATGCGCTATCGAGCTCGATCCGAGATGCATGTTGAAGTGCTTGCCTATAAGATATGAAGGGTTTAAGCCGGGCAGGCCTTGAGAACGCGCGAAAGCCGCGTTATAAACGTCAAGCAACGCCTCCGGGATGAGGGCGGGAACGTCTTCCTCCCCGGGCTTGTACGTGAAATCGCCTCTGATAACATCCTCGGTCACCATGCCGGGATCCACGCCGCTTATAGCGGTATCGCTGCCATAAGCCATGCCGAACAGATGTCCCGATATGGAGGCGGGAAATGCGGCGTCCATCCTGCGCCAAACCACTTTGACGGGCTTGATTTTACGGCCTTCCGCGTCCACCTCGATGTTTTTTATATTCTCGAATACTTCATCATCAATACTCTTCGCCGGAGTGAGTAAGCTCGATCTTCCCAATCGGAGAGGGCCGACATCGGTTTCGGGTATTTCGACCAATATCTCTTCGGCGGGCAGGTCATGGATAAGTTTCTTCACCACGAACCGGCGCACACCGGCCCCCAGGGCCATGATATATACCAGCGCCGCCACCCCCACTACCAACCCCGCCGAAACCATTGCGGCTCGACGAACGCCCCGGCGAAGCTCTTCGCCCAAAAGCCCCGCCCATGCGCCGGGAGTCATCGGTCGCTTCCTTCCGGGAACTTGCCGTCATCCAAAGTCATCACCTGATCGGCGGCGCTCGCAACGTTCTCCTCGTGAGTCACTACCACCAGCGTCAATCCCTCCTCGCGGTGCAGGTTGGAAAAAAGTTCCAGTATTTCTGTTCCGGTGCCGATGTCCAGGTTCCCGGTGGGCTCGTCGGCCAAAAGCAGCGGCGGGTTCATGAGTAGCGCTCGAGCTATGGCGACGCGTTGAAGCTGCCCGCCCGATAGAGAGGAACAAACAGCGTTCGCACAACCGGCAAGCCCCACCTTTTCGAGGCATTCGTAGGCGCGGCGCCGCGCGCCCCCAACGGTTTTACTCGAGAATCGCGCCGGCAGCATTACGTTTTCCAGCGCCGTGCGGTCTCCAGGCACGTGGAAGGACTGGAAAACAAATCCGACTTTTTCGTTACGGAAAGCCGCTCCGGTTTTTTCGTCGGCGGAGCTCAGATCAATGTCGTCCACCACCACTTTCCCGCCGGTGGACCTCGTTAATCCCCCGATGATATTGAGAAGGGTGGATTTTCCGGATCCCGACCGGCCCACGATTGCAAAAAAAGCGTTGCGCGGCACGTGTAACGTGACACCGTCCAAGGCTATGGCTTTCGAGCCTGAAGATGCGTAAACTTTCGATACATTATCGAGGCGGATCATACTTCGCCCCTGCAGGTTGTTCGGGATACATTTCCCGAGCGTGACTCTCTCGAATTATAAAATGCGGTAGCCCGGTGAAAACTTTCCCGAGCTACCGCTTTGAGTTTCCAACAAATTGACTTTACTCGCCCAGGTGAACATTCAGCGTCAAGAGGCTCCCTTCGTCCATTAACTCGGCGGAGATGATCATGTATGATTTGAGAAGCTCCGCCATCTGCGCTTCATAGGCCTCCAACTGAGCCTTTTTATTCCGGGACGCGTTTTCTTTCATGGCTTCGAGGAGATGTTTGGCTCCCACGTAAGCGGCGGTCGCGTTTTTATTGAGCAGAAGTTTCTTTGCCTCGGCGTGTATTGACGCAGTAGCCGGCTGGGCGGCGGCTCCCGCAAACGTGGCAAGCACTTTCTTCATTCGGTCGGCAACAGGGGTAATCACAAGATTGCTTTTTACCACGGCAATATAGATTTTATCTCTGCCGGGCCCGAACTCGATAACGCCCATTTCCTCGAGATCGCTTTTCTTCTTCTTTTTTCGCGTCAGCATGGAATCGGCGATTTTCTGAAGTGAGTCCTTAACCTTCGCCTCGTCTTTAACCACAATCGTCAAAACGAAGTCCGGGGTTTTGCGTCTTCCCTTGCCGGACTGGCCGTAGTAAGCCAGGGCAAGGTCTCCGACAATGTTGCCGATAAGGTCGGTTTCGAGATTCACGGTAGCGGGGATTGTAAGTTGCGCCATGGCCATTTCGTAATTCTTTTTGAACTCGGGATCGGAATTTGATTTTTCTTTTATATAGTTCCACAGCGCCGGAATGCTCAAGTTGGTTCTTGCCAACACCGGCGCCGGGCCGGGCAGCGATTCCAGAAGCGATCCTTCGCCGCCGGAGGACAATAATTTCTTCGCATCCTCCATTCCGGCCATGCTTGTGAAAACCTTGAGAGACCATTCCTCGGCCCCGATATTCAGCGAGGCCCCGATAGCTTTCAGATCCTTTAGAGCTTTCGCCATTTGCTGCGCCTGAGGAGTAGGAGCGGCGGCCAGCATCTTGGCGGAAATGTATACCACCAGATCCCCGCCGGCGTCGATTTCCGCAAGGGCCGTCTTGAAATCATCACTGCCGGAGAGGGTTTTTCCCTTGCCCGTCAGTTTATTCAAGGTGTCGGGGTTCTGCGCGAATATGGCAAAACCTTTCTTAATCTTTAACTGGCCGGGCACCCCGGGAGACGAGTAGGCATCTCCGTCTTTCGTCAGTTCCGGAGCCCCACTCTTCTTCGCCAGTTCATTGAGGAAAGCTATGAAGTCCGCTTCTTTTTTAACCGCAACGATGAACGCACCGTCCATCTTCGTCATATCCAGGAGAGCGAAAGCCAATCCGCCTTTCGGGTTGATGCCCTTTGCGGCGAGTTCGTCGGGATTGGTCAAATCCGCGCCCGTGAACACCTTCATCATTTGCTTTCCACCGGCGGCCGCGGGCACTTGCTTGCCGATATAATCCATAAATTCGCTTATATGGCCAGCCGTTTGCCCGATGTTCGGGATGAGAACCACCGCCTGAGCGTCTTCCGGTATAATCTTTGCGGGGTCGGTCTGACCTCCGCAACCGATCACCAGAACACCCGCCAAAAACAGGCATACTATTGCTACTGTAAATCGTTTCTTCATTGAAATCCTCCTTCTAGCCGGTTAATAATAAAATCTCTTCACAACACACTAAGCATTTGAGTTATAACACGTTAAAGAAAAAAGCTCAAGGGCAGTCAAAACAAGCAATATCAAAATATGCCCGAAGCTTCCCTATTCCAATAGTTGTTCGATGTCCACTCGCTTGAAGTATATGATGTCCGGATCGTCCAGATGTAGAACCAGTTCTCTATCTTCTCCGAAATCGTCGGTCACCTCGACACAAACCAACCTGTCCGGGTCCCCCGAAAAATCTTTTCGCCAAAAATTCCCCTCTTCCACTTCTTCGTCGTACTCGGGTATGTTTTTACCGACTTTTTCCGCTCTATACAAATGGTCGCGTGTGATAGGCGCGTCCGCCGGCAGGTTGCCCACCACCTGCACGGCGAATATCTCCTCGGGTTGTATCGCCCTCTTACGAACGGCGCCCCGGTCGGAGCTTTCGAAAACCTCCTTTTGCGCGCGTTCGAACCATTCGTCTCCCTCATGGTAAATGACGGCGTTAAAACTTATGGGAGTCAGCGGTTCTTCGTCATTATACAGATGAATATGCTCGCCTTCCGGCGCTTCCGCCAGCAGGCGCAACAGTTCCGCCAGATACTCGAGCGTGGCGGCATTTGCGGTGAGCATAAACCCATGACGGTCGTCATAAGATATATCCAACATGGCATTTGGAGGCGGTTCGACCATGTCGCGTATCACGTCAAACTCGACGGGGGCTTTTTCCAACATCTGCGCCGCCATTCTCAAAAAAGCGTTGCATCGAAGGTCTTCGGGCAACCTGGTCTCTGCAAACGCGATGCATTCCTCATAAGCGGCCTCGCGCCCTTCCGACTTGGATAAATCGTATCCGGCGAGAATCTCGTTTAGAATTTTCTCCAATTCGACCATTTCTTCCATAACACCCGTAACTGAAACCTCCTCCTTGCTCTTTAACCAGTTGATATAATATCACAGCGAATTTGCAAAGCAAAAGCTGAATTTTCGTAAAGCGAACCGGCAATTACCAATTGGAGATATTTATCAGGGAATTTCAAGTTTTTCCAGTAAAATCTGCGCCTCCTCGGCAGCCGCTCCCTCCGGGTTCAACTCGATCACTTTTTTGAGATGTTTTCTTGCTTGTTCCTTATTCCGGTAGAATTCGGCGGCAATTTTCGCAATCATAAAATGCGCGGGGATAAAATCAGGGTTGTATTCCAGCACCTTGACCAACTCCTGCATCGCGGCGGGATTCCTTTCACGCTCATTGGCATATAAAACCGCCAATCTAAAACGAGCTTTGTAAAACTTCGGCTCGATCTCGATGGATTTCCTGAAAGCCTTTTCGGCCTCTAAATCAAGCCTCTGTTCTACGTAAACCCTGCCTAATTCGTTGTATATGGCCGGGTTGTTCGGTACCAGTCTGGCGGAGAGCTTGAGGAGGTTTTCGGCCTCAATCAATTGTTTCCCGGTTACAGAAAGCCTCGCAAGTTTCACCATCGCAGCCGCCCGAATATATCGCGATCCTCCAGCCAACGCGCGGCCGAGAAGTTTCTCAATCTCTTCTCCCGTGGAACCCGACTTCATTAGAGCGGCTGCAAGCAAGTAGGATACGTATGGAGAATCGGGATACTTTTCGATTATTTTTCTAAAATTTTCCACTGACTGTGCCGGTTTGCGCTCTTTTCGTTCCTCAATAATGGAACGAATCATAGTGACGAAAGCTATTATTTTCCCTTTGGACAAATGAGCCATTGTTCCCGTTTTTTTAATGGAGTCGGGCAGGTATCCCAAGCGCTTGAGCTTGGCCTCGACTTCAGACTCGACAGTATCTTCCCCGGCGGACTTTCCGCGCTTTGTGCGCTCGAGTAAGATATTCATCTCATTTTTCATACGTTCAGTATCAGCCATTAGCCGGTCTGCGATATTGTTCTCCTCTTTCGGATCGTTTTTAATATCGTACAACTCCGGAGGATCTATATCCAGATAGTGTAGATTTCCTGCGATAATCGAACGAACCGGTCGCCAGTCGAACCAAAATTTAAGGTACATGTTTTCAACATACGCCGTTTCTTCCTCGCAGTTTGCATCGCCGCGAATAACTTTTGAAATATCCTTTCCATCGATTCGTTTTGGAGGTGAAAGGTCCATCAAACCCATAATCGTCGGTGTCAGGTCGACGGATCTCAATATTTTCGATTCCTCGCGGTTGGGTGGAACATTACCGGGAAATACGAACACCGCAGGGACGCTTACGGTGTTGAAGTATGCGAAAATGCTGGTAATTGACTCACCGTGCTCCCCCAGCGGCAGGCCGTGCGCTGACGTGATTACCAAAAGAGTGTTATCCGCCAACCCCATATCCTTTACTTTGGCCAAAAGTACTCCCAAGTTGGCGTCCACGAAAGAAAGCTCGGCAGAGTAAGAATCTTTGGGATATAAATATGAAAACGGAGGTGGAGGATTGCGCGGCGGCAAAGCATCGGAATACTCGACCCAGAGAAACCATGGGGCTTTCTCTTTATCTGTTGCGACTGTTTTTATCCAGGTGATCGCCCTTGTCGTGACATTGTTTGCCTTCGTGACGGGTGCCCAGCGTCTGCGAGGCAACCCGATTTCATCTACAGGTGGGATAAAACTATCGTCGTAATAATCAAATCCCTGGGCAAGTCCGGAGGCGGTCACCGTATCCACATTGCTCACCACCGCCCCTGTTCGCCAACCCGCCTTGCGGAGAGCTTCCGCCAAGGTAGTAACATCCTCCGGGAGTTGATCCGCCCTGTCATTGCGAACGCCGTGTCGCATCGGATACAGTCCGGTAAACATGGACGCAAGAGATGACGTTCTTGTCGGTGAAGCTACGATAAACCGGGTCAATACTTTGCCTTCCTTCCATATCCGGTCGAGAACGGGCATTTCCATCGGTTTGGGAACCTTTGGGCCGGCGATATCTCCTCTCAGACCCTCAATAGTTATTAAAAGCAAATTCGGGCCGGCAGATTTTCCGCTTCTGCCCTTGCAACCGATGAAATTAAAAAAAGTTATAGTAAGAACCACCGATAATAGAACAAATACAACCGTGCCGATGTCGGTCAAGTAAGGATTTATCCGCTTCGACCTGTTTTTCATTAAATTTCCTCCGGTTTATACGAATCAAGGAGCTTCTTCAAGCTTGCCGCTCACATATAATTTGACCAATTTTATTCTTTTACGCGCCTGCTCAAATTCCGGGTCGAGTTCCAAGGCTTCGTGAAAAAGCCTTAATGCGCTTCGCAAGTCCGCCCCGGGTCCGAATCGTTTGCCATTGTGTCCCAACAGCATTGCCGCGCCGAGGTTGAAACGCGCCGAAGCCGATCTGGGATTCAACTGCACCACCTTCCTGAAAAGCTCGACGGCGCCATCGCGGTCTTTAAGTTTTTCAGAACGTAACAACGCCGCTTTCCTGAGAACGTAGGTTTCAGTAGGCGCTTTTTCAAGTGCTCGATCGAGTAATTCAACTACCTTATCAATTTCGCCATCTTCTGAAAGAATACCTTCGAGAAGCTCGAGGGCGTCAATATCTCGTGGAGACAATTCGAGTGCGCGCTCAAAAAGCTTCTTAGCCTCTTCTTTATTGCCCTCCCCCAAGACTATTTTACCCAATTGCCTGTAAAGTGTGGCTGAAATTGGAGATATTTCCAATGCTATTTTGTAGAGTTCTTTCGCCTTCTCGATATTGCCTTCCCCGTATTCAATTTTCGCCAGAAATCCATATGCGGCGCTAAATTTCGGGTTTTCCTGGATTGCCTGTAGCAAATATTTTTTCGCCTCATCAGGGCGCTTGTTCATGTTAAAAGCTCTTGCGCATAAGAATAAAAAGTTGGGGTTATGAGGGTCGTTTTTCAAAAGCTCCTGAAGTATAGTAGCCGCCTCGAGATATTTTCCTTCCGCTATAAGGAAAATAGCTTTTGTGTGTGCGTGGTTTACTCCCTTGAGATCGGCGGGTATAGGTCGTTTTTTGATGGATTCCTCTTTTGTGCTTTCCGATGTGGGTGTGGCCAGAACCATGTACCCCAGCGCTGCAAGCTTTTCCGAGGCGTCAATGGATGAGTTCTCGGAACGAGCCGCATGCTGATAAGAATCCCAAGATATCTTTCTTTCCAGGCTTTTCAGGAGATTGCCCATCCGGCGCACTTTGTCCGGCTGAATATCAGCCAAATCATACTTTTGGGCGAAATCGCTCTTTATATTATAAAGCTCCGGCCGGGGGGATTCGATGTACACGTATCCGTGTTCCGACAGGGCCACGAGATCGCTCCAGCCGTACTGGAAAAGCGGCAGCTCGGTTTCCATGTATGCCGGTCTGTCTTTATCCGGATTTTTCCCCTCGACGAGGCTTATAAGGCTTTCACCCTGCATCCACCCGGGCACGGCGAATCCAAGCATGTCCAGAATGGTCGGAGCCACATCCACCGTACGCACCTGCGCAGCAATCCTCATCCCTTTTGGAAGCATTGCCGGGCAGGAGATTATCAACGGCACGTGAATTGAAGAATTGTACACAAACACTCCATGGGACATCTCGCCGTGCTCACCCAACGATTCGCCATGATCCGCCACAAGCACCACCAGCAATGGCAGGTTGCCGCTTGCCTTTCGGACTCCTTCGAGGAGACGCTTCAGTTGCGTATCCACAAAGGCGATCTCACCATCGTATTTACTTGTCGCGTATTCCTTGTCGAAAGGGGGCGGGGGGCGATAAACGGCATGAGGGTCATAATAGTGAACCCACATGAAAAACGGCTCGCTCTTCTTCCGGTCGACAAGCCACGCCAGTGCATGATCCGTCACTTTGTCCGCAGGTCGCTCCGGGAAAAGAACACTTTTCTCGATCCCCTCTTTAGTCATGCCCGAGTCGTCGTACATTTCAAATCCCTGATTCAATTTGAAATTCCGGTCAAGAACGTATGCTCCGATAACCGCACTGGTTCGGTAGCCCTTGTCTCGCAGTATTTCCGCAAGGGTGGTGATTTTTTCGGGTACCTGGAATCTGCTGTTATCGCGTACCCCATGGGATGGGGGATAAAGACCCGTCATTATAGTAGTATGCGAGGGGAGAGTAAGGGGCACGGCGGTCATCACACGCTCGAACAATATTCCTTCGTCGGCTAATCCATCGATGACCGGTGTTTGGATGTAAGGATACCCGTAAGCGCCCAGACGGTCGGCGCGAAGTGTATCGATGGTAATTAAAAGCACATTGGCTTTTTCTCGCCTCACCTTGGGTCTACAGCCCACAGTCGCAACCAAGGTCAAAACCAAGACAAGCAAAAACCACCCCAATTTACAGGGATTGTGTTGAATAATTTTATGAATTAAATCTGGTCGATGTTGTAACACGATAGTTATTTGCACTCCTCATTCAATATTCGTATAAAATCCTCGTTCTGCTTCATAACGGGATCCAGGGAAAGGGCTTTTTTAAGATAAATGCACCCTTTTTTCCGCTTCTTTTTATCCTTCCGGTTCTGAATGAGCACTTTCCCGAGATTCACGTAAGCATCGACGTAATAGGGATCATTTTCGATTGCTTTGAGAAAATATTCCGCCGCCTCACTCAGCCTTTGTTCTTGCACGGCTATTGTTCCCATGGCGTTATAAGCGCGTTCATAGTCCGGCTTGATTTCTACTGCCCTTTGAAACATTTCCATGGCCGCAACTCGCTCACTTGCTTTCAGATAAAGAAACCCCAGATTGTACATTGCCACTGCGTCGTACGGATCAAGCTCGACCGCCTTCTCGAAATGTTTCCCCGCCTCTTCGCCCTTATTGAGCATCATGTAAAGCACCCCCAACTGTCCGTGTAGCGCGGCGTTACGCGGAACCAATTGCACCGCCCGGATGAATAACGCCAAAGCCTCATTCAACTTCTGCTCCTCAACAAGAAATTGCCCGATACTCTTACATGCAACTTTGAAAACTTCCTTATACCATTCGTTTCGAGGGCTCATCCGCACCGCTTCGGCCAGATAGTCGAGCGCTTCAATTCTGCGGCCTGAAAAATTAAAATACAAACCCATTTGTAAAGTGTCCTGGGCTATTGTTTCGTTATTTATTGCGGCGGCAAGCCCCTCGGGCCAATTTTGTTCCGGAATACTTATTATCGTGTGCGGATGCTCGCTGTACCTAACAACTTTTTTGTAAAATTCAGGGTAAAAATGCTCCGATTGGTACAAACAACGCGGCGCCGCATATTCCAGTTGCAACCGGTCATCAACATGATAATCGCCCTCCCCGGCGGCCATTTCAAACCCTCGAGGACCCATGATAAACTTCCCAAATAAATCACCCACTTCGGTCACATAAACCCTCGCCAGATCCTCGGCCACACCTTTCATCTTCATCCTTTTCTCTACCAGTATCGGATCGATCCGAATCGGTTGCTTCGACCCTATCAGCATGTAATCGACGGTATTCAACGTTTCCCATAAAGTCACTGACTCAAAAACAGCCCCTATTGTTCGCATTACGCTCTTGAACTGCTCCGGCGCGAGCTGGTAACCTTGCAACCAGCAGCAAAATACTCCTCCAGAGGTAAGCTTGTCCCGCGCCAACTCGAAATATTCTTTTGTGAAAAGAGCCGCTTCACCCGCGATCCACGGGTTCGATGGTTCCGATATAATAACGTCATATTTCTTGCGGGTCATCATTAAGTGATTGCGGCCGTCGCCGATTATCACATTGACTTTAGGGTTATCCAAAATACTGTAGTTCCACTTGTCGAATTGACGCGCTCCTTCCACAACCGCCTCGGACAACTCAACCACATCGATACTCTCAACAGGGTGCCTGGATACCGAACCGGCGGTTACTCCACTGGCAAGACCAATTATGCATATTTTTTTGGGATCGGGATGAATAAGCACCGGAAGGTGGCCGCTAAGTTCCTGAGTAAGCATATCAAACCCGGTAGACGCATCCGTTTTTCCATTAACTTTGAGATGGATTTTTTGGGGGTTTAATTTAATCACCGTAACCGTGGTATCCACTCCTTCTTTGTGGAACACTATATAGTCGGGGTGCAATCCGGGTGTGACATATTTTTCACCGCCGCCTTTCATGGCGTAAACGAAAGGTCCCGAGCTCATTATCGCGGCATCCCACGGAGGCATCCACACCGTCACCAGAATTCCCAACACCACGGGCACGGCCGTTTTAGCCCAGCGTCTGATGGCGCCGCCGG
>Ga0180432_10002031_pt1 | contig 30933 bp, 25 predicted proteins | sample SS_ome_10_FD_132414 | JGI IMG/M metagenome (GOLD analysis project Ga0180432, IMG submission 132414) | Hypersaline lake sediment archaeal communities from the Salton Sea, California, USA - SS_1_MS_2 metaG | ecosystem: Environmental > Aquatic > Non-marine Saline and Alkaline > Hypersaline >...
AAAATGAAGCAATGATAATTGATATATTACAACGATTAAAAGACGAATCAATAAAATCTAAGATTGATTATTTTACATTAAATACTAACATTCCAATTCATCAAATAATTGATGTTATGTTAAGAGTTGAATTAACTAATAAAAATAAGATAGACTTATTACAAATACAAAAAGACATAGTGCGATACCTATTACATGACGTCCTTCTTAAGGTTCAGAAGGATGAAAAACTAAAAATTAGTACATATTTGAAGAAATTGATGACTAAAAGTGATAAGATTGATATACTAATTGAGTCAGAAGACTTAGATATTAGTGAATTAATAGACACTTTAATAGAAGAAACAGATAAAACTATTTATGAATTAATAGATATATTGATTATTCGTACTGCTGATAGGCAAATATTAATAGATTTGTTAGCGGAATCTATAAATAATACACTAAAATTACCAATAGATGTACTAATAAGAGAGTTAAATAAGACTAATTCACTCAAAATAGATACATTAATATCACAAAAAGACCAAGAAACTAGACAATTAATTGACTTATTACAGAAACTAATAGGAAATATACATGAAGATATTGATGTTTTAGCTAAAAAAACAGATACAACTGGTGTGAATATTGCATTAGCAGGAAAAACTACACTAGATATTTCATCAAATATAGACTTATTACAACAAAAACAAAATGAAATTGACTCATTAATAGACATATATATGATGAATTCTAATATAGAACGTGCTGAATTCATAGATATCTTAGTGAGAAAGACCTCATCTGTACAAAACTTAATAGATTTATTAGCAGAAAGTGACGATTTGATAGCAAAGAATAAGATAGATTTGTTACAAATGGCTGATGATGAAGCAATATCAAACTTAATTGATTTGTATATAAAGAAAGAATTATCATTATCTATAATAATTGATGCATTAATTTCAAATGAAGACTTAACCAAATCCTCATTAATAGATACTTTAATATCAACTACCATAGTAAAGAGTCTAAATATTGATTTATTAGTAAAAGATTCAGATAAAGAACTAAGCAATTTAATAGATATGTTAGTGAGAATAATACAAACACAAGGATATAGTCATGATTTACTAATACGGGATATGGATAAATTAGGAAAGTTATCTATAGATGCACTCGTTATGGATAGCAACATAACTATAAATGAATTAATTGATTTGTATATTAAAGAATTGATGTCAACATCTTATCAAATAGACTACATGACTTGGTTCACTGGACAACAAGGTCATGAGATGACTGCTAATGTTGGTGCAATAGTTGTAATGTACTCATTAATTACATATTTAACTAAATACACACCGCAAATATCAACAGATATAGATGTATTATTGGAATCATTGAACGTATCAAAAATAGATTTAATTGATGCTCTACTTAGAAGCAGGGATATGAGTGTAAATAATATAATTGATATTTTAATACAAACGACTCTATATAGTAATTACACTATTGATGCCATTATATCTAATTCAGACCAAACAGTTGGAGAATACATTGATTCTTTAATAAAGAAACTAGGTGAGATAGGAGAGCCAATTGATGTATTACTAAATGAGTTAGATATCACACAATCGTATAATATTGATACCTTAGCTATGGATGAGCATGCTAGAGCCAGTTTAGTGGATGCTGTACTAACTAAAGTGCATGAAAACCACTACAGCATTGACTCTATATTAAGAGGCAAGTTTACTTTAGGTACTTTAATTACTATAAATATGGGATCTACATATGAAATGAGTAACCTAATTGACTTAGTTATATCTAATGCAGACATCGAACAAAAATATAAGATTGATGCACTGCTTGCACTAATGAGTACAAATGGTATAACTATAGATAGCTTATTAGAACAAGTTGATATCCCACTGTCTCATCTAATAACATTATTGGCATCAAGTGGTGAGACATATCTAGGTGAGAAGATTGATTTGTTAGCTCTATTAGAAACTGATAAAAACTATACTATTGATATGTTATTGGAGGATTTAAATATATCACAAAGTAACTTAATTACTTTCCTTGTTAACAATGTATATGATATAAATCAAATAATAACCATGACACTAACTGGTGCATCTCAGAAACAATATCTAATAAATTTGTTTGCTCTAGCAACAAACAATGTTAAGAGTTATCTAAATGATGTGTTGATTAAGGATGTATTTTCTGTAGGCCAAAACATAACATATAATCCACAAGAAGTATATTCAGATAAGATAAAGATTGATTATATAACTAAATATGTTATTGAGACTAAAAACTTAATAAATTTGTTAATTATGTCTGACGATAATACAAAAACATATACTATTGATCAATTAATAAAATCTGAAAATACTGCTAATACAATCATTGATTACATCACAGATGCAGCAGCATCAATGCATGTCGTTATTGATTATATGACTCATGGGACTAATCAAATGAGACCATATGATATCACTCTTATGCCTTTTTATGATAGATTCATAAATGAGGCACCACAAACTGATTCATCATATTTTACTATGGATGAATCTAACAGTAGCTATCTTACTGCTACTGACACAATCAGTAATTTCTTTACTATGAATGATAGTATAAATAATTATTTGGTTGGTACTGTTACAAACAGTGATGTATTTAGTATGTCTGTTACACATGATGCAGCAGACTAATGTTTAATAAAGGTGAATATTATGACTCTAACAAAATATGAGCGTGGCAATACTATTAAGACAGAAATAGATTGGAAGTCATCTGGAGTACTAACGGACACATCAGGTAATAAGAGTTTTGTTGATGTATTGAAGCCAGACGGTACATATCTTGTGAGTGGTGGAGCTGCTACAAGAGATGATACTGGGGAATATTGGTATGTGTTCAATACTAGTTACACTGATGACTTAGGTATCTACCGTATAACTTGGAGAGGACATACTCTCATTGCGGGTGGTTATGGATACAAACCAGTCTCACAAAAAAGTCAAATTCAGATAGTGGACACTACTGGATAATGTTTAATAATTTAAAGGAAGAATAAATATGCCATCACTAGGCTCAATATCAGTCAATTTTACAGCCAATGCGGCTGGGTTCTCATCTAGTTTACAAAAGATTAACCAAGCAGTTAGAACCACAACTGCTGAGTTCCAGAAATTAAATAATGTATTATCAGCACTTCCAAGAGGTGCATTAGCAGGAATAGTAAAGAGTACATCAAAAACTGCTAGTGCTGGAGAGAAACTAAGTGCATCAAATAAGAAAGTTTCAATGTCAGCTAAAGAAGAGACGATGTCTCTTGAACAAGCTCAAGCAGCAATGGAGGCAAATAGATTAGCTAACTTAAGAAATGTCAAATCTGGATTCATGGTGAATCAAACATTTAGAAAGGTTGCTGGTGGTGGCTATAAGATGGCTGAATCTTTAAGAGCTGTCAATACAGCACAAAAAGGATTCTTAGCTGGTCTAATGAATCTTGGATACATGATTAAGCATTATATTACTTTCACAATTGGCGTTCAGATGGTCATGGGTCTGAGACGTGCATTAGAAAGTGCTATTGAAACTTTTAGAGAATTTAATAAAGCAGCTACAAATACTGCTACTGTAACTGGCTATCTTGGTGCTGGATTCGAAGGAGCCACCCAAAGCATAGAAAACTTCTCTAGAGAAGTTACTCGAGGAACAATATTTAATGCTGTACAAGCTGCTCAATCTATGTATTCATTAGCAAGTGCAGGTTATGACGTTGTTGAAATGGCTCGATCTGGAAAAGAAGGAATGGAAGCATTTGCTGGTATTCTTGATTACGCTACTGCAACTCAAGCTGAATTAGAAGATGCTACAAAGTCAGTGACAGTTGCTATTAAACAATTCAAATTAGATTTAGAAGATATTAATAGAGTTGTAGATACATTCACAACTTTAATTACTAGCTCATTTTTAACACAACAAAAGATGGCTGAAGCATTGAAATATGCTGGTACCATTGCAGGTATTGTTGGCCATCAAATTGAAGAAGTTGGTGCTTCAATTGCAGTATTAACTGATAGAGGTATGGAAGGCTCTCAAGCTGGACAGCGTCTAAATATGATTTATACTAAATTACTTAAACCAACAAAAGAGGCACAAGAAGTACTAGGTGCTCTTGGTGTTACATTAAATGATATTAATCCAAAATATCACTCAATGGTAGAAATACTTACTACATTAAAAGCTGCAGGATTTGGAGCAGCAGAAGCATCTGAATTATTTAGAGCAAGAACTGCTGCAAGTGCTGTTTCTCTTGTTGATAATGTAGAACAAGTTTCATACTATATTAAAAAGATTAAAGCAAGTGCTGGAATAACAGAGGCAATTGCTGATAAACAAGCTCAAGCATTTTGGGGAGTTGCTGAACAGACAAAGGCTGCTCTTGCAGAGGCTTCTACTGATTTTGGTGAGAACATTGAACCCGTAATCATGGGTCTAATGAATTCTATTAAAGACAACCTTGTTCCTGCACTCAAAATAATAGGAGACCAATTCAATACTGTTGGAAAAATAGTTGAACATGTTGTTCCTACTCTAATAGGATATAAAATTGCTCTGTGGGCTATGGCAAAAGCATCTACATATTATGCTGCTGCTCAAAAGAGGATGGCTACATTAACTGCATCTACTGCTACGACTACAAAAATGGCAAGTACTGATTTAAATCATTATACTATGTCGACACAGGATTTGTCTGGTAATATTGATGCTCTAAATGTAAGACTTGGTAGAATGAATATATCTACTACAAATTCTTTGGGTGCATACGGCCAACTAAAATTAACTACTGATAACTTGACTGCATCATATACTGGATTGAATGCTGAAGTAGGCAAAACATTAGTAATGGTGTCTGCCTCAGGTGACGCTGCTGTTGCATCAACTGGTAAGTGGGCTGCATTGAGTGCTAGCATAAAAGAAACTGCTATATCAACTGGATTATTAGTATCTAAATTATTATTAATTCATTCAGTAATATCACTTGGTTCTAAATTAATTAAAGGAGAGGCTGATGCATTTGATGTCCTTGGTGTTGCTCTTCTAGGTGCTGGTGTTGCTATACAAGTATTTGGTAAACAATTAGCGGTTGCGATAGGAACCACACAAGCATTACTTGGACCAATTGGATGGTTATCAATAGCTATTGGTGCAATAATATCAGTTATGGGACTGATGAGTGATGAGACTGAAGAAAATAAAATGGCCATAGAAAGTGCTTCTGTTGCAGTCAAGGAATATAGAGATGAAATAAATGACACAGATTCTGCATTAAATGACTATCTAGACTCTAGAGATGCATACATAACTTCTTTGAGAGAAGAAAGAAATATTATTGATGATATTAATAAATTACGTGCTTCAGGTTTGGATGGTACTAAAGAATATACCGATTTAGTAAATAAATTAGTTAATGCACAAACTGCTCAAGAGGAGCATTTAAATAATATAATTAAAGCAACCACAATATCAATTGCTTATTTATCTGATTCTAATAATGAAGTATCTGATGCTATAACAGCATATCAAACATTAAAAGATACAGATGAAGAATTAATATCTACTAGCAAAGCAATAACGAAAGCAAGAATGGATCAAGCTGATGCACAGAATGAATATATGAGAATGGTTGAGATTTATGGATCTAGTAGTGTGGAAGCTGTTAATGCAGAGAATGAAATGATAAATGCTACTCAATCATTGAATAGTTTATTGACAGACAAGAGAGATTTGACTGAGAAACTTGGAGAAGCTACTGAAGATTATGCGATTGAAGAGGGTAAATTAGTTGGTGCCCAAAGAGATGCATTAGATGTAGCTGTCAAATTATATGATCAAAGATGGTTATTGTATAACTTATTAGAAAAACAAAGTAAACTAACTGCTGAAGCTACTATGTGGTCATCATTAGAGGGTAAATATTCTAAGAACTTAGAGGAATCAATAAAGAGACTTGCAGAAGAGAAATGGAAATTATATGAAATAGAACTTAAAAGATATAAATTACAACACTCACAAAAAGATAGAGCAGAAGACTTGTTTGATGCATTAGCTGCTGAAGGTTTACTTACTGATGATATTATAGAAAAATATAAAGACATGGAAACTGCTGACGGTCAGAGAATAAAAGAACAAATTGACTATGCTAAAGTATTAAATAACTTTACTTCTGATCAGCAAAGGATGATATCTGAATGGGTTGAAGCTTACATTGATGCAGGTGGAGATGTTATTGCAGCTAATGATAAGGTTGGTTACAGTCTTGAATCTATACCTGGTATGAATCCTGGTTATATCACGGAGATATTAGAATTTGGTAATGCATCTGTTACTGCTGAGGATGCTCTTGAGTCTTTTACTGAAGCTGCTGGTGCATTTGCACAAACAATGGTTGATGCAGATATAGCTGGTGAGGGTGTTGCAGATGCATTATTTGATATTAAAGAAGCCGCGTACGACCAAGATACACTAATAGATGATTTTAATAAAGCATTACAAAATCTTGCTGATGAGGGAATGCAAGATGTCATTAATCAAGCTTCTAAGTTATGGATTGGGTTTGGTGAATTCCCAGAGTTTGATTTACAAGAGTGGAGTTTACAAGATTCATTTAAACCAGAAATAGAAGATGGAAAAGTAATAGGTGACCCATTTAAGAATGCAAGATATGGGCTAACAGAGTTTAAAGATACATTAAAAAAGATTAATGATGAATTTGGTTATTTTGCTGACAAAGGCTCAGACATCGATACTGTATATGAATCATATCTACAATTTATGGCATCACAAGGAGTTAATCCATTAGATGCTACATCGTCTGCAATGGCAACTGCAGCAATTACATATCAATCGTTAATAGATAAAGGATATGAACACGAAGAAATTATGAAAATGGCTGGTGGAGACTTCATAACTCTTGGGAATATGGGTACATCTGCATTACAAAGTATAGAAACTGATGCAATAAATGTACAAACTGCATTAGAAAATATTGAGACAGATATTATAAATGTAGCAAATGCAATAGACCAACATTTAGATGGTAAAGAAATAGATATTATCTTAAATACTATATTAAAAGAGACAGAAGCTGGTAAATATGATGACAGTAGTGGTGATAATGGTAATGATGTTGTGAAACCTGGTCCAACAATATTTGATTTTATTGATTGGTTAAATCCATATGCTGAGGGTATGGAACAGATGGGCTATGAAAAAACACAAACTCCTTTTGGTAGTGACTGGAATATGGATGTTGATGGAGATTCTGTCGGTGATGACATGTCAGAATCATTTGACAAAGGAGTATCAAAGAGAGTTATTCCAAAAATAGAAACACCATTTAATGAATTTACTACTGATGTTAGAAGTATGACTCCAGACATTGATGATGCTATGGTTGGTGGAGCTAATCAAATTGCTTATAGTATCAATTCTACATCTGGAATCCTACAAGGTAGTGCAATACAAATACGTAATGATTTAATGGCTGGAGCAGGAGAAGTAAAGTTAGGTCTACAAGATGCAATTTATTATATGGGTAGAACATCTGTACTTGCTGCTGATTATTTCTATAATTTAGTTACTGGTGCTGGTTCATTCTTATTCTCTACTTTATTTAATGTTGCTTTAAAGTTTGATGCTACTTTATCACATATGGAAAAAATCCTTGGATATAATACAATAGCAATGTTACAACTTGCTGGCTTATTGAAGTTTGGTGAAGGTGGAATTGTTACATCACCAAAATTAGGTATGATTGGAGAAGATGGACCAGAAGCAATAATTCCATTGGTAAGGAATAGAGATAGTGGAGAAGATTTATTGCGTTCTGTGTTGACTAACTATTATCCTGATTTGGCAAGAGATATGGGTGGTGGTTATGAAGTGGCACTTACTGGTGGTGGAGTACCTCCAGGTTCAACAAATAACACATCATATAAAGAAGATTATAATTTCTATGGAGATATAAATGTAGTTGGCATACAAAATGCTGATGAACTTGTAGATGAATTTATGGATAAATTAAAAGAAAGAAGTAGGATGTATTAAAAAATGGCAAGCTTAACTTATGACGTAATAGTCAGTGGAGTAACAATCACAAACCCATCATATGTTGAGGTTTATGATTCAATAAATGACAAATATCAGAGTGCAAAAATACAATATAAAGATAACACACCAATTCCATCTATAAATGATACTATAAATATAAATATAAACGATACAAATGTGTTTAGTGGATATGTCTCAAGACGTGGACAAGACATAAAAGGAACTACCGTCTGGGATTTACAATGTGTTGGAAAGACATATGATTTATGGAGAAATAAAGTTGATGGTACGGGCACATATAGCTTCACTGGATATAAAACAGGTTATATAGTAAGTAGTCTAGTTGCTGACTATACGAATTTAACATTTCCACAATCAGATGATTTAGGAGAGACACTTAATGGAGAATGGGACTTATCTGATATGGTTGTTGGTGATGCGATAACTAAAATAAATGCATTTGATGATTATTACTTTTATGTTAATAGTGGAAATGAATTAATATATTATAAGACAGGCGCATCACAGATGACTATTGAGGAATCTGATATAGTCTACAGAAAGAAGTTTGAATACTCGGATGACGAAATATACAATGACATCCTGGTTCGTGGATATGATGTGACTGGGTGTGCATATAATCAAACAAGTATTGATGCATATGGTAGACATCTACTTGAATACTCAGAGGCAATGATAGACAACCAATCAGATGCTGATACTTTAGCATCTGCACTTCTTGCTGAGTATAAAGATCCAAAATTGTGTGGTTCCATCACAATACAAGGTGATGAATCAATAAGTATAAGTGACTCATTTACTCTAGACTTAACTAATCTATCTATATCAACTGATGATACTATTGTTGGATATAAACATGTATTAGATGATAGAGGATTTACTACTAAAATTGATTTTGGTAGAGTTCCTTATGATCCAGCAAAAGAATTCAACTTTATGCGTAGAAGTAATTCTAATACTAAATATGGCATGTATAAAGCAATCGTTGATGTTGCTGCTGCAGAGGCTGCGGTTGATGGAAAGGTTACATCATTTTATCAAACTACTGAGCCGACTGGTGGTGAATCATCAGAGGGTGACTTGTGGTTTGATACTGATGATGACAATAAAGTATATTATTATAGTAATAGTAGTTGGGTGGTTGCACAAGATGGTGGAATAGCTGCTGCTTTAGCATCATCATTAGCTGCACATGCTAGTGCAATGGCTGCAATTGCTTCAGCAAACAATGCTATGACGTCTGCTAATGCTGCTTTAGTATTAGCTGATGGGAAAGTTGCAACATTCTATCAAACAACATATCCAACATATGCTAGTGAGGGAGCAGTATATGGTGACTTTTGGTATGATTCAGATGATGAACGGTTATGGATTTGTTCTGTTGCTGAACCAGATTCAGAGGATGATTGGGTAACAACTGGAGAGTTCTCGGCTGCTTGGGACGACATTACTGGATCAAATAAGCCACAAGATTATGCTACAAAAAATAAGACATATTATGGTACTAATCCACCAAATGGTGTTGGTGAGGGTACTGGTGATATCTGGATTAGTTCTAATGGTAGACCATTCATTATGTCTGGTAGTAATTGGTATGCAACTACATGGGCACATGTTAAAGAAGATCCTGATGCACCATCAGATAATGCTACTAAAAATGAATTAATTAGACAAAGTACTCAACCAAATGCTGGTTCTTATAGTGCTGGTGATATGTGGGTAGATTCAGATAATGGAAGACCACATATACATGATGGAGTTGGTTGGCAAGAAACTACTTGGGATAATATTAAAAATTTTGGTGATTGTGAGAATCCTGGAGACTATACTGCTGATAATGAACAGAGTCATGATGGTTGGTTAACTGGTTTACATGGTGGCAATCACCATCAGGCATCTGTAGAATCTGACTCTACTGCAGAAAGAAATTTAGTAAGTGCAGAAGACAACAATGGTACTTATCATCATGAATTTTTTTATGTTGATGCAATTAATTATGATAGGTGGGTTGGTGCATATTTATATGGATTAGATCCAGATGCTACTTACGAAGGTTGGGCAATGATTTCTATAACTTTTAGCTCTGCTTCGGCTGGTGAAGTACTTGCTGCACGTCAAGTTGTAAATATTAATGAGGGACCATCTGCTTATAGGTCTTGTTATTGTTCAAGTATTATTCCAGGAGGATGTAAATGGAAATTAGATGCTTGGTGGGATAATGATGGTGATACTGATGATGATTCAGATTCAAGAGTATATTCAGTTAATTTCACATTAGATACACCAGATTAAATAAGAGTGATATTATGATTGGGCAAAGAAGGATTGTTATAGATAAAAATACAATGAGAGCAAAAGCAATAATACAAGGAACAATAACTATTGATGGTGTTAGTGATATTTATGGAATAAAACATTTCTATCCTAATGATGATGAATTTATATTAGTAGACAATGACATAGATGTACCAATAAATTCTGTATATCCAGGAGATAAAATTGTTGATAAAAATAATGATGGAATTTATGAAATTGACCAAGCTTATGATTTTATAGAAACACCAAGATATTATATTATTGATAAAGACACAATTAGTATAAAATTTAAAGACCTTACTAAAGAACAAATGAAAAATATGGGTGCAAAAAAAGCTAGTAAGAAAGTATTAAAAGAAGCAAAATATCCAGTAAGATCCACAAGGTTCTTATCACAAGAGAGACTCGATTTTGAGAAAAGTATAAATAGAAAAGAAATATATAGTCGTGTTACTCAGATATATGATGGTATAAAACCAATACAAGAATATGCTATATTTAAAGGTCTCATGTTAGGAGATATAACTATGTATGTCGATAAATATTATAATATTCATCTCTCAAATGTAGATATTCCAAAAGATGGAATATATGATGATGAGGAACTAAAAATACGTGGTGTACATTGGAAAGATTATTTAGATAATTATGTTCCAGAAACACAATATCCATCATATAATCCTCGATTTGATTTGAAAACAAATAAAAGAAAGAAAAGGAAGTATTTATAATGCCAACAATAACTAACGCAGGTTCAACAATCATAGAAGTTCCATCTCGGGCAATAAAGATTAGAGGTGCAAAGCACTCTGGTGGGTATGTTGCTACAGAGGAACAGGAAAATCATACATTAGCAAATGATATGACTCTGTCTGTATGGTGTAAACCAACTTGTATGGTATCTGCATTAGATAAACACATGATGTTTGCGAAGAGAGCAAATAGTGGTACTTATGGTTGGACAAATTGGGCATTATATATAGAGAGAGGAACTGGTAAATTTGTTGTTTGGTTTGCTTATTCTGGAAATGGAAATGCTGGATATGATAATGCTAAAGGAACTGCATATACATTTAATAGTAATGAAGATTGGTATCATGTAGTTGGAGTTAGAGATACAAGTGCTGGAAAGATATCTCTTTATATAAATGGAGAATATGAAAATCAAGTTAATATAACTGAGAATCAAATAGGTTCACTTGAAGATAGTACTGATAGAGTAGTTGTTGGTGCTTTAGACTTAAATAATAATGCATGTTTTTCTGGTTCTGTTTCTGACCCAAGAGCATATAGTGGTGTTTCTCTTACAGCAAATGAAGTAAAGACTTTATATAATACTGGCTACACTCCTTATGATAACACTAATTTGGTGTTCTCTACAAACTTTGAAGAGATAACTGATAGTGCTGGAAATTGGCATTATTTTGAGCATAATGGTTTAGCTAACGTTAATGTAAAATGGGTATCTGGCTCTAATGAAAACGGTGGGTGGTTTCAAAATCCTATTAGAACTTATAGAGATATTAAGTGTTGGTGTACACGTTGGGATGAAGATAATTGGGGAATGGTATTTGAAACTTTCTTAGATCCATGTGATAGAGCATTCTTATTTAATAATGTTAAACCAGGGGCATATACTGAACTTATGAATATATTAGGAACTCCAACATATCTTGATTATACATTTAATTCATCTAATACTCTAATATTTAAACCTCAAGATAATTTTGGGATATCTAGTTTGAGACAAAATAGAATGATTGCTGTTAGTCATATATCAGATAATTTCTGGACTCATGATAAATTTAATGTAAAGATAGAAGGTAAAAGGTTAGACATATGAATGATTTTAGAATATATTATAGTTCACTTGCTGCACCACATGTAATCAGCTCATCTTGCTCAAGATGGGATAATAGTGACTATACTGTCACATTTGAAACTTGGTTAACTAAATCACAACTTAATACTCTAAGAAATAATATAGTTCCAGGTGCTACTAGTGAACTCTATGAAATATTAAATCAACCAACATATTATGACCAAACTTGGGCTGGTAAGAACACAATTAAAATAGTTGGTTATGATGATAGTTATAGTAATTTACCTTATGCAAAAGGACAAATGATTTTATATGTTAAAAGTATACAAGATATGCCTATTACAGCATCAGATACTTATTTAAATGTTAAGATTGAAGGTTATATATCAGGGAGTGGTTATTAATGGCAACACATTGGTATGATACTATGGCATCTGGAGATACCATAGATTACGACAACTGGAACAATATGAAGACAGAGATTAGAGACACTGCTGCTAAGAATTATGATATGAGTGGTTATGGCATTAAGAGTATGTATGCTACTGGTAATAGTTTTAGACATTTTGGTCCACAAGGTAGGTCTATGTATATAGAATCACAAGCTGGACAAACTCTAATGATTGGTCATACAGATACTGGTCATAATTTTACTTTACAATGTAACAGTGAAGATACGTATCCTTATATTAAATTATGGGGAGATGGCGGAATCCAGTTATTGAGTAAGACTAGTGTTAGAATGGATACTGATGGAGATAGGCTATTTAATTTTAGTTTAGTATCTGATACATGGAGCACGATAGATGGTGGAGATGATGCTGGAGATGACTTACAAATCCGTTGCAATACATCTGATGTCTATCCTGCATTACAACTATGGGGAGGTTCTGATGCTGTTTTAAACATGCCAGATGGACATATGTTTAGAATATATGACCAAGGAAATTCTGCATATATTTTTAATGTTTGGCAATCTGCAACTAATGATACTATAATAAAAGGTGGCGGTTATACTACATATAAAACATATATACATGCTAATTATGTTGATACTAATCCAAATATAATGCTTACTGGCTCTGGAGCAATAACATTTAATACTCTTACTCATGTTATAATGCAAAGTGGTGGAACCCAATTTGCTAAAATATCTCCTCAAGGAGATAATACTACAATATATGGAAGTGAATCTGCATCACATAACTTAACTTTACAAGCAAATTCTAATGATTCTTATCCTCTAATTAAGATGTGGGGGAATGGTAGTCTAGTTTTAAACTCAGCTACTGATACTCTGATAAAAGAAGAGGGCTATCAAGTATTCAAATTTGATAATGAAGATTCTACTGGATGGGCAAGAATGTGGGGCTCAGAAGGTAGTGGCTTAAAAATAATGTGTAATAGTACTGATGAAAATCCATCTATATTCATGTGGCCAAGTTCTGACATAATGTTAAGAGTCCCAAAAAATAAAAGAATTAAATATTGGGACATAAATGCTGATGATACAGCATATTCATTTATGGAAGCATGGTCTGATGGAGATGAACATACATACCTTTATGGAACAGAACATACTGATAAAGATTTTATGATATATGCTAACAAAGCTGATAATTACCCAAGAATAAGATTAATTGGTTCTGGTAGTGTTTATATATATGATAATATAAAATCTACATATCTCAGATATCCATATGATTATATTATATTTAGCTCTAATGGATCGTATCATCGTAGGTCTAGTAAAGATGGTGACATTAGTTCTAATACAGATGGAACTACTCTTATACAAAATGTATTAGATTCTAGTTCACCAGCAACTAATTATAAAAAGAAAGTATTAATGATAGGAGACTTTGTAATTAGTAGTGTTATAGTACCATCATACACTGATTTAGAATTACATGGTACAATATCTCCATTACCATCATTATCATACACAAATTATTCTGGAATGATTGAAGTTGGTAGAAGTGGAAGCATGTGTACAGACATAGAAATCCATGGTGGTAAAATTTATGGTAATTTTTATAATAGTGCATCATTTCCAACAACTACTGGTGATCACGCATATGTATGCGGCATTCATAGTGACACCAACATGAGGCGTGTTAAAATATATGATGTGACAATAGAAAACTTTAAATCTCTTTGTATGTTAGAGAGACTAGGAAGAGACCAGTCTGCACAAAGTTATGATATTACTATTAGAGATATGAACTTAAAATGGTCTCATACTGGAATAGAACTCTACTCAAATGGTTGGGTATATCAAGATGTTCATGTTAGTAATATCCATGGTCATTATATTAATGATGACATTGTTGCAATTGTTGGACATTGGGGAGGAATTACTGGTGCAAGTCCAGATGTTAGGAATATATTAGTAGACAATGTACAGGTATATAATAAATATACTGTCTCTGGTGGTGCTGTAGTTAAATTAGATCCAGGTGATACTGCAACTGGGAAAGGCGCAATGAGTAATATTATTGTAAATAATATAAATGCATATAATGATAGAGATTGTTATAGTGAAAATGTTGCTGGAGTTATATTATCAAAAGGACAAAATGCTGAGAACATTAATATTAATAATGTTACATTAGAGGGTAAGTGGTCCCAAGGAATTTGGTTAACTGGAAAGATGTATGATTATAACATTAATAATGTTAATATGTGTGCATCGAGTAATATCATACTCCAATGTAATACTGTTCCTGATGATAAGATGAGTGTTAACATTAATAATGCAATATTAAAACCATACACGCCTGCTTATGATGGTGGTACATCACGTGGTTACGGAATATTACTTAGTGCTGGAGCTGGTGCTCAAGGATTAAAGAATCTTAATGCAACAAATATACATACACAATATATTACACATCCAATTTATGAGGGTGCTTCACCACCTGCTAGATATGGAACTCAAGGTACATATGATACGATTAATTATGATGTAAATTTGGGAAATAGTAATTATAGTGATTGTGTTTTCTCATCACAAAATAGAACAGAAAGAATATTAGAAAGTAACAATAACAGATATTATATTAACCCTCCATTATATAGAAATACATATGGATGTGTTGTTTTTAAAATTGGAGACAATACATATATACAAAGTAGTAATTCAACTAAGGTTGATTATAATTCAAATCCAACTACTATAATACAGAGTGGAATAGACTTCATGGCATCTGGTGGTGGAACATTATTCATAAAATCTGGTTCATATTATCCTGTAAATGTAACTATAAAAGAGAATGTGTTCTTAGAGGGAGAAATGCCATCAAAGGTAGACCAAGCAGTTGTCACCTTATATGGTTCTGGTGCTAATCCAGTAATTAAAAATAAAAATACTGATATATCTACTTTAGAAGAATTGACACAAAATATAGGAATAAAGAATTTAGTAATTGATGGATCTGGTTGTACAAATGCAGTAAACTTAAGAAATATAGATAATGCTTGGATTGAGAATAATAAAATAACTAATGCTACATGGGGACTCAGATTCTTAACAAGTACATCAACTATTGCAGCAACTACAAGACCTGGTGCTTATAGAATATATGATAATGTAATAACAACTACACATGGAATATATATAGAAGATGCAACACAGTGTTGGGTTCAGAATAATTGGTTTGAGAACTCCGATGCAAATATATGGTTGAAGATGGATGGTTGTAACAAAATAAGAGTTTTTGGAAATGAATTTAATGGAATGCGAGCACAAGCTACTGGTAGCGTTGTTCTTGCTGATAATTCTAATTATGGTCTTACTGATTGTATATTTGCAAACAATTGGCATAATCCAGGGGCTGGTGTGCCAGCATTCAAAATGAATGCTACAGAAATAAATGGTAGTAACAGATTAAAAATTGACGATTCTGTACTAAGTTGTAGTGGATGGGGATGGCCAACATTCGACCATTATGATATAAACATCTTTGGTCCAAATACAAGAAAGTCTAAAAATGGTGGATGGGCATCAGTTGCAGATGGTGGAACAATAACACATCAATTATATGGTAAGCCAAAAAGAGTTTCTATAACACCATCAGGTAGTAATCCACTAGCTTATTCATTTAAAGTAAATGATACTAATATTACAGTCTATCATACTTCTCCAGATTCAGAGGTATTTAGTTGGACCGCAGAACATGGGTGATAAAATATGAGTAAATTAAAAAATTATAGTTTAACAGGCGCAAATGATATTCCTACATGGAATAGTTCTTTATTTACAAATTCAGGTATAAAATGGAATGGATCTGCATGGGTTGCTATGCCATCTGGTGGGTCAGGATACATAGATGGTATAACTGAGTTATCACAGGACGGTTCTCCACAATTAGGTGGTAATTTAGATGGAAGTGATTCATTTGGTATATATGACATACCATTTATTTCTTCTTCTAAATTTTGTGCCCTAAAGCAACAAGCAGACATGACTGTGTTTAGTTCAAATGGCGGATACTATGTAAACGATGGAACTGACTCAATGAAAGTTACATCAAGTACTCCTTGTGCAGATTCAGCAATAATATATGCTTTGAGTAATTTACCAAGTAAGACCAATAGAGTATTATATCTAGAGGGCAATTTCTTAATATCATCAGCAATTGGTATGCAGTCTGATACAAAAATATTGTTAAATGGAAGTATTCGTTTGTCTAGTAATGTAGATGACAATATGTGGATTGCCGATAATAAACATAACTTTGAGATTTGTGGTGGTACTTATTATGGTAATAAATCTGGACAATCAGCAGGTACTTCTAGTATTATTAGAGTCTTAAGATCTACTAGATTCTCCTTACATGATTTAAAATTATTCAATGCTTATGATCAATCTATTGATATTGTTGGTTATGATGGTAATAAATCAGAAGATGGTTTATTATATAATATTCATAGTAGTGGCAGTGGACGTGCCTCTGTCTATATTGGATACTCTGCACAAAGAATTGCTATAAGTAATTTCTTATTTGAATCAGCTAATGGTGGAGCTGGTGCAGATCAAGATGGTATTTGTATAGGAGATGCTTCTAATAATCACATAGCTATATCAAATGGTATATGTAACAATAATGCTAGACATGGAATAGGAATCTGGAGAGCTAGTGGATTAACTATAAATAATGTAATATGTCAAAACAATGGTGGTTGTGGTTTTAAAGTAACTGATAATTGTAAAGATATTTATATAAATGGTATAGCAAGAGGAAATACTGATTATGGATTTAATGTCGAAAGTAATACTGGTGATGAAGGAATTTGCGATAACATTGTACTGCGTGGAATATCTAAAAACAATGATAAACATGGCGTTAGAATATGGGCAGCTACTGCAGGTACTAACATTGGAAATGTTGATTGTGATTTAACTGTTGCAGAGAATGGATATTGGGGATATAATTTAACTACTACTGCTGCAGACTATATTGATCATCCAGTTATAAAAGGCGTTGTTAAGAATAATAGTCAAGCTGGTGCTGGTACATATGGTGGTGTGTATATGAATCATGTATCAGGTGCAATATTAGATGCTCAAATATATGATAATCAAGGATCTGCTACACAAACAACAGATAGCACCGTTGATGCAGGTACTTGGACGGATAGATCTGATGCAGTAACTAGCCAAAAAGTTATGTATGATATGTTTGTATATAAAGATGGAAATAATATATACGCATATGATAGAGATGGAATGGCCCATAATGGAACTGATGCTTATACAGTAATACAAGCTGCGATTAAATCAATGCCATCGAGTTCTTGTGGGAGATTTAACTGTAGTGGTAGATTATATATTGATAAAGGAACATATTATATATCAAGTACTATTTTTATTCCTTCTAGTTCTGGTGATTTGTTAATTGAGGGAGCTACTAAAGGCAAAACTGGTGGTGATGTAGAATCTAGTTTTATTGGTGGTACACACTTAGTAGCATCAAAAAAGATAACAAAAGGTGATCCAGTATTATCATTAATAGAAGTGTCTGCTAATCATAGCCAGATGTCATTAACTGGTGGAGAGTTTAGAAACTTACATATAAATGGAAATTTAAGTGGTACTTGTTTACATCTACCTGATGCTGATACCATAGAAATTGATAGCTGTACATTTTGTAATTCTGTATCTGGTGGGGTTTATGATTTAGTTTATGGATACTCAAGTAATAACTGTAAATGGGTTCCTGGTAGATACTATTTTACTAATTGTGAGTTCTCTGAACAATATGGTAGAGATACATTACATTTAGATAGATGTGTAGAAAATTCTATTATAAATTGTGTATTTGCTAATCAAGCAGCCAGGCATCACATATACATTTCTGATACACAAACAAATTATATTGCTGGTAATCAAATTGGCCCTGCTAATGATTATAATAATGCTCCAACTACTGGAGCGTGTATTAGAATAGATGGTAGTGCTGGATATACATCAATGTATAACACAATTGTTGGTAATATTTTGGGTGGTCATACAACTAAACAAAATAATTATGGAATACATTTTGGTGCTTATACAAATAGAAATACAGTTATAGGGAATGTATTTGTTCCACCACAATACTTTAGTAAACATGTTTATGGTCCATTATCAATGTCTGGTGATAATAAAGTTTTTGGTAATGCAAAAGACGAAACATGGTATGGTTATGATTATATTATATATAAAGATGGCTCCGATTATAAAGCAAGACTATCTAGAAATGGAATGGTTACTCATCAAAATACTGATGGAGCAACGTTAATACAAAATGTACTTGATGCAGTGAGTGGTCAAACTGGACAAGTAATATTTAAATCTGGTGCTTATAATATATCTAGTTCAATCTACCAATATTCAGACACTACAGTTAATGGAGCTAATTTTGGTTCAACTAAATTTATTGCTAAATTGACATCGTCTCCAATGTGGTATATGTATGGAAAAAATACATCATTATCAAATCTTTCTATTGAGGGACAAGGATTAAATAGTTATGGTATTGATGTTAGTGGATGTACAAATGCTAGAGTAAATAATATAAAATTATTTCAAATAACTGGTGGTGGTTTCTCACGTGGAATAAATGTACATAATGGTTATAAAAACACAATTAGTAATATAAGTATAGATACTGTAGAAGCAATTGGAATAAACTTTAAAGATGAAACTGAGTCAACAATTTATAATATAAATTCTAAAAATGTTTTTGGTAATCCATCAGATGTTATAAGATTAACACATGATGTTTCTGGTTGTATAAATTGTACTGTCGAAAATGTTAGAGTTAGAGAATTAAATACATTGGGAACAAATACTGGAACATATAGAGGGATTGGATTATTTAAAGCTAGCAGTTGTAACATTAATAATTGTATTATAAATGGAACATATGATTATTCTTATTGGTGTGAAAGTTCTCAATCTATTATATTTAATAATTGTCAAGGACATAGATGTACTAATACTGGTGGAGGAATTTGCTTTAAGGATTCTGACTATTGTCAAATTAATGGTGGGTCATTTAATTATAATGTTTATGATGGAGTTATTATTGGTGGTCATCAAAATAATGCTGGTGAAACTTGTAGAGGAATAATAATAAATGGAGTCATTGCTAACAATAACAATCAAGGAGATTCATCAAGATGTGGTATTAGAATAATCAATGATTCAGGAAAGTCTCAGGATTGTAACATATCTAATTGTGTGTGTTATGATGACCAGGGAACAAATACACAATATGATGGAATAAGTACTGTTAATTCTACTGGTAGAAATCTTGTATCTTGTTGTAGATGTAGTGGTAATACAAATTCTGATTTTAATTTACATGCTTCAGATGTTTCTGGAAATACAAATATGAGTGGTTAATCATGCCAGGACATCATCAATTTAATTATAAATTCTCAGAGGATAATCTTGGTAATCCAACAGAGGGAATCAGTTTTGGTTATTTAGAAAAACATAATACTGGTGAAGACTTACGTATTAGTTGGCCAGATTATGGATACACTGACCAAGTTGCAGGTAGGTGTTCTAGATGGGACATTAATGAATATACAGTTACTGTAGAAACATGGTTAACAAGAAGTGAATTACAATCATTAAGAAATCATATTGTGCCAGGTGCAACTGAAGAACTATATGAGATACTTAATGTTCCTAAATTCTATGATAAGACATGGTCAAATTCTAACACTCTTAAATTCACTCCAATAGGATACACTAAAAGACATTTTGGTATAGAATCTGGTGAGAATGATAGTAATTTACCATATATGAGAGAAGAAGTAATAATTTATGTAAAAAGTATAGGAGAACATGTTGTTACTCCAGAATACTTAAATGTCAAAATAGAAGGATATATGTCTGGGAGTTTTAATTAAAATGTGTATAAACTGGATAGAAAATAGAAAAGTGCCAAAACCTAATATAGTTAATCATGCAACTCATGAAGATATAAGATTTGCTTTAGAAGATGCATTTGGAAAAACAACACCATACATGCTACCTGATTATTACTATGATATAGCAACTCTGGAATCATTTAAAGAATTCTTAAGTTATGATAAAACAGACAAATATTATTATACTGGGGATGACTTAGACGGTGGTTTTGATTGTGATGATTATAGTGCAATCTTATACGGTAATACAAGTATCCCTAAATGGAATAGAGTTCCAATAGGTAATTGTTGGTTAGAAACACCAGCTCATGCTGTAAATATATTTGTAGATGAAAACTTTACAGTATGGTTTGTAGAGCCACAAAATGATGAGATGTATGTAGCTAAATCAAAGACTGATTGGAAGCCACATATCATTTGGTTTTAATTATCCAATTATTTTTTCACCTGGAACAAATATGTAACAACATCTAGTGACTGAGGCATCTTAACTAGTGTCTTGTCAACTAGATGTAATTCTTTATATTGACTAAACAAATAGTTAGCAGTATCTTCATTAAATTCTCTTATATGTTTTCTATGTGCAATATCTTTATTTTTATTAACATCTTTATTAAATGATTCTATTGGAGTCACTTTTCCCATAGGTAGACTTGTGAGGATATATCCTCCATCTTTTGTTTTGTCTATCAAATCTTTCATAACAATGTCAAGATTCATAGGTAGATGTTCCAATACTTCTGTTATAATTATTAAGTCCCATTCTTCATAATCAGGCACTCCATAACATAAATTAAACCACCTGGACTTATAGTCCAGTAGGTCTCTATTCTTAGATTCAACTGATCCTACATAGGTTTTTGCGTACCGATACCTATGTGACACGAACGGAAGTGTAGATACCTCAAGTATGCTAAAGTTACTATTCATGTCTATATTGTAGTCAATTAGACTATGAGCAGCATTAAATCTATTACCATGGTGGTCAATATAATGAGTATATTTTTCTCCCTCTGGCATCTCTTTAATTAGAGCTTTCAAGTGTTGTCTATCTATCATTTATAAACTCCTCTGGTGTAGCTGTTGCATCATCAACAAGCAAGTCATAATAAGGTTTTTCTAATAATCTATGATATTTAACTCCCCATCTCTCTAATTGTTTTTCTGCAAGCTCCATTAGTATCTTACGTGTTCCTCGTGAGTGTCCTCTTGATGTAGTGATGGTTATATAATGTCCTTCATCATATAATTTATTAATCTTTTCAATCATATTATAATTTGGAATTGATTCTTCATAATCACCTTTTGTATCAAACACAGTAATAGTACCATCTATATCAAATCCGTAGCTCTTTCTATCTTTTCTAAGAGTCTTCCATAACTGTCTTGCAAATTCCATATCTTCTTCTGTGTTAATATCTATTGATTCTAATTTAGATAAATAGTATGGTTTGCATGAATTTGGATCTGTTCTTATTTTAGTTTTTAATAGATTAGATATTCTTATAATGTAAAGTCCAGTAGTTTCATATGTAGTTTTTTGTAGGTCTACACTATTAGGAATGTGTCCATCCTCCTCCATATAAACTGGCTTTCCATCTTTCCATTCATAAAACGCTTCTTCTCTTACACCAACAACACTGTTACATCCTGTGGTGTCAATCATTTTAATAGCATCATCAACACTTTCTGATTTAATAAATGGTGCTGGTGGAAGTATCTGTACTAAGTAATCATAATCTGAATATAAGGATGCTGCATAGTGTGCTAATTGGTTGCCATCAGTTTGATTGTTTGCTAACTCAATTGGTCTCTTACGTGGAGTTGCTCCGTATCTTTCTCCAAGTTCTAGTATTTCATCATCTTCACTATCTATAATCACATCATTAATATATTCTGATCCTAATGCAGTTTTTATTGCATGAGCAAACAGTGGTTTGCTTCCAAGAACTCTCATATTCTTACAAGGAACTCTTTCACTACTTCCTTTTGCATGTATAAATGCTACCACTCTCATTTTCTATCACAGCTCTGATCTTCAAAGAAATGCTCTACATCTTTTGTTAATTTAAATTCTTCTCTAAATGCTACTTCGTATAAGTCATAGTATTCTTCTAGTTTCTTTCCTGACCTAGAGATTGCTATAAGTTCTGCATATTCATTTACATCTAATGCACAATTAACTCTAGGAAACAAATCATGTTTTTTAATAATAAAGTGTCTCTCAACAACTTCTGCTCCTAAATCTATTGCAGCAATGGTTGGTTGGTATCCAAGTTCATGTCCTGAGTAACCTATTCTAACATTATTAGATTTGAAATCATCAATAAGTCTAGTGATGTTACCTAGTTTCATATTAACTTGTTGTGTAGGATATTCAGATACACAATGCATAATACATAGTTTTCTATCATCAAACATAGATACTATATTTTCTATATCTTCATATCTTGCTCCACCAGTAGATATAAATATTTCATCATCCTCTTTTGTCATACTCTTGACGTATTTAAGATAATCTATGTTTGCACAATTGCACGATGCAACTTTCCATTTATTAAGTTTGTATTTCTTTAAGAACTCAAATGACTCTCTATCCTGTGGTGTTGAGAACCACTCAAGATTATATTCATTACATCTTTGGTCAAATTTATCAAATTCATCCTCAGTAAATTCGAATACTTTTCTATATTCACCATATGTTAATCCATATGGTAGTTTACAATTAATTGGAACTGGTGCAACCAGTTCTTCTTGTGAATAAAATGTATCCACATTTTTTCTTGGTATTCTAACATAATCAACATCTAGGGCTTTTGCATAGTCTAACATATTCATAAGCAAGTGAAAGTTACCCATATGATAATTAGTAAACTCTGCTATAAATTCTACCATACAACAACCTCTTCTTTCATCTTTAATAATTCATCTATACTAGATGATACTAGTTTCTCTCTAACATAGTTTTCGTTTTTCATTCTCTCTTGTGCTCCTTCTAATACATCATCTACAAAATATTCTGGAATAATCATAACACCATCACTATCTCCAAATACATAATCATCTGGATTGATAGTTACTTTGCCATCAATTCCATTCATCGTTATTTGACAATCATAATTAGTTATTTGCCATATATCTAATGCACTTCTAACATTAAATCCATAACAAAACATATCAAATCCATTATCATTTATCTTATCAATGTCTCTTGTGTATCCATCGATAACAGCACCTATTGCACCAAATTTCATTGCTAATGCTGCTGTTACATCTCCATATAATGCAACGTCTTCATATCCATTACAATCCATCACTTGTACACATCCATCTTTGAAATCACTAAGCATCTCAATACGTAAGTCATCATTAATGTCTTCTTTTCTTTTTATTAAATTTCCTTCACATGTGAACACTGGACCAAACATTGGTTTAGTATGATAGGTAACTCGTTGAACTCTATTAGTAATACAAAATGGTTTCTTTATTTTTATATCAAATTCAAGAGTGTCGTATATTACTCCTCCATATAATTTTTGGTATTCATTCAAATAATTTGTCATAGTCTGCTCTCCTAAATACATCTAGTTTACTATTCTTAGATGCATTATAAACATCAACACCATTTTTACGTAATAGGTCATCAATTCTTTGATATGCTTGTTCCATTACTTTAACATTTTCTGGTTTATGAGGACTATCAGTATCTTTTTCATATCCTTTTGCAAAATGATAATCTCCATCCCAATTGTGGTCTGCACCAATAATATATATTGGATTACATCCCATATAATACAATAATTGGATAGCTAAGTTAGTTACTGTAGCTCCCCAATAAAATGTTCCTTTGTCTTTATCTACAACATTAAATACATTCTGTCCTGGTACACATCTAACAAAATTAATATAACAAAATCCTTTACCAAAATTCATAAATAAATGACTTATGAATTTCTCATCTGGTTCAGTATAATTTATAATTTCTTCTTTGGATCCACGAATAAGTGGCCAATCTTCTATAGTCCAGTACTTAGGTACGAATGATTCATGAAGATATATCCTATTTGTTCCAATAGTTATTTCATTATCTAATTTAGATAAGTCGTGTTCGTTTAATGATGGACCATTACAAATAACGAATCCTCTTTTGCCTTTGTGCATATCTCGATACTTACTTATCATGAAACATCCTCAATATTTTATTATATTTATTTGGATTAGATAGTGCTTCTTTTTTTAGCTCCTCATATATTGTATAATCTTGTTTCTTTGGTACGTCTAATTTAAAATCGCTATCTATACCTAGAAACCTTTCTAGCTTCTTTTCATTGTCTCCACATTCTGGGCACATAATAATAAATTGGTCTTGTTTATCTCTAAAAAAATCAATTACATCAGAGTTATGTCTCTCATATTTTTCTTTGTATAGTTCTTCATTATATACAGCCATAGACTTTCCATAGACTACTTTATTTGTAGCAGCTCTTGCAAATGCTGTTTCACCACTTGCTCTTAGTTGATGATATGATTTACTTTTGAACCATCTATCTGTACTATCACGAATAGTTAATATATACTTAGCATCAGGATATAATTTATATATGTCTTTATATAATGTGGCCCATGGTTGGTCTTTTGCACCATCGTATCTCTTTAATAAGAAAAATCTTGGAGATTGTTTTTTAGATACCCTAACTACAGATGTTGCATCATAGTCACATATTTTATATCCATTATTTTCCAACCATCTTTTCACTGATGATGTGCATGTTCTTTGTAATCCTATAATAAATACTTTTTCTTTCATATTATCCTCCAGGGTGTGTACATCGTTTGCATATAAAATTATCATTTGATTCTATTGTTCCTTTGCCTCTATCTATAAAGTCTTTTCTTGGTAAACCTACCATAATTTGTTCTACAGACTGCTCATTCAAATCTCCAAGTATCTCTTCATGGTTGTAATCCATACAACATGATACTACTTCACCATTCCACAATACATGTAAATCATTATGAAACCTTGTACAATCAAATCCAGATAAGTCACTTCTCTCATTAAAGTCATAAGTCCACATCTGTTTTAGTCCTCCAGCTCTATTATGAAATTGGAATGTACTGAAGAATATATTTCTGTTATCTATATTATTATCATGATATACTTTATTCCAGAATCTTTGTATTTTCCTAGGATGTAGTATCCTAATGGAGTTATCAATAGAGTGAGACATACTTTGAATTGCTATAGGATGTTCATTAATATTCTTTAATCCATATATAACATTATCTAAACTAGTGCTCCAATTTGTATCCATTAGTTCATTGTGTGATTGTTCATCAATACCATGAAGACTTATCACTAATTTAAATCGTTTATTATGTGTAATATTTATTAACTCGTCTACCATTTTAGGTGTCAGATTAGATCCATTTGTAGATACTTCAACTAATGGATTACACAACTTATTATATATGTCGTCTATCTTTTGTGTTAGTTTTGGATCTAGTGTTGGTTCATTCATTAAATATGGACAGAATTTTCCTTGGAATTCATTATCATAGTCATTAATATCAGATAATATTTTACTCCATAGTTCATCACTCATACGGCCTGGATTATCAGTCATCCAACTACTTTCATAAGGACAAAATACACAATTTCCATTACATACACTTGTTGTTTGTATTTGTACTAATTTAAACATAATTCCTCCATATAATGTTTTAGTTCTTGTAATTGCCTAGAAGTAAATGGTGGAAAGTCTTTTTCTCTCTCATCGGTGCAAAGAATGTTCTTGCTTGTATATTCATTGTCACTCCGTAGGTTTGCTCCAGTTTTATATTGCATATTTTTGTTTTCCACTGTAACATTAGACCAATCAAGTTTCTCACCTATATAATTTCCTATATCTTTTGCTGATTGTTCTGTATTATCACATATATCTTCATATGTATATATAAAAATATCATCTCTATCTAAAGATTCGTTTGCGTATTTATATTGTAAACATAATCTTTTTAATGGTGGTTTAAACACATCTTTTTGACAATCATAATATGCATGACCACTTAAAATCTTAATTCCATACCCATTTCTTTTTCTAAGTTTCATCATCGAATAAATATTTGGTATTATATCTCTCTTCATTCCTATAATCCTCAAATCATAATCTTCAAATAAATATTGAAGAAAATCTATGTTATCAACAAACTGAGGTCTTTTTAATAAAATTGTATCTGTCTTAGCCCAGCTTTCTAGTTGATTTAGAATTTCTTTTTTATTTATCTTTTCATATAATTCTTTTGGAATTGTATGTCCATTTCTTGGTTTAAGTGGAGGTAAATACTTCTTCCAGAATAAATGTCCATCATAGTTAATATCATCTCTAGGAAAAATATTGTCTATGTTTGGATGTTTAGCTAATAAGAATTGTAAAAGTGTAGTACCAGATTTCCAGTACCCAGTTATTACTATTACTTTTTTAATCATGGTTAATCATTTCCTGGTTTTGTTTGTTTTTGGTCCCACCATACTAATGGCTTCTTTCCCCATTTCTTCTCAAAATATTTCATGGCTTCTTTACCACCAAAATCTTCATAGGATATAGATCCAAATCTAAATGGTTTTGGGTCGTGTATAAATGGCTTATTTCCATAATATGAATATAAATCAATATCTTTTTCTTTGCATTGCAGAAAGAAATCAAATCTATCTCCTTTCCACTTAAAATGTTCATCCCATCTTACTTGAGAATAAATAGCTTCTTTATCCATAATCATAGCATGTAGACATTCATCTGTCTTAATTAGTCCATCAAAAGGTTCAAATGGTTGTGGTTCTTTCCATATCTTACCATCTTCTTCTTTATATAACATTTTTGATTGTCTCATCTGACCATAATACGTATCGTCCCAACAACCACCTATGATTGTTGGTTTGTCTTGTTTCTTAATTAAATCTAACATTTCATCAATAATACCGAAGGATGACCTGGGAATAAACAAATCATCATCCATGTGCATAAAGTATTTTGTTTTACATGCATCTGCTAAGATATTATTTGATTCACAACATCCAATCTTTTTTTCATATACATTTATAACTTCACATGGATAGTTTGGTCTGACCCGTGCATATTTGTTTTTAGTGAATGCACGTACATTATCAAGGATGATTATCTCAATAGGTGCTTCGGTGTTTTTTAGTACACTTTGTATACACCTATTGAGTATCCTAGGTCTACCACATGATGCTACGCCTAACGAAAGTTCTGCATCCATATAGATATGCCTTTATCTCATTTCTCACAATGAGTATGTAAGCTACAATAGTAGATCCATATATTATATTTGCACCTAAACTATATTGTGCAAATGATATATTATGCAACATTGTAACTTCCCAAATACAGTAGAACAAGTGACATAGTCCTACTAACATAAATGAAAATTCTACATAATAATCATGTAACGATTTGGTCCATCTTGCCCATAATCCTACTATGATAAATGCTATTCCTGTGAATAGCCCACCAGCTAATAGTGTAAACCAATTAGTTGGTATGTGTCCTGCGAATCCTGTTACTGGTATTGGTATACCAAAAACATACTCAAAGTCAAAATATATCTCACCACCAGTATCACCACACATTGCTCCAGCCCACACATGATTGTATTCATGTATTACTAGACCAGACAGTGCAATTAATACTGTAAAAAGAATTAGCCAACTAAACTTAATCCATGGTGAATCAGGATTCTCTACCTTTATGTCATCTAATTTTCTCATAAATATCCTAACTCCCTGAGTCTAGCTTTAATGAATTCAACTTCTTCTTCTGTGAGTTTATTACTTGATGGATTCATTTCTTTCTCTTCTTTCATATCTTCACTGCTACATATTTGTCATAGAATTCATCATAGTACATATCTTCTGGTTTACCATAATGTTTTTGGAATGTATCATACTCAGTTTTTAACATAACAATGTCTTTTTTATCTTTTATGTCTATTGTTATTGTTTGTGGTGCTATAGTAACCAAGTCAATATCTAATGATGGTAATCCTCCTTGTACAACATTCAAGTCATAACTAGTTATCAAACAATTACCAAAACTATATTTTTCTCCATTAAGTTCTACTTCTAATTCAAACTCTCCATGACCTAGTGCTTTCTTTGTTAAGTCATTAACTTCGTTGTTGTTTTGTATGGTCATATTTATTTTTGTTGGATTAGAATAACTATAATGTTGATTACTATCACCAACTATATTAAATATTTCTGGTTCTGAGTGATGTGTTAATGATGTTGGTCTATAAATCATTCTATGTCATCCAGTATTTTTTTTATATTTTTAACAACGGCTTTATAGTTCCAATCAGTAGCTACCATCTCTACTGTTTCAAACTTAAATCCACATTTTTTACATTGTCTATCTCTAAAAGTCTTAAATCTCTTATTGATAGTCTTTTTAATTTGTGTCCGAGCACCGCACTTTGGACATTTCATTATAGTCACCGTATTTTTTGATAAGTTTATCTACGACTTCTACAATGGTTTCAAGGTCATCATCACAAGATGATACAAATATTTCAATTCCACCTGGTCCTCTATTGACTGCAACAGATTTACCTGTTTTGGCAGATTCTTGTTCAAGCTCTGTAATAAATACTCCTTCGTTTTCATACATCTAATATCAACTCCATTGCTGCTTTACTGTACCCATCTATAGTTACATCATTAATAATAACTACAGGAAGGTTTTTCCATTTGTTGTCTCTATAAACTTGTCTTGCTTTTCGATTATCTTTTTCAGATAGATCATGATAGTTATATTCTATTTTATGGCTATCTAAGAAAGCTTTAGCTTCCTCACATTGGCCACAACCTTTTTTTCCGTATATCTCAATCATTTTTTACCACTTGTAAAAGTCTTTCCACATACATGACAAACAAATATGTTTCCATTAATTTTTTCTACGTCTCTTGATTTACAACTAGGACACGACACTATTCTTCGCCTCTTTCTATTTTACATTCTTCACATCCTTGGATTAAGGATGGCCTGTAACAATTCTCTCTAAAGAGAGTCATACCTTTGCACTTCATCTTCCATGCTTGAATAATCAATTCTTTTATTTCTTCTATTGTTATGTGTTCAGGTGCATTAATTGTTTTGCTTACTGAGTTCTCGATGTTTTCTTGTACCTTTGCTAACATCTTAAGATGATGTTCTGGTTCTATCTCCATTGCTGTTTCGAATGATGGATGGTCTTTGAATGGATGGTCAATTGACACTATGGCACCATCTGCTATTTGTCTTCTATACGATGGATAGAAATTTGGTTCAATGCCAGGAGATACTCCAGCAATTAAACTAAGTGTACCAGTAGGTGCTTGTATTGTAACAATTGCATTCCTACGTTTTGCTTGATATTTCTTTTTCCAAGCTGGGTATTCACCTTTTTCCTCTGCTAGTTTCTTCGATGCTTCTCTTGCTACATCAGTTACAAATCCAAGTATCTTTTCAGCCATTTGTATTGCATGATCAGATGAGTATTTAATATCTTTCTTAATTAACAAGTCAGCAAATCCCATCACACCAACACCAATTTTTCTTGTTCTCTTAACTGCATCCTCAACTTCTTGTGTTGGATATGGACTTGCATCAATCATGTCATCTAAGAATCGTACTGCATTCTCTGTAGTAGTTGCTAATTTATCCCAGTTAATGTCTTTACCATCTGGCCCATTTAGATGTCTCATTAGGTTGATGGATCCAAGATTGCATGCTTCATCTGGAAGTAAATTGGATTCTGAACATGGATTAGTCACTCTTATATCACCAAGATGTGGTGTTGGGTTGTCAGAGTTCATCCTATCATAAAACAATAGTCCAGGTTCTCCTGTTTCCCATATGTTTGTTGCTATTTTATCAAGAAGATATCTTGCATGTACCTTGTTAACAACTTTATTATCAACTGGAGATACTAAATCAATCTCATCATCTTTTTCTACAGCTTCAAAGAATTTGTCATCAACAAGAACTGATATATTCATATTATTTAGTTGTTCTACATCTTTCTTACATGAAATAAACCATTCAATATCAGGATGATTATATTCAGTAAGACACATTAGTGCACCACGTCTAAATCCACCTGTCTTGATTGTAGTACACATTACATCAAACAATTTTAAGAACTCTACTGAGCCAGATGACCTT
>Ga0180432_10002034_pt1 | contig 30914 bp, 28 predicted proteins | sample SS_ome_10_FD_132414 | JGI IMG/M metagenome (GOLD analysis project Ga0180432, IMG submission 132414) | Hypersaline lake sediment archaeal communities from the Salton Sea, California, USA - SS_1_MS_2 metaG | ecosystem: Environmental > Aquatic > Non-marine Saline and Alkaline > Hypersaline >...
CCTTCTCGTCGGAGCGGAGGTGGCCGACGTCCCGGCCATCTACTGGAGCCTCAACATCTGTCCCGCGGACATGGATCGGTGATCGATATGGCACTCGGAGTCATCCCCCAGCTGATCAGAAACCTGTTCTCCCGACCGATGACGGTCGCATTCCCGCACGAGGCGATTCCCATTCCGGAGGGGTATCGCGGCGAGCACGCGTACGACGTCGACCGCTGCACCGGCTGCACCCTGTGCGCGCGGGTCTGCCCCAACCGGGCGATCGAGATGGTCGAGGCGCCCGAAGCCTACAGGGAGGCGTACCCGAAGACGTACCCGCAGATCGACCTCGGGAAGTGCTGTTTCTGCGGCCTCTGCCAAGACGTCTGCCCGAGCGGCGCGATGACGCTGACCCAGAACGTCTTCCTCTCGACCAACGATCGGGCCACGGTGCTGCGGCCGCCGTTCGCGACGGAGGCCGAAGAGTAGCAGAGAGCCCCCGAACACGTTCCCCGCTTGGAACCCACCGCATCGCGTGGGTATCCTGGCACGCGGCGTTTCAGAGCCGCACTCGGAATGGATCGAGGAGATCGTGTGTGAAGGACACCGAACGGCTTCGCCGCGTCGCCGGCACATGGACGGTCGCGTTGTTCGTGCTCGCTTCGTCCTGCGCGGTCGCGGCTGTCGAGTCCGGATGGCGGCCGGCCTCCGACGAGGTGACCGGGCGCCTGTCCGAGATCGAAGGGATTTCCGTGCTCCACGTTTGGGGCGCGCCCCACGAGCAGGGGTACGCCATCGGGTACCTGCTGGCCCCGGAGATCGTCGCACTCTACGACCGCCTCATCGGCAACCGAACCTGGGACCTCGACCCTCGGCGGTGGGACGACGAGGTGCTCCCGGCCGCCGGCCGCTTCACGATCGCACCGGAGTACCTCGCGGAGCTCGAGGGGACGCTGCGTGGCATCGAATCGCGAACCGGCGGACCGGCGGAGGTGCCCGCGCTCGGCCGGGACCTTAGGATCGAGGATCTCCTCGCCGCTTGCTACTTCTACGACGACCGCCGCCTCGGCTGCACGTCGTTCGTCGTTTGGGGATCGATGACCGCGGACGGTCGGACGCTCTACGGGCGGAACATGGACTGGCCCGCGACCCCAACGTTCCTCGAGACCCCGCACGTCGTCGTCGTCCGGGCTCCGTGGCCGGACACCGACCGACGCGCGACGGTCTCCGTGTTCTTCCCGTTGATCATCGGCATCACCACCGCGATGAACGAAGACGGGATCGTCCTCTGCAACAACGACGCCTACAACGAGCGGGACCCCGTTCGGCAGAGCGGCTTCTACCCCGCTCCCCTCTCCAACCGAACCGCCCTCGAGTCGGCGCGAGCCGGCACCGCTCGCGAGGACATCGCTGCGGCACTACGAGCCGAGCCGAGCTGCGTCGGCCGTTCGCTGACCGTGTCGACGACCGCTGGCGACGGCGGACCGCGCGGGCTCGCGTTCGAGGCCGACGGCATCTGGGAGGAGGGCGGAGGCGTCACCGTGCGGACGCCCGAGCCGACCGAGTCGTTCCTGCTGACGACGATGCACCACCGCGAGCGCGGCGAGCCGATCGACTGCCCGTACTACGACATCGGCGAGCGAGCGCTCCGCGCCGTCGCCCGCGGGGCGTCGCCGCCGCTGACGGTGGCGGCGGTGTGGGACCTTCTCACCGAGTTGACTCCGACGGGCGGCCTGACGTACCACAGCGTGGTCTTCGAGCCCGACCGCATGGTGATGCACGTTCGGCTGCAGGAAGGCGGAACGACCGCCCAACACGGCCGGACGGTCACGTTCGACGTCGCGGCGCTCCTTCGAGAGCTGCCCGAGGTCCCGTAAGCGACGGCCGGCCGCTGCCGCGACGTTCGAACCAAACGGGGAGGATGGCCGATGACGCGAGTCCCGGAAACGATGCAGGCGATGGTCCTCGATCGACCGGGCACTCCGCTCGTGCTTCGTGAGGTCCCGACGCCGGTGACGAACGAGGGCCAGATCCTGATCCGCGTCGCCGCGTGCGGCGTCTGTCGGACCGACCTCCACGTCGCCGACGGCGACCTGACCGAGCCGAAGCTGCCGCTGATCCTCGGGCACGAGATCGTCGGCCGCGTTCTCGAGGTCGGCGACGGCGTCGAGGGCTTCTCTCCCGGCGATCGCGTCGGCGTCCCGTGGCTCGGCTGGACCGACGGGACGTGCCGGTACTGCGCGCGCGGGCTGGAGAACCTGTGCGAGGACGCCCGGTTCACCGGGTACACGATCGACGGCGGCTTCGCGCAGTACACCGTCGCCGACGCCCGCTACGCGTTTCCGATCCCTGAAGGCTACGACGACCTCCACGCCGCGCCGCTCCTCTGCGCCGGGCTGATCGGATACCGCGCCTATCGGATGGCCGGCGACGCGCAGCGGCTCGGGCTGTACGGCTTCGGCGCCGCGGCGCACGTCCTCGCCCAGGTCGCGAGGCACGACGGGCGGGACGTCTACGCGTTCACGCGGCCCGGCGACACCGAGAAGCAGGACTTCTCACGACGGCTCGGTGCCGTCTGGGCCGGGGATTCGACGCAGCGTCCTCCCGAGCCGCTCGATGCCGCGATCCTGTTCGCCCCGGTCGGTTCCCTGGTCGTCGAAGCGCTGACGTCGGTCGACCGAGGCGGGATCGTCGTCTGCGCCGGGATCCACATGAGCGACGTCCCGGCGTTCCCGTATCGACTCCTGTGGGAGGAGCGCGTCGTCCGCTCTGTCGCCAACCTCACCCGCGAAGACGGCCTCCGGTTCATGGAGGTCGCGGCCCGCGTCCCGATCGAGACAGCCGTAACCCCCTTTCCGCTCGATCAGGCGAACGAAGCACTGAACGCGCTGCGCGAAGGGGAGATCGAGGGAGCGGCGGTGCTACGAATCCCTCAAGGCTAGGAACCTCCGCCTTTTCTCGCTTCACTGCTTCGTTTCCCCGAGATCTCCGATACTTCTTTCGTATCGGATGTGCGAGTTTTCATATTCTGGAAAGGATTTCCGCCACCTCCGATTGTTCGACTTGACAGCGCGGCCGGTTCATGGCAGAATGGAAAAACGTTTCAACCGCCTAGCCACTGAAAGGAGGTCGGTCGCATAGGCAACAAAACCCCCGCTAGTACGGCATTTTGTTTGGCACGTGGGATACAATGGGAGGAGGATTAGCCAAAGATGAATGCAAAAAGAATCATCGTTTCACTGAGTATGCTCGCGTTGATCGTCAGCTTCGGCTGTCTGGCCGTGGATGATGAGTTCGCGATGCCCGACCCGCTGTCCGACAATCCGGTGATCGCCTTTGTCGGGCACTCGCTCTCGTCGGAGTCCTGTCAGCGCAACGTCCAGCACTTCGAGATCGAGTGCGCGCAGCGCGGCTGGACGCCGAGAGTCGAGATGGCCGGCGGAGAGCTGGGCCCACAGCACGACATGATGGAAACGCTGATCAATGCCGGCGTGGACGCCATCATCCTGCAGTACGTGCACGTCCAGGGCCTGACCGACGTGATCGCACAGGCTCGCGATCAGGGCATCGGCGTCTACTGCCTCGACACCGAACCGATGCCGGGCTGCATCGTCAATGCGACCATGCCTGGCGGAATCGCTGGCGCGGAGATGGCGTACTACGGGCTGAACCGGCTCGGAAACGTCGGCGGCGTGGTGTTCTTGAGCTGCAAGTGGCACATCGTCCGCCGCCGGGCGTACGCCGCGGAGCCGGTCATCGTCGACTTCCCGAACATGGAGTCGCTCGCGACGGAGTGGGTCTCTCAGGAAGACTACTCCGGCGATTCGTACAACTTCATGAACAATTGGCTGACCCGGTTCGGCAACGACATCGACTGGGTCTTCGGCGGTTGGGACACGCTCGGCATGTTCGCCGCGAAGGCGATCCTCGATCGCGGGTACACGGTGGACGACATGTTCTGCACCGGCGTCGATGGCGGAGCCGAGGCATTCCGTCTGATCCGAGATCCGAGCGAACCGTTCGTGGCAACGTACGCTCAGCCGTTCGAGCAGTACTGCCACACGCTGCTGGAGGTCATCCAGGAGGTCCAAGGAGACGGCATCGCTCCGTACACCGCGGACTCGATGGTTCCTGTCTCGAAGGTGATCTACTGCAAGGGTGCACTCGTGACGGAAGAAAACTGCCCGCCGACGGGTGTGTCGGTCCACAGCCTGTTCGACTACTATGACCCGAACGCTGGCGACGACGTATGGTACAACTGGGGAGATCCGTACCAGATCTGATCTCACGGACATGACATGAGAGCTGCAGTGGCCCTTCATCGCATCCGACGACGCTCACGGGCCACTGCGGTCTCTTGATTCGCTCAATCGCCGGAAGGGAAGCCGATGCCCAGCGCGTTCCCGCTCGAGACGCATCATCTGACCAAGGTGTTCCCGGGGGTGGTGGCCGTCGACGACGTCGATTTCGCCGTGCGGTCCGGCGAGGTACACGCCTTGCTCGGCGAGAACGGGGCCGGGAAAAGCACGTTCTGCAAGGTCCTGTCCGGCGTTCATCAGCCAACAGACGGCGAGGTGCTCCTCGAGGGCAAGCCGGTGACGTTCCGATCCCCTCACGACGCGCTGCTCGCCGGCCTCAGCATGGTCTACCAGGAACGCAATCTCATCCCCTTTCTCACGGGAGCCCAGAACATCTGCCTCGGTAAGGAGGCGTCTCGGTACCGCGCGCTGATTCACGAATCCAGAACGCACAAGACAGCACGCGAGATCCGGGACCGAGTCGGCGCGCAGGTCCCGCTCGACGTGGAGGTTGAGACCCTTCGCCCCTCGGAGCAACAGGTCATCGAGATTCTTCGGGCCCTGTTCCACGAACCCCGACTCCTCCTCCTCGATGAGCCGACGGCCAGCCTGACCCATCGGGACATGGAGATGCTCTACGAGGTTATCCGCAACGTCGTCTCGGAAGGTGTCGGCGTGATCTTCATCTCGCACAAGCTCGAGGAGGTCTTCAAGATCGCCGATCGGATCACCATCTTCCGCGACGGCGTCCGCGTCGCGACCGAGGCGGCCTCGGACCTGGATCGTGACGCGTGCATTCGGTACATGACGAACCGCGACATCACCGAGCTGTACCCCGACATCCAGGCGGCCCCGTCGAACGAACGATTGCTCGAGGTGAAGGACGTCTCCGACGGCAGGAAGCTCCACGACATCTCCTTCTCCCTGTCGCCGGGGGAAGTCCTCGGCTTCTACGGACTCGTCGGATCCGGTCGAACCGAGCTGGCCGAGATGCTGTTCGGCCTGAGTCCAAAGGCCTCCGGGACGGTGCGACTTCGCGGTGGAGAGATCAGAATTCAGAACCCGGGCCAAGCCATCGAACACGGAATCTTCCTCGTGCCGGAGGATCGAGCTCGCCACGGGCTGTTCCCGTCGTTCAACCTGAAGGAGAACCTCACGCTGCCGGTGATCTCGCGCTTCCTCGGTAAGCTCGGGCTGATCGATCATCGCGCCGAGGTGGCCGCCGCCACGTCCATCGCGAACGACGAGGAGCTCCGGCTCGTCTACACGGACATCCAACAGGAGATCGACAGTCTGAGCGGAGGCAACAAGCAGAAGATCCTCATCGCCCGGTGGCTGGCCAAGCGGGAAGAGGCCGCCGTGATGATCCTCGACGAGCCGACCCAGGGAATCGACATCGGGGTGAAACACGAAATCTACGAGCTGCTGAGGCAGCTTGCGGAGAAGCATCAGCTCGGGGTGATCTTCATCTCGTCCGAACTGGGGGAGGTTATCGGGATCTCCGATCGGGTCTGCGTCTTCAAGGATGGCACGATCGTGAAGGAGTTCCGCCGCGAGGAGATCGAGGACCAGGAACAGGTTTTAAAATGGGCGTTCTAGGGGGCACGTCTCGATGAACAGCGAGAGCAACAGATCGGATCGAGCAGAGCGCGAAGAGACGCTTCGCGGCGGCGCGCCGCGAGGCTGGCGGACGTTCCTGGTGAAGTACGGACTCCTGGTCGCTGCGATCCTGATCTGGATCGTCTTCGCCGCTCTGCAGCACCGATTCTACAGCCCGATCAACATTTTCAGCATCATCCGCCAGGCGAGCATCATCGGGATCCTCGGGCTCGGTCTCGGGGGCATCGTGATCAACGGAGACTTCGACATGTCGTTCGCGGCGAACACGTCGTTGGTGGGCGTCATCGCCATCACGATGATGATGAACGAAGCGAATCCCGTCCTCATCTTCTTCGTCGGCCTCGCTCTCGGCACGTCGGTCGGCGTCGTCAACTCGCTGCTCGTAGTGCGAGCGAGGATCCCGGCGTTCATCGCGACGATGGGAATGATGATCTTCCTTCAGGGGATCGCGAAATACGTGACGGGGGGCGCTGAAATCTACCCGCTCCACGTGCCACAGTTCTACAAGCTCTTCGGCAGCAGCTACACGTTCGGGGTGATTCCCAACGGAGTGTTCACGTTCGCGATCATCGGCGCGGCGGCGGTCTTGTTCTACGGGTACTCGCGACGAGGCCGCTACATGTACGCGACGGGCGGAAATCCGGACGCAGCGCGGCACGTCGGGCTGAACGTGCGGTTCAACCGAACCATGGCGTTTATCCTCGGCGGACTACTCTCCGGGGTCGCCGGCCTGCTCCTCATCTCGATGCTGCGCGCCGCCAATCCGACGATCGGCCAGGGGTACCTCTTCCCGACGGTGATCACCGTCTTTCTGGGAAGCCTATTCCTCAAAGGGGGCGTGGTGAACGCACCGGGCATCATCCTGTCCGCCGTGTTCATGGCAAGTCTCAGCAACGGATTCACGATGATCGGTCTCCCGTTCTACGCGAAGGACATCGCGCAGGGGCTGATCCTGGTCATTGCACTACTCGGTATTTGTGTGTTGGGGCGCAGACCGATGCGCGACATCAAGCTCTAGGCATCAACGAAACGAAAGGGAGGCATTCAAATGATCCGAGTTCTGTACACGGGCGACGAGGTTATGCTGATCACGACGTACGTGAAGGGGATGAACGCGTGGACCGACGGCGTCGTTCACAGCGAGGCGGGTCACATGCTCAAGTCGCTTCGGAGCGATCCGGAGATCGAGGTGGACTACATCCCAACGAGCCAGGCCCAGCGTGACTTCCCGGACGACTTCTCGTCCTACGACGTGGTCATCTACAGCGACGTCGGGACGGACACGATCATCATGTACGAGGATCGCTTCCTCAACTGCCCGATGGGGAAGAGCCGGCTGCGCGCGCTGCAGGAGTACGTCAAGGGCGGCGGCGGTCTGGCCGGGATCGGCGGTTGGATGTCGTTCGGCGGGATGTACGGACAAGCGAAGTGGCACAACACCCCGATCGAGGAGATTCTCCCGGTGACCTGTCATCCGTGGGACGATCGCGTCGAGCTATCGGAAGGGATGAAGCCCCACATCGTCGCCCCCGATCATCCGATCATGAAGGGCATCGACTGGAACGGCGCGCCGGTCCTGTTCTCCGGGTACAACCAGATCGAGAAGAAGCCGGACGGGGAGCTTCTCGCCGACTTCAACAGCGACCCGATCATCGTGGTCGGAACCTACGGCGAAGGGCGGACGATGGTTCTCGCCTCCGACTGCGCGCCGCATTGGGGCCGGGGATTCGTCGACTGGCCCGGCTCGCGCGACTTCTCGACTCAACTCGTGAAGTGGCTCGCCAAGAGGCTCTAGCCCTCGGGCGACCGAACCGACGAAAGGGGGACCGATGAAGAAGATACTCAACGCGCCCGACGCGTACGTCGACGAGATGATCGAAGGGATCCTGGCCGCGTTTCCTGAGCACCTCAAGGCCGCAGCGGTCTCGGAGCGAGGCACGCGCGGACTCGTGGTCGCCGGCGCCCCGATCGAGGGCAAGGTCGGCATCGCCACCGGAGGCGGCTCGGGGCATCTCCCGCTGTTCCTTGGGTACCTCGGCAGCGGCCTGGCGGACGGCGTCGCAGTCGGCGACGTCTTTTCGTCCCCCTCGGCGCAGGAGATGCTCGAGGTCACGCGAGCGATCGATTCGGGAAGCGGCGTTCTCTACCTGTACGGAAACTACGGCGGCGATGTGCTGAATTTCGACATGGCCGCGGAGATGGCGGAAGCGGAGGGGATCCGGGTGGCAACCGCCCTCGGCGCCGACGACGTCGCGTCCGCTCCGCTTGATGAACGCGAGACCCGTCGTGGGATCGCCGGCATTTTCTTCGCGTACAAACTCGCGGGCGCCAAGGCCAGCGAGGGGGCGTCCCTCGAAGACGTCAAGCGGATCGCCGACGCAGCCGCTTCCAACACGCGCAGCATGGGCGTCGCGCTCTCGCCGTGCACAATCCCGGCAGCCGGCGTCCCGACGTTCGCACTGGACGACGACGAGATGGAGATCGGCATGGGGATTCACGGCGAGCGGGGCATCGATCGAGGGCCGCTCAAGACGGCCGACGAGATCGTCGACTTCATGATGGAGAGGATCCAGGCGGACCTCCCCTACGAGGCAGGGGACGAGGTCGCCGTGCTCGTCAACGGATTGGGCGCGACGGCTCCCTCCGAGCTGTACATCATGTATCGGCGGGCGGCTCGCGTTCTCGATGACAGGGGCATCCGTATCCACCGAGCGTTCGTCGGCGAGTACGCAACGTCGATGGAGATGAAGGGCGCTTCGATCAGCCTCCTTCGTCTGGACGCGGAGCTCCGAGGGCTGTTGGACGCACCGTGCTACTCGCCGTTCCTCCTTCAGCAGGTTCACGAACCGTCCTGATGAGCAGCGGACCCTTCGGCTCGACGCCTCTCGGCCTCGTCGGCCGGAGAAAGGGAAGGTGAAGATGTCATCCGAATCGCTGGACGCAGAGCGATTGCGACTCGTGTTCCGTTCCATCGCGGCGGACGTCAAGGGCAGAAGCGAGGAGCTGCGAATCCTGGACGCCGCCTGCGGCGACGGCGATCTCGGCATTACCGTCAGCAAGGGGTTCACGGCGATCGAAGGCAGGTTGGACGATCTCGAAGGAGAACCGCCGGATCGCTTGCTGAAGTCGTTGGGACTCACGTTCAACAACGCCGCCGCCTCGACTTTCGGCGTGTTCTTCGCGACTGCGTTCATGCACGCTGGCAAGAGCATCGAGGGTAGGGATCGGATCACCGTGGGAGACTTCTGCACGATGCTCAAGGGCGCGGCGGAAGGCATCACGACGCGGGGGCGTGCGAAGGTCGGCGACAAGACGATCCTAGACGCACTTGCCCCCGCCTGCGAAGACGCGGAGGAAGCGGTCGCCCGCGGGGCCGGCTGGCCGGAGGTTCTCTCCGCAGCGGTCGACGGTGCGCGTCGCGGCGCCGAGAGCACCCGCGACCTTCTTCCGAAGGTCGGAAGGGCCCGATGGCTCGGCGACCAAGCAAAGGGGATTCAGGATCCCGGCGCCACATTCGTTCAGTTCTTCCTCGAAGCGTGCCGGGACGCGTTCGGGACGTCGAAGGGAGGCGAGTAGCTCCATGCGGATCTTCATCGACACTGCGGACCTTCAGGAAATCCGAGAGGCGTGTTCCTGGGGCATCGTGGACGGGCTGACCACGAACCCGTCGTTGATCCGGAAGGCCGTCGAAGCGCGAGACGAGGTCGATATCGAAGCGTACCTCGAGGAAATCTGCCGCACCGTCGACGGCCCGGTCAGCCTGGAGGTCGCGCGTCTCGACGCCGAGGGCATGGTCGCGGAGGCGACGGGCCTACACGAACGGTTCAACCCAATCGCTCAGAACGTCGTCGTCAAGATCCCGGCCAACACGAGCAGCGAAGAGGGAGCGCCGGATTTCGAGGGGCTCAAGGCGATCGCGGGGATCTCGCGTCGGGGGATCCCCGTCAACGCGACCCTCGTTATGACGCCGGAGCAGGCGCTCCTGTGTGCAAAGGCCGGCGCGAGGTACGTGAGCCCGTTCATGGGGAGAGTCGACGATTTCGAGGTCAGCCAGTCGGACGCTCAACGCGCGGGACTGCCTTCGTCGGGCGAACGACTTGTTTCGGAGATCGTGAGGATCTTCCGCAACTACGAGCTTGACTGCGAGGTGATCGCGGCAAGCGTGCGCCACGTGGCCCACGTGCGCGCCGCCGAGCTCGCCGGTGCAGCGATCGCGACCGTTCCGTTTCCCGTCCTTCTGGAGATGATCCGCCACCCGAAGACGGCTGAGGGAATCCGCCGGTTCACGGAGGATCTCGTCCCAGCGTACTCCGCGCTGCTGTCGGCGCTGTCACCCTCTTGAGGTCCGGGCCACCGCCTGCTGCAGAGGAAGTTCTCGTGTATCATGCGAGACAAGTCAACCTAGTATTGCGGCAATTATCGGAGGAATTCAGACGATGACGAAACGAGGGCCGACGATCAAGGACGTTGCGAAGCGCGCCGGTGTGTCGATCGCGACCGTCTCGAACGTCATCAACGGGACGAGGTTCGTGAGCAACGAGCTCCAGAAGCGCGTGCGAGCCGCTGTGAAGGAGCTTGGGTATCGTCCGTCCGCCGTAGGACGTAGTCTCCGCAAGGGGCAGACGTACTCGATCGGCGTTCTTCTTCCTGATCCGCGGAACCAGTTCTTCCAGATCGTCGCCGAGGGGATCGAGGAGCAGGCGGAGTTGCACCGGCACAGCATCTGGTACTGCAACACGCGGGATGAGCCGTCGAGAGAGCGGTCGTGCATCTCGACGATGGCGGAGCGCGGCGTCGACGGAATCATCGTCGCGCCAAGCCCAGGAGGACGGGAGAACATCCGACCGTTTCTGGAAAGCGTCCCGGTGGTCCTGATTGTGCGGCAGATCGAGCGCTTCGAAGCCGACCAGGTGTTCGCCGACAGCGTCGAGGGTGCGTACGAAGCGACGCGACACCTAATCCGCCTCGGACATCGGCGGATCGGGTTGCTGACCGGCGTACGCGAGATCCAGACGTTCAAGGAACGCCTGTTCGGCCATCAGAAGGCCCTCCTCGACCACGGAATCCCGTTCGATCCCGACCTGGTGCTGGACGCTTACTCGCACGTAGAGGAGGGATGCGAGGCAACCAAGTACCTGCTGCAGAACACGGACGTCACCGCCGTCTTCGCGACGAACTACCCGATGACGCTCGGTGCTCTCAAGGCGATCAGCGACCTCGAGCTCGACTGCCCCGGAGAGATCTCGCTGATCGGGTTCGATGACCTCGATTGTGCCGTCGTGGTCAGGCCGCGGCTGACCGTCGTCGACCAGAAGCCCTACGAGATCGGCCACATGGCGGGGACGATGCTGTTCGAGCGCATCAACTCCAAGAGCGGGACGCAACCGGAGCCGCGGACGATCAGAATCTCCCCCGAGATCGTCGTTCGCGAGTCGGTCGCCGAGCCGCCCCACCGCGGGCCGGCGTAGAGCGCGTTACACGGCACCGGCCAGCCGCGGACTTCGGGCGAAAGCAGGTTGTGTCCCATCGGCGTCCCGACTACCATCTCCGCTCGTCATGGCGAATCCTGTTCGTCCATCCGGCTCGCCGCCGTGGAAGCGGACGGCGTTGCTTTTCGTCGGGCACCTGCTGAACGACGGGTTCGCCAGCCTTTGGGGGCTCAGCTGAACCGGCCCGGCGTTGTGGCTCCCCTGACCACGCTGAGGGCCTTCACCGCGCGATAACGACTCGTCGTCTGCAGTCCTGACCGTCCCGAAAGCCGCACGCGCGAACTCGCCGGTTGACAATCGGGGAAAGATGCGCTACGGTGATGGCCTACCGGTTATACCAGTATGCCAGCCCAAGGAGGCTCGATGGGTTTCTCGCCGTTCGGTATGCCGCGAGGCAAGATGCCGCCGAAAAAAAGCGCGCGCGTCGCCGAACACATCCTTGCCTCCATCAAGGCGGGCGAATACGGCAAGGACGACAAGCTCCCCTCCGAGCGCAAGATCGCGGAAGCACTCAATGTCAGTCGGATCCCGGTCCGCGAGGCGCTGAGCGCATTGCAGCTTGCGGGGGTCGTGGAAAGCGTCCCGGGCGATGGGACGTACGTCCGCCGGGCAGAGCACCTTCCCAGTATGCGGTCGATGACCCTGCTCGTTCTCGAGAAGGGGGAGAGCCCGTTCATGGCACTTCGCGCCCGCAAACCCCTCGAACTCGGGATCGTGGATCTCCTCGTGGACCGGTCCGAGGAGATCGATCTGGACGAGATCTCTTCCGTGTTGGAGAGCATGGCTCTGGCCGTCGAAAGCGCCGACTTGCCCGCCTACTTCCGCGCAAATCAAGCGTTCCACCTGGGCCTTGCGAAGGCCACGGGCAATTCCATCCTCGAGGACTTCATGGAGTACCTACTCGGGATCATGGACCAGCCGCTCTGGCTGGAGGCGGTCCAGAAGCACTTCACGGCCATCAGCCACGTGAAGGAATACGCCGCCAGACACAAGCGAATCTTCGAGGCAATCCTCGCGCGGGATCGAGATGCCGCGCTGCAGGAAGTGCGGGATCACTTCGATCGGACAGCCGAGGAGGTCAAGGCCTACCTGTAGCGACCTCGCCGGAATCCGCACGTGACAGACACGGAGGAGGCTGTAGTGGCGAAGAGCCGAGAGCTACCGCCCTCCCTCGTACGTGCCGGGGAAACCATCGATCACCTCATTACGACCGATCTCAGTCTGCGGGGTGCCGTTCAGTTCCTGTACCACCACGCTCGCGAGAGGAGCACGCTGCCGTTGACATTGGCGGCCGCGGTCGAACTGATCGAGGGAGTCGAGCGCGCGGGGACCGTTTTCATCGCGACAGGGTGGCTGGATCGTCCACACATCTCCCTCGAGATCGCCGAAACGGACGGTCCGCCCGGCGCCGTCGTGCTGGGTCGGGCCGTTCATCGTGCGTTTGGCGCCGTGCCCCTCTTTCTGGTCGAGGAAACCCTCGTGTCGAGGATGACGCCCGTGGTCGAGGCCGCCGGGCTGAAGGTCCTCTCCGCGGATGCAGCCGTGCGTTCCGCGTCGTCGACCGCTCCGATCCACGGCGCTTCGGTTCTCGCGTTTCCGGCAGACGTGAAGGAGGCCCGTGATCGCGCGAGGGAATTGGTCGACCGATACGAGCCGTCGGCCGTGATAGCCGTCGAGAAGGGCGGGATGAACGATAAGGGGATCATCTGCACCAGCCGAGGCGACGACACGAGCGAGCACCTGGCCAAGGCCGACTTCCTGGTCCGAATTGCGCTCCGCGCCGGCATCCCAACGATCGGCATCGGCGACGGAGGCAACGAGATCGGTATGGGACGGATTCGGGACGCGATTCGCGAGGGTCTACCTTTCGGCGAGGTCATCGCTCCGGCGACGGAGACCGACCATCTGGTCCCCGCCACCGTCTCCAACTGGGGGGCCTATGGCGTGGCGGCGTGTCTTGCCCTCCTGACGGGTCGGCGCGACGTTTTCCACGACGCGCAGATGGAGGAGAGGATTCTCCGACGATGCGCAGATGCCGGTCTCATCGACGGAATCACCGGATATGTCGAAGAGGGAGCCGACGGCCTATCGCGTGACGCACACAAAGGCATGGTCGTCCTGCTGTCCGAGCTGATCGCGGCCGGCCTCACAAAGCTCACCGAGGGCGGATCGTGATGGACATGATCGCGCAGTCGCTGATCTGCGGGGTTCTCATGGGGGGCGTCTACGCCGTCATGGCATCGGGTCTCTCGCTCATCTTCGGTGTCACCCGGGTAACGCAGATCGCACACCCTGTGTTGATTGTCGTCGGATGCTATCTCACCCTCTGGCTGTCGAAGTCGGCGGGGTTGGATCCGTTTCTGGCGATTCTCGTCGTCGTACCGATGCTCTTCGCCTTCGGGGTCGCGGTCTACCGCCTGATCGTCGTGCACTCAAGCAAGGGTCCGGCGACGGCTGTGCTGCTCTCGCTGTTCGGTCTGATCCTGATTCTCGAAAGCGCCGTGGGAGCCATCTGGTCCACCGACTACCGGGCCATTTACTCGATCTACCAGGGGAGGTCGATCGCCATCGGGAGTCTGGCCATCTCCTTGCCGCGGCTGATGGCCTTCGGCATCGCTGCTTTGAGCATGGGACTCCTGTTCGGCTTCCTCAACTACACGGAGACGGGCCGGGCCATCCGAGCGACAAGCCAAGACAAGGAGACCGCCCAGGTCCTCGGAGTCAACGTCCGGCGTGTCTTCACCGTCGTCTTCGGCGTCTCGACCGCGCTGGCCGGAGTCGGGGGGGGCCTGATGGGCATTATCTACTCGTTCTACCCCGCCCTTCACTGGCAGTGGATGGGGGTCGTGTTCAGCGTCGTCGTCTTCGGAGGGCTCGGAAGCATCCAAGGCGCCGTCCTCGCGGCCCTCGCGATCGGCATCGCGGAATCGTTGACATCCTTCTTCATTGGAGCCCAATGGGCCCCGGCAATCGCATTCGCCATCCTGCTTGGAACCCTCATGCTAAGACCCCAAGGCCTCCTCGGAGCCAGGCAGGAGCGGATATGAAGGCCTTGGCGGCAGTGCGCCCCCATGCCGGCCGGATCGCCATCGCGCTCGCTTGCTTGCTCATTGTGGTCTTTCCGCTCCTTGTCCAGGAACGATACTACTTGCACATCGCGATCCTGGTCTTCATCTACATCACTCTGGTGCAGTCGTGGAATTTGCCCGGCGGGTTCGCGGGATACATCTCCTTCGGCCATGTCCTGTTCTTCGGAATGGGAGGTTACACCGTAGGCATCCTCATGAACCTCTTCAACGTCGGACCGACGTGGTCCATCCTCGCAGCCGGAGGCGTTGCGATCATCTTGGCGCTGCTCTTCGGCAGCATCTCCCTCCGCCTCAGGGGCGTCTATTTCGCCATCGCGACCCTCGCGGTGGCGATCATCGGAAAGCTGGTCATCGGGAACGTCGAGGCGCTCGGAGGCGCCGAAGGCATGCTCCTACCGCTCCCCCCATGGCCCATCGACTTCGAGAAGATTCCTTTCTACTACGCGGCCGCTGGGACCGCCGCGGCGGCTACGTTGACGATGGTTCTCATTCGACGGAGCAACCTGGGATTCCGGCTGCTGGCCCTCAAAGACGATGAGGACAAGGCAGAAGCGACCGGCATCAACACGACGAAACACAAGGTGATCGCGTTCATCATCAGCGCCTTCTTCCCCGGTATCATCGGAGGCCTGCACGCCTACTACATCGGATACATCAATCCTGCGGCGAATTTCAGCATCCTCTATAGCGCGAACGTTCTCGTCATGGCCGCGTTCGGCGGGATCGGGACCATCGGCGGCCCGATCATCGGGGCCACCACGTTCGTCGTGCTGTCCGAGATCCTAAGCTACTCCGTCGGCAGCCAATTCCGACTAGGCATCTATGGCTTGATCCTCGTCCTCGTGACGATCTTCCTCCCCCGGGGCGTCATCTCCCTCCGTGAGACGCTTCGCGGAAGGAGGAGGCCTCTGCGAGAGCAGCTCGAGGCGACGACGCTGGAAGGAGGCGACTGAGCTCGGCGCATCCCATGCCGGAGCCCGCACAGAAGATGAAGACGGAAGGGAGTATGGCGCTGCAACTAGACGGGATCTCCAAGCGATTCGGAGGGATCCAGGCCGTCGATGAAGTCAGCTTCGAGGTCGAGCCGAACTCCATCTGCGGGCTCATCGGGCCCAACGGGTCCGGCAAGACAACGCTGTTCAACCTCGTGTCCGGTTTCTACAAGTTGGATCAAGGTAGGATCTACTACGGTTCCGAGCGCATCGACTACCTCCGCCCTCACCGTCGCGTCGGGATTGGCATCATCCGCACGTTCCAGATCACGCGTGTATTTCCCCATCTCTCCGTACTCGACAACCTGATGATCCCGACGTCCGACAATCGGCTTCTCGCCCTCTTCCGCAGCGCCCGCGCTGCGCGAAGGCGTACACGGGGCGAGGAGCTTCTCTCGCTGCTCGGGCTGCAGCGCCTCCGGGACGAGCCGGCGGGGAACCTCTCCTTCGGCCAGCAGAAGCTCGTGGAGCTGGCGATGTCGTTCATGATCGAGACAAGCCTGATCATGCTGGATGAGCCATCCGCAGGGATCAACCCGACGTTGATCAATCACGTCAAGGATTGGATCCGCGCCGAGCAGGAGAACGGCCGCACGTTCCTCATCATCGAGCACAACATGCACGTCGTCATGGACGTGTGTGACAAGATCGTTGTCTTGCACCACGGGAAGAAGCTCGCCGACGGCACACCGAAGCAGATCCAGGACGATCCGGTCGTCCTGGAGGCCTATCTAGGGGGCTGAGGTGCTTGAGATCCGCGGCATTACAGCAGCCTACCAGCGCGGCTACGACATCCTCCATGAGGTGAGCATCGGTGTCTCGAAGGGCGAGATCGTCTGCCTGATCGGCCCGAACGGATCGGGGAAGTCGACCGTGCTCAAATCCATAATGGGGTTGGTCCGCGTGAGCGCAGGGGCCGTTCTCCTCACGGAGAACGACATGACCAACATTCGACCTCACAGGGTCCTCAAGGCGGGAATCGGCTACGTACCGCAAGGGCGGAAGATCTTCCCCGGTATGACGGTCTGGGAGAACCTACGGATGGGCGGTTTCGTCCTCCGCGACAAGGCAGAACTGGAGCGCAGGATCGCCCGCATTTACGAGATGTTCCCGGTCCTCGATCGATACAAGGACAGGAAGGCGTACATGCTCAGCGGAGGCGAGCAGCAGATGATCTCGATCGGCCGCTCGTTGCTTCTCGAGCCCACATTCATGCTGGTCGATGAGCCCTCTCTGGGGCTCTCGCCGAAGATGATCCGGATGGTCTTTCAAACGCTTGACCACATCGGAGAAACGGGCATTGGCATCCTCATGGTCGAGCAGAACGCCGTCGAAGGCCTGGAACTGGCCAGCCGTGGCTATGTTCTCGACTTGGGCACGATTCGCTTCTCCGGGCCCTCCGAGCAGCTACTGAACGACGCTCGGATCAAGACGCTCTACCTCGGAAGGTAATGCGTTCACTGGGCTTCCCGCCTTCGGCGTACAGACAGGGCAAGTGCTGAAGGGAGGTGAGATAAGACGCCAACATCCAACATGAAGGGAATCCAAGGGAGGACGGTTGCATATGGAAGGAGGCAGAATGCGTGGTCGCGGAAGTTGGCTCATCGTCCTATTGGCGCTGAGCCTGGGCTTCACAACTCAGGTCACGGCAGCAGACTCTGATACCATCACGATCGGCTGCACGCTCTCGCAGAGCGGCAAGTACGCGGACTCCGGCTCCTACTACGTCGAAGCGTATCAGATGTGGGAAGAGGACATCAACGCCGCCGGAGGACTGCTCGGAAGGCCCGTCGAGCTCATCATCTACGATGACGAGAGCTCCGCGGAGAAAGCCATTAGTCTGTATGAGAAACTAATCACGGTCGACGACGTCGATCTCATCCTGGGGCCGTACACAAGCACGATCGTCTACCCCGTCGCACAGCTGGCCGAGCGGTATCAGATGGTCATGCTGCAAGGCGGTGGCACAGCCAGCAAGATCTTCGAAGCCGGCTTCAACTACATGTTCCTCACGTTGCCAGGATTCTCGGAACAGCACGCAATCGACTTCTTCGAGTACCTACGCGGACTGCCCGCGGGTGAGATCCCGAGCAAGGCCGCCATCATCTACGGAGACAAGTCGGCATCGATCGCCAATGCGAACGGGTGGCGAGCTCTGGCAACCCTCATGGGGATGCAGGTCGTCGTGGACGAGAAGTATCCTCCCGATGCAACCGATCTCTCCTCCATCATCTCTCAAGCCAAGGCCGCAGGCGCGGGCCTGCTCATGGCCGGGACCTACTACCCGGATGCGGTCTTGATCGCGCGTACAGCCGCAGAACTCAACTACTACCCGAAGTTCATGATCCTCACCGCCGGAGTCTCCTCGGAGGAGTACGGCACCGATCTCGGGGAACTGGCGAACGGCGTCATGGGCACAGCGTGGTGGCACACCACCGTTCCGTTTGCCCGGGCTTGGGTCGACCGTTACGAAGCGGAGTTCGGGCGCCAACCGGACTACCATTCCGCGGGCGGCTACGCCTCCGCACAGGTGCTGGCCCAGGCCGTGGAAGAGACCAGGAGCCTCGACAACGATGTCCTTCGTGACTACATCGCCACACATGTCTTCGACACGGTCATCGCGCAGGGGCTCAGTTTCGATGATCGCGGCGCGCCCAGCCACAGCATGATCGTCGTGCAGTGGCAGGATGGGCAACTCGAGGTCGTTCTGCCCGAATCGGCGCAGACTGCTGAACTCGTTCCGTACGTAGAGCCGTAGGTGTCTTCGGGCAGGACCACGTCCCGCCCGAGCCGCGCTAGCGGGTGAAGAGGAAGAACCTGTGAGCGGCGCACAACGGCGGTCCGCTCAACATCGCTGTTGTGCGCCCTCAAAGGAGGAGGAATCAGTGGTTCGCGGGAAGCCAGGCATCGTCCACCAAGCAGCGACCGCCCACCCCATGCGTTCGGCCGCAACGATACCGACATCAGCATTCGTGGGATCCGTCGGCGCCGCCGGTTGCTGCCTCCAGGTACGTGTCACGCGATCGGCCCGCGACGCCACAAACCACACAAGCGGGCGGTGCGAATGATGTGTCGATCCGCGACGTTCCCCAATTGGATCACCGTCTGCGGCGGCGGCAACGGCGCCCACGCTCTTATCGGAGTGTCTCTCATGGCAGATGAGGCATCGCATGTGCGCGTTTACTTGCCTCTGGAGAACGAGCGGCTGCGGTTCGAGGAAGCGATCTCCCGCTCTTCCACCTTCGACGTACAGATCGGAGGCCACATCCACCCGTGCGACATCCGTCGGATTCATGTCACCGGCGACCCAGAGGAGGCAGCTCGTTCGCGGTTCATCGCGATCGTTGTCCCCGCCTTCGCTCACGAGGCCGTGCTCTCACGGATCGCTGGGTTCCTGAGCCATGGTCACGTGCTCTTGGTTCTTCCGGCCCGAAGCGGATTCGAGTACGCGGCTCGGACCATGGACCAACTCGGAGAACGGGGTGGACCGTGTGTGGTGGGTTTCCAGACGCTGCCCTGGGCATGCCGAACGGATCGGTTTGGCCAGTCCGTGGCAATCCATGCGGCGAAGCGCCGTGTCGGAGCGGCGAGCCTTCCCAACCGGGAGATCTTCGAGATCGACCACCAGTTGGGCCGATGGCTCCGGATCCCTGTAGTTCCGTATCACTCCATGCTGGAACTCAGCCTCGCAAATACCGGTCAGCTCATACACCCCGGGATCATGTATGCCTGCTTCGGGAATCGGCGAGACGAGGTCTTCCGCAGCCCAAGTGAGATCCCCCCGTTCTACGCGAGCGTCAGCGAACAGGCGGCCAGTCTGCTCTCCGCGATGAGCGACGAGATCCTCAAGATCAGGGACGACGTGGAGACCGGCTACCCCCATGTCCGTCTCCCCCGAGTCGTTCACCTCGGTCGCTGGCTTCTTGATGCGTATGGGAGTGAGATCGAAGATGCCTCAAGCCTCGCGCGGATGTTCCAGACCAACCGTGGCTACTGTGGGCTGGCCGTGCCCGTCACGGAGTCTCCCAACGGCTACCGAATCGACGTTCAGGCGCGGTACCTTACAGAGGACCTTCCGTTCGGCCTTGTCGTCTCGAAGGGCATTGCGGCAATCGTCGGGACCCGGACTCCGATGATTGACGAAGTGATCATCCGGACCAGTCATTGGATCAAGAAGGAGTACCTCGTCGGTAGCGAACTGGCGGGGCAGGACGTCGCTACGACCCGGGCCCCGCAGCGATTCGGTATCGCTGACATCGGCGGCTTAGTTGTCTGACCCATTCCTACGGAGAGGAGATTCGCCTTGACCAAGCAACCGAAGGAGAAGCGTCGAAAGCGCCGCGTTCTTGCGGGATCAATGGACCCCTGTGTGCACACCCTGGGGACAGAGAAATTCGCCGAATGGCTGGAGGACCTCGGCGTGCGCTACGTCGCTGTCAAGCTCGGTCCCGCCGTAACCATCGACGAGCTGCTGAACAAGGTGCAGGAGTCGCACCCGGAAGTGGTGGCCATCTCGTACCGATTGGGCGACCTCCACGTGGATGAGATCATCGCGGAGTTGATCGAGAAGGCGGACCTCCGGGGCCTGCTCCCCGCAAAAAGCGGCATTCGGTATGCCTTCGGCGGGACACGCCCCGCAGCCAATCTTGTCCGCGCTATGACGGGCCAGTCCGTCGCACCTGACCGTTTCTCTCCAGAGACGGATCGCCATTTCGATCTTGCGAAGGTGGCGAAGCAGTACGCAGACAAGCCCTCCTTCCAGGGGTTCTTCGAGATTGTCGTCGATGACTACGTGACCATGGAGGAGCTCGAGCAATTCGCCCGTCGCATCCCGGGGAAGAAACAGGAGAAAGCAGCGTGGTCGGATGAGCTTCGCGAGCGGATCCGGCAGGTTCGCGATCGCGAGAACCGACCGATCATCCGGGCTCACATCGGAATCGCCGCCGAGTCCTTGGAGCCCACCGTGGAGGCCGTCCGGCAGCTGAGCGACGCGGAGTGTCTGGAGATCGTCTCGCTCGCCCCCGATCAGCCGTCGCAGGCGTTCCTGGCGAAGTTCGTGCGCGGCGATGAAGACCCGGCAGAGCATCCGCGCGGGCAAGGCGGCGCGCCGATTACATCCAAGGAGGACCTCCTCGCACTGAAGGAAGCCACACGACGAGGTAACTACCCTCTATCCAGAGTCTACTCGGGAACAGACGAGCTCACCGAATTGGCCAAGATCTTCCAGGAGACCCTCAACATGGCGTTTCCGGCCGTCCCGATCTTCTACTACAACCAACTGGACGGACGAGGACCTCTCTCCATCTGGGATGGTTTCGTAGAGCACTTCAAGGTGATGAAATGGTGGGCCTCCATCGGGAAACCGCTCGAGATCAACGATCCTCACCAATGGCAACTGAGAAACTGCACCGACGACATGTACGTCGCTGACCACGTGCTCTGCGGAATCATCGCCCTGAAGATGGGCATCAAGTCCTACATCATGCAGCTCATGTTCGATCTCCCGCCGGAGATCTTCCCTCTCTACGACCTGGCTAAGATGAAAGCAGCGTATGAGCTGATCGAGCCGCTCACGCGCCACTTCGACTACGAGATCATCCGAGAGACCCGGGGAGGTCTCTCGAGCTTCCCTCCCAACCTCGACAGGGCACAGGGTCATTTGTCTCTCACGACATACTGGCAATTGTTCATGGAGCCGGACATCGTCCACGTCGTTAGTATCTGTGAGGCCCACCATGAGGCGAAGACCGCCGATATCGTGGAGAGTTGCGAGATCACCAAGCAGGTGTTTGACGAATTCCTGCGCGGCCCACAACCGGACCTCTGGAGCAATCCCCGCATCATCGCCCGCAAGGAGGAACTCAAGAACGGGGCCCTGTACAACATCTTCCACCTTGCGCTGTTGGGCGGATACGCTGGCAAGGTCACCCTGGACAACGTGGGGGAGTTCCTGGTCTCCGTGGAGGAGGCGGCGTGCCGGCCGGACAAAGCGGCCCGCCAGATGAACCATGAGACGATGCTGCTCGATCTCATCGACGAGGCCAACTACCCGACAGGAAACTGCGAGATGATCAGCCCGGACACGCTCGATCTCGCGCTTCAGACCGGTCTGTTCCAAGCGCCGCAGGTTACGGTCATCGACAAGCGCTACGAGATGAGCGGGCGCTGCAAGACGGACAACTCGAACGGGATGTGCCGCATCCGCTCCTTCGACGGCGAGCCGGTGGACGATGAGTTCGACCGCGTGGATCGGGTACGTGCGAAGTACCCGTGGTACTTCTACCGCGACGTTTCCTACGGAGACGATGAGTCTACCATCACGGAAGTCGAAGAGCAGATCAACGACGTCGAGGTCGAGGCCTTCCGGCGGCGAGTCAGGGTGGGAGATCTCGATGACCTCAACGTGCTCGCGGTGGACTTCGGCAGCACCTTCACCAAGGTCGTAACGTTCAACACCAAGGCGGAAACCGTCAATCTGCGGTACGTCCCCACGATCCTCGAAGACATCCGCTACTCCCTGGCCGACGGTCTCGGGCTCGGCGAAACAGTTCGGAAGCGCGCCAGCTGGGACCCGCTGGAGGAGAAGCTGGCCGAGTTCCAACTCAAGCTTCCCTGCTCCAGCGCCAAGGGCGGGTTGAAGATGGTCACCGTCTCTTTGACGGACGATGAGAGCGGCTTCGCCGCCGATACCGCCGCGCTGACCGCGGGGGCGAAGATCGTCGGCCACTACTCGGGCAAGCTCTCGCCACAGACGGGGAAAGCGATCTACGAGGTCGACGAACCCGAAATCATCTTGCTCGCGGGGGGCACGGACGACGGCGGAGACACCGAGACGCAACTCCACAACGCCAGGATCCTCGCCGAGAGCGCCAGGTTCGTGAAGCACACGAAGTACGGTGTCCCGGTGATCTACGCCGGCAACCGCGACATCGCCCCCAAGATCGAGGAGATCTTCGCCGGGCACGACGTCGACATCCACATCGTGGACAACATCATGCCCGAGGTGAACCAGTTCGCCATCGAGACCGTGAACGAAACCATCCGCGAGCTGTTCCAAACGGTCGTCATTCGTGGCAAGGGGTTCGATGTCGCCGAGCAGTACATGGACGCACCGTTCATCCCGACTCCCCGCGCCGCCTTTCTCGGCGTCAACCTCCTCGTGCGCGGGTACGGGACGGAAGCGGGGATCGGTCCTCTCGTCTGCCTGGACGTCGGAGGCGCCACCACCGACTTCTATGCCAACGTGCCGAAGAACCCGCTTTACATCTACCCCTGGGAGATCGCCGAGAAGCGCAACAAACGCACGATTCTCAAGACACCCAACATGCCTCTCGCCTACCGCAGGGTCGAAGGGAAGTACGGCATGGCGTACAACGCCGAGAACCTGATCGAAATCGATCGGTACCGGAACGGGCAGATGCAAGCCGATCTCAACTCCCTCTTCTCCCAACGGTTCACCGCGGTGTCCATCGACGCCGAAGACCCGTTCACCCAGTTTCTCCACAAGAACAGCGGCGGATGGGAGATCAACCTCGCCGAGTACATCACATGGATCCACGAGAACCCTCACGAACTGCCGCAATCGCGCGAGGAGAACTGGGTTCGGGCGTTCATGACGAAGGAGGTTATGCAGATCACGACGAAGAACAACGTCGGCCACGTTCGTGAGACGGACGTGTACTTCCTGCAGTACGGCGTGAACTTCCTGTCCCAACCGACCAACGTCCTGATGGTCGGTGGAACGATCTACGGCAAGGCCCGAGAAGGCAGCCCGGAGCAGATGGAGGACCTGCGCCTCATCGCCAGTGGGATCCTCTTCAACCAAGGTGAATACACAGTCCTCCGACCCAACGGCAAGGTTCTCCTCGATGCGGACTACGTGCTCTCGACGGTGGGAGGCCTGTACGGCCGTGTGGATCCGGAGCGGGCCGTGCGGATGCTGAAGAAGTACCTCATGCCTCTGGACGTCGAACACGTCGAACTGGACACCGCCGATGACTGATCTCGGTCTGATCCAGGTGTACACGGGGGACGGGAAGGGGAAGACAACGGCCGCGGTGGGCGCCGGGATTCGTGCGATCGGCCACGGCCTGCGTGTCCACATGATCCAGTTCCTCAAGGGAGGAGGGGCGTTCCCTGTGTCCGGCGAGATCCGAGCTCTGGATCGGATCGACGGATTCACGGTCGAGCGGTTCGGCTCGGGCCGCTTCGTAGTCCCTGGGGCCGCAACGGACCACGATCGCCAGGTCGTACGAGACGGGCTCGAGCGCGCCCGTCAGATCCTCGATTCTGAGGAGTACGATCTGGTGATCCTCGACGAGCTGAATGCGGCCTTCCAGCTATCTCTTCTCGCCGAAGGCGACGTCCTCGAACTGCTGCGACACAAGCCCCCTCAGGTCGAGCTCGTGATTACCGGACGTGGAGCGCCCCAGAGCGTTCTTCGGCAAGCCGACCTGGTCACGGAGATGCGCGCTGTCAAACACCCGTTTGCGGCAGGAAGGACCGCCCGGATCGGGGTGGATCTCTGACCGAGGCCAGGCCACGGGCCGGCTGTCCGGGGTCGGATCGTGGGGGATCCGCGGTGCGATACGCTCCTGGAGGTTCCGAAGTCTCCAGGAGCGCCGGGCGGGTCGTGTGCGAGTTGTGGACGCCGCAGCGTCCCACTACCATCTGCCCTCGTCATGCCGGAACCTGTTGACGCCCCAGTCCCTTCGCCGTGGAAGCGGACGGCGTTGCTTTTCGTCGGGCACCTGCTGAACGACGGGTTCGCCAGCTTCTTCGCGCCGCTGCTGCCGCTGCTGATCGATCGGCTCGATCTGTCGCTCGCCCTCGCCGGGGCGCTCGGGACGATCCGGATTGTCACCAACTCGCTCCTGCAGCCCGGCCTCGGGCACCTCATCGATCGGGTCCAGCGGCCGTGGCTGGTCGTCGCCGGCCCGTTCCTCACGGTGCTCGCGATGGCGCTGATCGGCCGAGTCGGAAGCTTCCTACAGCTTCTGATCGTCATGCTGATCACCGGCGTCGGTACCGCGCTGTTCCACCCCGCCGCCGCGGCGCTGGTCGCGGCCGATCGCCCGCAGCGCCACGGCCTGCTGATGGCGTTCTTCTCTTCGGGTGGGACGCTCGGCGGCGCGATCGCGCCGATCGTCATCGTCGCGTTCGTCGAACGCTTCTCGCTGCTTCAGACGCCCTGGCTGATCGTCCCCGGGCTGCTGATCCTCGCGGCGTTCGCGATCCCGCTTCGGCGCGCGCTTCCGCCGACGGAGCGCAAGGAGGTCCAACGGGCACGGTTCCGCGAGTTCCCAGCGCGACTGGTCCTCCTCTGGTTCGTGGTCGTCCTCTCGTTGACCTGCTCGACGGCGTTCGCGACGTTCCTGGCGGTCCTCGTCACCGAGCGCGGAGGATCGGCGTTCCTCGGCGGCGTAGCGATCTCCGTCTTCCTGCTCACCGGCGCGCTCGCCGGCTTCCTCGCCGGGAACCTCTCCGATCGGTTCGGCCGGAAGCGCGTGATCCTCACGGCGCTCGTCCTCGCGACGCCGTTCTACATCCTCTTCCTGTACGGACCGATCTCGGCCGCGATCGCGTTTATCGCCGCGGCCGGCCTGTTCGGCCTCTCGTCGACCCCGGTCGGCGTGGTCGCGGCGCAGGAATGCCTGCCGGGCCGGACCGGCCTCGTTTCCGGCCTGGTTATGGGGCTGGCTTGGGGCGTCGGTGGTCTGGCGCTCGCCCCGATCGGCTGGTTGGCCGATCGGTTCGGCCTGGTCGCGGTGATGACGGTCGTCGCGTTCCTCCCGCTCGCGGCGGCCGGGTTGATGGCCGCCTACCGCGACGCGTTGCCACCACGACCGACAACCGACTAGCACGAACCGCCAAGCTCGGGACGATCGAGGGCTCGATTCCGCGAACGGGGCCCTCGTCCCTCGCTGCGTGAAACGCTAGAAGAAGATCAACACGCCGAGCGAAGGCCACGGGACGCCAACCGTGTCGATCGTCCCACCGACGTCGATGTACAGCGAACGCCCCAGCCGGAACAGCACGCCCCCGCCGACGTGAGGAATAATGAACGCGTCCGTTCCCAGTTGGATGTAGGGAATCAGGAACGGCGTCGCCTCAAGGCGCGTTTCCTCGAAGAGCGTCTCGGAGTCGCCGATCCCGTCGCCGACGAGCCGTTCGGCGATCCGCTCGACCCGGTCGGCCGTGGGCGGGAAGTAGTACCGTCCCACCGCTCCGAGCAGGATCGCGTTGATGCCGATCGTGAACCGAGGCAGCTCGAACCCGTTCTTCATCGAGAAGCCGAGCTGAAGCCCGGAGTCGAGTCCCAGCGTGAACGAGCCGGAACGCTCCTCGTACGCATCGACCACCGCCGGGACGATCGAAGCCGTCGGCACGACGATGGGTTCGGCCGGTGGAGGCGCTTCTTCCGCCACCGCCGGCTCGAACCGGATCTCGACGATGCTGTCGACGCTGATCGACTGGACGTCGCCGCCCTCGGTCTTGAGGCCGAAGATGTCGCTGATCCCACCGAGCGTTCCCACGATGATGTTTCCGTCGAACGTCTCGACCGTGACCTCGTTGCGGTCTCCGAATCGCACGTGCTTCATGTTCGCCCGCTGCACGGTGAACACGTCGCCCGTGTCCGACGTGACGGAGACCGCCGCCGGGAGGCCCGTCTCGATCACACCGGTCAGCACCGAGCCGCCGGACGTGATGATCGTTTCCACGGCGAACGAAGCGAACGCCAAACCGGTTACCGTGATGAGCGCCGCTGCTGCAACTGCAATCCTCCGCATGGTTCCCTCCGTCCCTTGCTCTTGTTGCGCGATGCGGATCATGATACAGGAACGACGGGCCGCAGAGTACCGGAGGAGTCCCCCGCGCCACACCAATTCGAGGAACGGACTCTCACCCTGTCGACGGCGACTTCCGTTCGAGGTCAACGGAGTCGGCGGCTCCTCTTCGATTTGCGGCTACGAAGCGGTCCCGGCGATCCGATCGGCGTCGCCCTCGTCGATCTGCTTCTGTCCGGAAACGGCGTGCTCCTGCATGTCTCGATACAAGTCGAAGGCCCGCTTCTCGAGGATACGGATGATCCGCATGTTGCCCGGGAGGAACTCGACGAGAACGCGCCGCACGCCCCACGCGTGGGCGAGCCGGAGGCAGCAGTCGGTGAACGCGCCTCCGAGCCCCTTGCTCTGCCACGGGTCGGCGACGAGCACGGCGTACTCGGCGGCCTCGTGCGCCGGATCGGCGAGCAGCTGCGCGACGCCGAGCAGGGAGCGTACTCCGTCGACGCACGTCTCGGCGACGACGGTTACCTCGGTTCGCGGATCGGAGCAGCAGAGCCGCCCAGCCAGAGCCTCAAGCGGCTCGGCGACGACACGCTCGTAGCGGTAATAGAGGCTCTTCGCCGTGCACGACGAGAGCATCTCGGCGCACGCGGAGGCATCGGTCGACTCGATCAGCCGGAGGCAGACCTCCGTTCCGTCCTGGAGCCGACAACGGCCGTTCCGCTCGCAGACGATCCGGAGAGCCTCCGCGATCTCACTCGGCGGCACGGCCGCCGACAGGGATGGATCGCTGTCGACGTGTCCCATGATCCCAATATAGGCGAAAACACGCTGCAGGTCTAGTCCACAGCGTCCTCTGATCCGGTACAAGATCCGTTGGTGTATGATCGGTCCGACGCGAGAAGTGAGACTTCAAACCGGGGAGGTCGACGTGGACGAATCGGTCGCGCTCCAGCTCGCCTATCACATCAGCACGGCGCGCCTCGGCCGACGCCGCCTCGCCGCACGGACCGGCCTGTCGGAGATGGCGGTGCGGATCGAGCTCGAGCGGATGCGGGATCGCGGCTTCGTCAGGCTTCTGCGCTCGGGCGTCGAGCTGACCGCGGCCGGTCGGCGTCACTTCCGCGGCCTCCTCGACCGGGTCGTTCGGGTCGCACCGGTCGGACTGTCGCCGTCCCTTCGACTGGACGACGTCGGCCTCGCTGCGCACCTCACGTCGGGCGTGCCGGACTCCGTCTGGGCGGTCCGCGACGCGGCGGTCCGTGAAGGAGCGAGCGGCCTTCTCCTCCTCCGGCACGGTCCGGGCGGATGGGCATTCGCCCACGACGGCGAGCCGGTCGGCTTCCGCAATCCTCGGGACGCCGAGGCAATCGGCGCGGCGTTCCCCGATCCGAGCGACGGGGACCTCTTTCCGATCGCCTTCGGTCCGAGTGTCAAGGACGCCGGGCTCGGACTCTGGCGGGCCGTCCACGCGCTGCTGGCGCACGCTCGGTAGCCCGCGCTTCTTGTCTTTTCCGCGACAGCTGAGTATGATGAGAGATCCATGTGGGATGTTACATCCCACACGTGAAAGGACTGTTCCGATGAGAAGAGAAACCATCGCAATCGGTCTCGCGATCGTCCTCCTGACGGTCGCGCTTTCGTCCTCGGTCGGAGCGTTTCCGGTCACGGTCATCGACGACCGCGGCCAGGAGATTACGATCGAGCGCTCCCCCGATCGGATCGTCGCGATCGGCGCGCTGTACGCACAGGTCGTCGTCGATCTCGGCGCGATCGATCGGCTGATCGCGATCGGCGAGACGGAGGACAACCCGGCGGCCGTCACCGACTTGCCTTCCGTCGGCCCGACGTACGCGCCGAACGTCGAGCTGATTCTCGGCTACGAGCCGGACCTCGTCCTCGGTGCGACCGACTGGGGCGGCGAGCGGCCGGCGCTCGAGGCGGCCGGCGTCACGGTCCTGACGACTCCCCTCCTAACCAGCATCGCGGCGATCTTCGAGACGATCCGCGTCATCGGAGCCAGCCTCGGTGCCGACGAGAACGGCGCGCTGTTGATCGGACGGATCGCGTCGGAGATCGTCGAGGCCGAGGCGCTCGTCCTCGGGAAGCCGACCGTCGCGGCCGCGTTTTTGTACGCCACGTCGACCGACGATCCGCCGTACACCGCCGGTTCGGGCGCGATCGAGAACGAGCTGATCCTCCGCGCCGGCGGGACGAACGTCTTCGCGGACGCCGCCGGCTTCCCGCAGGTCAGCTTCGAGGAGGTCATCGAGCGCGATCCGGACGTGATCTTCACCGCGCCGTCGCAGATCGAGAACATCGTCAATAACCCGTTCCTGCATGGCGTCTCCGCCGTTGCCAGCGGTCGCGTCGTCGGAATCCGGGCGTCCGTCGCCGCCTCGACCCGCGTCGCCGAGGCGCTCCACGCGATGATCGAAGCGCTCCACGAAGTCGCGCCGTAGCATGGCAACCGGCGGCCGGCGGCTCGGACGGTGGATCCTGCTGGGGCTCGTCGCCCTCACGGTTCTCTCGCTTCTCGCCGGGATCGTGATCGGACCGGTGACGATTCCGGTTCGCGACGCCTTCGCGAGCCTCCTCGGCGACGAAACCGCTTCGACGGTCCACCGCGTGATCGTCCGACAGATCCGCCTCCCGCGTGTCCTGCTCGGCCTGCTCGTCGGATCGGCGCTCGCCGTCTCCGGCGTCGCAATGCAGGGACTGTTTCGGAACCCGCTCGCCAGCCCGTACGTGCTCGGGATCGCGAGCGGGGCGTCGACCGGCGCAGCGCTCGCGATCCTCTTCGCGGCGGGGTCGACCTACCTCCTGCCCCTGGGAGCGTTCGTCGGGGCAGCGGCGGCCGTCGCCGTCGTCTACGGGCTCGCTCGGGGAAGGGACCGCCGGACGTCGATCTTCACCCTGATCCTCGCCGGCGTCGCCGTCGGAGCGCTCTTCTCCGCCGTCACCAGCTTCCTGATCTTCCTCAGCTCCGGCGGCGAGAAGCTGTCCGACGTCCTCTTCTGGATCATGGGCGGGCTCGGCAGGGCCGGCTGGCCGTCCGTCGCGATCCTCGCGCCGATCGTCGCCGTCGGAATCGGCGGCGTCGTTGTACTCGCGCGCGATCTGAACGCGCTCTCCCTCGGCGAGGAGGGCGCGTTCCACGTCGGGGTCAACCCGGACGCGCTGTACCGGTGGCTCCTCGTGCTGACGACGGTCTTGACCGCTGCCGCCGTCGCGATGGCGGGGACGATCGGGTTCATCGGCCTCGTCATTCCGCACGTGATGCGGCTGCTCGTCGGACCGGATCACCGGCGGCTGATCCCGGTTTCGGCCCTCGCCGGCGGTTGCTTCCTCGTCTGGTCCGACGTGGCCGCGCGGACGGTCCTCGCGCCGGCCGAGCTCCCGGTCGGGGTGATCACGGCCTTCCTCGGTGCCCCGTTTTTCCTTTACTTGCTCAAGACGAGAGGAGCGCGGCTCTGATGCGCATCGAAGTTCGGAACGTCTCGTTCGCGTACGACGACAGGACACCGGCTCTGAGGGGCGTCCGCCTCGACGTCCGGAGCGGGGAGTCGGTCGCGTTGATCGGTCCGAACGGATCCGGGAAGAGCACGCTGCTGAAGGTCGTCTCGGGCGTCCTGCGACCGGACATGGGAGCCGTTCAAATCGACGAGACGAGCGTCGGAGAGCTGTCGGCGCGGCGGCGCGCCCGCTCCCTGGCGATGGTCGAGCAGGAGCGGCCGATGGGGTTCGACTTCACCGTCCGCGAGGTCGTCGCGATGGGCCGGATCCCGTACCGCGGTCGGTTCGCGCGCGAAGCACGCAGCGATCGCCGGGCCGTCGACCGCGCGATGGACCTCGCCGACATCCGAGAGCTCGCCGACCGCTCGATCCGCGCCGTCTCCGGCGGCGAGCGCCAGCGCGTCTTCCTCGGGATGGCCCTCGCTCAGGAGCCGGACGTCCTCCTCCTCGACGAGCCGACGACGCACCTCGACCTGCGCCATCAGGTCGGATTCATGTCGATCGTCCGGGAACGGGCGTGCGCGGGGATGACCGTCCTGATCGCGATCCACGACCTGACGCTCGCCGCCCAGGCGACCGATCGGATCGCCCTGATGAGCGAGGGCAGGATCGTCGTGACGGGAATCGCGGGTGACGTGTTGACCGCTTCGAACGTCCGAAGCGTGTTCGGCGTCGACGCCGTCGTCGGCGCGCATCCGGAGCTCGGCACGACGTACGTCCTCCCGACGCTCACCCGACGCGCCGAATGACCCTCGCGCTCCGGCCCGCTTCACCGACGGGGAAGCTTCTCACGCGCCGGGAAACGGGATCTGCTCGACGTACAGGTCGCGGAATCCCGCATCGGCGGAAAGCTCGACGTACTCCACGGCTCGGGCGATCTTCTCCGCTTCGTCGGTCAGGCGTCGGTTCAGGAGGACGCGCTTTGCCCCCTGGCCGGCCGTGTTCCCCACGACGTGGATCCGGGACGGATCGATCTCGGGAAGAAGCCCGGTTCGCGTCAGGTGTTCGCCGGACAGCCGGGCCGAGAACGCTCCTCCGATGAGCACGCGATCGAGCCTCTCCGCCTTCAGACCGGCTCCCTGAAGCAGCACCTCGATCCCAGCGCGGACGGCCGCCTTGGCCAACTGGAACTCGCGAACGTCGC
>Ga0180432_10002035_pt1 | contig 30909 bp, 35 predicted proteins | sample SS_ome_10_FD_132414 | JGI IMG/M metagenome (GOLD analysis project Ga0180432, IMG submission 132414) | Hypersaline lake sediment archaeal communities from the Salton Sea, California, USA - SS_1_MS_2 metaG | ecosystem: Environmental > Aquatic > Non-marine Saline and Alkaline > Hypersaline >...
ACTCCCGTTCGTGTCGATTTAAAAAATGTCTTACCACCCCCTTTGCGGCAGGTATTTGGATGCTTTCGGTTTCCCGCCAGAACCGAAAAAGAGCTGTTCATTGAAGACTGAACAGCTCTTAGCTGCCAGTGAATCCGACACTGGCTACTGCATTGATTTGATTACGCATCGTAACCATCCTGTCGCGGAGATTGATGCGAATATCTGAGAAATTGATTATATCACCCTGCCCGGTTGTGTCAATACCTGATTTAGGACGATTTGAAGAACAAAAGTCAGGAGTTCAAAAAGCAATAGGCTGAAAAATTGGTGATCGATCTCCGCCACGTGCTCAAATTGGGGATGTTCCCGGATTGCGGTTTGAGCAATGTTGAAGCGGTTGGCAATGCCGCCGGGGACGGTGCGCGCATGGCCTTATTAAATAAGTAAAAGAGAATTGAAGCGGATCGGGTTGTGCGGGAAGTTGAATATGTTGAATTGACGGAAGAGCCCGGATTCAATGAGGCTTTTGTGAAGGCGACGCATTTCCCGTAAATAATTTCCTGTATGTCACTATTTCATCTGAAAAAAAGAGGGGCCTTTAACGGCCCCTCTTTTTACTATAAGTTGCTATATCCAGTAATTTATTCTTCTTGAGTTGTATCTTCCTCTGAATCAGGTTTGCCGATGGCTTTTCCATCTGGTTTGTTATCTGGGTTTGGTTTATCGGATCCTTTACTCGATTTGCCAGACGTTGCTCCTTCGGTGCCGGGTGTAACAAGATCGGCATCGTTCCCTGGTGTGGGTTCCTCCGTTGGCTCGTCGCCGTCCTCTCCGCCTTCGTAGGATATGTCGAGCTTGATTACCGGTTTCATGATAACCTGCCCACCACCGGTGAAGTTGATCGCTTCATCAGCTACAAAATCGAAGGAAAGGATCGTCGATCCGCCGGGGTTGATATCAAATGGCCTGGTGAACTTCAGCTTACCGCTCGGGAGTTTGGCTTCGGCCGTTTGGGTTTCGGTCCCGGAACCATCAGAGTAAACAACTTCAACTTTGCTGATAGCCATCCTGATTTGAGTGTATTTTCCCGCTTCCAGTTCCTGCGATGCAAGCAATGCTTCGAGCCCATCCTGATATTGAATAATATCAATCGGGCTGGTGCCTGACATTGTCAGCGTGATCCATCCTGCGTTGCCTTCATCACCCGGCTCGTCCGTTGGTACGGGTGGCTCTTGCGTGGGATCAGGAGTAGGCTCAACTACAGGAGTGCCACTGGACTCAATAACAGTTGGAGTTCCTGGGTTTTCGATAGGGATTGCTGTGGATGTCGGTGTAGGTGTACCCGTACTGGCAGGTTCTTCTTGCGATTGTTCCACTGCTGCCCTGTGCACCTCTATCCCGTCAATGGTGATCCAGACTTCCTTGACGTCATATTCAGGTGGTGCATCGTGCATGCGCACTTGGAGGATACCGGCATCCGCAATCACCTTGTAAGCATTTGCTTTCGTTTGAGACACGTTCTTGATACTTTTCTCATTGGTTTCTGCACATCCCAAAACTAGTGATGCTATCAGCGTTACTATAATTACCGTTGCCACATACCTTTTCATTATTAAATGCCCTCCTTAACTTGCCTTTCTATACATTCAATTGGACCAGTGATCAATCATTATGAACCCGCCACCCTTAATCTCCGGTTTTCTCTCCTGCTGCGTAATGATGCTATCATTTTCCAATTCTGATTTACTATCAATTGCAGGAGGGCCTGGATCAGGTTTACTTTCGAGTTCTCTAGGAGTTCGCATTTTTCACCTCCTTTCCAGAATATTCTATAACTCTATAACGACTGGTTGTGAAAAATGTCAGGTCTTCAAATTTTGTTCTGGTGACCTGACGAAAAATCCTAAACTTCGTTTTAGAAATAGATACCTCATAACTTTTGAAGATGGTTTCCTCTGCTATGCTCGGGTGATATACTGAGGAATCAGTCGGGCGATTCTGAATGAGGAGCATAGTGGCCGAAGAAGAATCTCAGAGAAAACAGAAGGAGGAGGCGCTGGTAAGCCTGTACGAAGAACGTTACGGGAAAGTAGTACAGTATGTCTTTGTTCGAGTCGGGAACCGTTCGGATGCGGAAGACCTGGCCTCTGAAACTTTTATGAGAGCGCTAAAATCGCTGGATTCCTATGAAGAACGCGGGCTGCCGATGGAAGCCTGGATTTTCAGGATTGCCCATAATCTGGTCACAGATCACATCCGCAGGGCGAGCAAAAGGCAAATCGTAGATATCGATGAAACGTTGATCGTTGGTTCGGCTAACCCGGAGGAAGCGACGGAGATCGATATGCAGATTGCGAGGTTGAGTGAAGCGTTGAAGCATCTTTCGCCTTCCCATCGTGAAGTGATCGCTTTGCGTTTTTACTCGGGACTCAGTTCAGTCGAGTGCGGCAAAATTCTCGGCAGGAAACCGGGAGCGATCAGGGAAATGCAGAGTGCAGCGGTGAAAATCCTCCGGAAAGAAATGAAGGTGAGTTGAAGAAGATGAGCATCGATTTTGATCAGGCGTTTGATGAGTGCCTCGACCGTTTGAACAGCGGCGAGAGCCTTGAAACGTGCCTCAGTTTCTACCCTGAGTTTGCGGACGAACTTGAGCCACTGCTTAAGACCGTGGGCGAATTTCGTGTTCAAAGTGAAGTTGTGCCGAGAGAGAAATCGAAATCGAAAGGGATGGCGAGACTTCGCCAGGCAATCTATGATCGAGGTGAAAAGCGTAACGAATCGGGGACGATTCTGCAGAGACTCTTTGGTCGCCCGAAACTCTGGGTGCCGGTTACTACTGCTGCGATTGTTGTGCTTATAGCTTTTGCGCTGGCGCTTATTCTCAATCCTAATGGCGAGAATGGTCTCATCCCAAGCCCGACTCAGCCTTCGGTAGTAGCAAAGGCAGGCGTGTTAGAGATACGGGTTACGGACGCGCCTGCTCACGATATTTCGGCTGTCAATATGACGATTGCCGATATTGAAGTCCATCGTAGTGGAAGCGGAACTGCTGTTGGGTGGGAAACGGTGGTTGAAGGCAGTCGGAGCTTTGAATTGCTCGCGCTCAGGGGCGTAGAAGAGGTTCTGGGCAGCAGTACACTTGAGGCTGGTCATTATACTCAGATACGGCTGAATATTGAAGAGGTGAAGGTGAGCGTTGATGGTGAGGTTCGTGATGCGAATCTTCCCAGCGGCAAACTCAAATTGGTGGGATCATTTGAAATCGAAGAAGGTAAAACAACCGCGCTTACCTTGGATTTTGATGCTGAAAAATCAGTGGTTGTTACTGGCAGCGGGAAGGTTATTTTCAAACCTACAGTTAAGCTTCTTGTTAGTAAAGCTGAGACATACCAATGAGGTGAATATTCTCGATTTCAGTCTTCAGCACCGCTGTCGGCACCAGAGCTTATTCCCTTTGTCCTGATCCGTTAGACCCCGGTACCTACGGTATTGCGGCGGACAGCACAACCACACTGTTGAATGTGAAACTAAACGTTTTGATTCAGTAGGGGTACCAAATTTTGTGCCCGGGGCAGGATGGGCTCAGCCCCTTACATTTCATCTCATTCCGGTTGAACCGTGACCGCCACTTCCGCGCTCTGATTTGGAAAGTTCTTCTACCGCTTCAATGGAGACATCTGCGAGCTTTCCAATTACCAGTTGAGCGATCCGATCGCCGTGCCTTATTTCAAACGAGTGGTCTTCTCCGAACAGATAATACATGGTTACCATGATCTCGCCACGGTAGTCGCTGTCGATGGTCCCGAAGGCCACCTCTATTCCTTTCAAAGAAAGTCCTGATCGGGGACGTATCTGGACATCGTATCCCGGAGGAATTTCAATGGCGATGCCGGTGCCGATGCGTTTCGGGTGCTTCCCCAAAAGTACGGACCCGTTGTATTCGATGCAGGCAAACAGGTCGAATCCGCTGGCATGTTCGGAGCCTTTTTGAGGTAATTGAGCCGCGGGGTGCAGTTTCTTTATTTTGAGTTTTGTTTGGTGGTCAGCCACTGATTTTCCCCAAGTTCCTGATAATTTCTGCTGCCTCACTGATTAGTTTTTCGATGAGTTCGCTGACTGTGGGAATATCGCAAATCAAGCCTGCGACCTGGCCGCAGGCCTGTAGCCCTTCGTCCAGTTCGCCCGTTTCCAGCAGTTTTTCCCCTCGCTGTCCGGTGATAAGCGGGACCAGTTCTTCCAGTGTGGCGCCCTGGTTTTCCATCTCCGCAACCTGCTTGGAAACGGCATTTTTCAGCACACGGTGTGAATTGCGGAGCGACCTTTGCACCAGCATCGTATCGTGTTCGGATGATTGTACAAACCAGTTTTTAACATTTGGATGAACCGGCGCTTCCTGCGTGGCGACGAATCGTGTGCCCATGTTCACTCCTTCCGCACCTAACGAGAGTGCGGCAACAAGTCCTCGCGCATCACCGAATCCACCGGAAGCCACCACCGGGATTTGGACTTCGTCGACTGTTCTGGGGATAAGAATCAGAGAAGTGATATCTTCTTCACCGGGGTGCCCGGCGCATTCAAATCCATCGATGCTGATGATATCGCAGCCGATCCGTTCGGCGGTTTTGGCAAAACGCACGGCGACGCATTTGTGGATCACTTTGATATCCGCCGATTTCAGTTTCTCCATATATGGTTCGGGACTTCTCCCCGCTGTCTCCACGATTTTGATACCTTCGTCGATGATTGCATCGATATAACCATCGATATTGGCAGGGCGCATTGTTGGCAGGAGGGTCAGGTTCACCCCGAACGGTTTATCGGTGATTCCCTTCGTTTTTCTAATCTCCGCCGCCAGTTCCTCAGGAGAAGGGAACGTTAGCGCACTGAGGATTCCCAGCCCTCCGGCGTTGGAAACTGCGCCAGCCAGTTCGGCTTTAGAAATCCATTGCATGCCGCCTTGAATGATCGGGTACTGGATTTTCAGAAGTTCGGTTAGTCTGTTCTGGAACATGGCTTGATTTCAATCGCACAGATTTCGCAGTTTGATTATTGGTGGGGTTTCGTGCTTGTGTTTGTGGGCCAGATGGCGCTGCCACACGAAGGTAGTAATCGTATCGATATTTTGAGATGGCATGTTTTCGTAATTGGCAAGGCAGAACCTTACGCTTGCTTCCATCTCGTCATAGGAATATCCCAGGTCGTCTTCATCAGTCTGGTTCTTTACCAGACCAGCCGAGGGGATGCGGTTGATATGCTCTTCGTCTATTGTGCCTTCGTCCCTGAAATAATCGAGAAGTTGGTAGACTTCGGATTTGAAAAGATCGCCGATGGGGAAGATATCGGCCAACGCATCGCCACCTTTGGTATCGTATCCGATGAAATCTTCGGAGATATTGCCGGTTCCCATAACCCTGACGCGTTTACCGGGCATTTGGGTTGCAAGATTATGAGCGATTCCATAAAGGATACACATTCGGGCCCGGCTTCGCGAATTGCCTTTATTCGTATCTGAGGGTTCAACTTCAATTGAGATTTGCTCGTTGATGGCATCTGTGATCTTGTCGATTGGCCGAACCAGATGTTTGATCCCGATCCTCCGGGCAAGTTTAGCTGAAATGGCATTGAAAGTCTGCGTATCTATTTCGTCATAGGGCATGCTGATGCCGTATACGTTCTCTTTACCGAGAGCCTTCATGGAAAGGATAGCGGTCAGGGAGGAATCCGCCCCGCCGCTTAATCCCACAACGGCCACATCAACATGTTTTCTGATCTCTTCGTAAATGTGATTCAGCGTTCCTTCGAAATCACAAATCATGGCGAATCTCCTTTTGAGGTCTGGCTCAATCTTAGCTGAAGGAATCATGGATGTAAATGGATCGTTTCTATACTGGAAAGTTAGTGTTTTCGGAATTGCATGTATGATAAAATGATGTGGTACTTATGCGGGGGAGTGTCGGAATTGGCAGACGAGCATGATTTAGGATCATGTGGGGCAACCCGTGCGGGTTCGAGTCCCGCCTTCCCCATTATTAGTTGGCAATGATATCTGTAGCGATTTGTATGAAAATCACCTTGACAACGAAATATCGGTGTGATAACATCCTTTCTGTTGGGAAATCACAATTGGGAGTTGATCAAAACGAAAGTTAAACAAAACGCAGGCTGAGTGAGTAACTCATTGGCGTGGTGAGAAACCGAAGTAGTGGTTTGGGCACACCAGGCCGCTATTTTTTTGTGTAAGACGACAACTCCTGAAAAAGCACCTTAACAAGTGAATAGAGTATCTGTTTGATTCCTGTCGAAAGCTACTAAGGGCACGTAGAGGATGCCTTGGTGCCAAGAGCCGATGAAGGGCGTGGCCAGACTGCGATAAGCCTCGGCTAGCTGTCAAGTAAGCCGAACCGAGGATTCCCGAATGGGGCAACCCATCCAGGTAAAACCTGGATACTCCTGACTGAACACATAGGTCAGGTAGAGGGAACCGGGGGAACTGAAACATCTTAGTACCCCGAGGAAAAGAGATTATTCCCTGAGTAGCGGCGAGCGAAAGGGGAGGAGCCCAAACCGGATGGTTACGACCATCCGGGGTTGTAGGGCCTCCATCACGCGATCCGTGATTAGGTAGTGGAACAAGCTGGAATGCTTGGCCATAGAGGGTGAGAGCCCCGTACGCGAAACCGAATAGCGGCGCAGGAGGTACCTGAGTACCACGGGACACGAGAAATCTTGTGGGAAGCTGGGGAGACCACTCTCCAAGGCTAAATACTCTTGGCGACCGATAGTGAACAAGTACCGTGAGGGAAAGGTGAAAAGAACCCCGTAAGGGGAGTGAAATAGACCTGAAACTGCGTGCCTACAAACGGTCAGAGCCGGATTCGTCCGGTGATGGCGTGCCTATCGAAGAATGAGCCGGCGAGTTAATCTATGTAGCAAGGTTAAGTCATTAAGTGATGGAGCCGCAGCGAAAGCGAGTCCGAATAGGGCGACCATAGTTGCATGGATTAGACCCGAAGCCGGGTGAGCTACGCATGGCCAGAGTGAAGTTTTGATAACATCGAAATGGAGGCTCGAACCCAACAATGTGGCAAAATTGTGGGATGAGCTGTGTGTAGAGGTGAAATGCCAAACGAACCCGGAGCTAGCTGGTTCTCCCCGAAATGCATTGAGGTGCAGCCTCGAGTGATGACCTTCGCAGGTAGAGCTCTGGATGGGCTAGGGGGTGAAAAACTTACCAAACTCAACCAAACTGCGAATGGCGAAGGATTTAGCTCGGGAGTGAGGCAGTGGGGGATAAGCTCCATTGTCGAAAGGGAAACAGCCCAGATCATCAGCTAAGGTCCCTAAGTGCAGACTAAGTGGGAAAGGAAGTAGGGTTGCATATACAGCCAGGAGGTTGGCTTAGAAGCAGCCATCCTTTAAAGAGTGCGTAATAGCTCACTGGTCGAGTGACCCCGCACCGAAGATGTAACGGGGCTCAAGTCTGCCACCGAAGCTATGAACTCGGATTTATCCGAGCGGTAGGGGAGCGTTCCCTTCAGCGCTGAAGCTCAAGCGTGAGCTTGGGTGGAGCGGAGGGAAGTGAGAATGTCGGCATGAGTAGCGTAAGATGTGTGAGAACCACATCCACCGAAAGCCTAAGGTTTCCTACGGAAGGTTTGTCCGCGTAGGGTTAGTCGGGCCTAAGCCGAGGCCGAAAGGCGTAGGCGATGGACAGCTGGTTAATATTCCAGCACCGCCCGTTTTCGTTAAACCTCGGGGAGTACAGGAAGGTAGATTGAGCGTGCCTATTGGACATGGTGCGTCCCTGATCGTAGGTGCGAGGGGAGGTAAATCCCCCCTTGCTTAAGCCGAGGAGAGGGGGAAGTTGCGGGGCAACCCAATGCGATTCAGTTGAACCTTGCTGTCGAGAAAAACCTCGTTGTTTGGAAGCGAGCGCCCGTACCGCAAACCGACACTGGTAGGCTGGGGCAAAAGCCCTAAGGTGATCGAGAGAACCCTCGTTAAGGAACTCGGCAAATTGACCCCGTAACTTAGGGAGAAGGGGTGCCCGTGAGGGTGAAGGGACTCGCTCCCGGAGCTCTTGTGGGCTGCAGAGAAAAGGCCCGGGCGACTGTTTATCAAAAACACAGGTCTCTGCGAAAGCGTAAGCTGAAGTATAGAGGCTGACGCCTGTCCAGCGCCGGAAGGTTAAGGGGAGGGGTTAGGACTTCGGTCCGAAGCTCTGAACTTAAGCCCCGGTTAGCGACGGCCGTAACTATAACGGTCCTAAGGTAGCGAAACCCCTTGTCAGGTAAGTTCTGACCTGCACGAAAGGCGTAACGGCTTGGGCGCTGTCTCAACGAGGGACTCGGCGAAATTGAAGGGCCCGTGAAGATGCGGGCTACCCGCGACAGGACGAAAAGACCCCGTGGAGCTTTACTATAGCTTGACATTGGATTGAGGCTTGGCCTGTGTAGGATAGGTGGGAGACTTTGAAACCCTGGCGCCAGTTGGGGTGGAGTCAATGGTGAAATACCACTCTTGTTAAGTTTTGGTTCTAACCCGTGTGCAAGCACGGAGACAGTGTCTGGTGGGTAGTTTGACTGGGGCGGTCGCCTCCCAAAAGGTAACGGAGGCGCCCAAAGGTCCCCTCAAGGTGGATGGAAATCACCTGTGGAGCGCATTGGTATAAGGGGGCTTGACTGTGAGACCTACAAGTCGAGCAGGGACGAAAGTCGGGCAAAGTGATCCCACGGCGCCGTGTGGAAGGGCCGTGGCTTAACGGACAAAAGCTACCCCGGGGATAACAGGCTGATGGTGCCCAAGAGTTCATATCGACGGCACCGTTTGGCACCTCGATGTCGGCTCGTCACATCCTGGGGCTGGAGAAGGCCCCAAGGGTTGGTCTGTTCGCCCATTAAAGTGGTACGCGAGCTGGGTTCAGACCGTCGTGAGACAGGTCGGTCTTTATCCGTCGTGGGCGCAGGAGATTTGAGAGGAGCTCTTCCTAGTACGAGAGGACCGGAAGGGACTGACCTCTGGTGTACCAGTTGTCCCGCCAGGGGCACTGCTGGGTAGCTATGTCGGGATCGGATAAGCGCTGAAAGCATCTAAGTGCGAAGCCGACCTCAAGATGAGATCTCCCACCGGTTTAACCGGGTAAGACCGCAGCGAGACTAGCTGCTTGATAGGCGGCGTGTGTAAGTGCAGTAATGCATTCAGCTAAGCCGTACTAATCGGTCGAGGGCTTTTGGCAGGTTATCAAACAGAAACTCTATTTCACGGCGCGGGGTAGAGCAGTGGAAGCTCGTCGGGCTCATAACCCGGAGGTCGCTGGTTCGAATCCAGCCCCCGCTACCAAAATTTAAACGTAAAAAGACCCTTCTAGTTTGCATAACGATGAAGGGTTTTTTGAATAAATTTAATTACATAAAAAAGCAGGGGGAGTGGATTATGGCTGCAACATCAAGCGTGAACATTGAGATTGCCAAGATCGATGCTGCCAAGAGTATTACGGTTGCTCTGGTTCAGGGGAAAACCTTCCCGATTGAAGGTCCCGCTCGGGATAGCACTATAGGTGCGGTGGTGACTATCTACAAAGAGGTGTGGAAAGCGGTGAATGATCCCACAGCGGAATGACGGAATACTTTAACTCATTTTCTGAATGAGGTCAGGCTCGGAGCAGTGCTTCCCGCTTTTGGGCAAGATAGGCTTCAAAATCTTCAAATGAGAGGATTTCGTATTCTACCTCCAGCCCTTCGCTCCATCCATAGGCAATGCCGGCATCGTCGAATGTGCTGGAGATGATGCCGGGATTGAAGTCACCCAAAAGGATGAATCTCAAGCATGACTCTGGCCTTGTTATTGTCTGGTACTCCCTGACCGACGCGATAAAAGGCCGAATAGCACCTGAGAAGAGTCGCGTCGGGAATGTGCCCCCACTGCTACTTAATTCAAGAGCCAGAATGATATCTTTTTCGGGCAGGCGGAGTATGCCATCGAAATACTCATCCACGCGTTTGCCCATTAACCGAACGTTTTTTTCTATGTGTGTGCCGTATTTCCATTCCAGATATGAGAGAATGAGTTCTTTCATCACGGAAGGCGGGGTGCTGCCCAGGTCAATTGTTCGAATCGGACTCTGAGTCACTTCCAGCCCGATTATGCATACCGGAATTGATACCATTCGATTGAGCGAAGTCAGGCTCCTCGTGATTGTGTGGAAGTTTGTCCCACCCCAGGGTTTTCCGGAGGCTTTGCCCAGTTCTTGCTGGCAGTTTGCTGTTGTGGTAACGTAGATGCCGAGGTCTATCTGGGTTTGGGGGAATTCCTGGGCCTTCTGGAATCTGAGCATGTCAGCTTGTGCAGAGCTTGACTGAAAACCCAGTTTTACGCCCACCTTTTCTTTGCGAAAATCCATTAAAGGAATGAGTTTACCTCGTTTGTCTGCCATCGGAGGTGGATTTTCCCATCCTTTTGCTAGGAAATCAGCTTTTATCATTCGGGCGTATTCATCACGCGACCATTTGGCGATGTTGGGGCTTTGTGCCAGGAGGATGTCTTCAATCTCCTGTTTTAGCGCCTTTTTTGTGTTCAGATGTAACTCGCCCTGGTGAAAAGAATATTTCTCTAACTCTAAATTCATTATCCTTACTCACAATTGTAAATGTAGCTATTTGAGCAATCAGCGGATACTGGTATCCCCATATGCATGATTATATCCGCTTCTGTATCTGATTTGTAATGGTGCTGACCACCATTTCATATGGAGAATTCCCTCAATTGTAGAATTTCGTATGTTATAATGAGAACGTTTGCGAGGAGGTTGATTTGAAGCTAAAAGGAAGGGTTCATAAATATGGGGCCAACGTCGATACCGATGCGATTATTCCGGCGCGTTATCTGAACGTTTCCGAACCGGAGGAACTGGCCTGCCATTGTATGGAAGATATCGACGCCGATTTTGTCGAAAAAGTGGAAAAGGGCGATGTGATTGTGGCGACTACCAATTTTGGGAATGGCTCCTCCCGTGAGCATGCTCCACTGGCAATAAAGGCTTCCGGGATAAGCTGTGTGATTGCCGAGAGTTTTGCCCGCATATTCTATCGCAATTCCATGAATATCGGGTTGCCGATCTTGGAATGTGCCGTGGCTGCTGAAAAAAGTGATGCTGGCGATGTTCTCGAGGTTGAGTTGGCTACCGGCGAGATTGTCAATATCACGAAAGGTCTGAATTTCAAAGCTGAGCCGTACCCGGATTCTATGCTGGAGCTTATCTCTGCCGGGGGGCTTATTGAGCATACCCGCAAGAAATTGGGAAATGGAGAGAAATAGTATGCAATTCAAGGTTGCTGTTTTACCCGGCGATGGAGTTGGGCCGGAGGTTGCTTCTGAGGGGATTAAAGTCCTTATGCAGATCGGACGGAAGTTCGGGCACGAATTCGATTTGCAGTATGGTGATATCGGTGGTGTTTCAATTGATAATCATGGAGTTGCTCTTGCTTCCCATGTTTTGAAAATGTGCCGGAAATCGAACGCGGTCTTACTTGGTGCGGTGGGTGGACCCAAGTGGGATAACCCTCAGGCTAAGGTAAGGCCCGAGGATGGATTGTTGGCTATCAGGAAGGAACTCAAACTGTTTGCCAACCTGCGGCCGGTGAAGGTCTTCCCCGAACTTTCGGATCATACAAATCTCAAGCCAGAGGTTATCAAGGGGGTTGATTTTATATTCGTTCGTGAATTGACCGGCGGGCTGTATTTCGGCAAGCCGAAAAAAAAGTGGGAAACCACACGGGGCAGGAAAGCGGTTGATACTATGGCATATTCTGAAAAGGAGATCGAGCGCATTGTTCGGGTAGGATTTGAAATCGCTCGAACCCGGAAGAAAAAACTGATTTCGGTGGATAAGGCCAACGTGCTGGAGTCGTCCCGGCTGTGGAGACAGGTTGCCACCGAAGTGGCGGCTGGCTATCCCGATGTGGAACTGGAGCACCAGCTTGTCGATGCCTGCGCGATGCGAATAATTCAGCAGCCGACCGCAATGGATGTGCTGGTTACCGAGAACACCTTTGGCGATATTCTGACCGATGAGGCTTCGATGCTGGCGGGTTCTATGGGGATGCTTCCTTCTGCCAGCCTTGCTGGTGTACCTGAAGGCGAATCCTCGCGGGCGTTTGGCCTTTATGAACCAATCCATGGCAGCGCTCCCCGGCGGGCCGGATTGAATATGGCTAATCCCATCGCTACTATCCTGAGTTGTGCCCTGATGCTGCGGTATTCCTTTGGTCTTCCACAGGAGGCTGGAGCAGTGGAGAATGCGGTGAATCTTGCTTTGGAAGATGGTTACCGGACTTATGACATTATGAGTGAGGGGATGAAAAAGGCCGGGACGAAGGAAATGGGCGACATTATTGCCGCAAATGTTTAGGAATTACTTTTTCATCAGGTTGCAACATGACTTTTGCCTTTGTTTTGATTAGTGAAATTCCTTGACAGAACCTCTTTCACACATTAGCATCTAATTGGGTCGTGCTAGGTGGGGAGCTAGCGGTGCCTTGTAACCCGCAATCCGCTACAGCGGGGCTGAATTCCCACTTGAGATCACTAGTTTTTCGGGACTGCGCTTGTCGGGTGGTGTTGAGAGCCGGGTCCTGCGCGGCAGAGAGCTATAAATCCCGTCAGGTCCGGAAGGAAGCAGCGGTAAGTAGTAAACTCTGGGTGCCGCAGGTTAGCCTGGTTTGAGTTGTCTGGCAGGCGTAAGCCGGGAGGCAGGAGCGATGGTGGGTGCACGACCCCTTTTGCATTGGTGGCAATGCGTTCATCGTCAAGATTTGTTTGTTACATCGAAAGGTGAGTATTTGCCTGAAGAATCTTCCTCGCTGCTTAACCAGACCAAACTTCTTTTGAAGCAATTTCGTCTTCATGCCCGGAAAGGTCTGGGTCAGCATTTCCTGATTGATTCCGTAGCTCTGGAAGCATCAATCTCAGCGGCGGAGTTTTCACCTGATGATACGGTGGTTGAGGTCGGCCCAGGATTAGGGGTATTGACCGAGGAAATGGCGAAATCGGCCAGAAGGGTTATTGCCATTGAAGTCGATTCGCGAATCGCTTCATTGCTGAACAGAAGGTTTACCAGACATTCCAATGTAACCATTCTTAATGCCGATGTGCTTCAGGTTGACATAGCCCGTGAAATTTCTGGTTCCAAATATAAAGTCGTAGCCAATCTGCCTTATTATGTTGCTGCTCCCACTATCCGCCATTTTCTGGAGGCCGAGGTCAAACCATCGCGGATGGTGGTGATGGTGCAAAAGGAAGTGGCGGATAATATCGTTGCCGTTCCGGGAAAAATGAGTTTGCTGAGTGTGAGCGTGCAATTGTATGGCAGTCCATCTATTGTTCAATATGTTCCGGCAGATAGTTTTTATCCCGCGCCAAAAGTTGATTCGGCTATTGTCCGCATTGACGTTTACGGGCAACCAGCGGTGACAATAGAGATAGATGAATTCTTCCGAGTGGTGAAAGCCGGGTTCAGTGCGCCGAGAAAGCAGTTACGCAATTCGCTGGCTCAGGGGTTTTCGATTGATCCTTCTGTGGCAGCTGAGATTTTAAATGGGGCTGGAATCTCGCCAAAGCGACGTGCCGAAACCCTTTCACTGGAGGAATGGGCTGGAGTGTGCGAATCCGTTGACCGGAGATTGACATGTTGACAGTTCATGCTTATGCCAAAATCAATCTGACGCTCGAAGTTTTAGGCAAGCGAAACGATGGCTATCATGAGATTGCCAGCGTTCTGCAGACCATCGATCTTGCGGACGTGCTTTCCTTTGAGCCGTCGGATGAACTTAAATTTGCCTGTCGTGACTTTGATGGAGTCCGGTCTGATTTGCTGGAAGAATCGATCCTCAAAGTGGCGGGGTTGCTTCGTGGTGAAACGGGCTGCAACAGTGGTGCTCTGATTAGGATGGAACACCTGGATATTCCCCGCGCTGCCGGACTCGGTTCAAGTTCCACGGATTCCGCTGCCGTGCTTAAAGGTTTGAATGAACTCTGGGCGCTGGGACTTTCGTTGGATGATCTGACACGGCTGGCTGCGAATCTCGGTTCGGACACCCCGTTTTTCATTCGTGGTGGCACGGCGCTGGCCGAGGGACGGGGGGAGAAAATCACTCCTCTGCCTTCCCCTGACCCTGTTTGGTTGCTGCTGCTGAATCCTCCGGTTCTCCCTTTTAGCGATAAGACTGCGAAGATGTATGGAATGCTTACCCCATCGCATTTTGACGATGGCAATTCAACCCGCAATCTTGTTGTCACATTACTTCAGGGAACCAGCTTGAATTTTAACCTGCTGTGTAATACCTTTGAAAATGTGGCCTTTGGTTTTTTCCCCGGGCTTGATGAATATCGTCATGGGTTTCTCAATGCAGGGGTGGAAAGGGTTCATCTCGCTGGAGCAGGCCCGACGTTGTTTTCCTTAGTTCCGAATAAAGCGCAAGGGGAAGCTTTGGCGAATCTCCTGGGCAATGATGGACTGCAGACTTTTTTGGTTCGTACTTGTTAAGGAATTTTTGAGTAAGTGGAGACTTAGGAGAGTCTGGGGAATCAGCGGTCCCTTAAAATGATACAAGCAGGTTTTGGAATGGTAGTAGATCCGGATCAAGGTCCGAAGAAACGAGGATTTTCCTGGCAGTTAATCCGGGACAGGATTGGCAGCAGAAGGGGTTTTTTGGTTCTGGTGATCATCTTTATGATCGCACTCTCTTTGGGCCTCTGGCTGGCGGATATTGATCTGGAGAGACAGGTTCAAACATATGGCTACCTCGGGGTTTTTTTAGTGGGGCTTATTAGTACCATGACCATTCTTTTTCCATTACCCGGGGAAGCGGTGTTCGCTGTGGCGCCAGGTATTATGGATCTGGAGACAGTGGGAGGCATTTCCTTACTTGCGTTCGTTGCCAGTCTGGGCATTGTGCTGGGGGAGTTAACTTCGTATTTCGCAGGTTTCTGGGGCAGGGCAGTGATTGAGGAGAGGTATCGGGTAACTTATAACAAGGTGGACAAGTGGATGAGGCATTATGGGGGGCCGGCTGTATTTATCTTTTCTTTTACGCCGTTGCCTTTTGATCTGGTTGGTATTGCTGCTGGCTCGCTAAGGTTTCCGTTGTGGAGATTCATTTTCTATTGCTGGGTCGGGCGATTCGCGAGGACGCTTTTGGTGGTTCATTTAGGTAAAATTGGATGGGATGTCTTTTTTGGATGAGGATCATGTCTGAAAATATAGCTGAACGAATTTATGTTGCTCTCGATTTGGAGACTACCGGGCTGAGCGCCGATATGGATACGATTATCGAAGTAGGGGCAGTCAAATTTCAGGGTGGGACTCGGATCGATACTTTTCAGTCTCTGGTTAATCCCCATCGGCCGATTCCTTACAATGTCCAGCGACTTTGCAATATTTCTCAGGCGGAAGTTGATGTTGCCCCTTCTTTTGCGGATTTATCTCAGGGGCTGGATTCATTTCTGGAAGGATACCCCATTGTGGGACATAATATTTCTTTCGATATGGGATTTCTGACAAGGAAGGGTATCGGGCATGCCAATCCCACCTGCGATACGTTAGATATGGCTAGGCTCCTGCTTCCTGGAATTCCGGAACGGAATCTTTCCTCAGTAGCAGATTATCTGGGTATTTCTCATTCCGCGGCTCACCGGGCGCTGGCGGATGCCGAAATGTCCAGAGAGATATTCGTAGCGATGATGGATAAACTTCATGCGCTTGAGCCTGCTGTCGTGAGTGAACTGGCACGTCTGACTGATAAGACGAACTGGTGGCTCGGGGATTTGCTGGCGGAAGTGGCAAGGGAACGCGGGGCGAGTCCGTTGCTCGGGGAAGCGGGTCTGGAGGAAGCGTGTTTTGGCGCTGAAAAGCCCGGGAAAAAAGAGCCTTTAATCCCCGATGAAGAAATAACCCGGCTGGATATTGAGAAATTAACAGCCTGCTTTGGGGCTGATGGGCCTCTTGCCAGCACTTTTTCCGGTTATGAAGAACGCCCTCAGCAGGTTGGGATGATGCGGGCAGTTGCGGAAGCACTCAATGAGGAAAAACACTTGCTTGTGGAAGCGGGCACGGGCACGGGCAAGTCTATGGCTTACCTCTTGCCGTCGGCTTTCTTTGCGTTACATAATAATGCGCCGGTGGTCATTTCCACCAATACCATCAATTTGCAAGAGCAACTGGTGTACAAGGATATCCCCGATTTGCTGGGAGCGTTTGGTTCGGAGCATCCTCTTTCCGGCGTCGAAGTGGCCCAGCTCAAGGGTCGGACCAACTACCTCTGTTTGCGGCGATGGGAAATCATGCGCAAATCTGATGGATTATCCCTGGAAGCCATCCAACTGCTTGCTCGGATTCAGGTCTGGTTGCCATCTACCCGAACGGGTGACCGTTCCGAGATAAATATTGATGCCAGAGAGCTTCCTTTGTGGAATCGGATTTGCGCTCAGTCGTATGATTGTCTGGGTAAAAAGTGTCCCTATCAGCAGCGGGGACTTTGTTTCCTTTATCGGGCCCGGAAAGCGGCCGAGAGTGCCCATCTGATCGTAATCAATCATGCCTTGCTGCTTTCCGAAATAGCAAGCGGAAGTCAGATATTGCCGGGATACTCTCATCTCATCATTGATGAAGCCCACCATCTTGAGGATGTGGCCACCGCTCAACTCGGCGTCGAGATTCGGGAGAGGGATATATTCGATCATCTCGATCAAATATTCCATGAGTCCGATGGGCTTCGATCCGGTGTTGTTCCTCAGCTTCAGTATCTGGCGCGGTCTGGGGATTTTGCCCGGACTGAGGAACTTGGTGTGATCAATGAGTCATTGATTTCGGGGGTGACGAAGGCGCGCAACCGGGTGACGGATTTCTTCAACGAACTGAGCGCTCTCATGCAGAGTTTCGGAGAGGGTCAGGGAGAATACGACCTGAATTTGCGTATTACCCCGGCAGTACGGGCGCAACCGGCGTGGTCGGAGGTGGAGATCAGTTGCGAAAACCTGATCGGTGTTCTGGGGGAGATCGGTAAATTGCTGCGGAAGGTGGATACTCTCATCGAAACCCTGCCGGTTTCGGAGACGCTCAGATTTGAATTGCTCACGGCTATCAATGTTGGTGAAGAATTGTGCAGGCAGATGGATTCGCTGGTGTTTCACCCCGAGTCAAATACAATTCACTGGTTGATCCACGGCAGAAGGAACAATATGATTGCGTTGCATGCAGCCCCTCTGCACGTGGGGTCGATTTTACAAAGCAGCCTTTATCTGCAAAAGGCCTCCCTGATTTTTACCGGAGCTACTCTGAGTACAGAAGGAACCTTTGAGTATTTGAAGGGACGATTGGGACTTGAAGATATTGAGGAGCTTCAGCTTGATTCCCCTTTCGATTATGAGCGGGCGGCACTTGTCTACCTGGTTTCGGATATTCCTGAGCCGGGGGGCGCTGGCTATCAGGAAGCGTTGGCGAGGGCGCTGGTCTCGCTTTGCAGCGCCGTGCGGGGACGGTCCCTGGTGCTGTTTACCTCTCATGTTGCTTTAAGGGCAACAAAGGACGCTATTGATGAGAGCTTAATGGAAGATGATATTCTCGTTCTGGGACAGGGGATGGATGGTTCTCCGAGCAAGCTGCTTTCTTCGTTGAAAAAAAATCCCCGGACGGTGATTCTGGGGGCGGCCAGTTTCTGGGAGGGGGTGGATGTGGTGGGGGAGGCTCTCAGTATGCTGGGTATAGTTCGTTTACCATTTAATGTGCCTTCCGATCCGGTTTTTGCCGCCCGGTCGGAAACCTTTGAAAAACCTTTTAACGAATATGCTCTGCCACAGGCTGCTTTTAAGTTCAAGCAGGGGTTTGGCCGTTTGATCCGCTCAAAAACCGACCGCGGAGTGATGGTTGTCTTGGATAGTCGGTTGAGCAATAAGAGTTATGGTAAAATTTTCCTGAATTCGCTTCCGCCATGCCGGGTTGAGAAAGGGACAGTGCGGCATTTGCCGAAGATTGCGCGGGAATGGTTTGGGGAGTAGAGAGACATGTGGGAGGAATCGATGAACCCGAAAATAAGAGCGGTACAACCGGATCTGGTCGAGCAGGAAGGATCGCCATACATTTTACTGCGTGATCCACTGAAGCTCTCCGAATTAAGTATACTTATCCCCCAGCCACTGGGCCCGTTACTGGTGCTCTGTGATGGGACAAGGGATATCGATGAATTGCAGAAAGCCCTTGAATTGTATGCTGGAGTTCAGTTGCAAAGGGAAAACCTGGAGCAGTTGATCGCTAAACTGGATGAAGTGTTGTTGCTGGAAAATGAACACTCCGATCAGGCGGTGAAAGTTTCTCGTGATGGATTTCGGGCTGCCAATTACCGCGTTCCGGCTTTAAGCGGAGGCGGGTATCCCTCCGATCCTGACGAATTGAAGGCAGTGCTGGAAAGCTATATTGCGAATGTCCCGGAAGCCGATCCTTCTGCCGGCCACATCAGAGGAATCATCAGTCCGCACATCGATTACCAGCGTGGCGGGCCGGTTTATGCACAGGTCTGGCAGAAAGCAGCACGGGCGCTGGAGGAAGTTGAACTGGCGATCATCTTCGGGACCAATCATCTCGGAGGAAGCAACCTGTTTACTCTTACCCGGCAAAATTATGCCACCCCTTTTGGCATTATGCCCACGGATGTGGATATTGTTGACCGGCTGGCCGATGCCATCGGGCAAGTAGTAGCCTTTGAAGATGAACTATATCATATGAACGAACACTCTATCGAACTGGATATTGTCTGGTTGCACTATTTTCTGGGGAAGCGTGATTGTAAGGTGGTGCCAATTTTGTGCGGTTCTCTTGGCCAGTTTGTGGAAGGAGATGATAGCCCGCTCCAGAGTGACGAGATATCGGCGGTGGTTGAGTGTTTGCAGGAGGTTACCAGAGACCGCCGAACGCTGGTAGTGGCTGCGGCGGATCTGGCACACATGGGCCCGGCTTTTGGCGATCGAGACCCGATCATTCTGGCCGACCGGGAGAAGATTAAAAGCGCTGATGATGAATTGATAAATGCAATGCGCTCCTCTGATGCAGAAACTTTTTTCTCTCTGATTAAGGATGAAAAGGATGCGCGTCGCATTTGTGGCTTGTCTCCTATCTACTCGACGCTACGCGTGATCGGAGAAGCTCGCGGTGAACTTTGCGGTTATGATCAGTGCCCTGCTGACGGGCAGAATACTTCGATGGTCTCAATTTGCGGGGTGACGCTGGAGTAAGGCTGAGTTTCCAGCAGTTCGAATTCGGATTTGGGAGACTTCCGATCCTATAATTGTTTCTTCTTGCGAATCCATCCCAACTCATCTAAGATAAAGTTGATGGCTAATCGACTTGATTATTCCCTTCTCGATGACCCGCGTTTACTCCAGTTCGTTTTCTTCCCGCGCCCGGACTGGGCTCCTCCACCTGCCGGGGCTGGCGACCACTATGTCCCGGTAGAGCAGGATGTTTCTGTATTCTGTCGCTTTTACCCTGTTAGCCAGACTGCCAGAACAATCCTTTATTTTCACGGTAACGGAGAGGTGGTTTGCGATCATGACTGGCTTGCTCCTCTTTACAATGAAATCGGGGTTAACCTGTTTGTAGCGGATTACCGGGGGTACGGCCCCAGCGGAGGCCAGCCGACTTTCTCCAACACTGCTGCGGATGCTCACCGCATTTTCAGGTATTTTGAAACCATGCTGCAATCCGGCGATTACTCCGGGCCCGTTTATGTGATGGGCCGTTCGCTGGGGAGCCAGTCAGCGATGGAACTGGCGGCAAACTATCCCGCAAGAATCAAGGGGCTGATTCTGGAAAGCGGCTTCCTTCAAAATGGCCGGTTGCTGGGGTATCTGGGATTGCCGATTGAACTACCGTACCTGGCAGAATTTGAGCGGGCCAGTATAGAGCACATTGGCCGAATTACAATGCCGGTACTCATAATTCACGGTGAGCGTGATGCTCTGATTCCCCATATCGAGGCCGAGACCATTTTTGACTATATCGGCTCGCGGGATAAAAAGCTGGTGACGATTGAGGGGGCCGGTCACAATGATATTATGCTGATTGGAATGGAAAGGTATTTTGAGTCAATCAGGGAATTTATCTTTTTAGGGGGTTGACATAATGATGAGCAGTGAACTTAAGGAGAGGATAGAGAGATCGCTTGTTAACGGGAAGCTGCCCTGCGCAAATGCCTTGAAGATAGCGGAGGAACTCAGCGTGTCGCCAACGCTGGTCAAAGAAACTGCTGATGAACTCGAGATCAAAATATCACAGTGTCAGCTTGGCTGTTTTCCATGATCTGATGGAATGGAACCGCGAAGCACTTGAAGAGTGCGAAGAATGTGGTGAGAAGTGTTTAAGAAAATCCATATTTTTCGGGTGAAACCTGATGAAGAATTAGTCGCTGCGGTGACCGATTACTGTCGACAGCACGCAATTACCTCTGGTGTAGTGATCGGGCTGATAGGGTCTGTTCAAAACGCCAAACTCAGTTATCTCAAGGATCTGCCGGGCAAGTATGAAACTGAGTCGTATCGGGGACCGCTGGAGATCGTGTGTGCGCAGGGTTCAGTGGCACTCAAAGGGGATGATCTTATCGCGCATATCCACATGCAGCTAGGGACGCAGGAAGCATGTTTTGGAGGACACCTTGCGGAAGCGATCGTTTTCTCCACTGCCGAAGTGATTATTGGCGAGTTTGATTTTCAGCTTAATCGTTATGCCGATGACTACACGGGGCTGAACGAACTGGTTTCTTGAGTGGTGGTTCTTATGCAATCTGTTTTTGACCAAAGATTCTACGAATGGACCGCAGGTAAAAATCCTGTCGAGGCGCGAATCAATATCTACCAAAAGATACGGGATATCCCGTATGCCGTTATTCCCGAACTCGGCAATGCCGATAATTACATTGAGATACTGAATGTCGAGAGGGGTTCCTGCACTCCCAAACACCTCCTGCTTGCCAGCATGTTCGAAAGGCTGGGAGTCATGGTGCTGCTGGCTGTTTACCCCTTTCGATGGTCGGATGTTGCGATTGACTTTCCCCCCGAAATCAGGGCAATTACAGATACTCTTCCCGATGATCACCACATGGCTTGCAAAGCTGAAATAGGCGGCAGGCTGGTGCTTGTCGATGCCACGGTTGATGCTACTCTCGAAAGTCTGGGGTTTCCGGTGAACACGAACTGGGATGGGGTTGGTGACACTGTTCTAGCTGTGGAACCATCGGGGAGAGAGCAGCTTTTTCATCCTTCAGAGGCGAGAGACATTGCCCGCGTGATGATCGATGATACTCACCTCGAATTCTTCGCTCAAATAAACGCCTGGCTGGATGAAGTCAGAAAAGACTCTTCCTCGGCTGCATGATTTGAGTTTTCCCCTTTCATCATTTTGCAGGTTAACCCTACCATAGTTTTCGGGTTGCCCTCATTGAGCGGTGGCGAGGGACCGGATATGCTAAATATGTGCAAAGTTGGTTGTTTTCCTTGTTTGTGTGCGGTAAAGGGGGCTCGGATGGTAAAGAAACGCAAGCTTTATGATTGTAAAAAGATCGGGGTTCTCACCAGCGGCGGGGATGCCCCAGGAATGAATGCCTGCATCCGGGCAGTGACGCGTGGGGCTACGGACAAGGGCGTGCAAGTGGTCGGAATCAAGCGTGGTTATACTGGCATATACACCAGAAATTTTGTTGAACTGAATGGCCGGGTGGTGGCTAATACTATCCAGCGGGGTGGCACTATTCTTGAAAGTTCCCGTTGTGATCAATTAAAGACGGTTGAAGGCCGTCAGGAAGCAGTGCAGATTCTGGCAGAGGAGGGGATTGATGGGCTGGTGGTGATTGGAGGGAACGGGTCTTTTCGTGGGGCTGCGGCTTTGGCTGAAGAGAGTTCCGTCAGAATAGTGGGAATCCCGGGCACGATTGATAACGATATCTACGGAACCGACTATACGGTCGGATTTGATACTGCCGTCAACACTGCGCTCGAAGCTATTGATCGGATACGGGATACGGCGGATGCGTTTGAACGGGTCTTTTTTGTTGAGGTGATGGGGCGTAAGTCAGGATTCATCGCTCTTGAAGTTGGTATTGCTGGTGGGGCAGAGGAAATACTTGTTCCGGAAAACCTGGTTGAGCCGGAGACCCTGGCCCAGATGCTCAAGGCAAGCTTTGACAGGGGAAAAAGGAGCAGCCTTATCGTGGTGGCTGAAGGCAATGAAACCGGCCATACTTTTCAGGTTGCTCAGTACATTCATTACCGGCTGAAGCTCGATTGTCGGGTTTGTGTGCTGGGACATCTGCAGCGCGGTGGCACTCCTTCAGCCAGGGATCGAGTACTGGGTAGCAGGCTGGGCACTGCCGCAGTCGAAGGTTTGCTGGCCGGGGAATCAGGGAATGCAGTTGGAGAAGTGAATTGGGAAATTGTCTTTACTCCTTTGCAGGAAGCTGCTGAGCGGAGGAAGACGCTCAATGCCCGTTCAATGGACGCGATGAGAGTGCTGGCAAAGTAAACCTGTCTTGATATAAACTCTTATATTCGCTGAGGAGATAAATGAAAGAACTGACTGTAGGTAAGGCGAGAGGATTGCAGCAGCTTTCCAATTCTAAAGGTATCTTTGCCATGTGTGCTTTTGATCACCGAAGATCCATGCGCAAGATGATGGGACATGGCGGTGGCACATCTGTCAACTATCAGGCAATAGTGGACTTCAAACTAGACCTTTGTGAAGCACTGGCACCTCATGCTAGCGGTATTATGCTTGATCCTAATTACGGGGCTAGCCAGAGCATTACTGCGGGCGTGCTTCCGGGCAGTACCGGTTTGTTGATGAGTCTGGAAGCAAGTGTCCATAGTGCCAGCGACAATGCGGGACAGATTACCGAGTTGGCCCCGGTGTGGAATATGGAAAAAATCAGGGCTATAGGCAGTTCTGGACTGAAACTCCCTTTATCCTATAGACCTGATCTTCCCAATATAGCTTTGGAGCAATTGAATGCGGTTACCAGGTTTGCTCATGATTGCCGGAAATCAGACCTTGCTATTCTCCTCGCACCCAAAAATTATGTTGTTCGGGAACTGGAAAGAGATGCCTGGGAATTTGCCCGCAAAAAACCTGAATTGATGATCGAGACAGTTCAGCAGCTTTCCAAATTACCCATAGATGTGCTTGGTGTTGAGTTCCCCTCTGACGTTGCCTACGAGCGAGATCAGAAACGGCTGGCTGAAACATGTCAGCAGTTAAATGAAGCAGCTGCAATACCCTGGGTCCTGCTCAGCGGCGGGGTGAGTTTTGAGGTTTTTTGCGAACAACTGGAGATAGCGTGCAAGGCAGGGGCTTCCGGTTTCCTGGCGGGACGTGCTCTGTGGCAGGAAGCAGCCGGTATTCCGTCCAAGCAGAGACTGCAAAGGTTCAAGTTTCTGGAAAAAACCGCGGTTGACAGGATGAAGCAATTGACGGTCTTGGCCAACAAGTATGGCAAATCCTGGCATCAGATGGTTGAAGTTCGCAACAACTATCTCTATCCTGAGATAACCGATGTCTCCAGTCCGGATGCTGAAGCCGAGGAAGTGTTGCTGTTGGAACAACCGTCGGAAGATGATTGCCCCGTAGAAACTAACCCTTGATGACCCCGATGGGGCGCGCTTTCAAAACCTTCCGCGATATTCCGGCTTCGTCAGCCACTCTGACGACGTCCGATACGTCCTTGTAAGCCTGTGATGCTTCTTCAACCAGAGACGACTTACTGGCCACCTTGAATGTGATTCCCTTTTCCTTTAGTTCGCTGGCAACTTCTGCGGAAGAGAGTTCTCTCTTGGCTGCCGAACGGCTCTTTACCCTGCCTGCGCCATGACACGTAGAGCCGAAAGTTTCCTTCATTGCTGTTTCCGTTCCAACTGCTACGTAAGAGCAACGTCCCATATCGCCGGGGATAAGCACCGGCTGGCCCACTTTGCGGTATCTGGCAGGCACAGCTGGATGACCGGCGGGAAAGGCTCTGGTGGCGCCTTTGCGATGCACGCATACGGAGAGCTTTTTCCCTTCCACTTCGTGTTCTTCTATCTTGGCAATGTTGTGGGCCACATCGTAAATCATTCGCAATCCCAGTTCCTGTGGACTCTGCCCGAAGATATCCGCAAAAGTCTGACGGGTCCAGTGAGTGATGCATTGTCGATTGGCCCAGGCATAGTTGGCAGCGCAGCCCATTGCTGCCAGATATGCTTCCCCTTCGGGCGATTTCACCGGGGCGCAGGCAAGCTGGCGGTCGGGCAGCTCGATGCCGTATTTTTTGATCGCTTTCCCCATTGTCTTGAGATAATCGTCGCAAACCTGATAGCCGAACCCCCGGGAGCCGGTATGAATAAGGATAAGCACCTGGCCTGTTTCTTCCACGCCAAATGCTTTTGCTGCTGCGGGGTGGTAAATCTCGTCCACTATCTGAATTTCGAGGAAATGGTTCCCGGAACCGAGAGTCCCCAGTTGAGGTATCGCCCGTTTTTTGGCTCTTTCGCTCACCTGTTCGGGGTCGGCCCACTTGAGGCAGCCGCCATCCTCTGTCAATTCCAGATCATCTTTCTCACCGTATCCTTCCTCAACTGCCCACTTGGCGCCGTTACGCAGGACTCCGTTAATCTGGTTGCTTTTGAGCTTGATGCGTCCTTCCGAGCCAATTCCGGAAGGGATATCGGTGAAAAGCCGGGTGATGATCTGTTCGATCCTTGGTTTGATGTCTGCCTCGGTTAAATTTGTTCGCAGCAGACGCACGCCGCAGTTAATATCGAATCCGACACCACCGGGAGAGATCACTCCGTCGCTGACTCTGGTAGCAGCCACTCCGCCGATGGGAAAGCCGTAACCCCAGTGAATATCGGGCATAGCCATAGACTTTCCCACGATCCCCGGCAGAAAAGCTACATTGGCCACCTGCTCCGGTGATTGGTCGTCACCGATTTGTTCCAGCATGGATTCATCGGTGTAGAGAAGGCCCGGCACCCGCATTCCGGGTTTGTAATCCGGTTTCAGCTCCCAGCGGCAGTTATCGATTTTGCGGAGCGCGTTTTTCCAGTACGAGGCCATTTCAGCGTTTTCCTTCAAACATCCAGGATTATCTGGGCGCTGAATCCCTCGTCCTCTGTTTTTAGCTTGAGTTGATGGTAGGTGGCCGCCTTGATTTGTGTCTTGATTTCGTGGCGGGAGAGATCGATTTTTTCACCATAGGCAATGGCGGTTAGACTATCCGAGTTCAGTCTGCTAATTTCAAACTGGCTGAAGATGAAGTTTTCGGCATCGAACAGGTAGAGCAGTTCGTTAAGCCAGGCGACCAGCAGTTCCTCGTAGTCATCGGCGTCGAGGGTGATTTCCAGTTGCTGCGTGCCGGACACTTTCCCCGGATCGACGATCAGACTGAACATGCCGATGGCGGCATTAATGAAGACTTCTTTTCTGGTGGAGCCGTAAACGACCAGTCCCACATCCGCAGTATGATCGATGATCTCGAATTTCGTCATAGCAGATGCATTATATCAGATTCAGTGGGAAATGAAAGTGGTTCGTGATATTATGGGAAACTGTGAAGGAAGGGTTTATCGCCGATGTCAATGTGGGCAGGCTGGCCAGAAGGCTCAGGATGCTGGGTTATGACACACTTTTCATCAACGGGGCTGAAGATGATGAGCTTATCAGGATTGCGCTTCGAGAGGGCCGAATATTGCTAACCAGAGATACCGGTATTATGGAGAGGCGGGTGGTCACAACTGGAAAGGCGAAGGCTGTTTTGATTGAGTCGGACGATGTGAAGGCGCAACTTAGGCAAGTAGTGAAGGGCCTGAATCTCGAACCTGATTCTGCTCCCTTTTCCCGTTGCATGGAGTGCAATGTACCGTTGATCCCGAGGGCGAGGGAGGAAGTCCGCGATTTGGTGCCTCCATACGTTTTCAAGACTCAGAATCAGTTTATGCAGTGCCCTGATTGTGAACGCATTTTTTGGCGAGGCACACACTGGGAGAAGATGCTGGAGGAAATTGGAGAATTGAAGGGTTAAATCCAAGATTGGTTTGTGTTAGAATTTGATGGATAAAGCAATGAGAAAAGCAGGCATTCTGTTCAACGCCCGCATCCGCGCGGCAGAGGAATTTGCTCATACCCTGGAGGAGAAGCTGAAGGAGCATAAAGTCATGCCCTGGCTTTGTGCTGCTTCAGATGAGGCAACTGTTCAGGAGAAACTTCCCGGGACTGAGGCGATTATCAGTCTGGGTGGGGACGGCACTATGTTGCGGGTGGCACGGCTGGTTGCTCAAGCGGCGGTCCCTATTCTGGGGATAAATCTGGGAAGTCTGGGATTTACGACTGAACTCACTGAGGCAGAAGCACTTGCGCGAGTGCCGGATTTTCTGGATCGTAAAGGCTGGATTGACGAGCGGGCCATGCTCGAGGTCGAATTGCCTTTGCATGGGGACTTCCCGACGGTTCATGCGCTCAATGATGTGGTTGTTGCCCGAGGTTCAATCGTACGGGTCGTCAAGGTCAAGGCATTGGTTAATGACCAGCCGATAACCACTTATAAAGCGGATGGAATTATCGTGGCAACGGCGACCGGGAGCACCGGCTATTCACTGGCGGCTGGCGGCCCGATCCTTTTTCCCAATGCCAGAGAATTTCTGTTAACACCTATTCTGCCGCATCTGGGGACGTCGGCTGCGCTGGTGCTTTCTTCCGATGCGGTGGTTGAGCTGGAGGTTCAGACGGGCCACGATGCCAGAGTGAGTATTGATGGGCAGGTGGAATTCTCTTTGCGGAGCGTCGATACGATTAGAATCAAGAGGAGTCAATATGTTACCCGCCTGTTGAGAATTCAACCCCGGTCTTTCTTTTATCAAACGCTGCTTGAAAAATTGGGCGGCAAAGCGAGATGATCCATTATGAAGGCTGAAAAGGCAAAGCTATCGGATGTGCCCCAAATTCATAAGCTGGTTAACGGTTTTGGATCACAGGGCATGATGCTCCTGCGCCCGCTGAGCGAGATATATGAAAATATAAGGGATTTCTTTGTGGTTCGGGATTGTGACAGGGTGATCGGTTGCGGTGCGCTCCACATCTTGTGGGGTGATCTCATTGAAATCAAATCTGTGGCCGTTTCTGAAGATTACCAGAGGAAAGGTGTTGGTGCGATAGTGGTGAACTCGTGTCTGGAGGAAGCGCAGGAAATTGATGTTCCGGTGGTGTTTGTCCTGACTTACAAGAAGGATTTCTTTGCCGGATTCGGATTTATGGAAGTTGACAAGATGGAGCTTCCCCGCAAGGTCTGGGGGGAATGCCAGAGATGCCCCAAATACCCTGATTGCGATGAAATTGCCATGGTTTTACGAATGAAACCCCAGGCAGAGGCGAAGTGGTAGTGGAAATAGAGAAAGTCCTGGATAGCCAAACTATCTATGAGGGCCGGCTTCTTAATCTTCATGTTGAAAATATCGAGCTTCCTTCCGGGAAGCGAACTACGCGGGAAATAATAAACCATCACGGTGCCGTGGTCATTGTGGCTGTGGATGCGGAGGAAAACACTTTTCTGGTGCGTCAGTATCGCAGCGCTGTGAAGCGGCCGTTACTTGAAGTCCCGGCGGGGAAAATAGACCCCGGTGAAAAACCTGAGGAGACGGCTTCTCGTGAGTTGATAGAGGAAACTGGCTATTCTGCCGGCAGGATGGAAGCTTTGGGCGGATTCTATGCCAGCCCCGGATACTCTACTGAGTATCTCTACCTTTTTTACGCCACTGATTTAAAACCTGCCGATGTTGCCATTGATGACGACGAGATAGCTGAGATTTTACAAGTGCCTTTGGCTGAAATACCGGGCATGATCTCCAGCGGAGAGATTTGCGATTCCAAGAGCGTGGCCGGGCTGCTGAGGGTTATCTATAAAACTTAGAGACCTCTGAAAAAGAGGTGCAGAAAGTTGTTTCGGTGGGCACAGCCCACCCTACTCTTTTGCTTTGCTATGATGGCTTGTCAAGGAATCCATTGATAGTTGATGCTGATTGAAGACCGGCGGATGCTTTCACTATTTTAGTATCCTCAATAAAGGCAATGAAGGGAACGCCCATTACTCCGTAAGCTCTGGCAGACTCCTGATTTCGGGAAGTATCAATCTTGAATATTGCATTTGAATGTTGTTTTTTTATCTGTGCGATAATTGGTTCCTGCCTTTTACATGCCCGGCACGATGGTGAATAAAAATATAGCACCGTTTTTTTACCGGATCGAATCCTTTGGCTTGATGCCTTATGAGAAGTAGGGGCATCCTTGCCTTGCAGGCTTCGGGCCTTAAATGCCATTATCAGGCGTGGAATTATAATAAAAGATGCTAATGCAGCGAAAATAATGAGAACAATAATAACGATATTCATATATCCTCTTTAAGTTTGAAATGAAATTATGACGCAATCGCAGGGGAGGCTGCGCCCACTGAAATATAATGAAGGCCTAGCCCCCCCTTCAAGATTATATCCCTTTGAAAAAGACGGGCTTTTAGTTTGAAATCCCCTTGTGTTACCCTTTAATAAAGGGGAATGTTTTAATCCCCCCTTTTCTAAAATGGGGTTAGGGGGATTCAAGCGGGCCGAGCCCGCCCTGCGAATGTTCACTTTAATTGAGGATTAATAATTAACCGACTTCAACTCGGTATTTTGCCTTGCCTTCTTCGTAAAGATCGCCACCGTGTATATCGTTGATGACCGTGGCCGGGAAATTCTCTACCTCCAGCCTTCTCAGTGCTTCGGCGCCGAGATCGTCATAAGCAACAACTTCGGCCTTTTTGATCGATTTTGAAATGAGCGCTCCCGCTCCGCCAATAGCAGCCATGTACACCGCTTTGTATTTCTTCATGGCATCCTTGACATCCTGCGTTCGAAGGCCTTTGCCGATCATGCACTTCAATCCCACTTCCATCATGCGCGGGGCGTAGGCGTCCATGCGTCCGCTGGTGGTTGGCCCGGCTGCTCCGATAACCTCGCCCGGTTTGGCCGGGGAAGGCCCCATGTAATAGATGCTCTGGCCTTCCACATCGAAGGGAAGCTTCTCACCCTTGTTGAGCGCTTCAACCATTCGCTTGTGCGCGGAATCACGGCCGACGTAGATGACACCGCTGATGGATACCTGATCGCCGGCCCTGAGATTTTCAATTATTTCCGGATCGATTGGAGAGGTAATATTTTGCATGTGTTTCCTCCTGCTGGGCGGGAAAATTCTAGGTTTCGCCTGTTGATTTTAATCGCTCGTAAGCCATGCCGATTTTGAAAGCCATCTCAAAGGGGTTGGACCTTTCACCGATCAGTGCCCTGGTAGACCCTTTCTCTCCTCCGAGGCGAGAATCTGGTTCGGATTCCACTGCTGCCTGATTTGCTCGCTCCATCATATCGAGGACTTTGCGCATCATGAACATGTCTTCCCCATCGGGCGTGCATTTCTGAGCTTCGTTTACCAGCAGCTCCAGCTTCTTTGCCTCCTCGCTATCGAGAGGGCGGTGAAGCTCCCGCATCACCATATCAAATACTTCTATGGCTTTCAGTATTTCCTGTCCCAGAGTTTTCTGGCTTTTGGGCCGCTGCTTGGCAGGCTTCGTTTTGGCCTTTTCTTCCGTTATGAAATCCTCAATCGGGAACTCTTTCATTTTCCCCCCTTTATCTTGATGATTGAATCCGTGCTTTTGGCGGGCAACTGTCGGCGATTTTGGTTTCTATTATTGCACAGTGAATTCCGGGACTTCAATCATTGGTTTGATTTCTTTGGGAGGTTGAATCTCCGGGGCCGCTTTCGGCCGTTTTCGAATTCCAAGACTTTGCGAGGCCATCATTCTTTTGAATAATTGGATGGCGAACGCAGGGTCGAGCCCTTTGGGGCAAGCCTCTGAGCAGGCGCCGGCCATGTGACAGAGCCAGATGCCATGGGGAGTATCGACTATATCGAATCTTTCTTTATCAGCTTCATCTCTACTATCAGCACAATACCGGTAGCCCTGAGCCAGCGGCTGGGGCCCCAGGAAAAGGGAATCTGTGGCCACCGTGGGGCAGGCCGCCATACACATTCCACATTTAATACAGTACGAGAATTGCATGAAAGAGTCCAGTTCCTCTACTGACTGATAAAGCCCGGCTTCAGGCCTTTCGAGGTTTTCACTATCCTCTCGTATCATGTATGGCTTCACCGATTGGTGTTTTTCAAAGAGAAGATCGAGTTGGGGCACGAGGTCCTTAATAATCGGGTAGTTTGGCAGTGATTTAACTTCTATTTTGTCCGTTTCCAGTTCCTCAACAGGGGTATGGCAGGCCAGCATGGGGAACCGGTTAATGAGCATGCCGCAGGAACCACAGATTCCCATACGGCAGGAGCTGCGGAAAGCCAGGGTGTTATCCAGGTTTTCCTTGATGTACAGGAGGCCGTCAAGGACGCTCATGCCTTTGGTGAAGGGAACCGTAAATTCCTGCATATGAGGCGAACTATCTTTATCCGGGTCGTAGCGTTGTACCTTAAAACTTAAATTTTGCATTGGATTCTCCTGAAGTTTCTAAAGGGCTTCCACTGGAATATAGGTTCCGTAGCCAAGAATTGCTAACCCGGCTATGACGAAAATGTAATCCAGAACCTTGACGGATGAATCGGATATTGAGAAGTACTCTAAAATAATCGTTCTCAAACCATGGAGCCCGTGATACAGACCAAATATCAGCAGGAGAACATAGAAGACAAGCCACCAGTTGCTCGCTGCCCTGTCCGCAATTGAACTCCAGCTTGTTATATCGCTATTGCTGAAATGGGAATATAACATGTGCCCTCCGGCTATAACGAAGAGGGCTATGCCACTCACATATTGCAAAATCTTCAGCCGAGTC
>Ga0180432_10002036_pt1 | contig 30904 bp, 26 predicted proteins | sample SS_ome_10_FD_132414 | JGI IMG/M metagenome (GOLD analysis project Ga0180432, IMG submission 132414) | Hypersaline lake sediment archaeal communities from the Salton Sea, California, USA - SS_1_MS_2 metaG | ecosystem: Environmental > Aquatic > Non-marine Saline and Alkaline > Hypersaline >...
CATATGCAGCGACACCACCGACGATGGTGTCGTAGATATGATAGATGCCCTGCACATTGCCCAATGGCGGGTTGACTCCGACGGAACAGGCGGTGTGCTGTTTAAGCCCTTATGGGAGTCCCCCGCCGATGATGATATGCTGCCGCCTGAGAAATAGCCATTATGTGTCTTCGTGTCCGCTTTCCACTCGTGCCTCAGGCTCCCCCAACGAACGGGTCAACGAGTAATTTGTCTCAAGCACCGTCCTGATAGCTAACCCCAGACGCTCAATAACAGGTCACTAACAAGCATTGTTTTTGTTGTTCAAAGCCTTCATTGCCCCCCGAATTCCCCCAAAACCATATGAGGGTATTCCCCTTTATTCCTCTGTCCTTATTTTCACTGCTATGGGTGCCTTTGACGGTGATCATCTTTTCGCTAAACAAAACTCATTTTGTGACATCCATTTGGATTGAGAGGAAGAGCTTTTCATAGCCAAATGCTGTTAGCCCCTTCCCTTCAAAATCTATTAATGAGACATAAATCACATACAATGTGATTCATAGTTAATACAATATTGTTAAATTAATTAAGAAAGGAGGTTAACTAATGAACATCATCTTAAGAAAAGGTAACGGAGAGAGAGCCTTGCTTCCCTTTTATCGACCATGGGGCTTACTCGATGAGATAGAAGCTCTTGCGAGGGAGATGTGGGATGCCTGGGAACCATTCCCACTGGACAATAGCTTGGTGCCTCTTGCCGACATGCATGAGGAAAAAGACCAGCTAGTTGTGAAGACCGAGCTTCCCGGCATCGACAAGAAAGACCTGGACATAAGCCTTGAAGGCGACCGGTTGACCATAAAGGCTGAAAAGAAGGAAGAGATTAAGGAAGAAGCTACTCATCATATTCGAGAGAGGTACTATGGCCGGTACTTCCGCTCAGTGACGCTTCCTTACCCTGTCAAGGAAGATAGTATCTCAGCTACCTTTGACAACGGCGTCCTTGAGTTAAGGCTTCCAAAGGCCGAAGAGGTCAAAGCCAAGAAGATTGAGGTCAAGGCTCAGCTTCCTGAGACTGGAACAAATAAGCGACAACGGAAGCCCAGAAAGAAAGGGAGCTAATAAGGCTGCGTGGTGGTGATGAGAAGGGGGCGAGATTCGTCTCGCCCCCTTTATCTCTTGATACTAATCCACGGGCAACACGTCACCGCATGATCGTTCAATGGGACCTACGTGCAGCAGAATAGCGCAATGTTTAATGCTCCGATAACTTTCAAGCTATCCTCAGACTTCACTGACCTAGCAGCTGCTGCAATTGGGAGTATGTCACCGGAATTTGATATTGGCTCTCGAGCTTTGTCGGTTCATTTTGAGCAGGAGGAGAAAATATGAGTAGAATGCGTAGGCTGGCAAGAGTTGCGGAGTTCTTGGGCTTGGCTAGCATAGTCGTGGCTGCGTTGGTTCTGGCGTCTTTTGGCTTAGTTGGCTGTGGCACGAACTTCGATAGATTCGACAATTCCAACCTTCCTGTAACCCCTGTGGAGGAGTTACATATCACTGGAGCAGCTCCCGAGGTAAATATCGAGGATTACAGGCTTATTGTGGACGGCCTTGTAGAAACCCCGCTGTCCCTGACTTACGAGGCTATCCTGGACTATCCCACAGTCACGGAGGTAGTGCTCTTAGTCTGTCCTGGTTTTTTCACTGACAATGCTGAGTGGACCGGAGTGCCGGTGGCAACACTCTTGGCAGAAGCGGGTATCAGGCCTGAAGCGAGCGAAGTGACCTTTCATGCCCTAGGTAGCGAATACAAAGTAGTGCTGCCCCTCGACGTCGTTCAGCAAGACGGCGTGTTTCTGGCGCACACGGTTAACGGGCAAGTATTGCCAGCCAAGCATGGCTATCCGCTGCGCCTTGTGGTGAGAGGCAATTACGGATACGATTGGATAAAGTGGGTGAGCCGAATTGAAATTAGCTAGTTAGCCCAGTTAAGCTCAGGTTTATAATCTGCCTGATGAGTAGCGCAGCCAGCAGATATGGAAATAGCCTCGAGCCATCCTCAACCTTCACCGACCTAGCCGGAATTTCATGTTAAGTTTCCAGGCATATTGTCCTCCTCGTTAATCTGCCCGCACTATTGCCATGGGGTATGCCTTGTCTTTGATGTATTGTCTCTGTGTCAATTGTTTCAGCAGGTATTCCAGTTGAGCTTGGGCGGGAGTATAATTGCATCGATGAGAGGACATGGTCGGCGGAAAGAATAGAGACGTCATCGGAAAGGCAGAATAGTTATGGACGGCGGTAAAAAGACACCAGAGGAACCATTTGCTATGCGAGGCTTGAATGGACAACTGAGGGCTTTTTTTGAGCCTGATGGATTGGTGATAATCGGGGCATCACGGAATGAGGGAAGGCCCGGGTATTGCGCTGTCGAAAACCTTGTGCGCTTGGGATACCCTGGCAGAATATACCCCGTTAACCCGGAGGCTGACGAGATTCTGGGGCTGAAGGCATTCCCCGACATCGAAAGCATCCCTGACAGGGTGGAGTTCGCAGTAGTGCTGGCACCGGCGGCGGAGGTTATGGGACTGGTACCGAGACTTGCCAGCAAGGGGGTGAAGGCAGTCACCCTGGTATCAGGTGGGTTTTCAGAGTATAGCCGGCAGGGCGCTATTCTGGAATCCCAAATCGTTGAGGCAGCGCGTAAAGCGGGGATACGGATAGTTGGGCCCAATGCACTCGGGCCGATAAATAGCTCGAATAATCTGGCCATCTTCCTGGCATACATGTCGCCCTTAAAAAAGGGGGCAATATCTCTTGTGGCCCAGACCGGCCAGGCATGCTCGCATGTTATAGAGTGGGTGGACTCTTTTCTCAGGCAGGGTGTGAGTAAGGTTATTGACCTGGGCAACAAAGCTGACATTGACGATAGCGAGGTGGTGGAATACCTGGCAGATGACCCCGAGACGAAGGTGATTGCCCTTCACATAGAGGGGATGAAGAACGGGAGAAGATTCTTCGAGGTCGCCAGGAGGGCTTGCCTGAAGAAACCCATCGTATGCTACAAGAGCGGGTGGTCGGAGGAAGGGTCCAGAGCGGCAGCATCGCATACGGGTTCGATGATGGGAAGCAAGCAGGTCATTGATGCTGCTTTGAAGCAGTCGGGTGTCATAAGGGTCAGAGATATGGACTCGTTACTCGAGTTTTCGAAAGCCTTTGCCTATCTCCATCCTCCGAAGGGGAACAGGGTTGGCATAGTCACTGTCAGTGGCGGCTCAGGGGTGATGGCAATTGACACTTGAGTTGATGTTGGGCTGCAGCTGGCAGAGTTCTCACAGGAGACGAGGAGAAGATTGGGAAAGATACAGCCTCCCGACCTGGAGGTCTACAATCCCTTCGATGTAGGCAAAGCCAGCGTGGTGCTTTACGGGCCGGACATAGCATTCAAGGAGGCTACGCAGGCCCTGATAGATGATGAAAATACAGACTGTCTTCTCCTTGTGCTTGGTGCCGCCCAGGGCAAAGGCGTCTACGGTACTAACCCGGAAGTATTCACGGAGGTCACCAACGAACACAATAAGCCGATTGTGGCCGTCCTGATGAGTACAAACCTGGAGCTGGTATGGGAACAGGCCGCTATTCTGGAGGCGAACGGCATTCCGGTGTATTCCTGGCCGGAGAGGGCAGTCAGAGCCCTCGGGGCACTGCGCGAATATGGAATCTATTTGAGTGGGAGCCGGTAGAGACTTTCCAGACTACATCATCCGGTTATTCCGGAAGACGCGGTCATAGAAAGGGGAATCTAGCCAAATCCATTGGGTTTAGGGAGGAGGTACATATGGTCATAATTGATGAGAAAAAGTGTGTTGGATGCGGTATCTGTACTCATTTTTGTCCCGTAGACGCGTTAGAGGGGTGGGTGGTAATTGAAGTCAACCGGGAAAGGTGCACAGATTGTCTGGATTGTGTTGGCACCTGCCCTGTAGATGCCCTGGAGGTGAAAGAATGAAGCAGGTCAAATGTGATGTGCTTGTCATTGGAAGTGGGATTGGCGGCACTACAGCGGCAGCCTTGCTAACTAAGGCGGGCTATGAGGCTCTGGTAGTTGAGAAGCTGCCCTTTGTCGGGGGTCGATGCGCTACATTGGACTACCATGGCTTTAAGATCAACACCGGAGCGGCTATGCTTGGCGATGAAATCCACGGTGCCCTGTGCAGGGAGGTTGGCGCTGAGCTGGAGCTTCGCGTGCCCGACCACATGATTGTCTTTCGCATCAGAGGCAAGGATTATCCTGCCCCGAAAAAAGGGTTCTGGAAAACGATAATCGGCCTGGCTGCTCGAGACGATGCGGAGGCGGAGAGGATGTATGAGGCTTTCAAACAAGGCCTCACCTGGGCTGAGCCATCCTATTCCATGTCCCTTGATGACTGGGCTCGACAATATACCGACAACGCCAGCATATTGGGGTTATTCCATTTTATGACGCTTGGTACAGGCGTCAATAGCTATGAAATGCCAGCCGGGGAATTTTTCCGCCAGATTACGGAGGGAGCGGTTATGACCTGGGCCTCCCCTCCTCTGGGATGCGGCCAATTCTCCGATGCGTTGGTCGGGGCTCTCAAGCGGATGGGAGGAGACACGTGGACTCGCTGCCCGGCAATACGGATAAAGGTGAAGGACGGGGCGGCCACCGGAGCGCTGGTTAGAAAGGACGGTGAGGATATTGAAATCACCGCCCAGGCAGTGATAAGCAATGCTGCACCGTGGAGAACTGTGGAACTCGTGGGCAGGGAATTTCTCAGCCCCGGTTACCTAAAGGATGTAGCAGCTGTCCAGGGTACGCCGATGATTTGTTTTCACATGGCGACTGATAGACAGCTCCCAATGTTAGAGGGTTCAGGTTGTTTGAGTCTAGTGGAGGAGTCCCGCCGACTTTTCTTAATCGTCGATTACACTCCCATTTGCCCCGAGATGGCGCCAAAGGGTAAACACATACTTGAGGCAGCATCTGTCCCAGCCTCTATCCACCCCCCATATGATTTCAAAAAAGAGGTAGCGCTAACCCTTCAAGACTTGAGGAATAGTATACCTGATTTCGACAAGCATGTGCAGATCCTGAGAATAAATATCGCCCAGGGAGAATGGGGAGTGGCCGGAAGCCTGCCTGGATACAGCCTGCCCATAAAGACCCCTGTTTATGGATTATACCTGGCAGGTGACAGGTCGGCGCCCAAAGGTTGGTGGTGTTCTCTGGCAGCAATCAAGAGTGGGCGCCTCGTAGCGGAAGACCTTATAAGACGCTTCAAGCCTGCTTGAGGAACTTGCTAAAATCCGTAATCCAGAGTCACCCATGTGGTCAGCCAGCAAAACAATTGACACCGCTCACAAGCCCATGCTAACATAACAAACCGTAGTTTTTCCCAACACAAAACCAAAATCATAGAGAGGGAACCGCATGTTCGATAAAGCAACACTAGATGAGGTCAAAGAAGTCAAGGAGAAGTGGATTCAGGAATACCGGAAACGGTATGGGGATAAGGAATTCCAGGCCACCAGTTATTCAGGCATCCCCCTAAAAATCGCATATACCCCAGAGGACATCAGCGACATCGACTACAAGCAAATAGGGATGCCCGGGATATACCCTTATACCAGGGGGCTATACCCCATGGGGTACCGAGTTCAGCCATGGGTATCTCAGCAAGCTACCGGCTACGGGCTGCCAGAGCAGACCCGCGAGAGATATGAGCTACTGAGCAAAGAGGGGCTCAGGGGATATGAGGGTAGGGAACCTCCCTACTTCACGGGCCAAGACCAGGCAGGCATGTTGGGCTACGAGGCTGACCATCCTGTAGCTAAAGGCTGGGTTGGTATGACCGGCCCCTCTGTCAACACGTTTGAGGATTTCGAGCTCCTATACGAAGGTGTAGACATAAGTAACAGAAATCTGGTACTGGGTGTTTTTGATACCTCTCCCGTATTTTTGGCCTGGCTGGTTATGCTGGCTGAGAAGCAAGGCATCCCACTGGACAAATTGCATGGTCTGTCTTTGAACAGCTTCTTCCGCCAGATGTATTTGGAGCATCCTTCGTTCCCACCTCAAGGCGCCCTTAAAATCAACCGTGAGTTCATCAAATACTGCACCGACAATGTACCCCACTGGAACACCGTCAACTTCAATATGTACGACATAATGGAGTGTGGGGGCAATGCCATTCAGGAGCTGGCCTTCATTTTGTCAGTCGTCATTGCCCTATGTGAGGAATGCATCAAGGCAGGCCTTGACCCCAATGTTTTCGTGACACGATTCAACTTTCACATGGCAGGCCATATGGACTTCTTCGAGACTATAGCCAAGATACGCGCTGTGCGAAGGATGTGGGCGAAGATTGCCAGCGAGAGACTCGGCTGCCAGAACCCCAGAGCTCTCAAGGCCATAATCAATGTTAAGACGGCAGGCGCGACATATACGAGGCAACAGCCTTTAAACAACCTCATCAGGGGCTGCCTGGAAACCCTGGCTGCTGTGCTGGGCGAGGTCAATGCACTTTGGACCACTCACTATGACGACCCGCTAGCTATACCTACAGAGCAATCAGCTATACTGGGCCTTAGAACGCAGCAGATCATTCTACACGAGACCGGCATACCCAAAGTCAGTGACCCCCTGGCTGGTTCTTACTATGTGGAGTGGCTCACCAACAAGATAGAGGAAGAGGCAACCAAGCTTCTCGAGAGAATAGATGAGATGGGCGGCTGGGTAAAGTGTCTGGAGACAGGATGGTTCAGGCACGAAATTGACCGTGGGGGTATCGAATGGCGCCGCAGCGTGGACAAGGGAGGGACGGTAATGGTAGGGGTGAATAAATTCGTGATGAAAGAAGAACAGAAGGTCCCCGTATTCGATTACCCCGAGGTGGAGGGAATAGCCATAGAAAGGTTGAAGAAATTCAAGGAAAAACGTGACACCGCCAAAACAGAGGTGGCATTAGCAGAACTAAAGAAGGCGGCCCAAAGGGCAGAAGAAGGCGAGATCGGTGTGCTGATGCCCGCCGTAGTCGAAAGCGCTAAAGCAAATGCCACCTTGGGAGAGATGATGGACGTGCTCAAGGAGGTATTTGGCTGGGGGCTTATTAAGTGAGGAGTTGAAAATGAGTCCAAAAGAAAAGCCAATCAAAGTACTGTTAAGCAGGTCTATGCTTGATTGCCACCAGAGAGGAATAGTAACCGTAGCTGCTGCCCTCCGGGATGCAGGAATGGAGGTTATTTACACCAGGTTTCTTATGCCTGAAGAGGTAGTGAAAACAGCCGTAGACGAAGATGTGGATGTCGTAGGCCTGAGCTTCCTTGCGTGGGGACAGATGCATATAACCGCTGAAGTGACGCGGCAGCTCAAGGAAAGAAACATGAATGACGTAATGGTGCTGGTGGGCGGTATAATTCGAGATGAACAGATACCAAAGCTTCTGGAGATGGGTGTAGCCAGGGTCTTTGGGGTAGGCTCATCCACCACAGAAATTGTCGAGTACATAAACTCACAGAAGGGATAGGTAAGGGATTTCGAGGCCTCAAGGTTGCGCAACCTGGAGGCGAAGAATATTAATTTAGTAAGGAGGTTTGCTTCATGAAGGCAATAGATATTCAATTTCAGAATGTTACCAAATGGGGGTCCTTACTTCCCCTTGAGATGGTCAGCCAGTTCGAGACATATCTGGGCACGAAGCTGGGCTATGGCAAAACCGATGAGGAAATGGCCCAAGTACTGAGAGATGCCGATGTCAAAGCTATAGTCGCCTTGCCAACAATCAACATGACCGATGACATAGGCAAAGTCAGGGAGATGAACGACCGGGCGGCACAGTACCAGAAAGACTATCCGGACGTTATAGCTGGGATGTGGTGCTCGGTTAATCCCCAGCTAGGTTATAAGGGTTTGAGTGAAGTAGAGAGGTGCATCAAAGACCTCAAGTTTGTTGGATACTACCAGATGAGTCTGGCTGCGGGTGTCCCTATAAATGACAAATTGCTGTATCCCTTTCTCGATCTATGCAGCGATGCCGGTGTTCCTGTCAAATGGAATGTCGGGCATACAGCCGGTGGAGCCGGTACGCCCGGGGGGGGTGGATATCATCTGGGAAACGAGAGGCCAATACCGTTCTTTGATGATGCAGCTGCTGAATTTCCAAATCTCACCCTGATTTCTGCACATTGCTCATGGCCCTGGCATAACGAGATGATTTCGATCCTGTTGCATAAGGGCAATGTTTATGCCGAAAACCATGGTTGGGCTCCCAGACACGTGCCGGCAGAGATCAAAAGGGAAATCAGGGGACGCCTTCAGGACAAGTTCATGTTCGGATCGGATTTTCCCTTCTTTCCATACGAGAGGGTATTTAAAGAATGGGAGGCTGAGGGATTTACTCCAGAAATACTGGAAAAGATGTATTATAAAAATGCTCAAAGGGTGTTTAAGTCCGAGTTTTGATCTTTCAAGTTAGAGCTTAAAGTCAAACATATTTTATTAATTAAAGGGGCTGATGGATGGTATTGAGGGTGATTCCATATTCACATCAGACTATTATTCATTTATTCATTTTCATGTGAGAGGTATCGATGGCTGAAGGACAAAGTCAACAAAAACTCCTAGAAGGCTACCGTGTGCTTGATCTTGCTGATGAAAAGGGTGTCTATTGTACAAAGCTACTTGCCGATCTCGGCGCCGATGTTATAATTGTAGAGCCGAGCTCAGGGCATAAGGGAAGACACCGCGGCCCATTTTTCAATGACGAACCCCACCCAGAAAAAAGCCTGTATTTTTTATACTTCAACACAAGCAAACGCTCTATAACTCTTAACCTAGAGCACCCAGACGGTCAAGCTATCTTCAAACAGTTAGCCAAGACGGCAGACGTAGTGGTGGAGACTTTCCCCGTTGGTTACATGAAGAGTCTTGGTCTGGACTACGATGCCATTTCCAAGGTCAATCCAAAGCTGGTGATGACTTCAATCACTCCCTTTGGTCAGACAGGTCCTTATAAGGACTATAAGGGCTCAGACCTGGTGGCCATGGCCATGGGCGGCTATATGCAGATCACCGGGGATCCTGATAAGCCTCCAGTGAGGCTGGGCAATGAGCATTCGCATTATCCTGCATCCCAGTATGCCTCGATAGGGATCTTGGCTGCTCTTTATTACCGCGACACCGTCTCTGAGAGGGGGCAATATATGGATGTATCCCTCTTTGAGCCCATCATCCCTTACCATCTGGAACAGCACCAGGCAGCGATGTGGAAATTCCAGCGTCAGAATCCAATCAGAGTTGGACATCACTCCGTTATCTCGGTGCCCCTGGGTGCCTATCCCTGCAAGGACGGCTGGGCTGCTGCACTTACCACCACCGCAAAGGAGTGGGACACTCTGGCGCAATGGCTTTACGAAGTGACAGGAGAGAAGGGGGTGCTTGATGAAGAGCTGAAGGGTGTTTTTGGTGAGGGGCGCCAGAAACGTCGTGATGAAGTTATTGCCTATGTAATGAGACTTTCCAGCACTATGACCAAGCAAGAGTTTTTCCACGAGGGTCAAAAGCGAGACTTAGGTTTCGAGCCAGCAAATACAGCGGAAGACCTTCTCGATAATCCCGGTCTAGTTGAGGCCGATTTCTGGGTCGAGCTTGACCACCCTGTGGTTGGCAAGATGAAGTATCCCAGGAAAGGCCCCTTTTACGGCGAGGATGTCCCCGAGATTACCAAAGCTGCACCGCTTTTAGGGGAACACAACGAGGAAATCTACTGCGGCGAACTGGGATTTACCAAAGAGGATTTGGTTGTCCTGCGAAGCAGCGGCATAATCTAGGCAAAAATAGAGGTGAAAGAGATGGCAAAAGGAGCTCTCGAAGGTATAAGGGCCGTCGAACTGGGTCCATTAATAGCCTTGCCCTTGACCTGCCGCATTCTGGCTGCCTTGGGAGCCGAAATCATCAAAGTAGAGTCAAACAGGGTTCCAGACGTAATGAACTATCTTCCCCGTTGGGGGTTAGGCTCTGGGCGTCCCGAGTACGACGCACTGAAGCGCAAGATAACCCTCGATGTGGCTCACCCTGAGGCACCACCAATCATGCATAAGCTTTTGGCTAAGAGCGATGTTTTTCTCACCAACTTCAGGAGGCATATTCTAAAGCGATGGGGAATTGACTTCCCTGAGATCCGGGCTACCAACCCGAACATTATCATCATATGGCAGACAGGCGCTGGGAGTTCGGGACCTTATTCGGGGTATAAGTTTTTTGGCTATCCCTCGCAATATGCCTGCGGGGTATCTTCGATGACTGGATTCCCTGAGGACGAAGTCACCATGGCGGAAACATCCTACTCCGACTATCATACTGCCATTTTCCAGCCGATGGCGGTGATAGCTGCCCTCCTTAACCGAAAGCGGACGGGAAAGCCATCAACAATCGAGACCTCCATATGGAAAGCGGGCTTGGTAACCATGGGGCCTGCTTTCCTGGATTGCCAAGCTAATAAGCGCCTTCCCCACCGTATGGGCAACAGGGACCCCTATGCCTCTCCCCATAATATCTATCCCTGTAAAGGCGAGGATAGATGGTGTGCCATCTCCGTCTTTGCTGGGAAGGAGTGGGAAGCCCTTTGCGCTGTCCTTGGCAATCCACCATGGACAAAGGATGACAAGTTCAGCACTTTGTTAGACAGAAAGAGAAACGAAGATGAGCTGGATGACCTAATTGGGAAATGGACTATCAATTACGAGGCTGAGGAAGTGATGGAGAAGATGCAAGAAGCAGGGGTGCCGGCCGGGGTCGTGGCCAAAGGGCAAGATCTGTATGAGAGTCCTCACCTGAGGGCAAGAGATTTCTACCAGGAGACAGAATATTACATCCCGGACTTCCTTAAGCCTGGTATAGAATGGGAAACAGCTCCTCAACCTTCCCTCATTGGTCGTGTACCTATAGATCTCTCGGAAACACCACCTAAAGTCGGACGATATGGGAGGGTTGGCGAGGATAACGAATATATTTACAGAGAAATAGTTGGCATCTCTGAAGAGGAGATGAAAAGGCTTATCGAGATCGGCGTCATTCGTTAGGGGAGAGGAAATCTAAAATACAGCACATAGAGACTGCCAGAACTGAGTGCTCATAAGGAGGTAAATATGAAGGAGATAAACGACTACAGCGGCGAGTTTATTCCAAACATTCGGTTCGAGGATTTCTCTAAGGAGGCGCTGATAAAGCTACTGAAGACAGAGTCACTCTGTACCTTGATTCTACATTGGGGTTGGCGGGATATTGTTAAGGAGAGGCATGGCGAGGATGAGGAAAATCAGTGCTGGCTCCAGGTGTGGCTAAAAGTGGCTGCACCCATGTCCGAAAGGCTGGCCAAGGGGCTTAACATTCAGGACAAAAACGTTATTGGCTACTTCAAGAGCCTCCAGTTGAATCCCACCCTACCCCTGGATCGATTCCGCTACACCATGGATATTAAAAACCCCAACTTTGGAATTCTCACCATCACCCGCTGCCCGGCCCTGGATCTCTGGGAGAAGGAAGGGAATATCGAGCTTATCCGATTCTGTTGCCAGGAGCTGGAACCCCCCAGCTTCGAAGAAGCAGCCAAGCCCTTCCACCCCGACATGAAGGTGATACCTTTAAAGTTACCCCCCAGGCAGAGCCCCGATGAGGTCGCCTGCCAGTGGGAGGTTCGTATATGACGGTTACCAACTTTAGTGACGAATCATAGTCTGATGCAGAAGGATAGTTATTACTCATGGCTTGCCGCGCATGTAGTGAGGGATAAGTGAAAACAAAGTAGAGCGAAGAACTGCGGCAAAGGATAGGTAAGCGGAGAAAGAAGAGGACGGTTACTGCGGATGATTGGCGGAGGAAAGAGACTAATTGGATGTTAGGCCGGGTGTTCCCCAGGGTATTTACAGTCTTAATGCCGACGGTCTATAATGCAACACATCTTAGAATCACGATAAGTCATATAGCCAGTGGATAGGAATGCGGCAGGTACTTGAGGCCTACAAACTTGAACAGTATCAAGAATTCAATGCAAAGTCGTTCTAATTGAGTTTTATGCCATGATTTGAGGCATTATTGAGATTAAGAAGGAGACGAGATGGGTATATGTTATCAGGGTAAATCACTCAAGGAAGCCGTGGAGGAAAGGGACCAGCTCTTCCAGGAGACCGGTTATTGTTACGGGCTGGAGAAGCTTGAACTAGCGGAAGCGGACCCAGCCAAGTTTATGAGATTCCAGTTGAGGCTGGTGTCTGCCTGCGTGAATGCCAGAGAGACGGCAAAGCTGATAACTGCCAACCCCGCGGCACTGCTGATGGGCGAGCTGATATTCATGCTGGCAAATCCCGAGGGAGACTGCGTCTCCGCTTCCTTCGGGCTTTATGGCCATATCCAGTGTTTTCCCTATATGATCAAGTCCATAGCCGAGCTAGATTTTGAAGAGGACCCCGGAATCAGAAAGGGGGACATCTTTGCTACCAATGACCCCATGTATGGCGCTCCCCACAACATGGACAACTACACCTGGGTTCCGGTCTTCCATAACGGGGAACTGATCGCCTGGTCAGTGGGGATAAACCATATCCTTGATGTGGGGGCACTCCAGCCATCAAGTCTTAGCTCGGTCTCGCCCAATACCTTCACCGACGGATTCATGTATCCCCCAATGAAAACAGGTGAGAATTTCAAGCAGCACAAATGGTGGGAGTTATTCTGGAAGAGGCGGACGCGGGCGGAGGAGTTCAACATTATGGATGACAAGATGCGTGTTGCCGGGGCGCTGGCAATACATGACCGGGTTTTGGAGATTGTAGAGGAGTTCGGTGTGGACTATTTCAGGAAGGGGTTAAAAGAGATCCTGGAGAGGGAGAGGAGGCATCTGCTGCAGAGGATTACAGCTCAGGCAGTCCCCGGAATATATAATTATCTTCAGATCAGCCGTGTGAAGTACAAAGGGTTGGTCGGTGGGTTATTTGCCAGCGCCAACCGGGATTGGATGCTGCACATCCCGGCGGAACTTCACATCCTCCCCGATGGCAGGCTATTCTTCGACATGGAAGGGCTGACAAGTGAAGATGAGTTTCATTGTAATATCTACGAGCCTGGACTGCGTATGACGTCCTCAATGGGTATGTGGCCAATGTTTGCCCATACCAAAACCGTCAATACCGCTCTGAGGTACATAAACGATTGGAACCTGCCACCAGGGAGCATGTATAACCCGCAAGACGAGTACAGGGCCACGATTATGGGGCTAACCGACGCCAGTAAACTCATGTTTGCAATTTTTAACTGCTTCACCCTCGCATATTTTTCCAGGGGTTTCCTGGAGGAAGGTTTCCCGCAGGAGGGCGGGTCCCTGGCTTACGGGATGGATGGCATAATGGAAGATGGGTACGATTGGACCGGTGGCGATATGCTACTAATCGCCTCCACGGGTGGCAATGCGTGTCCTTATAAGGATGGCGTTGTTGCTCTATGGGCTTTCCCCAATCCAGCATCAGACATGGGGGAGACGGAGGCAAGCGAATTCACACAGCCAACTAATCTGAACATAGGCAGAAAGCTCATACCCAATTATTGCGGGCATGGCAAGTATAGAGGTGCGTTGGGGATGGGAATAACCCAGGTTATCCTCGACCCCGGGCAGAAGTTGACCCAAGCCGCTTTCATTGGTCAGTCTGGAGTAGGCAACACCGCTATAGGAATGGCTGGCGGTTACCCCGGACAGTGCGACCTCGTTTACTTTGGGCACAACACCAACATGAGGGAAATTCTAGATGGAGGCTTGCCCTACCCTACCGATTTCGTCCAGATCAAGGAGTGGATCAAAGAGAGCAAACTCAAGGTCGGCAGTTCCGAGCTTTACAACTTGGCAACACCCAATGTTGATTTGAAAGACGGCGACATATTTGCCGTTGCTGCCGGTGCCAAGGGTGGCTGGGGTGACCCACTGGAGAGAGAATTCAGCCTCGTGGAGGATGACCTGCATTACGGGTGGATCACCCCCGATGTTGCCAAGCAGGTTTATGGAGTGGTGGCGGATGAGGGGGGGAAGGCAAAGTTGAAGAAGAGCGAAGAACTAAGGCAACAGATGCGAGATAGAAGGAAAGAGAGGTCGGTTGATGCCAGAGAGTGGTGGAAAAACGAGAGGAAGAAGGTGTTGAATAAGGAGTTGCCCGAGGATGTTTACAATATGTACGCTGATTCAATGAAATATGGGAAATTCCGCCGCCAATTTATAGGAATGTGGCAGCTACCTGAGGACTACAAACTGTAGGAGGGAAAATGCCAGAAGAGATTGTCAGCAAGGAAAATGTAAGGCTCCTGGTCGAAGGAAAGCTTGCTTGGGAGGAAGTAAAGAGACTCATCCGTTTGTCTCCTAAAGACGAGGACCGCTTCTGGAAGTACATGGAGGTGCTACAGGAAAGAGTCCCCTGGAAGGATAAGATACTGCTCCGCATCTCCGACCACCTCTACATTGTAGCCAAGAAAGGTGGAGGCAGGGTGGTGAAGTGCGACTGCGGACATGAACTAGGAGACTACCGAGCTAACTGGAAGCTCAACTGTAGAGTGTACGTCAGGAAAACGCGCGAAGAGATGATGGAGGTGTTCTCCATAGAGGAAGCAGTGCCCGATATGGACTTGGTGGAGCTGAGGGAATTCTATTGCCCGGGATGCTTCGCCCAGCTAGGCGTTGAGATTGTCCCCAAAGGTTATCCGGTGCTGTTTGAGATGCTGCCGGACCTGGATACCTTCTATCGGGAATGGCTGGACAAACCGCTGGATGATGAGCAGCCCGATTGGTTTCAGGACAAGACCTTAGAGTTGACCTCGGAATGGGCCAAGGAGGAATAGAATGGCAGACAAGAGATATTTATTGGCTCTGGACGCCGGCGGGACGATGACCGATACCTTCCTGGTTGACGAGGAAGGGAATTTCGTCCTGGGCAAATACCTCACCAACAAAGAAAATGAATCTGTTAGTTACCTCGGCTCAGTTGCGGATGCGGCCAGTTATCTGGGAACAAGTTCTACTGACATTCACAAGGGGGCGATATCTTGTACCTATACCGGCACAACAATGCTCAATATTCTGCTTACTCAGAGGGGAAGTAAAGTGGGTTTGTTGATAACCAGGGGATTTGCCCACCTGCCGATTTTGGAAAGGGCCTTGACCTGGCTTGGTCAGGAGTTCGAGGATGTATTGCATCAGCAACTGCATGAGCATACCCCCTGGATCGTGCAGCCAGAGCATATAAAGGAGGTGACCGAGCGAATCTCCTGCGGTAGCTTCTATATGGAGCACCATTATAAACCTGGCCAGCTGGTCATTGACCTGGTGGAAGAAGATGTGGTAAAGGGGGTAAATGAGCTTCTGGATGAGGGTGTAGAGGCGATAGGTATCCTGACCCTTGCCTCCTATGCTAACCCGGAGCATGAAATGAGGATAGCCGAGATTGCCCGGGATATAGTAAAGGAACGTGGCCTTAATGTCCTCGTGGTCGCCTCTAATGAAATCTGTCCCGTGATGAACGAAACCGACAGGCTGAAGACTCTTCTCACTCAATGTTATGTAGCTGAGGTGGGCAGGAAACAGTTATTTTTGGTGGAGGAGGCAGCAAAAAAGGATGGCTATCGTCATGAGTTGCTAACCCTGCTTGCTTATGGGGCGGCAGCGAATATTCGCTACCCCAAACTTGTGGAAGCCATTGTCTCGGGACCGGTAGGGGGCTTACTCGGCGGCAAAGTAGTTGCTGACCTAGTAGGACAGCCCAACGTTGTTTGCTGCGACTTGGGTGGCACAACTTTTGATGCGGGCCTCATTGCCGCAGGCCTAATGCCGGTAAAGAAGCAACCGGATTTTGCCGGTCACCAGTTGAGGTTGCCCATGGTCAGCATAGATTCTATCGGCGCTGGCACGGGCACGGTTATCCACGTCGATGAGGAGACCAGACGAATTACATTGGGACCAGAGAGCGCTGGGAGCGCTGTGGGCACCTCTTATCTTTACCCTGACATTACCATTGGGGATATAGACGTTGTTCTGGGCTATCTGAATCCAGACTACTTCCTGGGAGGAAAGGTAAAGCTCGACAAAGAGAGGGCACTGGAGATGTTGCAGGAGAGGCTGGCCAAGCCATTGGGCCAAGATGTATACGATATATCGAGTAAAGTCTTGGACCTGCTGCACTCCGAAATGTCAGACCATATTAGCGCCATGATGCTATCAAAGGGTCTCAATCCGGCTGAGTTTACCCTGATGGCCTATGGAGGTAGCGGCCCCCTGCATGTGTGGGGACTGGAGCGGAGTCTTACGCTCGCCAATGTGCTGATGGTTCCCTGGGCAGCGGCTTTTTCCGCTTTTGGCTGTGCTGCGGCTGAGTATTTTCATCGCTACGAGAAGGCAGTTACCTTCTTTGAAGCTCCGGAGATGGAAGAGGGTGCGAGAGTCTACATGGGCATGGTTTTGAGCGAGGTATGGGAAGAGCTCGAGGAACGGGCTTATGAGGAGATGGAGGCAGAGGGTATCCCACGGGAGCAGGTGCGCTTCCGACACTGGATATCTGCCCGCTATATAGGGCAGTTAACTACCTGGGAGGCTCCGGTAGAGAAGGGAAGGGTAGAAAACCTTGAGGATTTCTACAAAGTTATCGATAGTTTTGAGAAGGTGTACACCACGATTTATCCCGTGGCCGCCCGCTTCCCTGATACAGGCTATCAAATCACCGAGGTTTCCGTAGAGGCGATAGCAGACAAAATCAGGCCCGTCATACCTAAGTATGCCCTTAGAGATAAGAAGCCTCCTAAGGAGGCTTACAAAGGCCAGAGAGATGCCTATATGGATGGGAAATGGTTGCCATTCACCACATGGGAGATGGATTTGCTGGAGGCGGGGAACAGGGTCGATGGGCCAGCCATTATCGAGCATACCATGACGACTCTGGTTATTCCGCCGGAAAATTATGTGGAATTCGATGAGCGTAAGCTTATCTGGTATAGGAGGAAGTAGAGAAGGTTAAGCATTGGTACGTAGGACTTCGTCCATTTGAAGATGCTTTTACAGCGGACACCACATACCAGCAGAGTGATATGTTGCAAGAAAGACGAAATGAGGCAAAGGCCTAAAAATAGACGATTTCCTAACCAAGATAGGTTGACAATAAAATTTGCGGTGAATAGAATTTGGTTAATGCGGGAAGCTGCGAGGGCAGTTCAACCCTGAAGCAATATGCTGAGAACTGCCTTCTGCAAAAATAAAAATATAAGGATGTAGGATATGCAATTTCATTCAGAAGAGTGGTTGAGCACTTGCAAAGAAAAGATGAATAGCGGTGACCACGATTATATGAAGAAGGCAGGGAAGCTCAAGATGAGATGGTGCAACGTGTTAACCGATTGTCCTGGTGGCACGGACCGGAAGGAAGTCTGGATTATTGAAAAAGGGAAGTGCTCGAGCATCACATTCGAAGAGAAGCCAGCCCCCAGTGACTTTAGAACCGAGCCTTTTGATAAAAAAGAACTTGACTATAGGAATACGTCTGACTATTATGTACTGTCTGAACTTTTTCGTGGCGAAATAACCAACATGCAGGCATTCATGGACCCCCGCTACATAGTTGATGGGCCTAAGATGAGGCTGTTGAGCATAATGGATGCACTGGATGCCTGGTCTGACATTCAGAAGACCATTCCTACGGAAATATGATGTCGGCCTGGGCAAGAAAAAACGCGAATTTCCTCTCTACAAGAAAGAGCAGCGGACTTTTCAAGAAAGACAAAGCACCCAATTGGTACCCAAAACTATATTGATACTTTAATCAGGCTTCAACCCTTCATAGATAGCGCGTGCCCCAGTGACGATCTCATTCATGACTTCCTTCACACTAACGACATTGTGGACAAGCCCCACCACCTCTCCACAACTGATAAACGCTTCATCCAGGCCCTCTCCAGTCTCAGAAGCACGTCTAGCCCTTTGGCCACTGTACAGCGGTAGAAGCTCTTCGAGGGAGGCGCCCTTGTTCTCCATCTCCACAACCTTCTCCGCATGAGGGTTACGCAGCACCCTGAGGGGACCGCGAGTGGGACGCTGAGCGAGCATGGTATCCGTCTCCTCAGCTTGAATCAGAAGTTCCTGCACCTTAGGGTGAACAACAATTTCATGAGTGGCCATGAAACGAGTGCCCATCACCACACCTTCCGCCCCCAGAGCCCTGGCGGCCAAGAAACCACGGGCATCCCCAATACCCCCTCCAGCGACCACCGGTATCTTCAACAAGTCTACCGCTCGCGGAATAAGGACCATCGTGGTAACTTCATCAGCGCTGGGGCGACCACCAGCTTCAAAACCCACGATGGTCACAATGTCAGCTCCATACCGCTCCGCCGACAAGGCATGCCTTACTGTGGCACACTTGTGCATAACCTTTATGCCAGCCTTTTTCAGTCGCTCGATATAGGGAATGAAAGGCTCAGGGCTGCGAGCAGCCGTCTCCACCACGGGCACTCTCTCCTCAATCGCTACTTCCATCTCCTGTTCAACCCTCCCAGGCTGTCGCGCGAGAAGACCGATATTTATCCCAAAGGGTTTATCAGTCAAGCTCCTCACCTTTCTGATCTCCCGACGTAGCTCCTCCATATCAGCATAGGTAGTAGCAGGAAGCAGTCCAAGGCCTCCGGCGTCGGAGACCGCCGCTGTGAAATCGGATAGGGACACGTATCCCATCGCCGCACCAATTATGGGATACTCGATGCCCAGATACTCGGTCACCCTCGTTTTGAATAATGACATAAGACCCCCCTTTCGAACTGAGTATTCAGAATATCCGAAGCTGGAGCCATAGTCAAGAGAACGATTGCTACTGAACAATAGCAAGACCACGTTCTTGACTAGTGAGCAGAAACATGCCCATAATAACAATCTCGGAATCGTCAGTCCGCCTGGAAAAAGGAAGCAAAAATGGACTTCAAGTTCACACGTGAGCAAGAAGCATTGAGGAATGAATTTGAGGAATTTTGTAAGGAAGAGGCTAAGAGAGCCCCTGAAGACTGGAGAGGTGGCCCTGGTGTTGAAGAAGAATCGGACGAAGGATGGGCTTACCATCGCTCTATAGTGCGGAAGGTGGCTGATAAGAGCTGGCTATGCCTGCCCTGGCCCAAAGAATATGGGGGGCAAGGGCACGGCCCTGTTGAGCAACTCATCTTCGAAGAGACAACAGCATATTACAGAATCCCCGCAGTCCCTCTGCATTTTATGGCTGTAGCCGCTGCTATTCTGGCTTACGGGACTGACAAACAGAAGAGAGAGTGGTTGCCGAAAATCTCCAGGGGGGAAATATGTTGGACTGAGTGCTTCAGTGAACCTGATGCCGGCTCAGACCTTGCTTCCCTCAAGACCAGTGCGGTGGCAGATGGCGATGATTATGTCATCAATGGGCAGAAAACCTGGACCAGTGGTGCCCATCATGCTACCCATGCCTTCATTCTGGCAAGAACGGACCTCGATCCGTCGAAAAGACACAGAGGGCTGGGTTTCTTCATCCACAAGCTTGGGCCGGGAATCGAGTTCCGCCCCCTGCTTTACATGAATAGCAGTTATATTCATAACGAGACATTTTTTGACAACTTCCGTGTCCCCAAGCGAAATATGATCGGGGAAATAAACCAGGGATGGTATGTTATGATGTCGGCGAGAAATTTTGCGCGAGCCAATATAAAGATGCAAGCTTGGGGGAAACGAGACCTGGAAGACCTGATTGACTATTGTAAAGAGACGCAAGACAACAATGAACCATTGTCCAGAAAATCATTAATCCGCCAGAGGCTGGCGGATTTTTCTATTGGGTATGCAGCGAGCTTGAGCTTTGCCTACTATGTGGGCTGGCTTCAGGCCCAGGGGCAGGATGTTGCCGCTGAGGCCGCAGCCTGCGGCTATTTTGCAAACGAATTAAATATCCGCCTCGCTAGTTTTGCGGTAGACGTTATGGGCCTTTATGGAACAGTGAAAAGAGGAGCTAAATACGCCCCTCTTTTCGGAAGGTTTCAAGACCTTTGCCAGTGGACTTGCGGCCTCGCCCTTGCTGGAGGCACTACCGAGGTAAAAAAGAACGTAATCGCCTGGCAGGGACTAAAGCTGCCTAGGAGTTAATCCAGTGGCTGTCTTCAAAGTATAAAGTAACGCACGACCTTGGTTTAACAATAGCTGCCTTGGTCAGGCTGAATTACGGATTAAAATACCAATCCCTTTCTTTGACCAAGAGACCACAGGTATTTATAATTAGGGGTGGGGACGGCAGCATTATGAGTAATGAGCAAAAGGGGGGAAAGATGGTAAACGGGCCTTTGGAGGGAATCAGGATCCTGGATTGTACGATATGGCAACAAGGTCCAGTAGCAACTACCATGCTTGGTGACCTTGGTGCCGATGTGATCAAGATAGAAGACCCGATACGTGGCGACCCTGGGCGAGGAATGCAGAGACTGCTCGGCTTAGATACTACCTTGCCTGGAGGCCGAAACCTCTATTTCGAGGGGCAAAACCGTAATAAGAGGGGCATCACACTCGATATAAAGAGTGAGGCCGGCAGACAGGTGCTCTACCGACTTACGAAGGGGTCTGACGTCTTTGTGCAGAATCTCCGTCGGGGAGTAGCTGATAGGCTGGGTATAGCTTATCGCGACTTGGTCCAGCATAACTCTAAGCTTATCTATGCCTCGGCCTCCGGACTCGGTCCTAGAGGCCCCGAGGCTGATAGACCGGTGACTGACAATACGGCGTTGGCAAGGTCAGGAATAATGAGTACCATTGGTGAAGCTGATATGCCACCTCTAAGGCTGAGCCCTGGGTTGGCTGATCAGATGGGTGCCATAATCCTGGCGTATGCCATACTGACGGCTATAATCGCCAGGGAGAGATTTGGGATCGGACAAGAAGTTGACGTGTCGTTGCTAGGTGGGGTAAGTGCCATTCAACCTTTAACATTGATGTCAGTACTGGTACTTGGGAAGGAGCTTCCCAGGGTATCGAGAGCTAAGGCAGCGAATCCCCTGTCCAATCATTACTTCTGTGCCGATGGCAAGGGCATTGCCTTCGGCATGCTCCAAGGCGATAGATACTGGCCTGCTTTTTGTGAGGCGCTGGGAAGAGAGGACCTGCGGGACAATGCCCGTTTCCGAGATGCCAGGGCTAGAGCCGAAAATGCTGAGGAGATAGTTGCCATCCTGGACAAGATATTCGCCACCAAGACATGCGATGAATGGCTGAAACTTTTTGATGAAGCGGGAGATTTCGTCTGTGCGCCAGTAAACTCCATCCCGGACGTTTGCAGGGATCCTCAGATGTTGGAAAACGATTACATCGTTGATTTTGACCATCCTAGTATAGGCAGGGTTAAGCTGCCAGGCATTCCATTCAGTCTGAGGGCTACTCCAGGAGCAGTGAGGCGCGCTGCTCCCCAATTTGGGGAGCATACAGAGGAGGTATTGATCGAGGTCGGTGGTTATACCTGGGATGAAATTCCCAAGCTGAGGGAGCAAGGGGTAATCTAAGCTTATGAAGTTGGAGACTTAATAAATGGCAGGTAATAATCTCGCACATGCCGTAGAAATCTATCGTTATCGTGACAAGAGGGTCAAAGAGCTCAAGGCACAGGGCAAGAAGATCATTGGTTATTTTTGTTGTTACCCCCCTGTGGAGCTCATGACAGCCTTGGATTTAGTTCCTTACCGCATCATCGGTGATATAAGGGAGCCCATAAGCAGAGCCGATAGTCATATTGAGAGCAATATATGCAGCTTTGTACGAAACTGCTTTGAGCTTGCACTCGAGGGCAGATATGACTTCCTTGATGGCGTCATTATACCTCATACCTGCGATGCTTTTGAGAGGCTATATGACATCTGGAGATACTATCAGAAATCGACTGCCACGCATTTCCTCAACGTGCCTCACATAATACACCAAGGGTCATATTCGTTTTTCCATGCGGAATTACTTCGCCTTATAAGAAGCCTGGAAGGACTAGCTGGGAAGAAGCTGCAAACTGAAGACCTCGTCGGTGCTGTTCGAGTCCACAATGAAAATAGAGTCTTACTCCGCAGCTTATACAGGTTGCGGGTGCCAGACCCGCCGCTCATATCTGGCAGTGAGGCGATAAAGGTAGCAATAGCAGCAACGGCGCTGCCTGCAGCCGAATGTAACGAGATGCTAAGAGGCATAATCTCTGAGGTTAATGACCGGAAGGAGCCTCTGCCAAGCGGGATAAGGGTGCTCCTTTACGGTGGGCAGATAGACGATGCCGCATTTGTGGACATAATAGAAAACTGTGGTGCTAATGTAGTTATGGATGACCTGTGTACCACCGCCCGATGGTTCTGGCGCGAGGTAGAACTGGATGGCGACCTAATAAACAATCTCTGCCGGCACTATTTGGACAATATCATGTGCCCCCGAACTCTCAGGCAGGGCACAAATCACATCTCCGAACTGGAGAACCGATTTGGATACTTGAACAAATATGCCTCTGAATTCAACGCCACCTGCGCCATCGCACATACCATGAGACTCTGTGATACCTTTGAGTTCGATGTTCCCGACCTCGAGGATTACCTGACGAAGCAGGGACTGCCATTCTTTAATCTCGAGGTTGAGTACAAGCTAAGCAGCATGGAACAGCTGCGGACCAGGATAGAAGCATTCCTGGAGTCAGTTGCCGAAAAGGCAGTGCAAAGTTAAGTGGCAAATAGGAGAGGATAGAACTAGCATGTCGGAGGAAAGACCTAAACAGAAGACCACCGCTATCAAATCGACCCAGACTGCCAATGAGGCATACAAGGTAGTCAAGGCAATGTATGCTCGAGCTCGCGAAGCAGTAGAGCAAGGGTCACCTGTGGCCTGGGTGATGGTAAGCACTTACTGTGAGGAAATGCTCAAGGCAATGGGGGTAGTGCCAGTTTACACTGAGAACTTCGGCGCTGTTTGTGCTGCCAAGAAAGCGGCTGAACCATTCCTCAACTCAGCCGAAGCAAATGGCTTCTCCAGACACCTCTGTAGTTATGCCCGGAATGGCATAGGGTATGTCATTCAGCAGAAAGAGCTGGGGATGATACCTCCGGAAGCACCTGCAGGGGGGATGGCTTATCCATCTGTCTTAATCGGCGGCAGCCATGTGTGCGACCCCAGATATAAATGGTACCAAGCCCTGGGTAGATACATGAATGTGCCTTACTACGCTGTTGAGGTACTAGACCCTCCTATTGATGCTGACATTGGAGCAGTCAAGCAGTACTATATCGACTACATGTTGTCTGAACTAAGAGGGCTCCAATCTTTCTTAGAAAGCCATTTGGGCAAGAAGCTAAATCAGGACGACCTCATGGAATGTGTTCACATAGCCGAGCAAACCCGCACCAAGTGGTGGGAATGCTACGAATTACGCAAGGCCATACCCTGCCCCATGCCCACTCAGGATGCTTTTAGCTGTCTGGTACCCCATGACCTAGATCCTGCCGATAGAGAGTCACTGGCTTTCTATGAAAGGTTGTATGAGGAACTCAAGTACAGGGTGGATAACAAAATAGGAGTTATACCAGACGAGAAGTACCGGCTATTGTGGGGTGGCGGTATACCACCATGGCACAGCATGGGGATCTTCAACTACTTTGAGAGTCTGGGGGCAGTTGTGGTCATGGACATCACTTATTATCCCGGCTCACCTTGCCTGGAGGTTGCCGATTGCCCTGACCCCTTGGAGCGTATCGTGAGGTGGATGTTTCACCGTTTTACCGAGTGGCATAGCCGGGCAGCTAGAGGCTGCGGCAATGTCATTGTCCAGCGTCTGTTAGAATGGATAGACGACTATCACATTGATGGCATTATTATGCACGGCAGTGAATCATGCCGAGCCAGCACTTTTGGTCAGGTCTTCTTTAAGAATGTTCTTAAAGAGCACAGCAAGGTTCCGGTCCTCTTTATTGAGAGCGACATAGTTGACACGCGGAGTTATTCCGAGGCCAGTATGAAACAAAGTATAGATGATTTTATGGAGGTAGTGGCCTCAAACAAGGAAAAACGGCTTGGTCAAAGCGGTTGCGGATAAGCAAGAGAAGACTTATGGACGATAACAAAATGGACAAGGCAGCTAAATCGCTTAAAGTGGTCTTTACGGGTAGTATGGACTTGCCACGGCTTCCCGCCAATGAGGAGGAGTATCACCTTCTGGGAGCCCGCTTTGTCAAGAAGTCTCCCTGTCCTACAGAAGAAGAAGTCATAGCCGAGGCCGGTGATGCTGACGCAGTGATCGCCCTTCGCTGTCCTTATACCCGGAGGGTAATCGAAAGCCTGAGCCGATGTCGGCTGATCAGCGTACCTAGCGCAGGTTACGAGTGGGTTGACGTTGATGCGGCTACCGAATATGGTATCTGCGTTACTAATGTGCCAAATCTAGAGGAGGTTTCTGACCATGCTATGGCCTTGCTTCTGGCTTGCGCTCGCAGGATCAGCCTTTTGAATGACGCTGTTAAGAAGGGATGGTGGGACTCCCTGGAGAAGCCCAAGATAATGCAGCTATTGCCGCCAATAAGCCGGCTGCGCGGCCAATGCCTGGGAATTATCGGCCTGGGGCGTATCGGCCGCTCACTTGTCCCTAAGGCCCAGGGCTTTGGGTTAAAAGTCATTGCCTATGACCCCTATCTACCCTCCGCAGAGGCGGAAAAGATGGGGGTTAAGCTAGTAGAACTCGATGAGTTGCTCAGCGAATCCGATTTTGTGAGTATTCACACATTGCTGAATTCTCAAACCTACCATTTACTGGGAGAGGAACAATTCAAAAAGATGAAGCCCACTGCCTGCTTGATCAACGCTGCACGCGGCGCCATCATCGATGAGGCAGCCTTGCATACAGCTCTTTCTCGCGGCCTTATTGCCGGTGCCGCTCTCGATGTTATGGATACTGAGCCACCTGCTCCTGATAACCCCTTGCTCAAGATGGATAACGTTATTATCACTGCCCATACTGCATATTACTCGCAACAGGCCTTTGCCCAGGCTCTCGGGCAAACCGAGGAAGAGGTATTTCGGATTTTACATGGAGAATGGCCTCTCAACCTAGTAAATCCCGAAGTTAGGGAAAGGTTCAATGCGAGATGGCAAAAGCTCAGGTGAGCCGAGAGCAAACTGCCAGGGCTGAGCCTGGCCTAAGGAGGGAAGAAGGAGAAAATATGGCGCAAACGGAAACTGTTTTGATAAGCGGCATGGAAGCGGTAGGTTGGGGGGGAATATACGCCGGCTGCCAGGCTTACTTTGGCTACCCCATCACCCCCCAGAGTGAAATCCCGGAATTCATGTCCAGGGAGATGCCCAAACTAGGGCGACTGTTCTTACAGACGGAAGATGAGATTGCAGCCGTTGGCATGGTCTACGGAGCAGCTATGACCGGCGCCAGGGCTATGACCTCCACCTCCTGCCCCGGTTTCAGCTTGATGCAAGAATTCATTTCCTTCATGGCATCCTTCGAGTGTCCGGGAGTGATAGTCAATGTGGTGCGGGGTGGCCCCGGCACTGGGGGAATCAGCGCGGCCCAAACCGACTATCTTCAGGCGACCAAGGGTGGGGGCCACGGAGGCTACCGCTGCATCGTTCTGGCTCCAGCCTCAGCCCAGGAGTGCTTTGACCTTACCCAACTTGCTTTCTACTTGTCGGATAAGTATCGTGTAGTTACCATAGTGCTTAGCGAAGCGGCAGTGGGACAATCTCTGGAGCCTGTGGAACTAAGGACTTTGGACTTTGGCCCCCTTCCTGAGAAGGATTGGAATGTGCGAGGACGGTTCCAGAGAGAGGGAAAAAAACAGACCTTGCCCGCATCCAGAATGTGGGCCAGTTACGTCGGCTTTCATCAAGAGCAACTCCAGAAGTACCAGAGGATCAAAGACATTGAGACAAGGTATAGAACCTACCAGGTCGAGGATGCTCAAATCTTATTGGTGGCTTACGGTTATGTGGCTAGGATGGCTCAAGAGGCTGTGAGCATGGCACGAGCCCAAGGCCTCAGGTTGGGGTTGCTACGTCCCATAACACTCTGGCCCTTTCCTGGTGGGGCTATCAAAGAGGCTGCTTTGCGTATTGGAAAGGTCTTGGTAGTAGAAGACAGCTCTGGGCAGATGGTAGAGGATGTTGAGTCGGCGGTGCAGGGGCAGGTGCCAGTCCACCTTCTGGGCTGCTGGGGGCGCAATGTGCCTACGCCGGGTGGCATTATCTACCCTGAAGGAATCTTAGAGGAGGTGAAAAGCCTGTCATGAAGAAAGAAGCCCCTGCTAAAAAGGTCATTTGTAACATGCCTAGATTGCATGATGGTTGGATGTTGGCATTTGCCCCCTGGTGCCCGGGCTGCCATATCGGCATTATTAATCGCTTGCTTTGTGAGGTCATGGAGGAATTAGATATTCAAGACCGGGCTATCGGAACCATGGGCCTTGGCTGTAGCGCTGCCCTCACCCCCTCCATAGATACAGATAGGGTTTGGACCCCGCACGGACGTGAACTGGTGGTAGCCTCAGCGGTGAAGCGTTTTGTTCCCCAATCAGTAGTCTACTCCACCGTCGGCGATGGCGCGCTTCTGGCTATTGGGGCTGCTCACTTTCTTAATACTGCAGCCCGTGGGGAGAAGATTACCGTCATCTTCGTAAACAATGGTGGTTACGGCAGGACCGGAGGACAGGTAGCTCCCACCACTCTAGCAGGAATGAAATCCACTACCACCCCCTATGGCCGAGACCCCCAAGTGACCGGCTTCCCCCTTCACGGTGCCGAGATTGCCGCTGCGATAAAAGGGGTGGCTTATTCAGTCCGGGTCACAGTTCATACCCCAGCTAACTACCGGCAGACCAAAAGAGCAATAAAAACTGCCTTCCAAAAGCAGATGGATGGTATTGGCTTCAGCATTGTTGAGATTCTCTCTGCTTGTCCTACCAATTGGCAGCTAAGTCCCGTGGACTCCTTGGAGTTCATCGACAAATGGATGATACCGGAGTTTCCTTTGGGAGAATTCAAGAATGTTGATAGCATTGACTACTCATTCGACCCTGAGCTCACAAAGTTGGGTATGGTCATAAGAGAACGACCCGCAGGATAGACAGGTCTGGCCGTACAAGCACAAGAAAGGAAAAACTCATGGAGCAGAAAGAGCCAGCTCGATTTCAGGTAGGAATGGCCGGATACGGAGGCCAGGGCATCTTAACCATAGGTAAGTTTTTGGCTGAGGCCGGGATGTCGAAGTACAAACATGTTGTCTTTTACCCCAGCTACGGAGGAGCCATGAGAGGAGGACAAAGCACCTGTTCGGTCACCATGTCGCATGAAGAGATTGGTGCCCTAGTACCGCTCGATCCCTCCACAGCCATAATCATGAGTCGTGATGCATTACAGGATTTGGAAAAGAGGGTAAAGCCCGGTGGCGTCTTATTTGTGGATAGCTTAATAGCGCCCGACAAGGTAAGCAGAGACGACATTAAAGTGTTCTATATCCCGGCCACCGAAACAGCCCTTGAGCTCGGTGACACCCGTGTAGCTGGCTTCGTTCTTCTGGGCGCATACCTGGCAGCAACCAAGGCAATTCCGCTAACGCTAGTTGAGAAAGCCATAGAAAAAAAATTTGCAGGCAAGGGAGAGGCACTTGTTTCCCTCAACAAGCAGGCCCTCAGAGAAGGGGCCAGGCTGGTGAGCTCAACTTAGCCTGACATAGTTGGAGCTCCTGCTATGGAGATAGGCCCCAGCGAGCAACAGCCTCGAAAGGAGAGATATGGCAAAGGGTGAGATATTTATTAATGAAGAGCGCTGCACTGGTTGTGGTTTGTGCGAGCATTTCTGTCCCAGAGCTTGTATCAGCCTCGCTGAGGGCAAACTAGGACCCAAGGGGTATGCCTTGCCTGTCGTCATAGCTCCCGATAAATGCACTGGCTGCGGGATTTGTGGCTGGCTGTGCCCTGATTTCGCCATCGAGGTTTACCAGTATATTGAGAGTAAGACCCCCTCTGCTGGTTAGCCCAACACAAGTCTTGTAAACCTTCAGCCAAAAGACTCGCCCAGAACTACCGCCTCCAAAGTCAAAGACGAAAGCTTTATCCCTCCGAGACATTTTCCTCTTTCGGTCGCTTTGTTTGTTACCTGACTGCAACGTGGATGGCAGACCCCTATAGGCGAGACGGATTGCAGGCGCTAGATTTGGGATGCAGACTCATCCTTGACCAGAAGCCTCTCTCAAGCTTATAATCGTAGGACAAAGTAAACGAAGGTTCTTTATTCAAAAGGAGCAAAGACTATGCCAGAAGATTTAAGACCCCTGTTCGAACCAATAGTAGTTGGGGGTGTGGAGCTGAAAAATAAGATTGTGATGGCCCCTATGGGGACTTTTTTATCCGCCGAAGACGGATCTGTGACCCAGAGACAGATTGATTATTATGCAGAGAGAGCCAAGGGAGGCACAGGCTTAATAATCTCAGAGGCCACTAGCGTAGACCCTCCGGAATCTAGTCCCGGTAGCGGTGCAACATTGACACTAGCCCATGATTCTTACATCCCGGGGTTAGAGAAAATGGCAGATGCCATCCATAGCTACGGGGGGAAGATGATTATTCAGCTAATGCATATGGGCCCCCTGAGACCGAGAGGAATAAGCAGCATACAGCCAGTAGCTGCTTCGGCAATTCCCTCTCGCTTGCTTCCCAAGATGCCGCCCAGGGAGCTGACCACCGGCGAAGCGGAGGGGCTTATAGATAAATTTGCCCAGGCAGCTAGACGGGTACAACAGGCCGGGTTTGATGGAGTTGAAATAGGAGCTGGTCAAGGATATGTCATTAGCACGTTTCTATCGCCTCTCACTAATAAGAGGACGGACAGGTTCGGCGGTGATACCCCAGAATCCAGAGCTATTTTCCTCCTGGAGATCATACGACGCATAAGAGAAGAGGTGGGGAAGAATAGTTTTATTATTGGCTGTAAATTGAGTGTTGAGCAAGGTGTGCCAGGAGGCATTACCATTGAAGACACCAAGAGGATAGCTCCCCTTATGGTTGAGGCCGGTGTGAACATGTTTAATGCCTGGGGATGGTGGCACGAAGCTCCGGGCCATAGCACCATTGCTGCGGCACCCAGGGGTATATTCGTGTACTGCGCAGAAGCTCTAAAAGACGTGATATCTGTTCCTGTAGGCGCTGTATGCAGGATTAGCGACCCCGGATTAGCAGCACGAATCATCGCTGAGAAAAGAGCTGATTTAGTGATAATGGGCAGAGCCCTGCTGGCTGACCCTCACTTCCCCAATAAAGCAGCTGAAGGAGACTTAGACAATATAAGACTGTGTATTACCTGTAACAACTGCCTCGATGAAGAGTTTTCGGCTCTCTTAACAAGTGCCGAGGTGCACAATCCCCATCCTCCTGTTTGCTCGGTGAATGCAGAGATAGGCATGGAAGGGGAGCAGAAGACGCGTCCCAGCGAAGCCACAAAGAAGGTCCTCATCATTGGAGGTGGTCCAGCAGGAATGGAGGTAGCCAGAGTGGCGTCCCTTCGAGGGCACAAAGCGACTCTTTGGGAGGCAAAAGACAAATTGGGAGGAGCTCTCATTCCAGCTACCGTGCCTCCACACAAAGAGGACATTAACAACATAATTAATTATCTGACCCACCAGATGAAAAAACTTAACGTCAAAGTAGAATTAAACAAAGAAGCCACACCTGAAGCTATTTTGAAAGAAGAAGCTGACGAACTAGTCATTGCTACGGGTGGCACAAACATAATCCCGAGGATACCTGGTGTAGAAGGGAAAAATGTAGTTAATGCGACTGAAGTCCTCACAGGCGAGAAAGAGGCAGGGTCAAAGGTGGTAATCATTGGTGGGGGCTTGGTTGGATGTGAAACTGCCGAATTCCTTGCCAGTAAGGGTAAAAAGGTGACCATTGTGGAGCTGCTCTCGCGAATTGCCCGAGACATAGGAATCACTAACCGAAGAGCGATGAGAGAGCGAATCCAGGAGGCCGGCATCACAGTGTTAACTTCGGCTGAAACAAAAGGAATCTCTGAGACAGGGATAACGGTAGAAGTAGAGGGAAAAACACAGACTATTGAAGCAGATACGGTGGTCATCTCTGTGGGTTACAGGCCCAATAGTAAACTGAGGGAGGCCCTTGAGGGCAAAGTCCCTGTGCTACATATTATCGGCGACGCCAATGAGCCGGGCAAAATACTGGGAGCCATCCACGATGGTTGGCGAATAGGTTGTGGAATATAACCTATATAGTGAAAAATCAAGACTTTCTCCTTTTAGGGCAAGCATATAAAAAAGTGGGGCTCCCTAAACCTGGCTACTCGGACGAAATCAAGCAGTTAGCAGCAGTGAAAGTAACTGGAATCTAAAGCGGAGGTGTAAGAATGAAAAAGGCGAGAAAGGAATTCGGGACTGTTCTTCTTTCCCAGGAAGATAACGTTGCTACCATTACTCTTAATCGACCGGAAGTACTAAATTCTATGTCTCCGGCACTAATGAAAGATTTGACAGAAGCTGCAGGCATAGTAGCCAAAGATGAAGATATGCGGGCTGTAATCATAAATGGAGCTGGGAGAGCTTTTTGCGCTGGAGGAGACGTGCAGGATATAGCTCAAATGTCCAAGATGAATCCTTTGGACTATCCGGAATATATTGACGGCTTCTTCGAATCGATAAGAACGATAGTATGGATGGAGAAACCGGTGATAGCAGTGCTGAAAGGATTTGCCATAGGCGGAGGATTTGATCTGGCAATGGCTTGCGACATTCGTATAGCTGCCAAGGGGACAAAGATGGGCAGCGCTTTCATAAAAATGGGACTTATTCCCGAATTAGGGGGAATCTA
>Ga0180432_10002037_pt1 | contig 30901 bp, 25 predicted proteins | sample SS_ome_10_FD_132414 | JGI IMG/M metagenome (GOLD analysis project Ga0180432, IMG submission 132414) | Hypersaline lake sediment archaeal communities from the Salton Sea, California, USA - SS_1_MS_2 metaG | ecosystem: Environmental > Aquatic > Non-marine Saline and Alkaline > Hypersaline >...
GAATCGCCGTAAGTCATTGCAACAAAAAGACTTACCGCCGGCGGGCAATCGAGCACTTGTTTCTGCAACCCCGGGGACCGCCGAACGGCGAACCTCCGCAACCCGGTCGCTTCGCCAAACGGTCTGCGGCAGGCGAATTCTTTCCCGAAACCGCTGGGTTCTGAGCACAAGGAAAAAATTCACGCGGCCGGTGCAGCTACAGCAACGGGGCCACCAGTGCGCTGAGATCTTCGGCCCAGCCGCGCATGCCGGAGACCCGGGTTTTGCCCATCTCGGTCGAGTCGGCGATCCGCTGCTCCATCCACCGGCACGTTGTCTGGATTTCGCTTGGGGAGTACATGAAGAGTTGCACTTCGTAGTTCAAGTAGAAGCTCCGCTGGTCGAGATTGGCCGAGCCGATGGCGGCCAGCGTGTGGTCGATCATCAGCAGCTTGGCGTGGACCATTTGTTCGCAGAGGAAGACGCGGGCGCCGATGGCCGCCAACTCGCGCAGGGGGCGGCCGCGGGCAAGGTCGGCAAGCCGGTGGTTTGACTGCCGCGGCATGATGATACGCACGTCGGTGCCCAGCCGGGCCTGCATCTTCAACGCCTTCAACAGCGGTTCGTCGGGAACGAAGTACGGCGTGACGATCCAGATACGCTCCTTCGCATCGAAGATCGCGGCGAATATCGATTCGTAGACGATGTCGTCGGGCGTGTCGGGCCCGCTGGCGGCAATCTGGACCAGCGAACCGTTTGTTTCGCCGGCCGAATCCGGCGGTTGGCAGGGCTCGAGCGATTGTTCCGTGGCGAAGTTCCAATCGCTTGCGAAGATGGCATCGAGGTCGGCCACGGCCGGTCCGCGGACCACCGCCGCCGTGTCGAGCCACCGGTCGGGATCGGGTTTGGGGCCCATGTACTCGGCCGCCAGGTTCATCCCGCCGAGGATGGCCGTCCGGCCGTCGATGATGACGACCTTGCGGTGGTTCCGCAGGTTGGCCGACCACTTTCGGCGGAAAGGGAGCACCGGCATGAAGACGCCGATCTCTCCGCCGGCCTTGCGGATCGAATCGACGAAGCGGCCGCGGGTCGTCAGGCAACCGAGCGCGTCGAGCAGCAGCTTGACTTCAATGCCTTCCCGGGCCTTTTGCGCGAGCAGATCGACGACGGCCCGGCCGGTATCGTCCTTTTTCAGGATGAACGTCATCAGGTGGATCGACTCCCCGGCTTCTTCGATCGCCGAAACGAGGGCACGATAGCCGGTTTGGCCGTCGGCGAGGAACTCGATCCGGTTGCCGCGGCGAGCCGGCGGCATCCCGGCCGTGCTGAGGACCCGTTCGATGGTCCGCAGCGAATCGCTCCGGTCGGATCGGGTATCCTTGGCGGCGTCGAACAGCGCCCGTTTGCGGCCGGCCATCCGGTGGAATTTCCGGCCGCCGAAAATGATGTAAAGCGGCACGCCGACGTACGGAATCAACACGATCGAAAGGAGCCACGCGATGGTTGCCCCCGGAGACCGGTGCGAGTGCAGCAGGCGCAGGACCAGCGCCACGCAGAGGATAAATCCGGCGGTAAGGAACAAGTGGTCGACGATCCACATCGGATTGATGTTTACCCGGCTGGGAATACCGAGCAGACGGTCGATCCAAGAGATGTCCGAGGAACAGAATGGCAGTGAGATCATGGGTAGTATTACCGTAGTATTCTTGTACAATTCTTGTACAATGGTAGCTTACGGGGCGGGGCACGGTGCGCCAATCCCGCACAACCTGAAATTCTCCCATGGTCCATGATTCCCCGCATCGATGGCCCAAGCTCCGGGCATTCACGCTGCTGGTGGGCAGCTCGCTGACGGTGATGGCGGCAACCGCCGTGGCGCCGGCCAAGCCCGAGATTGCCGAGTTCTTTGCGGACGAGCCGATGTCCGAACTCCTGGCGACGCTGGTGCTGACCTTGCCGGCGCTGCTGATCGTCGGCGGGGCGCCGCTTGCGGGTTTCGTCGTCGACCGCTGGGGGCGCAAACGGCTGTTCGTCGCCAGCACGATCCTCTACGCCCTTGGCGGAAGCTCCGGATTCTACTGCACTTCGCTGTACCAGATTCTGGTCGGGCGGGCCGTGCTGGGGCTCGCCGTGGCGGGCGTGATGACCTGCTGCACGACACTGATCGGCGACTACTACGACGGCCCGCCCCGGCGCCGGTTCCTGGGATGGCAGTCGGCCTTCATGGCACTGGGCGGAGTCGTGTTTCTGATGACCGGCGGGCTGCTGGCCAATTTCGGATGGAGGATGCCCTTTCTGGTCTATCTGACCGCGTTGTTGCTGGTGCCGGCGGTGTTGGCGGGCATCTACGAGCCCGACCGGCCGGGGAAAACCGCACGAACCGCGTCCTTGGCGGACGCCCGTGTGCCCAGGGCGATGGTCGCGATACTCTACGCGTTGGGATTCTGGGGGATGGCCCACTTTTATATTGTCCAGGTGTACCTTCCGGAACAGTTGAAACAATTGTACGGCACCACGCCGTTTGAGGCGGGAATTGCGCTGGCGACGGTGTCGCTTTCCGGGGCGGTCGCTTCGTGGCAGTACCGGTGGGTGAGGCGGTGGTTGAGCTTTCCCTTTGTGGTTGCGGTTGCGTTGCCCTTGATGGGCGGCGGCTACGGCGTGCTCTTTATGGCGGACGGCTACCCGCTGCTGTTTACCGGCTTGATCCTCAGCGGGCTGGGGTTCGGGTTGCTGATTCCGAATCTCAATCTTTGGTTGCTGGCCGTTTCACCGGAGACGGTCCGTGGCCGGCTGGTGGGCGGATTGACCACGAGCATCTTCCTGGGGCAGTTCTTCTCGTGGATCGTCGCAGACCCGTTCATCGCGACACGAGATATTGGAGAAACCTTTGGGATTATGGGGGCGGCGACGGGGGTGCTCGGCGCGGGTTTTGCCGTGTTCTGCGTGTGGCGGGGGTGTGTGCTGGCGGAAGAAAAGTAGCAGGCACACTTCTACGAGAATAGCAAAGGAGGGGGCCCTGCCCCCGGCCGTTCAGAGTTCGGCGCGTGCTTTGTCGTTCGTTGGGAAACCAGCGCCGAGCGAGCCCGCTTTTTTGATGGTCCTCATAGAAGCCGCTCAGAAAGAAGTTCGCCATTTGCCCATAAAGCCGCGACCGTTGGTCGCGCCGAACACGGGTCGCGACGGTTTCTGGCATCGCTCGGCGCGACCAACGGTCGCGGCTTTATGGCCGTCCGCTTTTTCGAGCTTTTTCGAGTCACCCGCCGCAGATTTTGCACGGCTTGCCCTCGTTCGGGCCGCAGGGCCGGCCGTTCTTTGTCTTGCCGAAGTACCTGCACTTTGAATTGTGGCGGGTGCCGGTCGAGGTGTTCAGCCAGTAGCCTCCTTTGAGAGGAGTCTTCTGTGCCGTATTTGTGGATGGCTTTGCAGACGGCCTGGCGGCTTTCGCGGCGGCGGAGTTATCGTCCAGGGGGTGCTTCTCTCGCCACGTCCAGGGCGGGACCGGATCCGGCGCGGCCCACAAACCCCGCCGCTTCTGCTTGGCTTCGCTCTGTGCCTTCGACAAGGTCTTCGACTCCAGCGACTCCTGGTCGTGCCACGCGTGGCCCAGCCGAACCAGCGCGGTGTTCACGCACAGTTTTCCCACGTAAGCGACGCCGAAGACTCCCCCTTCGTCGTCGCGTGCGCCGACGTGCACCCGGACGAGTTTCTTGGCGACCATGTTCTCGAGGGCCTTGCGGGCTTCCTTCCCGTACGGTTGATCCAGCTCGGGGGCGCGGACGCCAACGAGGTAGACGTTCTCGCCGTTGAGGACGAAGGTGTCACCGTCCACCGCGGAGGCGGCCTTGCCAAATACGACCTCGGGTGTTGCCGGCGGGCTGCTCGGCGGAGCGAGGCAAAAGGACATCAGCAGGACGAGGCTTTGCATGCCCATCAGTATGGCCGTCCGTACAACCGAGGGCAAGAGGGGGGCATCGAAGCGCGCTTGACTACCGGTTCGACACCAAGGCGACGGTCAAGGGGTGCTGTCAGACCCGTGTGGCGCAACCTGTTGTGCGGCAGCACGTTGCGTTGATCCGCAACAAGCGTGTTTTTGGGATTCGCACCGCAACGGCCGCCCGACAATCGGATGCCTCGACTACTCACACAGGATTGCAGAGAAACGCCGGCTGACCCATCGCTTGGTTTCCGTCGACAGCGGGTTGCCAGCGATGGTCAGTTCTTTCAGCGATAAACCGGCCAGTGTTTCGGGCAGCGTCTTCAGCCGATTTCGGTGCAGGCGGAGGGTTTGCAGGCGGCGCAGCGTGTCCAGCTCTTCCGGCAACTTGTGCAACTGATTGTTATTGAGGTGAAGGTCGACCAGGTTCCGCAACTGCCCGATTTCCCCCGGGATCGTCTTCAGCTCGTTACCCGGGAGGTGCAACATCTTGAGCCTTGCACATTGGAACAATTCCCGGGGAACGCGATCGAGACGGTTGCCGGCGGCGTCGAGATACTCGAGCCGTGCCAGGTTGCCGACCGCCGATGGGAGGCGTCGTATTTCGTTGTCGGGGAGTTCCAGCTCCTTCAGCTTCACGAGTTGGCCGATCGACGAAGGGAGCGAATTCAACTGATTGGCGGAAAGATCGAGACGTTCGAGCCGGGTCAACTTGCCGATGCTCGCCGGTAAGCGTTCGAGCGGGCAACACATGATCCCCAAGGACTGCAGGTGCGGAAGACGGGTAAACACGTTCGGCGGAATCCGGTTGATCCGGTTGCCCACGATCTGCAACCGGCGGAGATTCGGAAAGCGGTCGCAGAGTTCAAAGAAGTTCTTGATCTCTCTGTCGCCCAGCAGTCCGATGCCCCTTGCCCTGCGCGGATTCCTAAGCGCGGCTTCCAGGGAATCGGGCGCCGGCTTCCCGGGGCTTCGTTTCTTCTTGGCCATGATTGGTTTCTTAGGAGCGGCCGATAAATAACTTGCCGTATTCAAGAATAAAGGAGGGGGCACCTGCCCCCGGCCCATAACCGAACGAGCCAAGTGCCGGGGGGCAAGTGCCGGGGGCAGGTGCCCCCTACTTTCAATCCAAATCGGAAAGTTGTTCTTCGGTCGCCCCTTACTGGTGTTGATCGAACTTGCTCTGATCGAACGGCGGAGCACCGTCGATTGCATTATAGGCAATCCTGCTGATCGTGTAAGCGCCCGTCAACCGAAGTTCTCCCCGTAGCCACCGTCGCCAGACGGTGGAATGCCGCTTGATCCACCGTCTGGCAACGGTGGCTACGGATAAATTCTTTTCCGCCGCTCGCCTAAGCGCCCGTCAACCGATGAGAACGCTGGTGCAACGAAGCAGAGGCGTGTTTTTGTCACATTGGGGGGATGTGCCGGACGCACTTTTGTTGTATAATGCTCTCGGGGGCTGAAAATCGCTTTTGCGGGGCGGGCGCCCCGCACGCACGACGGACTGTGAGCGGGATCATGAAACCTTTGTCTGCCCATTTCCTGGTAGCGTCGCCCCAGTTGTTGGATCCGAATTTTGTCAAGTCGGTCGTCTTGATGATTCAACACAACGACGAGGGCGCGCTGGGCGTGATCGTCAATCGCCCCAGCGAAAAGACGATCAAGGAGTTGTGGGAAGAGGTGGGCGATGCCCCGTGCGAGAACGTGGAGCCGGTGTGTCTGGGGGGGCCGGTTCCGGGGCCGCTCTTGGCCGTCCACACGAACCAGTTCTTCGCCGAACTGGAGATTCTGCCGGGTGTGTTCCTCGCCGCTACCAAGGAGCATCTCGACGAACTCATGCTTCAGGAGGGCGACCCCGTGAAGGTCTTCCTCGGCCATGCCGGTTGGGGACCGGGGCAACTCGAAAGCGAGCTCGAGTCCGGGGCCTGGTTCACCGTACCCGCTACCGTCGAGTATGTTTTCTACGACGGCGCCGACCTTTGGGAGAAGGTGACCAAGACGATCGGCGCAGCGACGCTCCAATCCATGCTCAAGCTCAAGCACATGCCGGATGATCCCTCGATGAACTGACGGCAAGGCGTCTCCAAGGGCTTACCGCACGCTCATATCGCAACTCAGGCCGCCGGAGGCCGGCAGATAGGCCTTCGTGACGTAATCGGCCACCATGCGGTGGGCGCTGAACCGCCACGCCAACGAGCTGATCGAATTCTTCATCCGCTCGATCCAGCGGCGAGGCAGGCCGTCGATGTCGTGGTCGTAGTAGAGCGGAATCACTTCTTCTTCCAGGACCTTGCGCAGATCGGCGCCGTCGCGGGCGTCGGTCACCGCATCGTCGACGTGGCGGGCCCCGTGGCCGATGGCGAATCCGTTCGAACCGTCGTATGCTTCAGACCACCAACCGTCCAGAATCGAGAGGTTCAGCACCCCGTTGAGCACGGCTTTCTGGCCGCTTGTACCGGAGGCCTCGAGCGGGCGGCGGGGGTTGTTCAGCCACACGTCGACGCCCTGGATGAGGTGACGGCAAACATTGATGTCGTAGTCTTCGACAAATGCGATCCGGCCGGCGAATCGGGGATCGTGCCGGAGATTGGCGATATTTCTGATGAGTTGTTTGGCCGGTTCGTCGGCGGGATGGGCCTTGCCGGCAAAGACGATTTGAATCGGCCGGTGGAGGTCGTTGACCATCTCGTCCAGCCAATCCAGGTCGCTGAGGATCAGGTTCGACCGTTTGTACGTGGCGAAGCGCCGGGCGAAGCCGAAGGTGAGGATGCTGGGATCGAGGATGTTTCGTGCGGCTTCGACGGCTTCGTCGCTTTCACCCCGGCGCCGGCACTGGCGGCTTACGCGGCGCCGGATGAACGCCAGCAGGAGGTTCTTCAGGGTATAATGGGTTTCCCAGAGTTCCCCGGGATCGACGTCGTGGATTCCTTGCCAGGGTTCGGGTTTCTCGATGTTCTGCATCCAGTCGACGGGGAAGTTGCGGTCGTAGAGTTGCTGCATTTGCCAGGCGAGCCAACTGTAGATGTGTACGCCGTTGGTGATGTGGCCGATGGGAATCTCCTCTTCGACGCGCCAGGGCCACAAATGGGCCCACATTCGTCGGGTGATGTGGCCGTGGAGGTTGCTGACGGCATTGGCCCGGCGCGAGAGCTTCAGCCCCAGCACGGTCATGCAGAACGTTTCGTGTTCGTTATTGGGTTCGACGCGTCCGAGCCCCATGAGTTGCTCGCCGGAGATGCCCAACTGCTCCCGGAGCGGTCCGAGGTGTTCCTCGATCAGTCCGGCGTCAAAGCGATCGTGTCCGGCGGGGACGGGCGTATGGGTGGTGAAGACCGTGCGCTGGGCGACTTCGCGCAAGGCGTCGTCGAAGCTCATCCCGTCTTCCTTCATACGGATTCGAATGGCTTCGAGGGTGGCAAACCCGCTGTGTCCTTCGTTGAGATGATAAACACCCGGGGTAATACCCAGCGCGTGTAATGCCCGAACCCCCCCTACTCCGGCAACGAGTTCCTGGCGGATGCGGGTGCGGTTGTCGCCGCCGTAGAGCCGGCTGGTCAGCTCGCGATCTTCCGGCCTGTTGCTCGGCACATCGCAGTCGAGCAGGTAGAGGGCCACTCTGCCGACCTGCATCAGCCAGACCTTGGCCAAGAGCTTCCCGGTCCGGGTGTCGATCTCGACGGTGATGGGTTTTCGATCAGGGCCTCGGGCGGGCTCCATAGGGAGGTTTTCGACCTTCGTGTTGATGTATTCCTCCTGCTGGTAACCGTTTTCATCCAGGTGTTGCTTGAAGTACCCCTGGTCGTAGAACAGACCCACTGCCACCAGCGGCACGCCCAACGCGCTGGCGCTCTTGATATGGTCGCCGGAAAGGACGCCGAGGCCGCCGGAGTAAACGGGCACCGACTCGTGGACGCCGAATTCGAGCGAGAAATACGCGACCGGCTTCGAGCCGAGGACGCCTGCATGGGTCTTTCCCCAAACCGGCGTTGTCGACATGTATTCCTTCAGGCGGCGATAAGCCTGGTTGATCCGGCTGTAAAGGACCAATTCCGCCGCCCGCATTTCGAGCCGTTCGGGCGTAAACTCGGCGAGCAGGGTGATCGGGTTGTGGTCCAACTGCCGCCAACGGATGGGATCGAGATCACGGAACAGGTTGATTACTTCCGGGTGCCAACTCCACCACAGATTTCTTGCCAAAGCCAGGCACTTGTCGTGGAGCGTTTCCGCCATGAATCCAACGTTCGCCAAGGATCCAGGGGAGTGGGGGGGGGCCGTGTCGATTCGACTCATGCCAATTTGTCCGGTCTGAGCAAGAATGGATGAAACATAGAAACAACTGAGGCCGGCCGGGAATTCGAGCCTGTAGGGAATGCCCTCTGTGGCGTTCCGCCGATAGACTGCGCGGCGAGCGGAACGACACAGAGGCCGTTCCGCTACAGCGATCTCCGCTTTGAATTCCCGGATACCCTCAAATAACCGCCAAACTGCGTATTATAGCGGGGGGAGAGGACCTTGGCGACCCCGGCGCCGGCGGGCTCCCCAATAGTGGGGTTTCCCTCGCTTTTACGACGTTGCAGGGCTACCCGCGTTCTCGTAAAATCCACCTTTCAACCTTTGGAACGACTGCAACGAGGAGTTTGCCACGATGCCCGACAAAAACCAGGTTCAAGTCCACTGGCATGAACAGATGGTTTCCCGTGAGGAACGGGAACATCTCAACGGAAACAAGGGGTGCGTCGTCTGGTTCACCGGCCTGAGTGCCTCTGGGAAGAGCACGATAGGCAATTTGGTGGATCACAAGCTCCACGCGATGGGTGTCCACACGGTGCTCTTGGATGGGGACAACACTCGGCACGGGCTGAACCTCAATACCAGCCCGGAGATGCTTCGCGGGCAGCACGATGAGGAGTTTGCCAAGCGGTTTGGCCTCGGGTTTTCTGCCCAGGATCGCGAGGAGAACATCCGGCGAATTGGCTGCGTGGCGAAGCTCTTTTGCGAGGCGGGAATTGTGGCCCTCACGGCGTTCATCAGCCCCTATCGGGTTGATCGCGACCGCGCTCGGGCGCTGGTTGAGGAAGGGGATTTTGTCGAGGTCTTTGTTGATGCCCCGCTGGAGGTGTGTGAGGCGCGCGATCCGAAGGGGCTCTACAAGAGAGCCAGGGTGGGTGAACTGAAGGGTTTTACCGGGATCGACGACCCCTATGAACCGCCCGAGAATCCCGAACTGGTTCTCGACGCCGCTTCCAAATCTGTGGAACAACTGGCCGACGAGGTAATCGCTTATTTGAGATCGTCGGGCAAGATCGCGTGAGCGGGGCCGGTCTGACCGCCGGGGTGGCATTGACACCTGACCAATTTGGGTCAGGTCCTGCTGTGGATAGCAACATGTCAATCCCCCAAGGAAGTGTGGAGACTACGAGGTTTTTTCGGAAAATTCGATCAATTCTTCTAAAACAGGGTTGACTCGCTTCGGGTTGTACCGCTACACTCATCAATATGGGATGGTATCCGAGCTTGGTTTCGTGTGCGTATACCAAGGCTAAAAACACGGACGATTAGGTCAGGAGAGCACTGATATTTTCGGGTGACCGAAAGGGAGTGTCTCGGTTTCCCCGCTTGGTGGCAGCTTTTCCCTTCGACTCCGGGGCGTCATAGGATTTGCTTTCTCAGGAAGGGACTCGTCACAAATGTCGGCCACTTCAACCAACGAGTATCAACCACGGGCGCAATCGGCGTTGGCCGCCAGCCCGATTTATGAGTTGCGAGACTTACAGGTGGAACACCGAGACGGGATGCTGGTGATCCTCGGTTCCGTTTCGAGTTTTTATCATAAGCAACTGGCGCAGGAGGTCGTCCGTTCCGTTTGCAGGGGGATCGATGTAGTTAATTCCATTCTCGTGGAATAGAGTGTCGCGCCGGCCCTTCCTTGAGGGCCGATTTGTTGCTGGTGACGGTGGGAGACAAATGTGAGTAAGACGGGAGCACGACGTTCCCTGGTATGCTTGTTGTCATTGATAAACGGAGGAAGTAGCAGTGGCAGCGGTGGAGGAGAAATCCATGGAAGATCTATCACAACGCGCAGGGGTTGCCTCGCCGATGTTCGAGACGGGATTGCCGGAGACCCTTGAAGCGGCCGAGGAGTTGGCCGCTTCGATCGAGCGGGCCGTACAACAGGAAACGGGCCGCCGGGTGCGAAATCTCTCCGTCGAGGTCAGTGAAGACGGTGTGTTACTGAGGGGATATTGTGCTACGTACCACTGCAAGCAACTGGCCCAGCATGCCGCCATGCCCATGGCTGGTGATCGACTGACCAATTCGATCGAGGTTATGTAGCAAGCAACAGCGGTCTTCTCTGTCTTCTATCCGGCTTCTTCCACCCTTTTGCTAGCTTTGCTAGCTCTGTTGTGCCCTACTGGAATGCCTCGATCCACAGGGGTGAGAGCCAACCATTTCGATCTGTGATTATGACGCGACCCCTTGGAATCGGGCGGCCTTGATCTCCGCCATCGCTCGCCCTGCTTGATCCCGCAGGTCATTTGCCCGTTGCCCGGACGGTTCGCGGCAGATGCGGTCATATACGACTTCGAACGCTTGACAGAGGGCCCCGTCCCGATACTCCGGGTCCAGGGCAAAGCGCAATTCGGCGTCGGCCAGGTCGGCCAACTCCGCCGCCAGCGGGTCCATCCACCCGGGCTGCGGCCGCTCGTAATCGCGAAAATCACAGACATGTTTCCCGGCCAGGCGCCCCCCGTACTCCAGCAACCGCCGGGTGTCCGATTCGTAAAGCGGAATCGTGAACGGGCTGCTGGCAATCCGCATCCGGCGATGCTTATAGCCGGCCAAGATCAGCCGCCGCAGGGTCTCGACCAGTTCTTCCGGCGTGGTCTCGAAATCGGTCAGCAGTTGGAAAACCGTGTAATCCTGCCGGGTGGCGTCCAGGGCGTTGAGCACGGTGTTCAGTTGGCCGACGCTGTGCCGCTTGTGCCATCGCAGCAGCAGATCGTTGTGAAACGACTCGGCCCCCAAGTGAATCATCGGTTTCAACCGGTCGATCCACTCGACAAGATCTCGATGGGCTTCGCCGCCGGCCAGCATGGAGCACGGATTCGTCTGTAGGGCGATCCGGTAGCCGTGTTTTAGGGGACTTCCGTTCCAGAGCCGGAAGAAATCGATAGCACGTCGCCGGTCCAGGAAGAAATCCTCGTCGAAGATCGACGCCCAGGCGACTCGCCGGTTCTTCAAGGACGGGTCGTCGACATACTGGAACAATTTCCACAGAGTGACCCGCAGCGCACCTTCGGAAACTGCGCGGTCGGCCGCTTCAATTTCCTCGAGCAGTTGCTCGGCGCTCTTGGCGCGAATCTGATTGCCGTGCAGCTTGGCGCAGAAGACGCATGCACCGGGGCATCCGCGGCCGCCCGTGAAGTAGAGGCTGTCGAACTCGGCCGAAAAATTCTCGAGAAGCGACCAGTCGAGCTGGTTGGCGGCGATCAACTCCGTTTTGGCGACCGGACGGACCTTGTTGCGAAGGCACCGCAGCGAGTTGCAACAGATAAGGTTGTCAACATCCATGATCGATCGCTCGTAGCCGTCGCGCGGCAACGTGTTCAGGTAGGCCCGTCCCCCGTAGCGATACGCCAGTCCTGGAATCTCCGGCTGGCGGTCTTTCGAATTCGGTTGCCGTGCGAGGCGGAGAAATTGATTGAACGGCTCTTCTGCCTCGCCGGCGAAGACATAATCGGCCCCGGAATCGATAAGCACATCCAGCGGGTGGCTGGTTGCCGTTGGCCCCCCGAGGACGATCTCGGCGTCCGAGTGGCGTCGCACGGCGGCGATCCATCGCTTGACCTGCTCCATCCCCTCTCCCTCGACGCGGAAGCCGACCACGTGGGGGCGGAACCCGATCAGCTTGCGGGTGAATTCCGCGTCGACATCGCCGTCCTCGCCATCGTGAATCTGCCGGATGATCGTCTCGGCCAACTGCTGACGCTTTGCCCAGGATGCCACCTCGAACATCCCGCTGGGCCAGCCGGCACAGCCGAACAGGACCCGCACCCTGCGACGTGTTCCGGGCGACTCGAGTGAGTTGGACATGGAAAGGAACCGGAGCGGTTGTCAAGTGACGATGCCTCTCTGTATAATACGGAGCATGAGGCGTCCGGACAACCGTCAACCCCGAGGGCTCCGACCATGACCTGCTCTACACGCCGCGATTTTCTGCAACAATCGATCGCGCTCGGCGCCGCCGCGATGGCCGCCGGTCCGCTTGGACGCTCCTTGGCGATGGCCGCCGACAAGCCGGGCTCGAAAATGAAACTCGGCCTGGTCACCTATCTCTGGGGACAGGACTGGGACCTGCCGGCGTTGATTGCCAATTGCGAGAAGTCGCAGGTCCTCGGCGTCGAGACGCGAACGACCCACCGCCACGGCGTTGAGCCGAGCCTCAACGCCGAACGGCGCAAGGAAGTGAAGAGTCGGTTCGACGACAGCCCGGTCGTGTTCGTCGGCCCGGGCAGCAACGAACGGTTCGACGACCCCGATCCCCAAAAACTCGAAGCGGCCATCGAGGCGACCAAGGCCTTCGTCAAGCTCAGCCACGATTGCGGCGGCAGCGGCGTGAAGGTCAAACCGAACAGCTTCCACAAGAACGTGCCGCGCGAGAAGACCATCGAGCAGATCGGTAAGTCGCTCAACACCGTCGGCAATTTCGCCGGCGACCTCGGTCAGGAAATCCGGCTGGAGGTCCACGGCTCCTGCTGTGAGTTGCCCACCATCAAGGCAATTATGGACGTGGCTGACGACCCGAACGTCGGCGTATGCTGGAACTCGAACAGCCAGGACCTTGCCGGCAAGGGGCTCGAGTACAACTTCAACCTGGTCCAAGACCGTTTCGGCGACACCGCACACGTCCGCGAGCTGAACATCGGGAAGTATCCCTATCAGGAGCTGATCGGCCTGTTCGTGAAGATGGACTACGACGGCTGGATTCTGCTGGAATGCCGCACCCGGCCGAAAGACCGCATCGCGGCACTGAACCAACAACGCGAAGTTTTCCAAGAGATGGTGGCGAAAGCCCAAGGTTGATAACCCATGGCTGATACGGCGTTTTGCAAAAAGGGGATCATTCTTGCCGGAGGGGCGGGTACGCGGCTTTACCCGGTGACCCGGGCGCTGAGCAAGCAGTTGTTGCCTGTCTACGACAAGCCGATGATCTACTATCCGCTCTCCACGCTGATGCTTGCCGGCATCCGCGAGGTTCTCTTGATTTCTACGCCCGAGGACATCGGCTCCTTCGAGCGTTTGCTCGGGGATGGGAGCCAAATCGGAATCTCCATTCGGTACGCCGTCCAGCCCAAGCCGGAGGGGTTGGCGCAGGCATTCCTGATCGGCCGCGAATTCATCGGCCCCGATCACGTTGCACTGATTCTCGGCGACAACATCTTCTACGGCCAGAATTTCCAGAGCCGGCTGGCAGCGGTGGCCGCCCGGGCGTCCGGCGCTACCATCTTCGGCTATGTCGTCAAGGATCCCGAACGCTATGGCGTGGTGGAGATGGACGCCGACGGGAGGGCCGTTTCCATCGAGGAAAAACCGGCACAACCGAAATCCGGATATGCCGTTACCGGCCTCTACTTCTACGACAACCGGGTGGTCGACATAGCCGGGAGCATTCGCCCGTCCACGCGCGGCGAACTGGAGATCACCGACGTCAACCGGGCGTACCTGGAACGGGGGCAGCTACGGGTGGAAATCCTTGGCCGCGGCTTCGCCTGGCTCGACACCGGCACACACACATCGCTCTTGCAGGCCGCCAATTTCGTCGAAATGATCGAACAACGCCAGGGTATGAAGATCGCCTGCATCGAAGAAGTCGCCTGGCGCAAAGGATTCATCACCACCGGGCAACTCGAAGCGCTCGCCCGCCGACTGGGCGATAGCTACGGGCAATACCTGTTCGATCTTCTGACCATGCCGAGTGGCACCGCACCCTAGGTTTCGGAAGAGCCATGTTTCAGCCAGGAACGATTGACGGCGTGGTCATCAAATCTCTTCAGCAATTTGAAGACGCGAGGGGTTGGCTCATTGAAATCTACCGCGAAGACGAACTGCCGCCGAGCAACCTCCCGTGCATGGCGTACATCAGCCAGACACTCCCCGGCGCCGCCCGCGGGCCGCACGAACACCGCGAGCAGTCCGATTTGTTCGCCTTCCTCGGGCCGGGGGATTTCAAAATCTACTTATGGGACAATCGTCGCGACTCTCCCACGTTCGCGTATCGACAGACGCTTGTCGTGGGGGAATCCTCCCGTCGGTCGATCCTGGTCCCGCCGGGCGTCGTCCACGCGTACAAGAATATCAGCGACGTTGCGGGCATGACGATCAATTGCTCGAACCGCCTTTACGCAGGCCGTCACCGCAAGGAGCCGGTGGACGAAATACGCTACGAGAACCTTGCAGACAGCCCTTACCGGCTCGATTGACCCGGCTGGAAGTTGTTGCAGGATTACACTTTGCGCCCCTTACGCGCGTCGATTGCCGAAGCGGCCCGCCAACTGACGGAAACCTTCACCCCCCGCTTGACATCCTCGACAAAACCGGTAACAGAGAAGAGGAATCCGTTAGTTTGATGTCCGCCGAGGTTCGCATTTCCAATAGTCGACGAATCCTCGTTTATAGTGGAAGTCGTCGCTGCCGCCGGAGTGTTGCCGTGCTACGAATTCCGCCACCGCTTTGGCCTCATCCCGGTACGCAAACCACATCTGCGAAGGTACGTGATACAGGGATGCCTTGAATTCCCACCTCTCGAACAGCAACTGCATGCTCCGGTTTGTAAAGAAAGCCGAGTGCACTGGAAGGAGGTAGAACCAATCCGGGTCACACGGCACCTCTTCACATACCAGCGTGTGCAGGGCAAAGACACCACGCGAGTCGACAAGGCCGGCGATCTCATCGAGTTCAGCGATCGAGCGTACGTGCTCGAATACCGAGGTGTTCAGCACGACCGCATACTGCTTGCACAGAGCCTCGTCGCCAACGTAGTCGCCGGCTCCGGCACTCGGGTACTTATCATACTTCATCACGGGCAACCCGCTGCGGCCGAGCATGTCGGCGAGTTTGCCGTCCCCGCAACCGTAGTCGATCCACGACGCGTGACGCGGTAGGAGTCCCTCGGCGGCCAGAAGCTTGATGTTGTCGTACTGCGCCCGTAGTCGAGACAGCCAGTGGGGGTCGTCTGGGGTAGTGCCCGTTCCATGATAGGAGGAATGGTATTTGTGATTCACAGTTGCCCATTCCTCGTTTGGCATTTCGACATGCGTTTTGGAGACTGTCAGTCCGCAGAAGCCGCACCGCTGATAGTGGACCAGGCCGAGCCCGCACCAGCCGGCGAAATCCTTCGAGAAATACGAAGCAAGGTTTCCGCCACAGACCATACACTTCATGAATCGGTTTCCCCTTCGTCTTTCTTCGCAATAACCGAATGGTGGATCGGCATCAGTGCACGCTCCGGCGTTTCTATGCCGCGGAGTTCCAAGAGCGTGAAGTCTTTCAGCAGTGCCCGCAGCCCGTGTTCTGTGAAACGCCAACAATCCGGAAGGGGACCGTGGATTCGAAAGTTGAACGGCGTGGTCAGAAACAGCATCCCCTCCGGCCTGAGGAGACGGTACATCTCCTGCACGGCAGCAAACGGCTGCAATGTGTGCTCGAGCACTTCGGTGCAGACAATGTAGTCATACGATTGACTCGGGAGAACACCGTCCAGTTGACACAGATCCCCGATATGTGTTGCCCCGGACTCCGGGTCGATGTCGAGTGTTTCCACGGTGACGCCGTCGACAACGTAAGGGAGCACCCCCTCGTGATCCTGTGGTGCTACGTCGAGCACCTTCCCTTTGGATTTGTTGATGTATTGCACCGCCATTTGCTTCGTAAAATCGCGAACTTCCCTCCGAATGATCTGTAGATAGTCCTTGTCCCGCTGGCTGACTTCAACGCGTTCTCCCGACATTACGAACCTCCTTATTGCAACGGCACGCGTCGCAATGTTCGATAACGATTACCTAGGCAGCGTAGCTGCTCAGCAGACATTCCAGGGCATCCGGGGCAAAGACCGGGATATCGCACACACGATGAACTTCTGCCCTCTCGGCAAAGGAATCGTCAACAAACACCGCATTGGTGTGTTCAACGTGCTTCGATTTTGGTTCTCCGTCCTTCAGTTGAATCACCTCGTCGAAAAGCCCCGCAAGACGCTTGCGCTCGAGTGTTTCGTCCAGCGAACCGGCGTGGCGGGTAAGCAGGCGGACCTTAATGTCATTGTTCAAGCAATGGTAAAGCAACGCGATAGCTTGTGTATTGACCTTGTCACCGCGAAGCAGGCAGTCATCCAAGTCGATATAAAGGTATTTGTAGGTGATGTTTGTCTTGAAACGGTTGCCGAGGGCGCGATCCATCTCCAAATGGTACGTATTGGGGAGGATTTCCACTTCCGAATCCATTGCATCAAACACGCTGAGTAAGGGGAGATTGATTCCCAGGTTGCGATAGAACCCCATGGTGCCCGCAACGCGTGGCGCAACCTCCATGAGAACCGGATTGCCGATGCCGTCTCGCTTGACTTGGAAGAACCATGCGCCGCGAAATTCGAGGGCACGATTGATTGCCGCTGCCATTTCCTGAAAATCGCCATCTTCAACGGGGCGGGCGTGAACGCTGATGCCGTTCTGTACGCGAACTCTCGCGCGCGGGCCCGCAAAACGAAGTTGCCCGTGGCGATCGGTGAAACAGTCGATCGTATATTCGCTTCCGGGCAAGTACTCCATTGCCAAGAGCGAAGGATCCTGTTTCAGGTAGAATGCTGCTTCGTCGGCACAGCGAGCCAAATGCGTTCCCCGAGACCCCTGGCCGACATCCGGCTTAAGGAAGACCGGCCAGCGAGATGCCTTGTCCAACCGATGGTAGAGCGCCGGCACCCGAACCACAGAGCGGAGGTGCTCGTACGTACGGCTTTTCGCGCGACAAATGCGGCATGTATCTGCGGGAGACCCAATGACGTTGCAGTGCAACCGGCTGCTGTTGACACCACAACTCAGGACAACGCTGTCATGTGCGGGAAAAAGAAAATCAATTTGTCGTTTGTCAATCACATGATTGATCGCCGGGAAAAACTGCGGATCGTCAATGTGCGGCAGGCCGTCAATATAGTCGGAGTACAAGTACTTCCCGTGATTAGATGAAACACTGGACCCGCCACACAGGTTCACGTGCATCGAACCGGACAAAGATCGGAATATCTCCAGCCCAATTTCCGACCCGCAAGGAAACACCAGAACGTTTCGCGCTTTCGTCATCCGTATTTCTCCGACATGTCTCACGCTGGCCTAACCGGCCGGGCGACTTGGCGACACGCGCAGTTGCAGATCGAGCGGTATCCGGATTCGTCTTCCTATCGTCGTCCGGAAAAAGGGACTTTGCGCCGCACCGTATAGAATCGCCTCGCAAAGAGCGTTCAGGAATTGGGATGTTCTCATTGACTTTGCCTCCGGAGTCTTTGATTCGATGCGCCAGTAACAGTCGGATGGTGTTGGCAATTCGTGATTCTCTGAAAAAAGCGGTAGAATAGTACCGCCCTTTCCGACGCAGTGTCAACGCCACATTTCCTGGCTTGGCCGACGAATTCACCATGCAACAGGCGGTCTGCTTCCAGGCCAGCCTCTTCCCTCCCTCCCTATTTTTCCCAGTCAAACATCTCCGCGTATTGTCCCTGTACCACGCGTCAACTCGGGTTTGACACCAACCGTCGCTGCAGCATACCATATCGCGACATCCGGCACGTTCGCAGGGGAAAGGGAAGTCCATCGATGCTTGGCGGCAAATCGGTACTGATCACGGGCGGAACGGGATCGTTCGGCCGAGAATTCGTCGAAACCGTTCTGGAGAACTGCCGACCGCGACGGCTGATTGTCTTCAGCCGCGACGAACTCAAGCAGCATGAGATGGCCGAGCGGTTCAGCCCCAGGCAATACCCGTGTCTTCGCTATTTCATCGGCGACGTCCGCGATCGCGAGCGGCTTTACCGTGCGTTGGACGGTGTCGATGTGGTGGTCCATGCCGCGGCCCTGAAGCATGTGCCCCTCTGCGAGTACAATCCCCTGGAGGCCATCAAGACGAATATTCTCGGCATGGCGAACGTCGTTGAGGCCGCCATCGACCGCGGGGTTCAACGGGTGATTGCACTGAGCACCGACAAGGCCGCCAACCCGGTCAATCTGTACGGCGCCACCAAGCTTTGTAGCGACAAGCTGTTGATCAGCGCGAACAACTATGCGGGCGGACATCCGGCCCGGTTCGCCGCCGTCCGCTACGGCAATGTCGTGGGGAGCCGTGGAAGCGTCGTACCCGTTTTCTTGAAGATGCGCAAACGTGGTGTTCTGTCGATCACCGACCCGCGGATGACGCGATTTTGGATCACGCTTCAGCAGGGTGTCGAGTTCGTGTTGGCGAGTCTTGCCCGGATGCGCGGAGGCGAAATCTTCGTACCGAAGCTACCCAGCATGAACATACGCGACCTTGCCCGGGCGGTTGCCCCGGAATGCCGGACGGAAACCGTTGGCATTCGGCCGGGTGAGAAGCTGCACGAGACGATGATTTCCGAGGATGACGCGCGGCACACGCTCGAGTATGACGACTACTACGCTATTCTTCCCGATCCGGAGGTGCTCATGTTCCAGCGAGGATCGGATCCTGAGGGCGGCGTGCCGTGCCGGGACGGCTTCTGCTATAACAGCAATACGAACAACGAGTGGCTGACCGTGGAGCAACTGCGGCGGATGCTGGGGCTGATGGGGGTCCGCGACGTTGCGTGAAGCTGCTGAGTGGATTGTGGATAGCGGGTAGCAAGGATGTTATATGGGTGTGTTTGAAAAGCCCCCGCACTGCGTGCGGGGGTTGAGGGTCCATAGATGCTTTCATACAGCCGGCAATCAATCACGGAAGAGGACGTTGCAGCGGTCGTCGAGGTTTTGCAAAGCGATTGGCTGACGACCGGGCCGGTTGTCGAGCAGTTCGAGCAGGCGTTCGCCCGACACGTCGGCGCCACGGCGGCGGTTGCGCTGAGCAGCGGCACGGCGGCCTTGCACGCGGCGATGTTCGCACTTGGGATCGGCCCGGGTGACGAGGTGATCGTGCCGGCTATGACGTTTGCGGCCACGGCCAATTGCGTCGTCTTTCAGGGTGGAACGCCGGTCTTCGCTGACATCGATCCGGAGACGCTCCTGCTCGGGTCCGACCAGGTGCTGTCCCGGCTTTCGCCGCGGACAAAAGCGATCATCGCCGTCGATTACGCCGGCCAGCCGTGCGATTATGCGGCATTGCGGTCCGTTGCCGGTGAACACGGAGTTGCGCTGGTGGCCGATGCCTCCCACGCGCTGGGCGGCAGGGACGGCACTCGCCCGGTCGGCTCCCTGGCCGATCTGAGCACGTTCAGCCTGCACCCGGTGAAGCCGATCACTACGGGCGAAGGCGGCGTGGTCACAACCGACATCGCGGAAGCGGCCTCGCAAATGCGGAGGTTCCGCAATCACGGTTTTACGACCGATCACCGTCAGCGCCGCAACAACGGTTCCTGGTTCTACGAAATGACGGAGCTGGGATACAATTACCGGTTGACCGATTTCCAATGCGCTTTGGGGTTGACGCAGCTTGGGCGGCTTGACGGCGGTATTACCCGTCGCCGGCAGATCGCGTCCCGCTACGACGAAGCGTTCGCCGGGATGCGGGGTATCGAACCGGTGGCCACCCGCCGCGGCGTGCTCCATGGCCGCCACCTGTATGTCGTCCGCATCCGCCGGGGGATGTGCGGCGTCGGTCGGGACGCCGTTTTCGAGGTATTGCGCCGCCGTGGGATCGGCGCCGGGGTCCACTACATTCCCGTTCACCTTCATCCCTTCTATCGCGAGCGACTCGGCACCGCCGAAGGCGATTGCCCGGTGGCAGAGGCGGCCTACCAAGAGATTCTCTCGCTGCCGATCTTTCCGGACATGCGCGACGAGGACGTCGAGCACGTGATTGACACCTGCGTCTCAATCCTCTCGGGGAGCAAGACTTCATGAAGATTCTCGCCATTATCCAGGCCCGCATGGGCAGCACCCGCCTGCCGGGTAAGGTCCTTCGGCCGATCGAAGGGCGGCCGATGCTGGAGCGGGTCTGCGAGCGAGTACGCCGGTCCGGCGCGATTGACGGACTGGTCGTCGCTACCACAACCGAGCCGGGCGACCGGTCGATCCTTGACGAGTGTGAGCGACTGCGAATCCCCGTGTTCCGCGGCAGCGAACACGACGTGCTCGAGCGATACCATGAAGCGGCCGGGCATCACGCGGCCGACGTTGTCGTCCGCATTACGGCCGACTGCCCGTTGATCGACCCCGAGGTGATCGATCTGGTGGTAAGCGAATTCGCGGACAGGTCGCCCGACTACGCTTCCAATACGCTTAGGCGGACGTGGCCTCGGGGTCTCGATACGGAAGTGGTGACTGTGGCCGCCTTGCATCGCGCGCGGCGTGAGGCGACCGAACCGTACGAGCGCGTCCACGTGACGCCGTATGTCTATCGCCATCCGGAATTGTTTCGCCTGCACGCAGTCACCGGCGAGGAGGACCACAGCGGCGCCCGGTGGACCGTTGACGTGGCGGAAGATCTCGAATTCGTCCGGGCGGTCTACCGGCGGCTGGCCGCTGCCGGCTCGTTTTCCTGGCGCGACGTGCTGGACCTGGTCGCCAGCGAGCCGGAGATTGCCGAATTGAATCGGGGTGTCTGCCAGAAGCAGCTTGTCGAGGGATGAACGTGGTTGGAAACCTCCTAATTCGCGCCGATGGGGACAGCCGGATCGGTACCGGCCACGTGATGCGGATGCTGGCGCTGGCCGAGGCGTGGCAGGCCGCCGGCGGGAACGTCACGTTTGCGAGCGACAATCCCACCGGGAACGTCCGCCGGCGGATCGAGGCGGCCGGGGCCCGATTCCTCCCCCTGCGGAGCCGGCATCCCCATCCGGACGATCTCGCCGACACGCGTGCGTTCCTGGGGGAACGGCAAGGCGGTTCTTCCCCGCCGATGTGGGTTGCCCTGGACGGCTATCATTTTGATCGCGGCTATCAACGAGCGATCCGCGGCACGGAAACGCGGCTCTTGGTGCTCGACGACGCCGTGCAACAGCACTACGACGCCGACGTCGTGTTGAATCAGAACCTTGGGGTCGAGCGGCTTCCCCATGCGTGCGACGGCAACACGGTATTGCTCTTGGGAACGCGCTACGCGCTATTGCGGCGGGAATTTCGCCGGTGGCGGTCCTTCAAGCGGACAATCCCCGAGACGGCGCGGCGGTTGCTCGTTACCCTGGGCGGGGCCGATCCGAAAAACGTGACGCTTGCCGTGTTGAAGGCACTGGGATTGGCCGATTTGCCCGATTTGGAAGCAAGAGTGGTTGTGGGCATGGCGAATCGGAACCTGAAGTTGCTCGAAGAGCACGTACGGTCCCCGGCGGCAATACCGCCGACGGTATCCGTCGAACTGCTGACGAATGTAGCCGACATGGCCGAGTTGATGGCCTGGGCCGATGTGGCGGTTGGCGCCGGCGGCACCACGTGTTGGGAAACGGCAATGATGCAACTGCCGGCGCTGGTGACTGTGGTGGCCGACAATCAGCGGGTGATTGCCGATTCGCTTGCCGAGGCGCAAGCCTTGACCCATCTCGGGCGGGCCGACGAGCTTTCACCCGAAAACATCGCCGATGCCCTCACATTGCTTTGCCGCGATCGCGGGCGACGTTGTCGCCAGGCCGAAATTGCGCAGGGGCTGATCGACGGGCGGGGGTCGGAACGCGTCGTTGCGGTGATGCAATCGCTCGATCATCCGTTGCCGGAAGATGGGATGCGTCTCCGGCCGGTTGCCGATGACGACGCGGGCCCCTTATGGCGGCTGGCGAACGAGCCGAGCGTTCGGGCCGGTTCCCTGTCGCCGGAACCGTTTTCATGGGAGGATCATTCGGCATGGTACGCCGAAAAGCGTTCCAGCAACGACGCCCGGATTTGGGTGCTCGATCTGCACGGGGTGATTCTCGGGGTGATCCGCTATGACCGCGACGGCAACGGCACGGCGGTGATCAGTCTTCACGTCGCTTCCCCGTTCCGGCGGCGAGGGCTCGGCACGCGACTGATCGAGGAAACGCGGCAACGGGTACGTGATGAGCTGGCGGTAAGTCGGCTCAAGGCGGTTGTGCGGAAGGAAAACGGCCCGTCGCTGAACACCTTTCTCAAGAACGGATTTACCCGCATTGCCTCGGAAACGATCCGTCAACGGCCTTGCCACATTTTGGAGCGCGCGCCATGAACGGACATCCGTTCGAAATTGCCGGGCGAAGGATCGGCCCCGACCGACCGCCGTTTGTCGTGGCCGAGATGTCGGCCAACCACGGGCGGGATTTCGAACGGGCCGTTGCGATACTCAAAGCGGCTGCCGGCGCCGGGGCCGACGCGGTCAAGCTCCAAACATATACGGCCGAAACCCTGACGCTCGATTGCGACAAACCGTGCTTTCGAATCGACGGAACACCCTGGGACAAACGCTCGCTTTATGATCTCTATAGCGAAGCGGCCATGCCGTGGGAGTGGCAGCCGAAGCTGAAGGAGAGGGCCGAAGGGCTGGAGTTGGCTTTCTTCTCCACGCCGTTCGACGCCACGTCGGTCGAGTTCCTCGAGAGGATGGATGTACCGGCCTACAAGATTGCCTCGTTCGAGTTGATCGACCTGCCGCTGTTGCGCCGGGTGGCAATGACGGGCAAGCCGATCATCCTTTCAACCGGGATGGGGACGCTGGCGGAAATCGACGAAGCCGTCGGCACGCTCCGCGGGGCCGGCTGCAAACAGTTGGCCCTGCTGAAATGTACCAGTGCCTACCCGGCCACGGCGGATTCGATGAATCTGCGGACGATTCCCCACCTTTGCGAGACGTTCGGCGTTCCCGTGGGGCTTTCGGACCACAGTATGGATCCTGCCATACCGATTGCCGCGGTGGCCGCCGGGGCGTGTATCATCGAGAAGCACTTGACCGATTCCCGTGCGCGGGGGGGGCCCGACGCTGAGTTCTCACTCGAACCGGACGAATTCAAGCAGATGGCGACGTCGGTCCGTACGGCTCATGCGGCATTGGGCGGGATTAGCTATGGGGCCGGCCCCGCTGAGACGGCCGGCCGGAAGTTGCGTCGCTCGCTCTTTGCGGTCGAGGACATCGCCGCCGGCGAGCGGTTCACCGCCGAGAACGTCCGCTCGATTCGCCCGGCCGACGGACTTTCGCCTCGCAATATCGAGGCGATCCTCGGTAACACTGCCCGGTCGGACATCCCGCGCGGCACGCCGTTGGACTGGGAGCAAATCGAGCGGGATTCCCGGGGCCCGCCGTGACTTTGCCGAAAACGGTTGCAGCATGGGTTGCCGAGTAACTTGTATAACAATACTCCGCCAAGAATCAAAGCAGGGGGCACCTGCCCCCGGCCAGCGCGAGCAACACGTTATGTCCGGGAGCAGGTGCCCCCTGCCAGCGCGAGCAACACGTTATGTCCGGGGGCAGGTGCCCCCTGCTTTGTTCTTCTCGTGGGAGTATGCTTGAAGAATGCGGCAGTTATTCCTTGGCTGTTCCTTAAACTTGGCTGTTAGGGTTGTTCCTTGTCACAAGATCGTTCCTCTGCAGATGAGAAGACCGCCGATGCGGCGGATGCGGCGCAGAAGCCCTCTGCAACAAGACGATGGGTGCGGAAGATAGTGCGCGGCATGGCGGTGGTGGGCCTCGTTGTCATAACGTGTCTCGGGTTCTGGTACAAGTCGGTCCTGCAAGGCCTTGCCGGGCCGCTGGTTGCCGATCCGCCACAGCCGGACTGGAATTGTCTGGTTGTCATCGACGGTGACGGGTGCTATGACCGGGCGGCCGCCGGATACCACGAGAACACCGCCCGACGTATCCTGCTGATTGAACGGTATCGGGACCGCTGCGTTCAAATCGGCGCATTGCGGTCGTTCGACGAGCGGAGCAGAAGTGAGTTGAAGGATCGCGGGGCGCCGGACGAAGCGGTGACAACCATCCGCGGCCAAAGCCGGACTCGGTGGGACGAGGCGCATCTGCTGGGCAAATGGTTGGAGGAACATCCCGACGCCCGGCCCCTGATCCTTTGTGATCGGTTCTGGAGCGGTTACACGCGGCACATCCTGGACTCGTCGCTGGGGCCGGCGGAAGCGGCTCGCGTGGAGGTTCTCGGTCTGCCCGACCGGCGCTACGACGAAACGAATTGGTGGAAGAGCCGGTGCGGCATGAAGAGTTTTGTCATCAGCTACCTTGCGTTGGCGTACGCCTGGTATCAGGGCGAGGATCAGGTAGTTGTCGAGCCTTGGGATCTCGACGAGTACGAACGTGTGGTCCGGCAGATCGCCGGGGAGGACTCCGGATGACGCGTCGAAGGTGGTGCGTGCTGACGGCGTTTGTTCTCGTCGGCATCCTGCTTGTGGTGCTGTACACGGCCCGGAGCGGGCTCCTGCCGTTGTTTGCCTATTGGCTCGACGTGGGCGAGACACCGCGACAGGCCGATTATGTGCTGGTGATGCCGGGTGGCGAGACTATGCGGCCGTTCATGGCAGCGGCGTTGGTCAGAGCCGGGTTCGTCGAACGAGTGCTCATTCCGGAAACCGTTTCTTCACCCGAAGTGGCCGATGCGATTGTACCGCCGACTCACGAAATCAGCCGCCATATTCTGCTTCATAGGGGAGTCCCGGGAAGCCGTATCGAGGTGCTTCCCGGAGAAAGCAACGCCACAATCACGGATAGCCGGGCCTTGGCCGATTTTCTCAAGGCCTCGCCGGATGCCCGGATACTCGTCGTAACCAGCGATTACCATACCCGGCGAACCCGGTGGGTCTTCCGCCGGGTGCTGGGTAATCGGATGCGGCGAGTGACGATTGTTTCTACCCCCAACGATGACTTCAAGCCGGAGCAATGGTGGCGCACGGAGAAGGGTTTTGTCACCGTGATCGGAGAGTATCTGAAGCTGGCAGCCTACTCCGTCCGGTATGGCTGGCTTATCTACTGGGTAGTTGCAGGTGTTGTGTTGGGGATCCTTCTGCTGGCCTACCGCCGATATCGTGTGCGAAAGACGGCTGGGACTTCATCCTCAACAGGCCGTTAAGCTGGGGCCGTTACGGTTAGAGCGATTCTAACGATACCGCCACCGGGGGGAAGGAATGTAGAGCGGGTGGCCTTTCCCCCAACGCATGGTAGAATAAAGAGAATGACATTCCTTGCCGAGACGGTGTGCCGTGGCTCGGCACGGTCAACGGGAGCAGTTCCCCTTCCTATTCAACCTCATGTGAGCTTCCGGCGACCAAGCAACCTTGACCCCTTGATCGATACTTCGCCGGAGTCCTCCTTCAGCGTGGTCCGAGGCCATCATCCCCCCAGGGCCGGTTCATGAAAGTCCTTAACGTTCGCCTGCTCGTGATTCTGTTGATTTGCGGGGTGATTTTGGGTGTCGGCGTTTATTTCCTGCATAATTGGCAGGTACACCGCAATGCGGACATCTATAAGCACCAAGCGGATGCAGCCGAGAAGCGGGCGGAGGCTGCGGAGAAGAACGGCCAGTTTGCTGAGGCAATTGCCGAACGAAGAACCGTTGCCAAGAATCTGGGGTGGTATGTCCGGTGGAAACCGAAGGACATTGACACCCTGGAACGATTGGGTTTCTTGCTCTCCGAGTTGTCCGACTACAGGGGGGCGTTCAAAACGTTCGAGCGGTTGCTGCGTTTGGATGCCAGTCGGACGAAGGCCCGGCGAGAGCTGGTGAACGTTGCTTTGGCTATTCGGAGGTTTCCCCATGCGAGGGCGCATCTTGAAGAGTATCTGCTGAAGGCCAATCCCAACGACCCGGAACTGCTCGAGTTGCTGGGCAAGTGCCAGGAATCCATGCTCGACTTCGATAAAGCGGTTGCATCCTACGAGCAGGCGATCGAGCTGGACCCGAAGCAGGTCAGCACTTACGGACTTCTGGCGGACCTCTTACGGAAAGAGCGCGAACAGGACGAAGAGGCCGACAGTGTCATGAGGAAGCTTGTCGGATTGAATCCCGACTCGGTCGAGGCTCACCTGGCCTTTGGGAGATATCTCCGCAAATACGACAGGAACGACGAGGCGATGGAAGAGGCGCTTGCGGCGCTGAAGCTCGGGCCCGATGACCCGGATGCCTTGTGGCTGGCGGCACGATGTGCCTTGGGGAAAAGGGATTTTAAGGCGGGACGCAAATATGCGAAACGCGGTATCGAGTTACACCCCGACTATATTGGCATGTATACGGCGCTGGCCGATATCGAATTGCAGGCCGAACGGTGGGAAGCGGCAATTGACGTGCTCAAGCAGGGATTGGCGGCAAACGAAGACCACCAACAGCTCCTTTGGAGCATGGCCAATCTGCTCATCGACACGGGACAAATCGAGGAAGCCGAAAAGATCGTCGGGCGTTTGGATTCGTCGGGTTATCCGCCGACACTGGTCGGGTATCTTAGGGCCCGAATTGCGTTCACACGGGGGGAGTGGCTGGCCGCTTGCCAGGGGTTCGAGCAGGTTCGGGGAAACCTGTCTCTCATGCCGGATTTGGTCAAGAAGGTGAACTTGTGGCTGGGCAAGGCGTACGGGAAGCTGGGGAACACGGATCAGCAAATCGCCGCCTACCGTCGGGCACTCAGCACGGATCGGTTCTTTACACCGGCCCGGCTCGGAATTGCCGAAGCCCTCTTGGAGGCGGGACGACTCGACGAGGCCATTGCCGAGTACGCCCACCTTCGGGACAGGAAGCAGACAATCCTTGGCGGAGCGATCCCTTGGGCACGGATGCAAATTCTCAGGACCTTGCGGACGCCCCCTGCGCAGCGGGATTGGACGATTGCCGAAAGGGCCTTGGAGGAAGCGGCACGGCTTGTTCCCGACTCTGTCGAGATCCCCGTTCTCCGCGTGGAAATCCTGGTGGCGCAAGGGCGAGTTGACGAAGCCGAGGCATTGCTCATCCGTGCCTGCGACGAAAAACCGGAGGAGGTGGAGTTCTGGAGGGCGCTTGCATCGCTCGCGCAACGACAAGAAAACTGGGATCGGGTAGAGCAGATTCTGGACGAATCCGAACGAAGGCTGGGCGACAAGGCGGCGTTGCGCACCGCCCGCGCGCAGTATCTCGTGAGACGCTACGGAAAGGAAGCAGCGGAAAAACTCCGGAGCCTGGCAGAGGGCTACGAGAAGTTCTCCCAGCCCGAACGGCTGGAACTCTGGCAGGGCCTGCTGAACGTTTCCCTGCAAGTGGGCGACACCGAGCGGACGGAACAGTTGTGCCGGCAGATCATCAAGACGGATCCGAACAACGTTGAGGCCCATTTCCGGTTGTTTGAATTGGCAATGCGAGCCGAAGATGCTCAAGGCATGAAGCGGGTCCTTCAGGAAATCGAGAGGATCGAGCACGGGCCGTTGTGGTTGTATGGGCAAGCCGTTCTTTTGAGCTTTCAGGCGAAAGGCCCCAAGGACGAGAACCTCGACCGGGCCCTGAGTCTGCTCGCTCAAGCAGGCGAGTCGCGTCCCACCTGGTCGCGGATCCCGCTGCTGGCGGGGGCAATCTACAAACAAAAAGGCAAGCTGGATGAAGAGCTTGAGAATAATCTGAAGGCCATCAAACTCGGCTCGCAGAATCCCACGGTGATTCGCCGGACCTTGGAACTCCTCGTCTATCGCGAACAACGCCTGGATGAAGCGCACGAGTTGATTCAACGGTTCAACACGATTCCTCCGGAATTGCTCCCCATTGCGCGCGAAATCTATCAGAGGCGGGGGGATCTTCCCCAGGCACTCGATGCCGCCCGAAAAGCCGCGGCCGAGTCCGACAATTACCGCGAACACGTCTCGCTTGCCCAGATCCTCATGTTGATGGCTCGGGAGGCCGTCGCTCAACGAAACAGTACCGAAACGCTGAAGAGATACGAAGAAGCGGAAAAGGCGTTGCGTAAGGCAGCGGAGCTGGGCGGCGAAAATGCCGTTCCGTGGGTTGCGCTGGTCGAGTTCCTCGCCAACACCAAACAGCGAGACAAGGCCGCAAAAGTTCTCGAGCAGGTAAAGGCCCGCGTTCCCGCCGGTCAGGCGGACCTTGCACTGGCCCAATGCTATGAAGCCCTGGGAGACGTTGCCAAGGCAAAGCCGCTGTACGAGAAGGCCCTCGGTGCGGATCCGGCCAATCCCCTTCTTATTCGTGCCGTGGTCAGCTTCTACATCCGAACCGGGCAAGCAAAACTCGCCGAAGCACAGCTTCGTCGCATCATCGACGGCGGTGTGGAGAGCAGAACGACCGACGTCATCTGGGCAAGACGCCGGATGGCCTCGCTGTTGGACAAACGCGGTAATTACCGGGATCGAGAGGAGGGCATCCGTCTTCTGCGCGAAAATCTGAAATCCGGCAAGTCGACTTTCGAAGACCGGCTGTTGCTGGCCCGTCTCGTTGCCAAGGGGCCCGGCCATGCAAAACGGGAAGAAGCCATCGACATGTTCGAGTCCATGATGAGGGAAAGGTACACCCTTCCGCCCGACGATCTGTTCGTCCTGGCACGGCTATATCTGGCCAAGGACGACCGCAGCAAGACTCGCGATACGATGCAGAAGTTGTTGGCATCGCACGGCAGCAAGGCAGAACATGTTGCGCAGTATATCCACACCCTGTTGAAATGCGAGGACTTTGAAACCGCGAAATGGTGGCTTTCCCGGCTCGAAGAATTGGCCCCCCGTTCACTTGCGCTTGCCTGTCTCAGGGCGGAGTTCCTGATAGGAAAAGAGGAATATGACAAGGCAATCGAGGTCCTTTTGGATTTCCTGGAAACCCGAGAGCCTCAGTCGCCGGGCCAGGCACTCCAGAACCACGTTGTTGCTATGCGGCTGGAGGAGTTGAGCGATCGCGTGAAAGGCGACAATCTGGCCGAGATCAGGAATCGGTTCCGCGAGGAATCGGAGAAGCAATACCGGCAGCTCGTCGCCGATCAGCCCGCCAAGAAAATCCTTCTGGCCGCATTTCTTGCCCGGGACGGCCGGTTCGAGGAAGCACTGGGCATTATCGAAAGCGAGCAGAACACGGCGCCCCCCCTCCAACTGGGACGAACGTGCGGAATCGTGATGAAGAGCCGTGATGCAACGCCGGCCCAGCAGCAACGCGCCGAGAAGGTCCTGCAAAACGCCTTGAAAAGATCCGATCGTCCGGATTCCCTGTTATTGATAACGGCCGATGCGTATATCAGACTGGGACGCTACGACGTGGCCGAAGACATCTACCGGAAGGCAATTGAGGAAAACCCTCAACATGCGGTCGCGATGAACAATCTTGCCGTGTTGCTGGCACTACAGAAGAGGCAGCTCGACGAGGCGCTGAAGCTCATCAACAAGGCACTGGAGATCGCCGGGCCGGAACCCGCAATGATCGACTCCCGCGCAACCGTCTATATCGCCATGGGCGAATCCAACAAGGCGCTTGACGACATCAAGGCCGCCCTTGCCGATGCCGAAACACCGGTTCGATTCTTTCATCTGGCCCAGATTTACAACTTGGCCGGACGGCCGAAATCCGCCGTCGCGGCTTTCACGGACGCCGAGGAGTCGGGGTTGACCGCGGATATCGTTCAGCCGTTGGAATTGCCCGCTTACAAGGAATTCAAGGCCATGCAGGAAAAATTGAGGCAAGAAGAAGAGTAAGGGCACAGGTGCTAAGCGTGTCGGCGGAAACCAGCCTTAGGGAGGGAAATACGCGGACTCACTGTCCGTAGAGCTGCCGGCCGTACGTCTCAACTTCTTCCCGCAGCGCGGCCAGCAGTTCCGGGTCGTGGGGTACGTGATGGCTTGGCCCGGCGATGTAGCCGCCGCCGGGGGCCAGCGTGTCGATGCACCGGCGGGCCTCCGCGCGGACCTCTTCGGCGGTCACCCCCGGGCGGTCCAGCACGAACTGGCTGTCAATGCCGCCATGAAACGCGATGCGGTCGCCGTATTCCTGTTTCAGCCGGGCGAGATCGTTGCACGGTTGACAAGGATTCCACATGTCGGCGCCCATTTCGATGATGTCGCCGAAAATCGCCTCGACCTTTCCGCACGTGTGCAGGTTGATGATAATCCCTCGTTTGCGCATACAATCGAAGATTCGCAGGGTGTGTGGCTTGACGGCCCGTCGCCAAACGTCCGGCGGCAGGAACAGGGCGTCCTGCGTGCCCCAGTCGTCGCCGTACCAGACCATGTCGAGCCGGGCGTCGTCGTGAAACCGCTCGATGACCTCGATCTTGTAGTCGGCGATTGCCCCGAGCATCGCGGACATTTCGTCCGGGTCGGTCATGTACGCCATTAGGGCCTCTTCCATGCCGAGCAACAGGTACGACCGCTCGAAGAGCCCCATCTCGACGAACCCCATCACGAGGTTCTCGTCGCGGTCGACCGCTTCGGCTTCCGCCCGGATGCGGTCCCAGTCCTGATCGTCGACGTGCGGGATGGTAATCTCGTCCCGCCACCGCCCGAGCCGGCTGATCGTGTGCCCGCCGTGCGTGGGGTAGGTTCCGCCCTCGGCGTGTTCCTTCAGCGACCAGTCGACGCCAAAGGCATCCGGCCCTGGCTCTTCCGGGCGTTCGGCGACCGGCGACCAGATCGTGGCCACGTTGGCCAGGTAGACCGGCCCGTCGAGCCCTTCCGGCACCCATTGCGGCTGCTCACATCGAATCGCCCGCAGTAAGTTCTCTTTCGGAGTCATGTCTCTCATCCTACAAACTACAAAAGCCGCGACCAGCGAGGCTGTGACTTTTTGGCGTTTGACACGTTCAGTCTGTAGGGAACGCCCTCTGTGGCGTTCCGGGAAGCAGCAACGAGCGTGTTTTCCGGGTTTCGGAACGCCACAGAGGGCGTTCCCTA
>Ga0180432_10002038_pt1 | contig 30895 bp, 27 predicted proteins | sample SS_ome_10_FD_132414 | JGI IMG/M metagenome (GOLD analysis project Ga0180432, IMG submission 132414) | Hypersaline lake sediment archaeal communities from the Salton Sea, California, USA - SS_1_MS_2 metaG | ecosystem: Environmental > Aquatic > Non-marine Saline and Alkaline > Hypersaline >...
ACGGCAACGGTCCGCAGGTCGGCTTCATCTTGCTTCGCTCGGACCTGGCCGCCCACGTGCTGCACACCGTTCCGCTGGACTCCTGTGGAGCTGACACGCAGGGAGCCATCGGGTACATGATCCAGCAGTGTCTGCACAACGAGTTCGCCAAGCGGGGGATCAACCGCTCTGCAGCGACCGTGGTGACCCAGGTGGCCGTCGACTCAAACGACCAGGCCTTTCGGCACCCCAGCAAACCCATCGGCCCCTTCTACGACGAGGAGAAGGCCCACGCTCACGAGGCAGAGCGAGGTTGGGACATCGTCGAGGACGCCGGGAGAGGATGGCGGCGCGTGGTTCCGTCACCGATCCCACAGCGCATCGTGGAGCGAGATGCCATCAAGGGGCTCGTGGATCAGGGATTCATCGTTATTGCAGTAGGCGGAGGAGGAATCCCCGTCATCGAAGAAGACGGGCAGTTGCGCGGGGTGGCGGCCGTCATAGACAAGGACTACGCTTCGAGCCTTCTGGCCACCAGCATCGACGCCGACCTGCTGCTGATATCCACTGCCGTAGAGAAAGTCGCACTGAACTTCGGCAAACCCAATCAACAGTGGCTGGACCGAATGACTCTGGCCGAGACCAGGAAGTACCTTGAGGAGGGACACTTCGCTCCCGGCAGCATGGGACCGAAGATCAGGGCCATCATTGGCTTCCTGGAGCGCGGAGGCAAGCGAGCGCTGATCACCTCACCGGAGTGCATCGAACGCGCCTTAGCGGGGGAGACGGGAACCCACATCATTCCGTAGTCCTGGGCGCGTCGCTGGCTTCATTCCGAGCCGGCGGACCGAATCTGCGCGACTCCACAACGAGGCCCGCGATCTTCTTGGCAAGGTCGCGGGCTTCATGCTTCAAGTACCCCCGACGCGACTCGAACGCGTGCCAATTGACCGGGCCAGTCTTCTATGCTATCATGATTCACGAGGCACGGATTGGAGCGCGTTCAGGCAAGGGGTGTATTGAGAGTGGGCGCAGGACAGATCTCTATGCACAAGGTGTACCGAACGATTGAGGGATTGCCTCCGGAGGGCATTGACGAGCTCGTCCGCTTCGTCGACCTGCTCAAGTCCAAGTACAGCGGGCAGCAACCCCGAGAAGTAGTGGCTTTGGGAGGGTTGTGGAAGAACTCCGGTCTTGATGTAACCAATTCGGAGGTGCGGGCCTTGCGGCAACGGGTGACAGAGCAACTTCTCCGAAAGGTGTAGCCCGCATGGAATACCTGGCTGACACGGTAGCGATCGTCCGTCACCTGTGCGAGCAACCCGCTCTTGGGTCCCAAGCAGCCAAGATCCTGCATGAGACCGATGTTGGTGGCCATCATGTCTACCTATCCGCCATCACGCTCATGGAAGTCCTGTACCTGTCGGAAGCGAAGAGAATAGATTTGCAGCTCACTGAGCTAATCGGCCTCGTCTCTGGTAGTGCGAACTACGAGATCGTTCCGGTGAACGCTGACACCGTCCTGTCAGCCGCCGAGGTGGACGACGTTCCCGAACTACACGATCGCATCCTCGTCGGCACAGCCGTCTGGCTAGGAGTGCCCATTCTGACTGGTGATCAGGTCATCAGTGAGTCCAGCCACACTCGAGCCATCTGGTAGTCGAACAACCCTCTCCCCTCCTCCCCACTCTCCGTCACCCAGTATACCGGTCACGCGTCAATAGCCCGTCCAGAACATAGGCCCATATCACAAAGAGCAGAGCCCGTGATCTCGCACGAGATCGCGGGCTTCATGCTCCAAGTACCCCCGACGCGACTCGAACGCGTGCCACCGGCTTCGGAGGCCGGTGCTCTATCCACTGAGCTACGGGGGCACACTCTCTTCTGTGACGATACTACTCTACCACAAGGAACGTCTGATGGCAAGCCAGCCAGCCTGCGCCGGCTTGCCAGACTCTCCTACTACGCTTCCGTTCCTCCCAGTTCCACGCTGCGGAACTGGCGCGGCTGGCTCACCATGCCACCGGACGCGGAGACCACACCCGCAGACCCGAACAGCCGGATCTTCTCCCTCACGGCCTCCTTCACTTGATCCCGGCCCACGGCGAGGAACTTGCGAGGATCGACGTTGTTCGGCATCTCCTCCATGGCCTCGCGCATTCCGCGGACAAAGGCCTGGTTCAGATAAGTCGCCACGTTGACCTTGCATATCCCGTGCTTGATGGCCTCCACGACGGCGTCGTGACGCACGCCCGACGCACCGTGCAGCACCAGTGGAACCTTGGCGGCCTTCTGAACGGCCTCGACTCGCTCTATGTCCAGCCTGGCCTCCCGACTCTTCATACCGTGCACGGACCCCACGGCCGCCGCCAGCGAGTCCGTCCCGGTCTGAGCCACGAACTCCGCGGCCTGGTCAGGATCGGTCATGGCGGCCTTGACCTCTTCGGGGGTGACATTGTCCTTGGACTGCAGCACGCGTCCCAGCTCTGCTTCCACCGGTATACCGACGGTGTGAGCCATCTCGCACACTCGCTTCGTCGTGGCGACGTTCTCCTCGTAGGGCTTCTTGGAGCCATCGTACATCAACGAGGTGAACCCGGCCCGAAAGCAGCGTATGTTCTGAAGGAAGTCCGTCCCATGGTCCAGGTGCAGGACTACGGGAACGCTGGCCAGCTTGGCAATCACCTTCACCATCCCGGCGGCGAGTTCCAGGCCGGCGTAACGGATGGCCCCTTGGCTCACCTGAAGGATCACCGGAGCGCGCTCCTCCTCGGCGGCCTCCACAATGGCCTGAATCTGTTCCATGTTGTTGGCGTTGAAAGCTCCCACCGCGTAGTGGTTCTCCAGCGCGTGCAGCAGAAGCTCCTTGCTTGTAACGAGAGGCATAAGATGGTACTCCTTTCTTCAATCACCTTTGCTCGGTGGGCGCAGGCGTCTGCCCACCGGCATCTGCGGCATGGGACAGGCTGCCCCTACCGCATAAAACGGCCCTGAGGCTACCAGCGCAGTACTTGCTGTGTCCCCAGGACCGATCTCGCTGCACTCTAGCCGCCGATCGCCTGCAGTCGCAGCATCTCGATCGGATTCGACTTGCCAAAAGCAGACAAGTGCGATAATATACATGCCGAAGGTGGGATTTGAACCCACACGGGGCAACCCCCAGCGGTGTTTGAGACCGCCGCGTATACCGTTCCGCCACTTCGGCTATCTGGCAACCAGTATAGGCCAGCAGCACTGTTTCGTCAAGTGGCCGAGTCGAATCACACATGCCGGTGAAGCAGACTTCCATGGACGAGCGACGCCTGATCGTCTCCGCGCAGCGCGGCAACGTGCAAGCGTTCAACCAACTGATCCAGGTCTATCAGAACCTGGCTTTCAACGTGGCCTACCGCATCCTGGGCGATGATGAGGCCGCCGCGGACGCTACCCAGGACGCGTTCCTGTCCGCATACAAGGCCATCGAGCGCTTCAGGGGAGGATCGTTCAAGGCCTGGGTACTGCGCATCGTCACCAATGCCTGCTACGATCAGCTTCGGGTGAAGCAGCGCCGGCCCACCACCTCGCTGGATGACATGCTTCCCGAGAGCGACCACCTCGAGGTCATGCGAGATTCGAGCGAGCTTCCTGAGCAGCACTTGCTCCGCGAGGAGATGGGTGAGATCATTCAGAAGGGACTTAGGGCTCTTCCTACCGAGCAGCGAGTAACCGTGATCCTCTCCGATATCCAGGGGCTGGAATACAGAGAGATCGCGCAAGTGACGGGAGCGTCCCTGGGCACGGTGAAATCGCGGCTGAGCCGGGGCCGCGCTCGCCTGCGCGGGTATCTCCATAGGAACAGGGAACTTCTACCGGCCGGATTCCGTCTACAACCTGAACGGTAGAGCGTATGCTGTGCGAATCATGTCGTGACGGTTCTCGAACCTATTCGCGGCATGACGCGAGGCTGGGATCGCTGGAAGGGCTCGTGGACCGGCATCCGGAGTGCCACAGGCCTGGTGCGGGCTACGAGACACGCTGAAGACGAGTTGGTGAACAGAGCTTATGGGATTCGACCACCGATGGACGTGGAACAACCTGTCGGCCTACATGGACGGTGAACTTGACCCGTCGGATGCCGCGCGGGTGGAGAAGCACCTGAAGACTTGCAGTGAGTGCAGGCAGGAACTGGACAGTCTCTGCCAGTTGACCAGTCTTCTGCGCCAGGTGCCAGCCAAGAAGCCTCCGCGGTCGTTTCTCGTCTCCGAGACAGCAGCCACGGAACGCCGCAGACTCCGAGGGCGGACCTGGGTCTACGGAACCATGCGGGCTGCCTCGGTCCTGGCCACTCTCTTGCTGGTCTTCGTCATCGGTGGAGACCTGCTCTTCTTCGGGGGCCAGGGTCTATTGAGAGCCCCAGGCGACGCGGGCATGGCGCCGGCATCCAAACGAGGAGCGGTCGTGGAGACGGTGGTCGTGGAGACCGAAACTGACCTGGGCGAGAAATCGGTAGCCATGGAAGCCCCGGCGGCGGAGCAAGCGGTAGAAGAGAAACCGGTAGCCGCCGTGGCTGGAGGACAACAGGGACCCTCACTGTCTGCTTTGCAGGCGGAGGCGGAAACGAAACGTGCTCCGGATCGGGCAGTTTCCGGGCCGGCACCCTCGCCCGAGCGAGCACTGGGTGCTCCTTCCCCTTCAGATGATGCTGTCCGCACACCTTCGCCTCAACCGGAAGTACAGGCACTGGCCCAGGTCCAGCCGACCGAACCTCCGGCAGCAGTTCCGGCTCCCATAGCGGCCGAGCACGAGCGCGATCTGGCTCCCGTGTTGGTTCGCCTACGCAGGGCGGAGATCATTCTCGCGTGCGCAGCAGTCGTGTTGATCGTCATCACACTGCTCCTGCGGCGCAGGTTCCGCCGACTCTGACAGGCAAACCGGGCGTTCCTGTCGTGTCTCCGGTTTTGGCCAGTAACTCCCCTGTAGTATAATCCACCTGACGAAAACGTGTATGGGGGTAGTCCCTTTCGTGTTTGGTTCAGCCAAGGGCATTCATTCGGGTCTTGCCAAGACTCGTAAGTCACTCTTCGGACGAATACTCGGTCTCCTCTCAGGCGGCGAGATCACTGAGGAACTCTGGGAAGACCTGGAGGCTCTGCTCATCCAGGCCGACGTGGGCATGGCCGCGACGGTGGAAGTCGTGCAAGGCCTACGTGAAGATACCGCGCGCAGAGGCCTGCATCAAGCGCAGGAGGTGCAGGCACTGTTGCACGATCGTCTGGCAGAGATGCTCGATGTGCCCTGCAAGCCATACCTGGATGGAGAGCGAACGCTGAACGTGGTGCTCGTCGTTGGAGTCAACGGCTCGGGCAAGACAACGAGCATCGCCAAGCTGGCCCGATACCACCGCGCACGCGGCGACCAGGTGATTCTGGCAGCCGCCGACACGTTCAGGGCCGCGGCCATTGATCAGCTACGCATCTGGGCAGAGCGAACGGGAGTGGATCTCGTCGCTCACCAGCCCGGGGCCGATCCAGGGGCAGTCGTGTACGATGGCATTCGCGCAAGCCGGGCCAGAGGAGCCGACGTGCTCATCATCGATACGGCCGGCCGCTTGCACACCGAATACAACTTGATGCAGGAGCTGAAGAAGATCGCGGGAGTAGCGCGCAAGCAGGTGCACCAAGCTCCCCACGAGACCCTGCTGGTACTCGATGCGACGACGGGGCAGAACGCGCTGTCACAGGCTCGCCACTTCCAGAAGGCCGTTGATGTGACCGGTGTCATCCTCGCCAAACTCGATGGCACTGCCAGAGGAGGGATGGCTATCGCAGTAGCGGGCGAACTGGGCATCCCGATTAGATTCGTTGGCACAGGGGAGACCCTTGACGATCTGGCCGAGTTCGACGCCCGGGAGTTCGCTGCCGGTCTGTTTCGGCGTGATGGGGCCTGAGCGGAGCGCAGGTTCGCGAGCCGGATCAGGAAGAGAGCACGATGCGCGAAATGGGTCGACACCGCTCTCGCGCAACCCGTCCTGAAGCACCAGCGATCGAACAGAGTGAGAAGAGGAGACAATGGAAGAGCTACAGAGTAGGCTAGCGGAGCTGGATGGCAGAATCGGTCAACTAATGGTGTGTCTTTGACGTAGCCGGAAAGCACGAGTCCATATCCAAACTCGAGAAGAGAACGACGGCACCTGGTTTCTGGGACGACGCCGATAAGGCGCAGAAGCAGATGCGCGAACTGTCCCGCCTCAGCGAAGAGGTGGCCCGCTGGGAGGACATGCGAGGGCGAGTCCACGACGCGATGGATCTGGCGGAGTTGCTCGTCACCGAGACGGATGACACTCTGGTAGCGGAGCTGACCAAGGACATCGAGGATCTGGAAGGCGCCCTCGCGCGAGAGGAGTTCCAACTGCTCTTCTCCGACGAACACGCCTCCAAGGACGCAATCCTGGCCATCCATGCCGGAGCCGGCGGCACCGAGTCACAGGACTGGGCCGAGATGCTCCTTCGCATGTACCTACGCTGGGCCGAGCAGCAAGGATTCGGGACCAGCATTCTGGCCCGCACCGAAGGAGAGGGAGCGGGCGTGAAGAGCGTCACCGTAGAGGTCAGGGGACGCTACGCGTATGGCAGGCTATTGGCCGAACGTGGCGTCCATCGCCTGGTGCGCCTGTCACCCTTCGACGCAGCCCATCGCCGCCACACCTCCTTTGCTCTCGTCGAGGTTCTGCCCGACATCGGAGACGAAATCGATATCCAGGTCTCTACTGATGAGCTACGCATGGACTACTATCGCGCATCGGGACACGGAGGGCAGAACGTTCAGAAGAACGACACCGCCGTGCGGCTGACTCACCTGCCCACGGGCATCGTGGTCACGTGTCAGAACGAGCGCTCCCAGGTGCAGAACCGAGAAACGGCCATGAAGATACTGCGTGCCAGGCTGTATGACCTGGAGCGGGCGCGCCAAGAAGCAGAGAAGGCCAAGCTCAAGGGAGAACACGTGGAGGCCGGCTGGGGCAACCAGATCCGCTCCTACGTCCTTCATCCCTACAACATGGTCAAGGATCATCGCACCGGGCACGAGACCGGCAACACCGGCGCGGTCCTGGACGGCAACCTGGATCCCTTCATCGAATCGTACCTGCGGTCACGAGTGGGAGCAGAGGAGTAGACGCAGCACCTGACACTCCTACCCGGATCATCGCCCGCCGCTCACTGTCGTCGGGCACGAGCGCCTCTCTTCGTTCCACGAACTGAAGTGATGAGAAGCATCGCGCCTGTGCCCGACGGGGCAACGCAGCCAGAGGTCCAGATCGCTCAGGACGGGCGTAGGCGTTCGCTGCGCTCACGCCGGTGGGGCGCCATGCCCGTAGTCTGGGGTGAAAGGGCTTCCCCTACCTGACCTCGGGCGGCAGCCCATCTATCTCCCGCGTGGCTCGAAAGACCCGATCCAGCACCTTCGCCCCATCCTCCGACCCCAGCAATCTCGGGCGCGTACGCACGTTATACGTAGGGATCAACTCCACACTCTTCAGGCCGCTCCGGTCCGCCAGACAGTGCAGAATCGCCCCTTGCCGCACTTCATCGGAGAAGAACTGATCGAAGACGAAGTTACCCAGGCTGTAGGCGACGAACCCGGCATCGAAGTACTGCACCGCTTGGAGCACGTGCGGGTGATGCCCGATGACCAGATCGGCACCCGCGTCGATCAGTTCCCGCGCCATGCGCCGCTGAAACGAAGTTGGATAGACGGAGTACTCCGTGCCCCAGTGGCACGACACGAAGAGCAGATCGGTACGCGCAGCCGCCTCACCGACGCGAGAGACGGCCTCTTCGTCCAACCAGGCGCTCCCGGGGCTGCTCTCGTCCGCCGCGAACCAGGACGGTCCAATGGCATTGAAGGCCAGGAAGCCCACCCGCAGACCTTTCACCGGCATGGTCAGGAGCGCATTGGCCTCGTCGAGGTCATCCCCTGCCCCTACCGGGTAGATGTCGACGCCGCAGAGGGCAGCCATAGTATCCACCAGCGCGACGTCACCGTAGTCGCCCGTGTGATTGTTGGCCAGAGAAAGGACATCGAAGCCTGCATAGGACAATCCCTCGATCACGACCGGGCTGGCACGGAACTCGAATCCCTTGTCCTCCCGCGCTCCCCGCGCCGACACCGGGCATTCCAGATTCCCGAAAGCCAGGTCGGCCTCCACCAGGATGCGCCTCACATCACCATCCTCGAAGGGATACAAGGGCGACTCCTCTGTCACGATCTGTCCCACGAAGCGATCCAACATGATGTCCCCAACCGCGCTCAACGAGAGAGGTTCCTCGATACGATAGCGTAGGCCATCCAGAAGAGCCGTCAGCAACTCACCATCCAGGTCTCCCGACAGCCACCAGTCCAGAGTATGGGGATACTCTCTCAGCGGTTCGTCCCACAGACGCTGACCCTCGATTGGCAATAGCTGAACCCGGAAGTCCACAGACTCCCAGGGGAGAAGCGCCACCGCTTGCTCGTGAGACGCCACGTAGGCAAGTGCTTCCTTCGGATGATCGTAGCGCGGGCAAGACGAGTCCAGGCGGTCCAGACCGAGCAGCACGACCTCGCTCAGGCCGGTCCCACAGATGACACCCCACCGATCAGGGCTTCCGCCAGAGTAGATGCGACGTAAGCCGTCCAGCGTGAAGCCTCCGTTGATCGCTCCCGGGAACCCAGCCAGAACATAGGGGATCGAGCGCAGACGTACGGCGTCCGAAGACGGTCTGCGCCCACACACGATGGCGGCTTCGGCCTCGCCGCTCTCATACCGGCGCTGCGCTTCGGTTGATGTCCGGCACGCCCGCACTATCGCGCCGCGAGCGTCCGCCTCCAACCTCTCGAAGAATCCGGGCTCGGCGACCAGAATCGATTCCGCGACCGCGATCACTAGCCCGCGAGTCGGCGTCGGCGTCGGCCTCTTCGCAGGGAGCGACGTCGGGGTCGCCATGGGAGATGGTGTTACGGCAGTACATGCAGTGGGAGGGACCTCAGGTACCACAGGGGACGCGGTGGGTGCTGACTCAGGGGCGACGGATGCCACGGCTGGCGACGACACCACACCGGAACACGAAAGCGAGAGGCCGGCCAAGACCGAGATGGCCAGCAACACACTTGACAGCCGGCCGGCCCCAGCCCGGAACACCCGCAGAGCCGCTCCTTGCACACGCATCATCGATCCTCGCAGAGACCGGCAGTCGCCACCGACACGCGTCAGTCAACGGGTCACGAGGAAGAGCTCCCCCAGGCGCCTGACCGCTTCTCAGAGAACGGCGAAGGCCGACGACGTCCGCGCGAGGTAGAGCCAGCCGCGGCACGGCAGCAGATCGGGGCCAGCCACGCCCATTCGACCTCAGGATCGCCGCTCGAGCGACTCCGGTGACGCCTCGCCATCACCGGCGCGCGACACTGATGAACTCTGGCCCTCGGTTGCGGAAGATCGTCACCTGGTCGAACCCCGCCTCGCTCGCCGCAGCCAGTGCCACAGAGACTCCTTCGCCAACGTCCTCCGGTCGATGGGCGTCGGACCCTACCGTGACCATTTCCCCGCCCAGACTGCGATACAGCTCCATTGTGGGTACTCCCGGATACGTCTCCCCGGGTGCCTGACGGAGTCCCGACGCGTTGATCTCCATCGCCAGTCCACTCTTAACGGCTTCGGTCAGCAGTTCCTCCACGACCGGCGCCCAGCGAGAGAAATCGAACGGACCGTAGGTCTGGACACCGAAACGCTTGACGACATCGAAATGGCTAATACAGTCAAACTGCCCGCAGTGAATCAGATGCTTCATCTCGCTGAAGTACAGGCCATAGGCGTCCGCCTCGCTGTGAGCGCGGAGGAACTCTGGGACGAACCACCCGTCCCTACAAGCGTGGACCGATCCCAGCACGAAATCGAACTCCTTGCCATCCAGGAAACGTACGATATCCTCCTGGTACCTACGCTGATAGTCCACCTCGATGCCGCCCAGGATGTCCAGTTGCCCCCGCCAGCGCTCCTGGGCGGCCGCAATGGCCGCCTTGTAGCCTTCGTAGTCGAAGTAGCCCAGGCCCGGATCGCGAGGATCGAAATCCACGTGCTCCGTCAGACAGATGAGCCTCAGATCTCGCCTGCAAGCAGCCCGACACATGGATTCGATGGTGGCGTTGCTATCGAGCGAAAAGCGCGAATGCATGTGACAGTCCAGCAGCGGTGTGTCACATCCCATTGCACGCTCGGCCATCATTGTTGGACAGCATCTCCCTGGCGACCCGCTGGCCGTATGCCACCGCGTAGTTCATGCCCCGATCCTCGGGGTAGATCGAGGCCATGCAGGAAAGCCACAGATCAGTCACCGGCGTGCGCAGCGCCGGCCTCAGATCACTGTAGCGCCGCGATATGACGGGCTGCGTGTACCTTTCGCTCCAAGCATACAAGGCCTTCACCCAGTCGGCACTGAACCCAGGCACGATCTTCTGCAGGTGCGGCAGGTAGGCAGCAAATAGCTCTTGGGGCGTCATGCTGTAGTAGGGATCTTCAGCAGCCATGTATCGCGATAGATACACCAGGTGTTTCCCGCCGTAATCGCTCCTGGGCCGGAAGTTGGTGTGCTCGATGAGAGCCACGAACGGGACATCCGTGTCCCCGATGTTCAGCCAGTAGGTGTGCCCGATACTGCGATCGAGATCCATGACCAGACACGTGTTGGCCAGATACTCGATGCTGGTCAGGCGCTGAGCATACTCTTCGGGCAGCCCCGGCGCGATCCCGGCGAACGTCTCCGGGGCTGCGGTCACGAGCACTCTGTCGAAGGGAAGTAACTTCCCTCGCACCACGACCCCCAGGGCCCTACCCTCCTCGATCGGAATCTGTTCCACGGGCGCGGACAGCCGAATCTCCACTCCCCGTTCCCTCAATCGCTCTTCCAGCCTCTCGACGACCTGCCAGAAGCCGCCTGCCACGTAGCCCAACTGCTCGGACTGCTGCTTGCTTCGAGATCCACCGCGCAGCTTCAGCTTGTTCCAGAACCAGACTGCGGCCACCTGGTCTGCGTAGCTGCCGAACTTGGCCCGCATCAGCGGACCCCAGACCACATCGTAGACTCGCCGTCCCGCTGTGCGGATCAGCCAGTCGCGGACCGTGATCTCCTCAAGAGGCTTCCAGTCACGGATGAAGCGCGGCCAGATCGCCAGCATGCCCAACCTGATGCGATCGAAGAGCCCCAGCGGCGTGAATCTCAACACGTCCATGGGCGTGCTCAACCGGAAGATGCGCCCGTTGGTGTACAGGCTCGTGACTGACGGCTTCCATTCCAGCCTGTTCCCCAGGCCCAGCTCCTCGATCAGGCCCGAGATGGCCGTGTCGCTGGTGAAGAGATGATGATAGAACTTCTCCAGGCGCGCCCCGCCCACATCGAACGACCCCGCCAAGCCTCCGAGAGCCGCGTCGCGCTCGAAGATGGTGCACTCGACCCCGTTCTTGGCCAACACGTCTGCGGCAGCCATGCCGGTCAGGCCACCGCCGATGATAGCTACTCTCATGCCCGTCCTGTTCTCCCTTTCTTATGTTGACAGTACCGCACGCGCAATCATATCACAAAGCTCGGGAGCTGGCAAGGACAGGCTTTCGCAGGCAGCGAAGTCACCCTACCCTGAACCCCCTCTGGACTGCCCTCGGTTTGGTGGGCACCCTGCTGTGGCACGCGGAGCCCGCCTCGTGTGTTCGCGCGTCGACTGCTTGACTAGTTACACTTGACTACGTCACGAGCCCATTGTATAATGAGCAGGTCACGAGGACGGAGATCGCTGCTCTGCCACGCGACTACGCGACGACCCTCTCAACACTCTCACTGACCACACTCCTTGGCAAGAACACCCTGACCTCGCGTCTCGGCAGAACGGCGCTGCGCGGCCTGGGCCTCATCCGAGGCGCAGGGCTGCAAGACAGACAGGCCGTACCTCGCATCCGTGTCGAGAGACCCGTTTCCTTGCCCAAGGAGGTCACCACATGACCACGTCCACCCCCAGGTTACGCGCGCTTGTGGTTCTTGCGTTTGCGCTATTCCTCGCTTTCGTCTCCATTCTCCTGGCCCAGGATCCCACCCCCCCACCAGGACCCCGCACCGTTCTCATCCAGGAGATCGAGGAACTGGCTGCTCGGCACGCCCGAGAAGGCGGCCCGAACGCAAGCACGCAGAGTCTGGATGAGAAGTTCGGCGCCCGGGCACGCGATCTGGAGCTCACCATGACCGAGGTACTGGCCATCTACGAACGCGCCTTCGAGAACGCGCGACCCGAACCGAGTTTGTGGGCTACACTGCTCGGGACGGGTGGGTGGCCCCTGGCCTTGCTCCTCTTCATTGCCTTCGTCTTCAAGGAAGCACTGCAAACGGCGTTTGGCAGCATCTTCGCCCGCGTGATGAACTGGGCTCTAGCAAGGTTGTCCACACACCGGGTTCTTCTCCGGGGCGCCCTGGGGCGCTACCGTAGCTTCCTCGACACAAAGTACGAGCAGTTCGAGGCGCTCGTCAAGCCGGCCAAACGACTCGAAATGGGACGGTCCTACGTGCCCCTGCAGGTCAGCGTAGACGGCCAGGACGGCGAGTTCGAAGCCAGTGATGCAGTAGCACGCTATGAACGCCTGGTCGTACTCGGCCCCCCGGGATGCGGCAAGACCATGCTACTGAGACATATCGCCCTTTCGTATACAGAGGGTGCCTTGGAGGAGCTCCCGAAGCGACCCATTCCGATTCTGCTCGACCTGGGCGATTGGGCCAAGCTGGATGAACCCTTGGCCGACAGCCTGGCGGCGGTCCTGAAGCAGAGTGGCTTCCACAAAGCCGGAGAATTCGTCGAGGTGGGCCTGGAAGACGGCAACCTGATGATCCTTCTCGACGGCCTCGACGAGATCGGGCAGGCAAGTCGAGCACGCATGGCGAGCGAGATTCGGAGCCTGCTTCGCTCCGCTCCAAAGTGTCGCGTCATCGTCACCTGCCGTAAGGCCGCCTACAAGAAGGAGTTCGCGCATGACATCGAGACCACGCTGGAGATCGCTCCCTTCAACGACCGTCAGATTCGGGACTACCTCCATTCTTGGCGCGACGACATGCCGAGGGGCAAGTCGGTCGACCAACTGATCCAGGCTCTGCGTAGCCGGCCGCACATCATGAAGCTGGCTCGCAATCCGCAATTGCTGAGCATTATGGCCTGGCTCTATACTACTCAGCCGGGGTTCGTGCTCCCCCAATCCCGGTCGGAGTTCTACCATCAGGCGGCCGATGCTCTTCTGCGCAAGGGTGAGGGCCGAGGCAACCAGTACACTCCGGGCGAGAAGAGGGCCGTGCTTCGCCATCTGGCCCTCAGCAATCAGGACGACGATCAGGATCGTCAGGATCGTCGTTCGATGAAGCTGAGTGCCGTCATCTCGTGCGTAAAGGCCGTACTCCCAGAGATCGGCCAACCAGCGGAGAACGCCGCCCCTCTTCTCCATGAGACGGTGGATCGCAGCGGGTTGCTCCTCTCGCTGGAGGGCGGAGGACGCTACCAGTTCGCCCATCTGACGCTTCAGGGGTTCTTCGCCGCCGAAGCGCTGAAGGACGACCCGGACGCGCTCCTGAAGCGCTTCACTTCCGACCCGGAGACCTGGGGAGAAACGGTCAAGCTCTGGTGCGGATTGGACCACGACAGCACAGACTTCATCATGCGCCTGAACGACGAGGACCACATAGCGGCACTCGAGTGCCTGGCCTGTGCACACGAGATGAACGAAGATCGTGCCGAGGACATCGCTTGGCAATTCCTGGAGGAGCTGGGCGGCGCCGGTGACTCCGGTGAGGCCATCAACGAGGCTTTCGCCTCACTGGCTTCGGGTCCCCACCCCCTGGCCACGCGTGCCTTCAAGGCTCTCGAGGACATCTTGATTCTGGATGAAGACCCGGCCAGACGGGCCGCAGCAACCAGTGCGCTCGCACTGACCAATCTCCCCGGAGCGGCAACGACCCTCGGTCGGTACTTCGACAACAGGCAGATCAGAGACGAGGCGAGGCGGGCACTGGTGCGGATGGGAGACCTGGCCGTTCCCGTATTGGAAGGACTGGCCCGAGAAGGACATCCAGAAGCTCTCGCCGATCTCCAGAGGATCGAGACGCCTCAGGCAGCAGTCGCCATCGTGCCATTCCTGTGGTCAGAGAAGGAGCGCATCGCGCAGCGCGCGGCAATGGCAATCGCGGCGATCATGCATCTTCCCGCTGTGGAAGCCGAACTCAGTGTCTACCCCCTCACGCCACACCAACGAGCAGACTCCCCACCCGAATGGATCAGCGTGGGCTTCGACAGACGTCCCATTTCGCCACGACGGGGACCCTTCGAATGGCTGAGTCGAGTGTTCGGCCGGGCCAGGGAGAGCCTCGTGAGGCGACCGAGCGAAGCGCTGCTCACCATCGCCGGGAGGACGGCCCGATTGATCGACCAGGCCATGGAGGATCCGGAGGCTCAACCCATCGCGAACCTCGATCCGCGTATAATCGCACCTCTGGCCGTGAAAGCGCAGGACGCGATCCAGGCGGCTACTTCCACGGCCGCCAGAGGCACGCGCCTGGACCGGTTGCTGCGGTGCCTCGACACCCCCAAGATGATCAAGCTCCGCGGCTGTCTGTTCGGTCAACCCAGGCCCACGATGGAAGACTGGATGACGATCCGTCGGAAGTTCAAGGCCGAGTTCAGGAGCAGTTGGAACTATCAGATCATTCTGATGCTCATGCTGCTGATCTCGTTGGGTGCTCTCGTCGAGATCGGGGTCACGCTCTCGCAATCGACCGGCACCATCGCTTGGCGCCACGGTGCCCTCATCTATGCGGCCATCGCGATAGTCGCCTGTTGGCACCTCGGCTGGAACGGTCCACGGTACGAACTCGGCGAAGAGCCCTTGGCTCCCAAATGGGCGAGCCTCGTGTTCCTTGGACTGGCCTATCCGTTTGACATCGCCCGGGAGGTAGTCGACGTTCTTCTCCACCCAAACCGGCCGCCCGAGATCAACTACGGACCTCGACGCTACGTGTGGGCCGTGCCGGCGTTCTCGCCGGCGGTCCTGTTCTACTCGACCCTGTTCCTGGGCAAGTGCTTCTCGTCCAGAGGCGCCGTCCTCTTCTGGTTCATCGCCGCGCCATTCGCCGCCCTGCTCATCTGGTCGGGCCTCAGCAGAGAACGCCGGGCTCGGAACCCACTGCATGATATCCTTCCCTGGTTGGACTGACGCACTGGCTTTCTGCCGGTGAGATGCCGGGCACCTGGCGCGTGCCCGGCACCCGGACAGCCATCCTGGAGTCTCTTCCCCGCGCGAATTCGCCGGTCGGTTCGGCTCACGCGCGAGTATCGATTCCCATCGGGGAATCGCACCTCATCGGACCGTCGAGCGCAGACTCGACGACTCCGCCCTCGCTCGAGCTATCGGTCCCTCGTGCTTGACGCCCGCAGCCATGGTGGAGTATAGTCACTCTCGCAGATGTCGAGGCAAACTCCTGCCGATCCTCACTGCCGACAGAGTGCGCACCCATCAAGCCGGCGCTCGGCGAACAGGATCATCGCCCGAGCAACGGGCATCTTCATCGGCGGGGGGCACGCTCCGGCCTGCCATCGCCCTAACACTCTGGAACCGATCCGCACTCTGATACGTAGTCGATATCAGGAAGAGCTTGCCGTCGCCGGGGTGTCCGCTGGCCCACGGTGATTCTGCCCCGGCCAGCATAAACGAAGCAGTGACGTGACGGACGCGAACGTTGGTCGACTTCCACACCTGCCAAGGAGGAGAGCATGCGCAGCAAGGGACAAATCATCTTCGGCCTCGTGATCCTATTGATCGGCGTATCTCTGCTGATCGACAACCTGTTTCACATCAGCATCTGGTCCTTCTTCTGGCCCCTGACCATCATCGCCCTGGGGGTATGGATGCTCCTTCGCCCCAGAAGCCTGGCACCCGGAGCGAAGGTGCGCCAGAGACTGCTGGGTGACATTCGTCGCAAGGGGGAGTGGCAGGTAGCCAACGAGGATTTCTGGGTCCTCATCGGCGCCATCAAGCTCGACATGACCGAGGCGCAAATCCCGGACGGCGAGACGCTGATCCGCACCTACGGCTTCATCGGAGACATCAAACTCGTGCTACCGGAGGGCATTGGCATCTCGGCATCCTGCACGTCCTTCGTGACCGATGCCAAGGCGTTCGGCCAGAAGACGAACAACATCATGAGCCCGTTCGAGTTCGTCAGCGATGACTATGTTGCCGCCGAGCGCAAGGTCCGCCTGGAATGCACGCACTTCATCGCCGACCTGAAACTGCGGCGCACCTAGGGGACCGGCAGGGAATCCACTGGCAACGATGCGCCCTGGCCTGTTGAGCGAGGACTGGCCTCGACACCCCAGGGCGTTCTTCAGCCCTGACAGCCTCGCACGCGAGGGTGGGCTGTCCGAGAACGTCAGTACCTCCTCCACTAGAACACGCGCGAGATCGGCGCCGCCCGCGCCATGCCTCGCCCCGGCTATACCGGACGGATCGCTCGTCTCAGCCTGCAGCGCGTCGGGTCAGACGGTTGCCGGAGTGGTTCGCTGCCTTGACCGCTCTTCCCCTGTGTACTACAATCGGGTAGCGTGATTCGGGCGATGAGGCTCGCCCGAGGGGAGCGAGTGCCCCCAGCCTGTCGGGATCCGACCGATAGCCTCTACCACCGCCACGCACCTGCGTGCGGCCGGTAGCGGCTATTTTTGATGGAGCGAGGAGCGATGAGCCAGACGACCAGTTCTTGTGAGCTGCGCGATGCATTGAGCGAACCAGGGTGTCCCATCTGCCGCCTGAAGACCAGTACAGCCAAACGATACCTGGACGGCCTGCTCTGGGAGAGCGTGAATGATCCAGGCGTGCGTGACCGGCTCCGCCGGTCCCAGGGCTTCTGTCATGAGCACGGTTGGGATCTGGTGTGGCCCGGGGCTTCCCTGGGGGTGGCGATTCTGATGCGTGACGTCTTGACGGATGTGCTCACAGCAGTGGAAGGTGCCCACTTCTCCGCTCTGCCGGCCCTTTCTCTGCGTCGCGTCCGGGAGAGCCTGGTTACCTGCCAGTCATCGGCAGCGACGGCCGACCTGGTCCATCTGCTCACTCCCAAGGCCCGGTGTCCGGCCTGCATCAAGGTCGAGCAGATGGAAGATATCTACCTGAACACACTTGTCGACCATCTTCTGGGAGAAGATGGTCTCCTGACTCCCTACGAAGCCTCGGATGGCTTGTGCTTGCCGCACTTTCGCCAGGCGTTGAGCCACGTACGAGACGAAGCGGTCTTTGAAGCCATCGTCGGTGCCCAGCAGGCCATCTGGCAGCGACTCACAGACCAGTTGTCCGAGGCCATTCGCAAGAGCGACTATCGCTTCCGGGACGAGCCGGCCGGGGACGAGAGCGGGGCCTGGTTGCGAGGCATTGCTGCCCTGAGCGGAGCACGGGCCACAGGCCGGACCTCAGTCTGAGTCTGCCGGGCAGAGTCGCTGCCTGCATGACCGGAGGAGTCGGCTCATCGGGCGCCCCCCAACTGCCGGGAGGCCACCCAACGCTTCAGTCTCTCCGCAAGCACCGGACTCGACACGGAGTTGGTCTGGCAACTCTTCGCCTGGTGCTCGGAACCTTCCATCACATCCTCGGCCTCCACGAGGCTGCCCTGCACAGCCGCAAGCACGACCCCGTCGTCACCAGGCGCCCCAAGGGTCACCTGCCGCAGGGAGGTGCTACTTCGCCGATCCCTTCGGGCTCCGGCACCAATCCCTTTGGGGGGACCATTCGCAGACCAAGGCACAGATGACAGCACGCCCGTGAACGAAAAACCTGCAACACCGGTATATACTGTAGGCTGGGCGGACCACGCAGTGAGGCACGCTGCAACCACGTGTGTGCTCCTGAGTCCCCCGGACTGCCAGAGCCAGCTGCATCGGCCGAGTCCCCGAAGTGCTTCGTCCAACGGCGGGCGGAGCTCACCAACGATTGACGATGCACGCCACCTGTCTGCACTCTTGGGAGACCGGTGATTGGTGGGCCCTGGAGGACGAGACCGGCGCCTGGTCGACGGGACCAGGTTGACACATCGCTGGAACGAAGCCCTGGATAGAGGCTCCGACCGAGGTGCGAGAATGGGGACCTGCCGGTGATGATTCCGTTGCTGCGCCTAATCAGCAGCTACAACGCGCGCAGTACGACACCGCCTGAGTCAGCTCGACGAGGCAGTCTTGCCGGCCGAGTATCACGCACTCTCAGAGCGGTGTTTCGGAATGCTAGGGCGCGCGAGAGTGGCCCTTCGCATGCCGGCCGCGAACCGACGGTGGCGGTGTACCGATGCAGTCAGCCGCCCTCGCCGGCCAGCGTGCCTCCACTCGGATCGGCAGGACCCGCTCCCGCAGAAGCCAAGGTGCTTGCCTGCAGTGTGTGTGGCCGACAGGACTCGACCCTTCGCCACGTCTCCTACCCCTACGTGCTCAGTGTGGTGGTCGCCACCTACCGGAATGCGTTCACCGGTCTTTGGTGCCGAAGGCATCGTGATCTGTGGTGGGTTCTCGCCAGCATGGTGACCGCGACCCTTGGATGGCTCGGAATGCCCTACGGCGTTCAAAGCACTCTGTCTGCTCTACTGACGCTGGCTCAGGACGGCGATCAACCGGTCGAGTCTAATGTGGCCTTGTTGAAGGACCTTGCTGTGCTCAAGTCGCGGAACGGAGACTCGGAGGAGGCCGTGCGCTGTCTCGAAGCGGCTCTGGAGTTCCGAGACGACGCTGAGATCCGACTCCGGTTGAGCGAAGCTCGCTCCCGCGGCCGATCCAACTCTCGCCAGGACGGCAAACACCCGGCAGTCCGCCTTGCAGCCGCGATGCTTCAGGCAGCGGTCGTCGGAGTGATCATCGGCGCATCGGACTCGATCACAGAGGTCGGCCTCGTGCACGTGTTCGGCGAGGCATGGCCCATCTACTGCGTGCTGTTCAGGTTTGCCCTACTTCTCACGACCACGCTTGTCGGCAGCCGGATCATCCGCCACCTAGTGGATCGGACCCTGGTACGCGCGAGATGCCGGCAGGTGTCTCTGGCCATCGCTCTGGGCGTCGCCACCTCGCTCATCGCTCAACATGGCTTGCTCGTCGGCAGAGCGATGGGATCCTTTGTGGTGGGGCTCCTATCCGGTTGGACCATCGAGTCTGCACAAGACGCCATCCTCACCGGCGGGGCGATCCTCACGAGAGGAGGACTGTGGACGCTTCAGAAGGCGTTCCGGTCGCCCGGAGCGTTCCGGATCATCGACGTCCTGGTAGTAGCGCTAAGCGGCGCATACTTCGTCCTCACCAGCGTACTCGGCGCACTCCGAACGGCCGCCTGGCAGCAGCGTGTGGCCGCTGTCAGGGAAGAGTCTACTGATCGAACGGGCCCACGCGCAGTTCGGGGCTGGCTGGGCATCAGCTCCGTGCTCATCGCCACGGTCTTACTCGGCAGTCTCTTTCCGCAGACGGGAACGATAGACTACCTGGAGGCCATAGCTCACCATCAGCGCGGTGTGGAGTTCTTGGAACAAGACGAACCCGAAGAGGCCATCCGCGAGTTGAGGCAATCGATTCGGCTCAGACCCAGTTGGAGCGAATCCTACCACGCCATGGGGACGGCGTACATCCGCCTCGGCGAACCCGACCGGGCGATCGAGGGATTCCACGAAGCCATCGACCACAGCCCAGGCCGGGTTTCCCTGCACGGAGCTCTGGCGTGGGCGTACTATGGATCAGGCGAAGTCGACCAGGCCGTGGAGGTCTTCCGGGACGCTCTGCGTCTCGACCCGACCCTGGCCGAGGCCCACGATGGCCTCGGACGATCCTATCTCCTTCAGGGGGATCTGGGTCGCTCTGGGGTGCAGTTTCAGATCGCCATCCGCCTGGATCCAGCCTTGGCCAGCGCACACGAAGGAATGGGATGGCTCCACTGCGCACGAGACGAGCCACAACAGGCTGCCATGTGCTTTCGCGAGGCGATTCGCCTCGACCCCTCCTCGGCCGAAGCGCACCAAGGTCTAGGCACCGTCTACCTTGACCTGGCCGAGCTGGCCAGAGCCATCGAAGAGTTCCGAACTGCCGCCCATATCGCGCCGCAGTGGCACGCACCGCACGAATCACTAGGGTATGCAAGTCTGGAGCAGGGGGACCTCGAGACGGCCCGGAAGGAGTTCCAGACTGCCCTCGAACTCAATCCGTTCAGCGCCGAGAGCTATCGTGGACTGGGCATGATCTGCTGGGAACGAGATTCCTGGGACGAAGCCGCCGCGCTGCTGCGGGAAGCCATCCGGTTGGACCCCGCCTGTGATTCGGCACGTCATCTGCTGAGCCTCATCCACCTGGGACGCGCCGAGTTCCACCAAGCGATCGAACAACTGACTGCGCTCTCGCAATCTCGACCGAACTGGGGGCTTCCTCACGCCCTTCAGGCCCTGGCCTACTACCAGTTGGACCGAGCTGACCTGGCCGAGCCCGAGATTCGGGAGGCAACGGATCTCGGGGCCGGGGACGCCCTCACCGCTTTCGCACTGGGCCAGGCGTGCACCGCCATGGGAAAGTTCTCGGAGGGAGAAGAGCACCTGAACAGAGCCATCGAGCTGCGCATCGATGCCTATTCCGCGTACCTGGCCTTGGCCAATGTCTATTCGGCTCAAGGGCAATTCGGGCGCGCGCTGCGCATATGTGAACTGGCCCAGCGCTTGCGCCAGAATCCGTGCGAAGCTCACGTCGCGCGCGGCGACATCCTCATCGCGATGGGCGATCTTGATGGGGCTCTCCAGCAGCTCACGCAGGCCCTATCCATCTGCTCACACGAGTGGAGTGTTCACAACAGCCTCAGCTTCGTCTATCTCCACAAGGGACGCCCCACCGAAGCGCGCATGAAGGCCCTGGCGGCCATCAGGCTGCAACCCTATGCTGCCAGCGCTCACCGCAGCCTCGCCCTCGCCTACCACGCCGAGGGCCGTCTGAACCTGGCCACGGCCGAGGCTCAGGAAGCCGTAAGGTTGGGCCCCAGGAGTGACGTGGCTCACTACGCTCTAGGACTCTGCTACATGGACCGTGGCGATGCTGAGCTTGCAGTTGAGGAGCTCGAGACCTTCCTGAGCCTCTATTGGGACCGGGCCTACGCTCGCGACTACGCGGCCAAGGCCCGCGAGTACCTGGCACGCTTGGAGTCACGCCGGGTGGCGCAGGCGACGAGCAACAGCCGTGAAAAACCCGGGACCGCGATAGATTGGACGGCGGTTGGGGCCCCTCGCTCATCAGCAGGAACAGGAGGATGACCTTGGCTCACCAGAATGGCCTGCTCACAGATCGCCTGAAGCTGCTGCCTGCCACCCCTGCCCTTGCCCGAGCCGAGCTCGAGGACAGAGACGAGTTCTCAAGGCTGCTGGGTGCCAAAGTCCCGGGTGACTGGCCACCCGAGTTCCTCGCCGACGCGCTCCCCTACTTCCTCGAGCAACTGGAGCGGAACCCTCAGTTGTCTGGTTGGCTATCCTGGTACTGGATCTCCCAGGACGGCCATGAGCCGATCCTGATCGGAAGTGGCGGGTTCAAGGGGCCGCCCCTCCTCGACGGCACCGTTGAGATCGGCTACTCCATCCTCCCTGAGCTTCGCGGTCGTGGCTATGCCACAGAGGCAGCCAGACGCCTGGTGCGATGGGCCTTTGCGCACCGGCGGGTGACGCGCGTGGTCGCCGAAGCCGACCCGGCAAACGCACGCTCAGTGCGTGTTCTCGACAAGCTGGGCTTTCGGCGCGTGGACGGCGTCCCGCCAGTCGCGTCAATCCTCTTTCAGTTGACCCGATCGGATCTCGGTTGCGCTTGAGCACTCCTACCTCCCTTGATCACTCCACACGAGCCTTCCCCATGATCGAACGCCCACGCCCCCATTGGACAACATGAAGATTATGTCAACTCACATGCAATCCTTCGGCCACCCTCCCTGGTTCACCCACCACAGGTAGGTGCACCGAAGCGGAGCACACTTGGAACAAAGGCGCCCTGCCCCACGTCTCATAGCAGGTGTAGCTCAGACTGACGATGCCGGGACAACGGCAGGCAGAAGGCCAGCCCCGCAGCGGTGACCCTTGCTGACTCGCGAACGCCGTCAAGCCCGCGTCGCCCAACATATCGTGTATGGAGGCTGAACACGAGATCTATGATAGCAGGTCTGCTCGCGGCGCTTCTTGCCCTATCTCCGTGCGCTTGCGCGAAGGTTCCCAACGCAGGAATCGAAGCGGGCGAACCGGTCACGCGTCCGCCAACGGGTACCAACTCCATCGAGGATGCCCGCCTCAGTACCGACAGCGTGGAAATCTCGGCTGGCCAGCACATTGCCTTCGCGGGCAAGAGCACCCTTCCCGACGGTACGCGTCTTCAGACCGGGCTTCTGGCAGACGGCGAGCTTGAGCCGTGGTGGCCCGATGATGCCCTGGCCAACGTTCAGAGTGGCGCTTGGCGGGTCAGCGTGCCGCTGGGCCAGGGAGCAGTACCGGCAACGCTAGACCGTGCGGCACAGTACACGCTCCAGGTCCGGCACGAGGACGAACCAGAAATCACATCTGAGTTCCACTTCGATCTGGCAGGTCCCCCAACTCCCAGCAACTGACGGGAGACACCCTTTGAGTCCACCACACGCAGCGAGTCGAGGCATCGAATCGCGCTCCGACCCGCTGCGTGCCGTGCTCGACAGCGGAGCCACTTCCCTCCAATCCGTCATTCAACAGATCGGCACACGTAGTCCCATCGTGGAGAGGCAACTGATCGTGGGCCCCATCGCGTTGGATCGTGGCCGCACAAGCCACCTCGCGCCTCACAGTCTGACCTCGCCGATACACGTGCATCGGGTGTCGCAATCCTGCAGAACTCAGGGGCTTGACATCGTGCAAGCCGCCCCTTATAATGCTTAGTAATGCCACTTTCTTCGCTGGATCAAGGGAGCTTCGTACTGATCGAGTCTGTCCTTCGTCTATCAGGAGGTTGCCATGAGCAGATCGCGCAGGTCGAGTCTCGCCAGTGGGCTGGTTCTGATCGTCATAGGAGCAGTGTTTCTCGCCATCCAGTTTGTGCCGGGTCTGCAAGTGTGGATCTCCTGGCCGCTCATTATCATCGGCGTCGGGCTGCTCCTGCTCATCATCGGCCTACTGGCCGGCGTTCCGGGCATGGCGGTACCCGCCTGCATCATCGGTGGCATTGGTGGCCTGCTCTACTGGCAGAACGCCACCGGCAATTGGGATAGCTGGGCCTATGCGTGGGCTCTCATCCCTGGCTTCACCGGCGTGGGCGTAATCCTGTCTGGTCTGGTAAGCGGAGAGATACGTCACTCACTGGGGGCAGGGGGTTGGCTCATCCTGATCAGCCTGATCCTCTTCGCGATCTTCGGCTCGTTCTTCGGTGCCATCGGGGTACTGGGCACCTACTGGCCGGTACTCATCATCGCCTTGGGGCTGTTTTCGCTCATCCGTCCTCTGCTTCGACGCCGGGAGTAGGCCAATGCGTTCTGGCCTGAGAACGGCTTCACTCCCGGCGTAACGTCGGCGCGCCACTGATTCACACGACACATCTCATCAGGAGGAGGCAATCATGTCCGATCAGGAATACGACGAGAAAGAAGAGAAAGAGGAAAAGGAAGACGAGAAGGAAGAGAAGGAAGAGAAGAGCTGGGACGAGAAGTACCGCCGTGACCCGCTCAGCGCCATCGTGTGGGCCATCATTCTCATCTGGGTCGGGATCGTGCTGCTGGGCGAAAACCTGGGCTTCCTGCCCGGCTTCGACCTCGGCGGAAGAATCGGAATGGTGGGGACCTGGGACCTCATATTCATCGGCGCTGGGTTACTGGTGCTGATCGAGGCCGTCATTCGCCTACTGGTCCCCGAATACCGGCGACCCGTGCTCGGCAGCGTCATCTTCGGCGTGATCCTGCTCGCCATCGGGCTAGGGGATATCATCTCGTGGGGAGCGCTCTGGGCCCTGGCCCTGATCCTTCTAGGCGCGAGCATGCTGCTCCGCGGCTTTCGCCGGCGGGATTAGCGCACGCTCATCTCGACTGTAGCAGACGTGGTCCAGCCTGCTACAGTCGACCCAGGTTAAGTGTGGACAGCTCATCCCAAGCATATCTGAGAGGTGTCCACCACTTCTCTCTGCCTATGCACCGGAAGTACGGTGGCCGGAAAGCCAGGATGACGTCGCCGATTCTGTAGCGCGGCAGGACCGGTGTCGAAACTACCAGGCTGCCCATCTCTCCAGGACTCATCTCGTGTAGCATCTTTATACCCGAGCGAGTCTGCACCTCGAAGAAATACTGGTCGTAGTTGGGGACCCATGCGCGAGACTCATCACGCTGCTGCCCGAATATCCCCTCGGTCGTGCCGTAGATCTCGCGAATCGTGATCGGTCCGTACAAGGCCCTCAACGCCGGCTGACAGCGAGTGTTGATCCCTGGGACGCTACCCAGGGTCGCGATCTGTGCTTGCCACAGGTTCTTCGGATAGACGCCATGGGCGCGCCGAAGATAACGACCGAAGCGAATCGCGGTCGGAGCGACTCCGCCGACCAAAGATACGTTCTCCTCCTTGCACTTCTCGTAGGCCAGCTCGAAGCGGGCCTCCCAGTCACGAACGGTCTTCCCGCCGCCGAGCGCATCGATCTCATGCTGGGCCGGCACCGACCGTATCGGCGTGCGCGCCGACACGTACTTGGTGTAGATCCCGGAGCTGTACCCGTAGTCTATCTCCCTGTCTCCTACCTGAACCGTACCTACAACCGAAGGGAAATTGAGATTCAGGTTAGCGCCCTGGAACAGATCGAACCTACCGCTCTCCACGACGTAGTTCATCATCGCCCGCCCGGCACTGACTCGCATCTTCAAGTCTGTGGGCGTCATGGGGATGAACTTGGATTCACCCGTGGTCGTCCCCCGAGTGATGGCCCAGCCCACCGGCTCCTCAGTGAGAAGCAGACTCAGTTCGCCCGCCATCACCCTTTGAATCAGGGGCTTGTAGTCCTCGTACGTGGAGACCGGAAAAGCACGACGGAAGTCTTCCACGGTCCCGATGTTGGCCGCCCCGTGCCGTGAACCGTACTCAGTGTGAACGTATCCCTCCAAGAAGCGATTCAAGACCTGTTGCTGCCCTCCGGGCGGATCGTTCACGGCCTGATGCCACGGTTGCAGCAGAGCGCCGATCGTCGCGGCCGGTGATCGTGGGTTGTTGCTGGGCATTGCGCCGCCTCCCTTTCTGAGAAGAGACCTGAGCATCGGTTGACCCCTAGTCTACCCGATTCCTTCCGCGAAGGCAAGCACCCCGCAACTTTCCCATGCCTTGTGCGTATTACTTGTAGCGTGCGGGGAAGCGACCTTCGCCAGAACAGCTCACAGAACTCACAGGAGGAGAAGCATGTCCGAAAACCTGGATAACCTGGAAAGGGATGAGGAAGCGCGGGCAGAGACCGGTCAGGAAGAGAGGGTATCCTCGGCGTCAGAAGCACCGCCCACACCGGCATCTGACCCCGCATCGACAGTGCCGCACCGCTCTCGGAAGCCCAGAAGTCGTCCGCCTTCGATCTTCTGGCCTCTGATGCTGCTTGGCGCCGGCGTCATGTTGCTGTTGGCCAACCTGGGCATCCTGCCCCGGCTGTCGTGGGGCGCCTTGTGGCGCTTCTGGCCGCTTCTGCTGATAGTGCTCGGAGTCGACGTCCTTATCGGCCGTCGCTCGACCGCAGGGGCCATCATCAGCGCAGTACTCGTGCTGGTCCTTCTGGCAGCAATAGTCGCGGTTGGCTGGTTCGCCGACGAGATCCCGATGCTCGGCGACTTGCTGAGACTGCCCACACTCGCAGCCGAGCACGTCCAATTCCCGCTTGAGGGACTGGACAGCGCCTTCATCAAGATCGATACGTCCGGCCTGCCTTGTGAGGTGACCGCCCTAAGCGACTCTCCCAACCTCATCGAAGGCACCGTAACGCACCGAGGCCGGCTGTTCTTTGATGCGAGCGTTCACGGGAGTCAAGCGACAATCCATCTGGACCCCCAGGTCGCTGGGTTTCAGTGGTGGGCGGATGATTCCGGAAGCGGAACTCAAGCCCGCTGCCGCGTCGCGCTCTCGCCCGAGGTACCCCTGCGTCTGGAGCTGGACGGGGGTTCCGGTCCCGGCGCCTTCCACCTGAGTCAACTCCAGATCAGTGAGCTTGCCCTTGACTGTGGTTCCGGGCCTATCGATCTAGATTTGCCATCGAGAGGCACCCAGAAGGTGACGATCGATGGAGGCTCTGGCCCGGTCAACATCTACCTGCCCGAGAGCATCGCCGCCAAGGTGATACTGGATTCGGGCAGCGGGCCTTTCCTGGCGAACGAGCGGTTCTCGCTCGCCGAGGGCAAGTCTCGTGGAGACGGGATCTGGGAGACTCCTGGGTACCGGGATGCAGATGAGGCCGTCCTACTGGAGATCGACCAGGGCTCCGGTCCAATCAGCATACGTTGACCGTGCTCCGGGGTATCCCATCTTCTCCCGGCCGCCTCCTATCCGGCGTTCGGCGGACAACACCGGGGGGATCACGGTAAGGTGAAGGGGGAGTCAGCTCACCCTCGAATCATGGCCTTGTCTGAGCTGGCTGAATCACACAGAATGGAGGTATCATGCACAGAAGACTGACTCGCAGTACAAGCGACAAGATGATCGGAGGTGTGTGCGGTGGCCTGGGGCGCTACTTGGGCATAGACCCGACTTTCGTCCGCCTGTTCTTCGTCCTGCTGGCTTTCGCCGATGGTGGTGGCGGTATCATCTACCTCATACTCTGGCTGGTGCTACCGTCCGAGGAACAGCCCCAGGATGCCGACATGGCGGGAACCATCCGTAGCAGCCGAGAGGAGATCGCCCGGCGAGCACGGGAGGTAAGCGGAGAACTCGCCGAGGCTGTGCGCACCCCTCACCCACGGGCGCACTTGTACGTCGGCGGTGTCCTCGTCCTGCTCGGCGTCGTGCTACTCCTCCGGAGTCTGGACATCACCTGGCTGCGCTGGTTGGACCTTGGCGTGCTCTGGCCAGCTCTGCTGATCGTGGCCGGAGTAGCGCTGCTGGTCAATCACCTGAGAGGAGAATAGCATGGAGGAACACACTAGGAAGGTTGATCGACGGCGGAGCGGACTCGTCGGTCCTGCAATCCTGATCGGCCTCGGTGTCATCTTCTTGCTCAACAACTTCGGCTACCTGAGTTGGGGCGTGTGGGAGGCCATCTTGCACTTGTGGCCGGTGCTGATCATTGCCTTCGGCCTGGAGCTTCTCATTGGCCGTCGGTCGGCTTGGGGCTCAATCGCGGCGCTCGTGCTCACACTGGCCGTACTGGCCGGCGCCCTGTGGCTGTACGATGCGGGCGGCTTGGGGCCGAGCTCTGATACCAGGGAGCTGGTGAGCCAGTCGTTGCAAGGAGCCACACGCGCCAGGGTCGAGATTGCGCCGGCCATCAGCAGGCTTGTCATCGGCGGGCTTGTCGAGTCAGACAACCTGCTCAAGGGCAGCATCGAGCTGGCTAGCGGCGAAAGGATCGAGCGAGAGTTTGCGCTGAAAGGCAACCAGGCCACACTGGTGCTCAGAAGCCAGGGGAAGCGGATCGCGCCGGCGATTGGTGCCTGGCGTGACGAGCGCACGTGGGATCTGGGTATCACCTCTGGGGTTCCCCTCGACCTGGTCATCAGCATGGGCGTGGGGCAGGCCGACTTGGATCTTTCCGACCTGACCGTGACCAGTCTGAACATCGACTCCGGTGTGGGACAGACCACAGTCACCCTCCCCGCCGAGGGTCGCTACGAAGTGGATATCGACAGTGGGATCGGGGAGCTGATCATCATCATCCCACCAGGCCTGGAGGCACGCATCGAAACGGACACAGGCATCGCGGCCAGACAACTCCCAAGCAGCTACCGTCGCCAGGACGACGTCTACACCTCGCCGGGCTACGCCGGCGCGGACAATCGTGTCGACCTGAGGCTGGATCACGCAATAGGCAGTGTAACCGTCCGAGCCTCCTCAGCCAGATAGGCGTCCTATACAACAAGTCGGCAGACTCACAACCAGGCCATGTGCCCGGTCGTGACCATGGACTCCCCGGAGGCTGTAGCGTCCGGGGAGTCTTCCTGGCTCGCACAACGCTCCGGTGGTAGACCCTACTTGCCATCATCGGAACGAAGAGTAGTCAGATGCGGACTGGGTCGGGACGGGGAGCAGAACCTGCCGGCAGTGGCATCGTCTGCCCGAATCCGTCACGAGCCACCCTCCGTTGACGCTCGCCCACACCACTCACATAATGCGGTGGGGCTCCCCTTTGGGTACACGATGATCACGGAACTGACGGACCATCTGATCCCAGGCCTATCGAGCTTGCCTGACGACTCGAAACGTGATAATATGACTTTGGCTTCGGGCCTGGTCGTCGGATTGCCGGCACCGCGATCCCGTGATCGTCGGAGGCACATGTCGACCATGAAAATAGGTGCGCCTGAGGCGCATGGGCGTGGTGCCGCAGAAGGATTCTTGCGGGACCTGTGCACTCTGGAGCGATACGGCGACGGGGCAAAGGCGTCACTCACATCCCCGCGGTGCTGCTCCAACAAGGACGGAAGGACCATGAGCGAAACATCTTCTACCACTCGAGCGCAAGCATCCGCCGACTTCGACAAAGCTCGGAATCGGGCGTTCTTGCAGCGCGTCTTCTCAAGTCTGGCCGGACGGCCGCACGATCTCCTCTCGTACGACGACGTGAGACGGAAACTCCACATCGTGGAGATGGGAGCGCCCAGACTGGAGGACGTTCCTCTGGACAAGATCATCGGAAGTGTGGGACGGTACAAGGATTTCACCAGGACCTTCTTGCCCCGAGAATCCCATCTGAAGGCCCGGTGGGTCAAGCTCAACGCAGCCGCCCGGGGCTCCATTGGATTCCCACCCATTGAGGTCTTCAAGGTCGGGGATGCATACTTCGTGCGAGATGGCAATCACCGCGTGTCCGTCCTAAGACAGATCGGAGCGCCGACCGTACAGGCCTACGTGACCGAGGTTACAACGAGGATCCCTCTGGATGCCGACACAACTGAGAGCGAATTGCCCGAGTTCGAGGAATGCAACCGATTCCTCGAGATCACCGGACTGGATCGGCTGCGACCCGAACAGAACCTGAGATGCTCGATTCCTGGCCGCTATCGCGATCTACTGGAGCACATCTCCGTGCACCGCTACTTCATGGGGATCGAACAGGATCGCGAGATACCGTATGAGGAGGCGGTAGCGAGCTGGTACGACAATGTCTACATGCCCCTCGTGAGGGTCATCCGCGAGGAGCACATCCTGCGCGACTTCCCCCATCGTACCGAGACAGACCTGTACGTGTGGATAATCGAGCACGAGTACTTCCTGCGCGAGAAGTACGGAGCGAAGGACATTCCGGACAAGGAAGCCGCCGAGCACTACGCTAGGGAGTTCACCGAAGCACCCTTGCGGCGACTGTGGCGCAACGTGCGGCGCCTGTTCAGCTTCCTCCGGTCTTCGCAAGACAACTGAGCTGGCCCCTCTGGACCGAGCCCCCCAAAGCGTCCTGACTCCGCCCTCTCACCGATCCACCGAGCCCAGACCCAGCTCGTCTGTCCCGGAAGCCGAAAGGAGAGCAGCCTTCACCCAATCCGTGTGACGGGGATGCGCCGTGACCTCGGCCAACACGTCGATGCGGTGTCGCCCGGGTGGGCCGACACCGCATTCCGCCAACAGAGTGCACTTGATCGAGCAAGAACACCCAGGCCAAGCTCAGCACTCGCCGGCCCCGGGCAACTCCGGCTCACCTGTCACATGACGCGGCCCAGAGCCATGGCAAAGAGCCCCGCGATCAGCATCTTGACCCCCGAGAGCACGAGATTCTCCTTGGAGATCGTCCCCAGATAGGCCCCCAGCGCAAAGAGAGTCACCAGAGCCAGCCCCAAACTCACGTAGTAGGCCCGCATGATCCCACCGACGTAGAAGCTGAACATCATCGGCAGAAGCACCACAGCCGAAGCGAGGAAGGGAGAGAGCCCATCCACCAACGCGACGATTACAACGGCGAACCGACTGGCCCGGCCGATGCGAGTCTCGCTGAGGTCGGTCAGGGTATGGTTCTCGAGCTCATCGAGGCTACGCTTCCGCTCGGCAGATTCTGTCAGATAGGCACCCCACAGACCTGAGATGCCCATAGCAACACTGGTGCTGAAGCCGGTGGTTATCACCACTGAGGCATCGTCGATCCGAGCAGACAGGTGCCCCATCAGGACACCGATGATCGTGAGGACACCATCGAAGGCGTTCATAGCGAAATAGCGTCGAGCGATTTCCCCTATCTCGGCTACCTCGCTGTACTCCTTGATCTCGCGCAGTTTCTTCCTAAGAGATCCCATCTAGTATGACGTTCCTTCGATATCGCCCTAGCCGAGGTAGTCCTGAGGGGTCTGAGCATCATCGATGATGATCTTGCCTGCAACTGCCTCATCTATCGAGTGTACCGTCCCGCCCTCGTCCTCGATGGCACGCAGCACGAGCTCGTAGTTGATATCACTCCCCTCGACCGTAATCTTGGCGTTCTCCACCTTGCGGTCTATCTCGAAGATGCTTATGTTGACAGCATCCACCCCCGGCAGCTCCGAGAGGATCCGTGAGAGTTCAATGATGTTTGGATCGAGAGGCTTCAGGACGTCCAATACCAGACGTCGGATCTTGCCCATTTCGGGACTTTCTCCTTCCTTGTTTGCACTTCTGGCCGTCGGCTATGATGTCGTTCCACGGCGCCGGGACCACTATAGCATGCTTCGACATAACTGTCAAAGATGCCATGTGCGGGGGCCAGGGGTTCCCGACGCGCC
>Ga0180432_10002039_pt1 | contig 30893 bp, 24 predicted proteins | sample SS_ome_10_FD_132414 | JGI IMG/M metagenome (GOLD analysis project Ga0180432, IMG submission 132414) | Hypersaline lake sediment archaeal communities from the Salton Sea, California, USA - SS_1_MS_2 metaG | ecosystem: Environmental > Aquatic > Non-marine Saline and Alkaline > Hypersaline >...
CGTGAGAGAACGAGCATTAACCTCTTCTCTCAGGATGATCTTCCGACAATGCTGCATAGGCTATGGCCTGCGACGTTCTCGCTCGTTCCCGTGCTTGAAGTGTCCCGTAGCACAGGCCATGGCCAACTGTGCGTCACGCCCTATGAGGCTGTCGATGTCTTCGAGAAACCGCTGGGCCCTTGCGCCTTTCATGGCCGTTACGATCCGTCCATGCCAGCTGATGAAGACCTTTCCATCCTTGGTAGCACGATACGAGAAGCATCCAGCCTCAAGTTGGTCGTGCCGCTGGATGTCCCTCTTGACTTCGTTGCTCTCTTTGATCGTCTCTCCTTGATCATCGGCGCGACAGTTTGCCATGATCGGAAGTTTCGTCTCGCCCCGGTCGCTAGACAAGCAATCGCCGCTCATGCCACAAGCGAGACTCGGGCTGCCAATGCAGCGCCACCCGCAAAGACCCTGCCATTGCCAAGCGAAGCAAGGATCTTGAAGTCATCGTCGAATGGTTCGCAGGAGGAGTATCAACGGGCACGTACGAGGTCTACAGGGTCGATAAGTAGCTACGCACGACGAGATGGGACTCCCCCCGTCGACGACCTGTCGTGCCGTCTGACGCGGAGTCAGTGAGAGGGCTCGTGGCTGCCCGTACAATGGGTACACATCCTCCCTGCGCCGAAGGGCACGCCATGCGTCTACGGATCCACCAGATCTCGCTGAAGCTCGACTACGAGAAACCCGACGTCCTTGCAGCGATCGCACGACTGCTGAACTGCCGCGACGATGAATTGGGTCGGCTCGTTCTCCTTCGTCGATCGGTCGATGCGCGTCATGCCGAGGCCCCGCCTCGGTTCGTGCTTTCGGTTGAGGTGGACTACCTCGGCAAGACCGATCCACCGTTGACTCCGGGCCGCGTCGCCCTCGCCGTCGATCCCGACCCTATCCCGCCGATTTCGCACGCCGTGCCGACAGCGCATCGTCCGATTGTCGTCGGCGCCGGGCCGGCCGGACTAATGGCTGCTCTGACGCTTGCCGAGTCCGGTTGGAAGCCTCTTCTCATCGAACGCGGAGCCGATGTGTCTGTTCGCAGCCACCAGGTCAAGACGTTCTGGGAGGAGGGAATCCTCAACGGCGAGAGCAATCTCCTCTTCGGCGAAGGAGGGGCGGGGCTGTTCTCCGACGGCAAGCTGACCGCCCGCTCCAAGGATCGAGGCGCGATCCGCCGATTTTTCGAGCTGCTCGTTGCCTGCGGCGCTTCGGCGGACATCCTAATCGATGCCGAACCGCACCTCGGAAGCGACATGCTCCACCAGATCATCCCGACCCTGCGGAACCGCATCTGCGAACTCGGTGGGGAGGTCCGGTTCAACACGCGGCTCGATGGACTGAAGATCGAGGAGGGAGCAGTGCAGGGCATCACGGTGTCAAGCGGCAGCTCCCCTAACGAACAGATCGTCACTGAGACCTGTTTCCTCGCAACAGGGCACAGCGCGCGCGACGTCTACACCATGCTTGCTGGCTCCGGCGTGTCGCTGGCCGCCAAGCTGTTTGCCGTCGGAGTACGCGCCGAGATGCTGCAGAACCGGATCGACACAGCGCAGTACGGCCAATGGGCCGGGCACCCGCGGCTCGGAAGCGCAAGCTTTCGCCTGACCCGGAAGCCGGGCCACGCGACACGCGGCTGCTACAGCTTCTGCAACTGCCCCGGAGGACTGGTGATTGCTTGCGCATCATCCGAGGGGCGCCTGACGACCAACGGAATGAGCAACTCGTGTCGCACCGAACCGTTTGGAAACGCCGCGATCCTCGTGCCGGTCGGACCGGAGGACTACCCAGCTGTTGAATCACATCCTGCTCTCGCAGGAATCGAGCTACAGCGCGCGCTCGAACACGCAGCGTTCCTCGCCGGCGGCGGGAAGTACAGTTTGCCAGCGCAGCCGCTGATCGACTTCCTCAAGGAGCAGGTGCCTGCAGGCATTCCCGAAGCCCGCTCCTGCACCCGCGCTGTGTCGGCCGATGTCGCAGCACTGCTTCCCAAAGAGGTCACTCGAACGCTTCGGCATGCGTTGCCCAAGATGCTTCGCGAGCTAGACGGCATCCGGCATGAGGATGTGCTGCTCTACGGCGTTGAGACCCGAAGCTCGAGTCCGGTGCGCATCATCCGAGGCGCAGAATCTCGCGCATCCACCAGCATTCGCGGGCTGTATCCAATTGGAGAGGGATCGGGCTACGCGGGTGGCATTGTCAGCTCAGCGCTCGACGGGATGGCATCAGCCCGGCGGGCGCTCTGCGTTGCTGATCGCGCTCACCACTGACATCGAACATCCCAAGGCGTGGAGTGATGCTTCTCGCGTTCGATGATGTGCTCAATCCCCGTCGGTCCGCCAATCCGCCGAAATCGTGCCAACGCGGGAAGTGGAAGCGTCCAGCCCATCGTTCTCGCCCCTGCCAAGAGCCGAAGCTCTCTAGTCCAATTCCGTTCCGGCATCCGCAGCCACCGTAGTTCCCCCTCTCCCCTTGGTGGGAGAGGGCGGGGTGAGGGGGAACTACGAGCACTTCCCAAACACGGGTTTCGGACGGCCATCCACCCGAGACTCGTGCGCGCCGGAAGCTTCAGACCGCCCGGCGTGCCCCCCCAGCTTCCCCCGTCACGCAGGGGGAGGAGCAGAGTCAGCACAAGCGCGTCCCTGCCTCGAAGCCTCAGTCCATCACGCGCTAGAGCGGAGCTGCACGAAGGCCAATCTGTTGCAAGCGAAACTTGCTTCCTGTTTCAGCGCAAGACTGCGAAGATCCGTGTACCTCTCACGGCTGCAGAAGCTGGAACCCCAACGTCTCGTCTCGTTTCCGCGTTCCTGTGGATCCCACCAGCTCCAGCACAATCAGTTCCATCACGTGCCACGTCTTCACGCCCCGGCGAACGCAGCCCGTGACCGTGTCCGATCCCCTCCCGCAGGCGATATGCATGTGGAGCATCGGCCGGCCGTCTTCTCCGGGGAAGAGCGTGCCGACACCGGCTATCTCGTGAGCCCCCGAGAATACCCGCTCCATCGGTTCGATGGACACCGCCTCCCCGTCCTCCGGGCCGACAATGAGCCGGCTGCCAGCATCGGCTGCTCCGACCGCAAGCAGCGTCGCGGCTTGGATACCCTTCTCCTGGGCGAATTGCTCGACTTCCTCATGCAGGACATCGCCATGCTCGAGGCGGATCACGAACGCCCGACCGGTTCTTGCCTCCGAATACTTCATCGATTCCCCTCCGTTGATGTGGCAAAACCGGCAGGCGAGAGTGGCTCGTGAGGCACCATCGCAGCCAGCTATCGCCAAACGCTACAGAGTAGCCGGACTCGGCGCTCTCGTCAGATCAGCCCGGACATTTCGAGGATCGCGCGAACGGCCCACGGCTGATCGGCAAGACGTCCGGGGAGGTAGGTCGGCGGGTTGCTGGCGTCGTAGGTCGCATTGACCGCGTTCTTCTGCGGCGGGAGGTTCACCCGCACCCACGGAACGCCGCCAGCGATCGCCGCGTTGACGATGTCGATCGTGTGCTTGTTGTGCCACCACGCCGGACCACCGCCCGGCCACCCGCCCGGGTGGTGATAGGTTGCGATCTCCGCCTGGCTCTCCGGCGGCTGCGCGTGGTCCCAGGTGGCCTGCAATCGGAGATAGCTGCCGCGGAACTGTCCGATGAAGTTGATCGCCTCGCGCTCGTACCACCAATCGAGGTTCTCCTGCGAGGCGGCTTGCCACGTGGCAAGCCGCCCGAAGATCCCGAGTACCGTATTGTACTTCTGCACGTCGCCGGCGAGGAAGCGCGGCCCATGGCAGGTCACGAAGCCGATCGGTGGGCCCTCGCCGTCAATGAGGTATCGGATCGGGAGGTCCGGATACCGCCCGACGCAACCGGCCGCCATTGTGATCCCGTACGACTGGCTCTTCAGGCCGATGTTGGTCTCGTCGACATAGTCGAGCACCGCCACGTACTCGATCAGGTTCGCCAGACCCTCCTGGTGGCGGAAGCCGTTGAAGTCTTCGGCTCCCTCGGAGCGGAGATCATCGGGTGCCAGCGTGTCGATCCGCCCCTCGGCGTTGAAGCAGACGACGACCATCCCTTGTTCGGAGAGCGCCCGTGCATCCGCCCCATGCACCTCCATCCGCCCAGGGTTGATGCCTCCGGGGACAAGGATGACCGCTGGGAAGACGGACCCCGGATACAGCGCCGGATCCGGCCGGCGGATCTGCCCGTGGATTGTATTTCCCATCGGACCAAGCACCTCGAACGGCTCGATCACCGTCTCGTAGGGAGGCCCCGGCGGCACGGCCAAGGAAAGACACGACGCGAGAACTCCCACAGAGAGGCACAGCAGGACGACGACAGTCACAGCACGGGTTCGCTCGGTACGTCTTCGTTTCGACATGGGGCTCTTTTTGCTCATCGTTCTCCCATCATGGTTGCAGCGTTCCCGAAGGGCAAGATCGAACTTGAAATGCACCCCTGCCGTCCGGTACCGTGTCCCATACTCACCGAATCACGTCAAGTGGGAGACGAATCTGCATGTCCTGGCACGGCATGCCAAGCAAAGGAGGCGCGAGACAATGGCTCAGGTAGAAACCATCATACGGTCCGCGGTTCCGCTTGGTGTGGTGCACGCTCGCTGATTCGTCCCATCCTACGCAAGACCTCATCGTCAACCCGACGTCCATCCAAGCCGAATCCTTCCGAGTCTGTCTCCACTGACTGATTCCCGGAACAAGGATCCCTCGCGAGAGCCTGCTCTTCGCCCGGAGGGTCCGCAGAAGACAAGGACGCCACAGCATGAAAGTCCCCATTAGGCAGTACTACGAACTACTCTCGACCTACCTGCGCTCGCAATGGCGATGGGTGGCAGTGCTTGCGTTGCTCATCCTCGTCACCATCGGCCTGAAACTTGCCAACCCACAGATCCTGCGCACGTTCATCGATACCGCCACCGAAGGCGGGGCACAGTCGACCCTGATTCGATCGGCATTGCTCTTCTTCGGGATCGCCCTGTTGACGCAGGCGCTCTCCGTCGCCGCGACTTACGTCGGTGAGACGGTCGCCTGGACAGCGACGAACGCGCTCCGTCTCGATTTGCTCGATCATGCACTCCACCTGGATGCGACATTCCACAAGGACCATACGCCGGGGAAGATGATCGAGCGGATCGACGGAGATGTCGCCACACTGTCGAACTTCTTCTCGCGGTTCACGATCGACGTCGTGGGAAACGGACTCCTCGTGGCCGGGATTCTCGCGATGCTCTTCCGCGAAGACTGGCGAATCGGTCTTCCGATCTTCGGCTTCGCGATTGCAACGCTGTTCCTGTTGGTCTGGATCCGCAAGCTGGCGGTGCCCTACTGGACGAAGTACCGGAAGCTGTCGGCTGAGTTCTTCGGGTTTCTTGGAGAGCACATTTCCGGACGCGAGGATATCCGCGGCAACGGCGCCGTTGCCCACACGATGCGCCGCTTCTATGGGTTCATCCAGAAGCGGTTCCCGGTCCGGATGCGATCGAGCCTCGGCGGCTACGGGATGTGGATGGCCAACGTCGCCCTGTTCACGTTCGGGCACGCGATTGCCTTCGGTGTCGGAGCAACCCTCTGGCGCGCGTCGCTGATCACGATTGGCACCGTCTACCTCGTCTTCCACTACACCGAACTCCTGCGCGGGCCGATCTCGGAGATCCGTACGCAGATCACCGACCTGCAGCGGGCCGAGGCCGGCATCCGACGGATTCGCGACCTTCTGAACACAGAGTGCCGACTCGATGACACCGGCACCGAACGCTTGCCGACAGGGCCGCTCGACGTACAGTTCGATGGGGTGAGCTTCGCCTACGAGGCGGCGCGCCCCTACGACACCGTGGACGCAGACGAAACGCAAGCGACAGCCACCGGAGATGACGATCAGGAGCCGGAGATGGTGCCTGCGCTCCACGACATCGCCTTCGATCTCGAGCCGGGCTGTGTGCTCGGATTGCTCGGCCGAACGGGAAGCGGGAAGACGACGCTCGCGCGACTCCTCGTCCGCCTGTACGACCCACAGGCTGGAACCGTCCGCGTCGGCGGTCAGCCGGTCGACGCGGTTCAGATCGCCGACCTGCGACGCGGGGTTCGCAAGGTGCCGCAGGAGGTCCAGCTCTTCCGTGCGACGATTCGCGACAACGTCCGTCTCTTCGATCCTGAGATCGGAGACAATCGGGTTCTCGACGCGCTCGACCGCCTGGGGATTCGCGAGTGGGTCCTCGATCTGCCTGATGGCCTCGACACGATGCTGGCAGCTGATGGCGGCGGCCTTTCGGCCGGGCAGGGGCAACTTGTCGCGCTCGGGCGTGCCTTCCTCGCCGACCCGGGCCTCGTCATCCTCGATGAAGCATCGTCGCGCCTTGATCCGGCAACCGAGCATCTGCTCGAGCAGGCCGTCGACCGACTGCTTGAAAACCGGACGGCGATTGTCATTGCCCATCGTCTGTCGACGGTGGAGCGGGCAGATCAAATCCTGATCCTCGATGACGGAAGGATCGCCGAGTTCGGCCCGCGCGCCAAGCTTGCTGCCGACCCAGACTCCCGCCTGAGCCAGCTGTTAAGAACAGGCCTCGAGGAGGTGCTGGTATGAGAATGCGTCAATCCCTCTGGAGGATGATCACGTACCGTCCCGGTCTCTACACCTGGGACATCCTCGCGTGGATCACCATCTTCATGGCCGAACTCGGCGCGGGCTACATCGCCAAGCTCTTCTTCGATTGGGTGACGGACTCGGGGCCGGCCGGCTTCACACTCTGGAGCATCATCGCTCTGGTCGTTGCCGGCGGCGTTGTGCGAATCCTGACGATCCTTGCCGGTGCGCTGCTCGACATCCGACACCGGTACACGATGGGCTCGCTGCTGCACCGGAACCTGCTCGGGAGCATCCTCTCGCGCCCGGGCGCCGAATCTCTCAACCGGTCGACGGGTGAGACACTGAACACGCTGCGCGACGACACGATGGTTATCGAGGACACAATCAGCTGGCTGATCGATCAGGTTGGGTTCACCGTGTACGCAGGCGTCGCGCTCGCAATCCTGCTGGCAATCGATGCGCGGGTCACAGCCGTCGTCGTCCTGCCGCTTCTTGTTGTCATCGTGGCCGCTCGACTTGTTGCCAAGCACATTCAGCGATTCCGGCGCGCGAGCCGAGAAGCGACCGAACGGGTGACCGGCGCGATCGGCGAGGCGATGGAGGGTGTGCAGACGATCCAGCTTGCGCGAGCCGAGAAGCACGTGCTCGGTCACATCCGCGAACTGAACAAGGAGCGGCTGCATGCGACAGTGCGCGACCGGTTGCTAAGCCAGTCGTTCCACTCGTTCTTCTGGAACGCAGCCACCCTCTGCAAGGGCCTGATCATGCTTGCTGCGGCGAGCAGTCTTCGGGCGGGAACATTCACCGTTGGTGACTTCGCGCTGTTCGTGATCTACGTCGGCGTACTCGCCGAGTTCGTCGCCGTGATTGGCGACTTCATGATGCACCTCAAGCAAGGCGCCGTCTCCTTCGAGCGAATGGCCGAGCTGGCGGTCGATGCCGCGTCCGTGGTCGCGCACGAACCGATCCACCTCCACGGCCCGCTGCCGGAGGTCCGAACGCCTCAGCGGATGCCGAGCGATCGTCTCGAACGCCTTGTCGTCGATGGTCTTGGCTATGCTTGGCCGAGCACGAACGGAAACGCCGTGAATGGTCAAAGCCGCTTCGCGCTCCGTGACATTGGATTCGAGATCGAGCGAGGCGAGTTCGTCGTGGTCACCGGACGCATCGGCTCCGGGAAGACAACGCTTCTGCGGACGCTCCTGGGCCTCTTGACACCAGACGCGGGGACGATCACGTGGAATGGAGAACGGGTCGAGTATCCCGCCGCGTTCTTCGTCCCGCCGCGTTCCGCCTACACGTCACAGGTCCCCCAGCTCTTCTCGGACACGCTCGAGTCGAACATCCGGATGGGATGCAACGTCTCGGCGCAGGAGCTTGAAGAGAGCCTTCGCCTCGCTGTGATGGAGAACGACATCCCACAACTGCAGGATGGTCTTCAAACACTGATCGGCGCGAAGGGCGTCAAGCTCTCCGGTGGACAGCGACAGCGAACAGCAGCAGCTCGGATGTTCGTACGCAATCCAGAACTGCTCGTCTTCGACGACCTGTCCAGTGCGCTTGATGTCGAGACAGAGCGCCTGCTTTGGGAGCGATCATTCGCCCGTGGCGATCGGACCTACCTCGTGGTTTCGCACCGGCGGCCGGCGCTCGAACGTGCCGATCGGATCATCCTGCTGAAGGATGGGGTCATCGAGGGGATCGGCACGCTCAACGAGCTGCTCCGGGACCACGAGGAGATGCGTCGCTTGTGGGCATAGAAGGCGATCGTAGATCACCTTCTATGCCCCAAGCTTCGTGTCCGGTTCTCCTGGTGAGAACCGGACACGGACCAGAAGCCCGGACTTCTCGGCTTCTGGTGTGGGTGGCGTAGTGCAGTTGGGCCCATGGCAGGCCAACTCACGCTTTCCAGGCCCCAGGCTTCGTGTCCGGCTTTGTCAGCGGGAACCGGGCACGAAACAGAAGACCGTTATGCCAGCTTTCCGCTGTTGGCGAGCTATCGAACTCCATCGCATTCCTGGAACGTCATCAAACACGCGAACGTCAGTTCGCGTCCGTACGGACCCTGACGTGAAGTCAGGGTCCGTACGCAAGCCATCCAGGCACGTACTTCCATGCGGCTCGCAGCTCGGCTCGCAGCCGGTCTGTGTCTGGCTCATGGGATCGAACGAGATCCCAGAACGCCAGGGAGTGGTTCGGATACCGGATATGGCACAGCTCGTGCACGAGGACGAAGCGAGCAAGCCGCTCGGGAAGGAACAGCAGCTGCACGTTTAGGCTGACTGCGCACGTCTTCGTGGAATAGCTTCCCCACCGCGTCTTCTGACAGCGTATGGAGACGTGACCGAACGTCACGCCGAGTTCCGCTGCCAGCCGCGCAGCCCACGGGATCAGGTACTCGCGACCCTGTCCGATCAGCCAGCGTCGCAACGTCGGTCGCCACATGGCGGGAGCTTCGATCGTCCCTGTGATCCTCAGAATGTCCGGTCCGATCTCGTCAGCCGTGACCTTCGAGCAAATCCCGGCGACCCACTCCAGCCGCCACGTTCGTCCGATCGCTCGGAGGTTGATCGCCTCAGGCCGTTCGTCGCTCGGTCCCCTGGCCGCTTGGTGTTCCTCAACCTGTTTCAGTGCCCGCTCGATCCATCGGCGCTTGTTGTCGATCAGCCCCGGGATCCGCCGCTGGTCGAAGCCCACCGGGACCACGACAATCAATCCATCGGAAGGCGAGATACGAAACCGGACATGCTTTGCGCGGCTGCTCTCTCGAACGGTGTAGTCCGTGTGCAACGTGCCGTTCCTTTCTCTTCCCTTCCTGGGAGGCTCACTCGTCGAGCAATCCAAGGGTACAACTGAACAGCCTGCGCTGCGATGTCAACGGACACCGGTAAGGCGGCTTCGCCGCACGATGATGCAAGCGCCGTTGTTCGAGGCCGACCGGATAGACATCGCGGCGTCCTGTCAGAGGACCCGCTATGGCAGGCCGCGCATGAGAGCTTGCCTTCTCCCTCTTCGTGTTCTAAGCTAGGCGCATGAGAGTGCTCCTATGCATCGCCCTTGCCGTCGCGGCGCTCGGACTGCCACTGCACGCTTCAGCGGCCGGATCCGACGTCCCCGCAACGCACGAGCTAACGCTCGTCTTGTCGACAACGGGCAACCAGGTGGAGCTGCATGTCGAGGACGGCATTCTGCTCGTCGACACGTGGCAGTTCTCTGAAGGCAACGGACAGATATGGTTCTACGCATGGGATTCGATCACCTACTCGAAGCCCTCGATCTCGCTCAGCCCGATAACCGTGAGCATTGACGTACGCGTCGTTTCATTCGACTCCAACGTCGTACGCTGGCGCCTTGAGTTGGACACGTGCGGCACGACCTCTCTTGAGATTCACGCGCGCGACGCCGCGGACGGGGAACCGCTACGTACGATCACACACCGCTCGAAGGACTCCGAGCCGGTGGCCAAGACATTCGAGATCCCGCTCTCGGATCTGGCCGGAACCACCGCACCGGAAGCAACGTCGATCGACATCACTTCCGAGACCTACCGCGGATATGAGACACAGCTCTCGATTCCGTACGCATCGATTCCCGGCGTCGACGCGGACGAGCAGACATCTCTCGATCTGTACCTCCCACCGCGGAATGTCGATCGCCCGCTCCCGCTGATCCTCTGGATTCACGGCGGTGGCTGGTGGAAGGGCGACAAGGGAGGACAACACGCAGTCTACGTTCTTGCGAGTCGGTACGCCGTCGCGAGCATCAACTACCGCCTCGCTCCGGAGGCAACATTCCCCGCGCAGATCCATGACTGTAGGGCGGCCGTCCGCTGGTTGCGCGCCCACGCCGCCGAGTACGGCCTCGACCCGGACCGGTTCGGCGTCTATGGCGAGTCGTCCGGCGCCCATCTGGCATTGCTCCTCGGGCTGGGAACGGGTAGTGAAGCGATGGAGGGGACTGTCGGAAACCACCTCGACCAATCGAGTTCCGTCCAGGCTGTGTGTAGCTTCGCCGGTCCGACCAACCTACTCACGTACAGGAACTCCGTGCCCGAGGATATGGTTCCCGGTTTGGACGCCATTGTGTCGGATCTTCTGGGGGGATCGCTTGCGGAGGTTCCCGAACTCGCGATACTGGGCAGCCCAATCTGTCACATCAGCGTCGACGACCCGCCCTGCCTGTTCGTGCACGGTGACAAGGACAAGATGGTCGGACTTTCGCAGTCGATTGAGCTGTACAGCGCTCTGATCGAGGTCGGCGTGCATGCCGAAATCCTCATCCTCGAGGGCCACGACCACAGCATGGTCAGGTGGCCGATAAATGTCGTCGCCCCGACCATGCGGATGTTCTTCGAGCGAGCCTTCGCGGCCGCGGCTGACAGCCAGTGATTCACGCGCAATCCTCTCCACCGGCCTGTGCGCGAACCTGCTCCGCGTCCACGACTCTCGCGACAACCCGTCTGTATCAGCCGTCCTCTCCCATGGACTCCACAATCCGACCTTCCCGCTCGGGAGCAAGCGGACCGGCCGTATCAAAGTATTCCGCCAACGTATCGGAGAGCAGCCAACCGGTGTCGTAGCGATCGATCGCATGCGCGAACGCATCGTAGCCGTCTCCTCCGTCTGCGAGGAAGTTGTTCGTGGCAACGGCGTAGGTCGCAGCCGGATCGAGATCGATGTAGGCCTGGGCGGCATCCTCCCAGACCTCAACACGGACGATCCTCATGCCCGCCTCAGCTGACGGATCGAACGTATAGCGCATCCCGCTGACATGCGGGAAACAACCGGAGGCCTCCTCTACACGGCCAACACCGTTCTCGATCGCATCGGCCAGCTCCTCCCCCGTGAGCGTCACGATGGTGATCCGATTCCCGTAGGGAAGAACCTCAAGGATCTGTCCCATCGTCACGTCGCCCGATGGAATCGAAGCACGGATCCCCCCGCCGTTCTGAATCGCGATCGTCGCGCCGAGCGCCTTGGTCTTCCACAGAATGGCGTCACAAATCAGATTGCCGAGGTTCGTCTCACGGACCCGTATCTCCTCCCGCGCACCGATGAGGTCGACATCGGTTTCCCCTATGACCTGCCGGATGAGCGCATCGATCGCCGGTCGGTATTCATTGAGGACACGAAGCATCCGGCGATCGTCGGGGATCGACTCGTCGACGAACACGGTTCGCCCAGCGTAGGAGTTGACCTGCCCGTCATCGGCGAACAAGACATCGAGCCGCCCGAGCTGCTTGCCCCACTCGTGGGCGGTCACAATGAGCACCGGCTCACCCGATGCCGATTCGGTAAGCGTCGGATACGGATCGAGCAAGGTGTGACTATGCCCTCCCACGATGACATCGATCCCATCGACGCTTCGCGCCAGCTCGATATCGCGATCGTATCCAAGATGCGTCAAGGCGATGATCACAGAGACGCCGCCCTCCTGAAGCACGTCGATGGTCCGCTGCGCAGCGGTGACAGCATCGAGAAATACAACGTTCGGCCCGGGACTGGATGACGTCGCCGTCTGCTCGGTCGTCAGGCCGATCACCGCCACCGGCTCACGGTCAAAGCTGAACAGCGCATAAGGAAGTATCTCTCCGGAAAGGTCAGCATCGGTAGATACATCGATATTGGCGCTGACAACCGGGAAGTCAGCCCGTTCGATGAATGTCGCCAGTTCGGCCGGTCCGGCATCGAACTCATGGTTGCCGATGCACATCGCGTCGTATTCGAGTTCGTTCATCACATCAGCGACGACATCGGCTCCGCCTACGTTGAAGAACAGCGTGCCCTGGAACTGATCGCCCGCATCGAGGAGAACGACGTGATCCACGTCGTCTCTGATCTCGTCCACCAGGGTCTTCAGTCGCGCAACGCCGCCCTGAACCGGCTCGCCCCACGGTTCGAATGCGTCGTAGTGCGAGTGGATATCATTGGTGTGCAGGATCGTCAATTCCAGCGGTCGCTCGCCCCCGGAGCGAAGCAGAATCCCGGCCACCAACACGCCAACCAACGCCGCGCCAAGCAGTAGCAGTTTCCAGTTCATCGCATCCCCCTTCGCAAGCTACGTCCCGAGTGTCTGGCCGATCGAGTCCGCGTGCGCCTCAATCATCGGCAGCAGGAACATCCGATTCAACTCCCCTCAGGAGTGATCTTGCTGTCTCTCTCGGCTGCCCATCTGCCTCGTGCTCGTGGCAGGCATCCACTCCCGTTGCTCTCTACGCCCCGACGCCCTCGTGGCCGGATTTGACTTCGGGGGACACATCCCCCCATACTGCCGCCACCAAATCACAGTGGAGGGGATCCAAATGAGAGCAGCACTGACTACTCTGGGAATCGTCCTCCTCCTCGCACTCTGTGGTACAGCGACAACCGTCACGCTCCTGGCCGGACAACACTACAACGCTGGTTGGGTTGACGCATACGCGCAGCTCAACACCCTTACCATCGAGATCGTCGCGGAGAACGGATGGGTCTTGGAAGAGACACACGTCTACGTCGGGACAGAACCGCCGAGGAAGAGCGCCCCCGGGCGCTTCCCATACAAACATGAGCGGCTTCCCGCCAACGCAACTACCGATTCATATGAGATTGCTCTGGATGACTACGACGTAGCATGCCTTTCCGACCTCTACATCGCAGTGCATGCAGTTGTGAACGGGGCTGAGAACGAACACGGCGAAGAGACAGCTTGGGGGGAAGGCAGCACCATCCGCTCCCGAAAGAACTGGGCGATGTACTTCACAACCCCCGTCTTCTGCTCTCAGACGTACTAGGACACGCCAGCCAGGTCACTGGAGAACTCGTAGGGATACGCTCTCGAAGGAACATGGACCACGTGCGCAGCGAGCAGCGTTGATCGATCTGGATTCGCGTCATGCATTCGGATACTGATCCCGCAGCTTCAGCAACCGATGAAGCTTGGTTGCTCTATGCCGCAAACGAGAATGCGCCGGACTCAAACAGCTTGATGCAGGCCGCAACAACGTTCTCATCGTAGCGAGTGCCAGCACCCTCTTGAATCTCCTCAAGAGCTCGTTCGATCCCGAGTGCTGGGCGGTAGGGCCGGTGCGATGACATCGCCTCGACCACGTCGGCGACGGCAAGGATGCGAGCCTCAAGAAGTATCTCCTCTCCCTTGAGTCCCTTGGGATACCCTGATCCGTCCATACGTTCGTGATGCTGAAGGACGACACTGGAGATCGGCCAAGGAAATTCGATCGTCTCGAGGATGCTGCACGCCGTCTCCGGATGCGCCCGGATCAATCGGTATTCGACCTCGGTCAGTCGACTCGGTTTGCTCAGCAACTCAGCGGGGATCGCCAGTTTCCCAATATCGTGCATCAACCCCGACACGCGGAGGCCTTCGACAGACCGTTCATCCAATCCAAGCTCGTTGGCAATCGCGATAGCCAGCTCAGTGACCCGGCGTTGGTGGCCGGCGGTGTAGGGATCGCGGACTTCAGCCGCTGTCGCGAGTGCCTCAACCGTCTGACTCAGCGATCGAGACAAATCGGCATAGCTTTGCTCTAGCTCATTCTTCGCCTTACTCAACTCCTTGACGTGTTCCTCGAGTGCCGCCGCGTGCCGCTCGACATCGCGGCGAAGCTGGGCCTGCCGGAGGGCAATCGCCAATTGGTTCGCCATCTCCGTCGCCGCCAAAACGGCATCTCCCGTTGCCTGATGCGGGCTCGAGAAACCCACATTCAGCGATCCTATCAACTCGCCCCGAGCTCGGAGAGGCATGACCACCGAGGATTCGATCCCCGCAGCCAGCAACCGCCGATGCTCCGATGTTGGATTGGGCATCGCCCGCAGGTCATCCACCGTGGTAGGCTCTCCGAACTGAAGCATCTTGATGTCTCCGAACGCCTCGATCGGCACAACCTCGCCCACCTCCATAACTCCCTCCGTGGTGGACCTTACAGCGAGAACCGTTGCCTGATGGCTGGCCAAGTCGAACGAAACGACACTCGTGCGGGCACAGGAAACGATCTCCTCAAGCGCCCCCAACGCGATATCCGCAATGGCTTCGGGAGACTGTGCCTCAAGGATTGCGATGTCAATCGAGCGTAGTGTCTCAAGCCGTAGTGCATGGCGACCCAGTGCTTCCTCCGCGCGTTGCCTCCGCCGAAGCTCCTCCTGCAGATCAAGTGACCGCTTCTCGAGCTTCGCGACGAGACGCTCACTGTAAAGCCGCAGGACCTCCGTCTCCTGCGAAAACTCCGGAGCACGCGCTTTCGCTCCCTTTTCCGTCGTCTCGACAACCGCTTCGATCCGGGACAGGAATGCGTCTGGTTCGGCAGGCTTGCGGATGAAATCGTCAGCGCCGATCTTCATCGCGAAGTCAGCGTCGCTCTCCTGTGTGTAGGTGGCCGTGTAGAAGACAAACAGCGTATCTTTGAGTCCGTCATCCCGGCGGATCTCTCGGCACAGGCGGAAGCCGTCCATAACCGGCATTAGGATGTCGGAGATGATCAGGTCCGGACGCTCTTCCCTCGCTCGCTCCAGTCCCTCCTCTCCGTTGGTCGCCTCCACCACGTCATGCCCATGCCCGGTCAGCATCGCGTGCAGTAGATAGCGAGCATCCTCCTTGTCGTCCACGACGAGAATCTTCATCCAGGACCTCCTTCAGCCCCACACGGAAGATCGCTCGGATCCGCGGGGTCCTTACGCAGGTGTTCTTCCATCTGATGGATAAACCGATCAGGCTCAATGGGCTTCTCGACATACCCGGTGCAGCCGGCGGCCATCGCCTCTTTCCGATCTTCTGGCATGGCATAGGATGTCACAGCAACAATCGGAGTAGTCGATGTCGTTAGATCCGACTGAAGTGCGCGGGCAACGTCATACCCACTGATTCTCGGAAGCTGGATGTCGAGGAGGATAAGATCTGGATTCTCGACGCGTGCCGCGGCAATACCTGCCTCTCCGTCTCGAGCAAGGACAACACGGTAGCCTCGTTGCTCGAGCATGTACTTCATCAGATACAAGTTCTGTTCTTGATCTTCAATCACGAGGATCGTTTGGCTCATGCCGGTACTTCGCTTTCCTTTGGGATTCGAACCGTGAACAGACTCCCATGTCCCGGCTCGCTTTCCACATCGATACTTCCTCCGAGCGCTTCGCTCAGCCGTTTGCAGATCGAGAGTCCCAGTCCGGTTCCCTCGTACTTCCTGGTCAGACCGTTGTCAACTTGCTGAAACGGAACGAACAGCTTCCCAAGATCCTCGGCATCGATTCCGATGCCCGTGTCTCCTACGGAGATAAACACATCTGCACTGTCTTCGATGCAGGATACCCAGACGGAGCCCTCCTCGGTGAATTTCACTGCGTTGCTCAGCAGGTTCATCACGATCTGACCAACCCGCCGCCGATCGCTCTGGATTACGCAATCATCGGGAACCGCCTTGACGAACAGCTCAACTGCCTTCGTCCCCGCAAGCGGGCGGGCCGCATCCACAGTTTCGCGGATTAGGTCGCACAAGCCGAACGGCTTGAAAGTCATCTCCAGCTGCCCGGCTTCGATCTTCGAGATGTCCAGGATATCGTTGATCAGATCGAGCAGCTGCCGCGCGCTTGTCTGCACCATTCCTAGTTGCTTCACCTGCTCTTCTGTCAGTGGCCCGGCCAGTCTCTGCAGCAGGATACCTGTGAAGCCGATGATCGAATTCAATGGGGTTCGGAGCTCGTGCGACATCGTCGCCAAGAAAGCCGATTTGATTCGATCCGCAGCTTCGGCTCTTTCCTTGGCCTCTTTGAGTGTTTCCGCAGCGTATTCGCGCTCGCTGATGTCGACATGGGTCCCCGTGATGCGAATGGGATTGCCCGCCTCATCTCGCACAAGGAATGCGCGGGATAAGATCGTGATGTAGATGCTGTCCCGATGGAGCATTCGGAATTCGGTCTGATAGCGGTCCGTTCTGCCGGAAAGGCAACTGGCCTCGGCAGCCCGCACCTGATCGAGATCATCTGGATGGACAAGCCTTCTGAATGTCTCGACCGTGGGTTCAAGCTCTTCCGTGTCATATCCGAGCATGTATGCCCACCGCGGAGAGTAGTACACCTCGCCGGTCACGAGATTCCAGTCCCACAGCCCGTCGCTTGCCCCCTTCATGGCAAGCTTGAATCGCTCTTCGCTTCGCCGGTGCGCCTCTTCTGCTTTCGCGCGTTGTCGAATCTCGCGACGGATCACAAGGATCGCCACGACAAGGATCAGGATCAGCACGCCCGCCGAGGCGAGACTCGGCGGGATCCAAGCCGGCCAACGGAAGATCGTCTCCGTCCGGGGCCTGTCCAGGAGGTTCTCCTTGAGCGCCCGGTAGTAGATCGAGTCAGCGTCACCCTTCAGACTGGCAATCTCAGTGTCGATCCGTTCGATCAGCAGAGGCGTCAGCGGGCCGTCGGGAGGGAAGGCGAATCGAAGCTCGATCGGGTTGAATACGATCGGAGTCCTTTCCACCTCGTGTTCCGCCTCGAACATCAATCCAAACACACGGTTGACTACGCCGGCATCTGCATCGCCGGCATCCAGGGCCTGGAACACCTCCTCGTAGTCATCCATCTCAAGAAACGTGCAGTCAATGCCAAATCTTTGCGCAAGATCGCGGATTCCGCCCGGATCCTCGGTGTGCGTACTGCCGCGCATCACCGCAATGCGCAGTCCTGCCATCTCCGGAAGAGACAAAACCTTCAGCGGCGCTCGCGTATAGACGGTCCCCCAATTCACGAGGACCGTCTCCTCATTGAATGCGTAGAGCGTTCGCCTTGGGACGGTGTATGCCACGTCGACCATCAGATCGATCTCGCCGCGGTCGAGTCGCGCCATCGATTCCGACCAGCTTCCCAAGACGTATTCGAGCGTCCATCCTTCCTCAGTGGCGATGTACTCGAGAAGCTCCGGGTAGAGACCGGACACCACATCGGCATCCTCCACAGCTACTTTCGGAGGATTGTGGTAGACGCCCACACGGATCGTTTGAGAGAGAATCGTTACGTGAAAGGAGCCGAGCAAGAAGACGAGAAGGCACAACACAACCGATCTATTGAAAGGAGGCGCACGGCCCGGCTGATTCCCAGGGTGTGAGATACGACAAGAGCTGCCCATGATCCGCTCCTATGAGTCCGTTCGTCACGATACCACGGATGTGCCGCTGACCGAACCCCCACTCTTCTGATATGTGATGATAATACCCTGCCTCTCACCGGCCGGCTGCATCACTCCGGAAATCGGGCCAAGAATATCGACGACAGCGCGAGATCTGCACCCACTTCTGCCCGCCGCACAGTACGCAATTGGCGATGATTGCATGCCGAGAGCACATGATTGGATCGTACCCCCTGGTTTCAGTTCCAGTTGGTGCTTCAGACCGCTACTCCACGAATGTGAACATGCCGGACTCAAACAGGTCGATGCAGGTCGCGACAGCGCGCTCATCGTAGCGTATGCCAGCTCCCTCCCGTATCTCTTCCAGCGCCTGCTCGATCTCATAGGCAGGACGATAAGGCCGGTGCGATGACATCGCTTCAACAACGTCCGCGATAGCAAGGATGCGCGCCTCAAGAAGAATCTCCTCGCCCTTGAGCCCGTCTGGATAGCCGGACCCATCTATCCGCTCGTGATGCTGAAGGACAGTCTGTACAACCGGCCAAGGCAGATCGATCCGGTCCAGGATACTCTGCGCCGCTTTCGGATGGCCTTGGACGAGGTTGAACTCCGTGTCCGTCAACGTGCGGGGTTTGTTGAGAATCTCCGCAGGCACTGCCATCTTGCCGATATCGTGCATGAGGCCCGCCACTCGAATGCCCTCGCACTGATCGTCTGACAGCCCCATCTCTCGGGCAATGGCGATACTGAGGTCTGCGACACGTTCCTGATGGCCTGCCGTGTATGGATCTCGCATTTCGGTTGTGAGTGCGAGTGCCTCGATTGCTCCGCGCAGTGTGTCCCTAAGTCTGGCCTCCGCCTCGGTTCGCGCCGTGATATCGCGACCGATGGCGATGATGCCCCCAGGATGGCCGTCATCATCCAGGAAGCAGCGTTCGTTCCACGCCATGATCTTTGTGCTTCCATCCTTGCACCGGATGGTCGTTTCGTCATCGATGGCTCCCTGTCCGCCTGCTCCAACCAGAGAAGCGAGAGCCTCTGAGCGATTTGCCTCTCGCGGGTAGATCCAGTCCCAGACCTTGTCGTGTCCCACGACCTCTTCCCGAGCGTATCCGGAGATCTCCTCCGCCGCCTTGTTCCAGAGCGTGATGCGATTGTGTCTATCGACAACTTCCATCCACACATCTGCGTTGTCGATGACGCTCTTCAGGTACTGGTTTAGCTTGCGGACCTCGCCTTCGGAGCGTTCCCTTTCGATCAACTCCTGCTTGATCCCCTCGTACAGCCTGGCATTCTCGAATGCCACAGCGATCTGGTCGCCAATCGTTGCCAGCAGCTTCTCCTCGTCTTCGCTGTAGGCGTTGGGACGGTACGCTTGGACATTGAGAATCCCGATCAAGCGCTCCCCCACAATGAGCGGTACGCCCAGCCACGAGCGCGCAGGCCTCATTTTGCCGATGAGTCGGATTCCTGGGAGTTGATCCTTCTCCTTCTCCCAGTCGTGAACATGAAGCACCCTTCGTTCGTTTGCGACAACGGAGGACAGGGTGCCGACCAACGGTATGCGGGTTGGAGGTTGCTTGATTCCCTCGTCGACCAGGTAGCGGCAATCCATTTCCTCTGTCTCTTCGTCGTAGAAGCCAATGAAGAATGTGTCAGCGCGGAAGATGGGTGCCGTCGTTCGGTAGACCGTTTCCATCAACTCTTCCAGCTGGAGAATCGCGCTGACTGCCTTTGCGGTCTTCGTAACCACTGCAAGACGGGTCGCCCTGTTGCGGACCTCCTCCTCGGCCCGTTTTCGCTCAACACAAAGCGCGACTTGATTCGACACGAACTCCAGGACGGCAAGATCCTTCTCGTCGTAGGCCGACGGGTCATCGTAGCTCTGCAGCGCCAGCGAGCCGATGACTCGATCATCCACCTTCAATGGGACGCCAAGCCAGATCTTCGCGGGCGCGCCAACGCGTTGGATCTCCCCTGCCTCGGCCATCTTAATAATCTGGTCCTCTTGGACGAGCAACGATACTCCAGTGCGTATGACGTTCGCCGTCAGCGATTTGCCGGCCGGGAACTTCCGGAATCGATCCTTCTGATCCGTAATGTGAGGAAGAGAGATCATGTCCGTGCTCTCGTCGTAGAGCGCGATGTAGAAGTTCTCCGTTTCAAGTATGGATCCCAGCTCGCGCCTGATCTCAACGAACAGCTCTGCAAGGCTGTCTGACGTAAGCACTGCTGTCGCGATGTGGTGAAGGGCTTCCTGAGCCTGCTCGGATCTCTTCCTCTCTGTGATATCTTGGATTTGGGCAATGAAGTGCCGGGCACGGCCGCGAGCATCTCGCACAGCAAAGAGATTGAGCAACCCCCACATGACGTGACCATCTTTGCGGATGTACTCCATCTCCTTTGGCACACTTTCCGGCTGGCTGGCAACGATGTGTAGAAGGCCGTCTCGATCCGCTTCGCATTCCGCGGGATGGACAACATGCTCGAATGTTCTTCCGATCAACTCATCTTCCGAGTAGCCGAGCATCTCGCACAGGGCTGTGTTCGCCTTCTGCAGAGTTCCATCCGCGGACCCAATTGCCATGCCGATGCTCGCATGCTCGAAGAAATTTCTCAGCTCTTCTTGGCCTAGCTGCGGTTCCTTCTCCACACGCTTGTGCCGGGAGATATCCTCTCCCGAACTGAGCACGCCGGTGATATTCCCTTTCTCATCCATGAGAGGCGTGTTGCACCACCGGATAGTGCGTATCTCTCCCGCCTTGGTCTGAATCGGATTCTCATGCGGTTCGATCCCAGTAACATCTCCCGCAAGCAGCTTGTCGAAGATCGATTTCGTCGCGTCGCGAATCGTGTCTGGAAGGAAATCACGGAACCAGTTCCTGCCTGCGATTTCGCTGGAGGCATATCCGAGTACATCGCAACCCGTCCGGTTGATCATCTGCACCGCTCCGTGTGCATCGAGAACCAAGAAGATCACACCAGCCACATCGAGATCGCTTTGCGTTCTACTCCACGCCTTGTGGAGCGCCTTCTTCCCTTCCCCGCTTTGTCTCACGCGTGCACGCCTTGTCAGGCTTGAGCGCCGCTGTCGATCCGCAACAACGTGAGTCTCTACCGCCAAGATTCCGTTTCACCTGGTCCCCAGAATCCGGATTGCGAAGGGATTTCCGCTCCCCGGATTCGCTCTCGACTAGGATTATGCCTGCAGCTACCATACTCAGACAGCCTTGGCGGGGAGCAGGGCTTCGTCAGGCAGACCCTCCCCCGTAATGAGAGGCTAGTTCAGCCACGCTCGTTGGAACTTGTCTGCTGTGTACCCTTCCGGACGCTTCACGCGTTCGTGCGTGACCATCAGATCACGAGCTTCCTGAAGAATGGCCAGCTCATCGATTCCTCTCAGAAGCTCGACCATCCGTTCGGCCAGCTCCCGATCTCCTGGCTGAGTCCCGCCATCAGGTCCTCCGATTTCCCAGCCAGCCCATGGGAGAATCTCATCGCCCGTCACCGAGGCCATGTCAGCCAATATCTTGTTCAGGACGTAGCCCATACCACAGTGGTCGGGTGAAAAGCCGATGCCTTCTGGCTTGATACGGCCGCTCTCGAGTTCGTTATAGCACTGCCAACCGGTGGGGAACTGCCCAGCGGGAAGATCGGCCGGATCGAGCGCCATCTTCATCGCCCTTAACATGACGTGGTCGATCTGAGCGTCCGTCTGCTGCCATCTCTCCTTCTCATCGTTCCAGAACTCGCAGATCCAGTGGTCCTCGAGTCGGCTGCCGTCAGGGAAGAAGTAGCGAGCCGTTCCGGTCCGAGCACGGGCAGGAATGCCACGATCTCGCAGGATTGAGACGAGAAGAACGGAGTAATCGCGGCAGTTTCCGACCAGGCGCCGCAGAGGATCTCGCGGCTCACCGAACGGTCGGGGATCCATCTGAAAGATCCTGTCCAGCATGTCAGAGACTGTTCGGAGGCTGATCTCATCGACGATATCCCGCTCATGGCTCTCGAGTGCGTCCTTCGTAAACCCGTACGTCTCCTCGCCGATCCACCACATGTGAATCACGTTCTGCTGGATCACTCGGCACAGATCAGGGATTCCATTCGGCAGATCGTCGTACGCTCCCTTGCGGGGACCCGGATCGGTCACCTCGGATTGCATTCGATAGAAGCTGAGAAGGTCCTCGTGCGTCTCGATTCGCTGGTGCATGTCCACCTCCCGCTGCCGAGAGTACAAGAGGACAGTTCGGATTCAACCGGCGCTTGAGATCGATGATCGCGATCTGCGAGTGAGGGATGCTTGGATCCCCATTAGAACATCCGTTGCGTCCTACGAAGCAAGCCGATCCACACGCCAGGGAGTGGTTTGTTACGCGTATGCAGTGATGAGTTGACTGATGTGGCGCTATGATCCTATTATCTGTGAATGAGTTGCTTCTTCAGGAGGCACGCAGGAGGTGGCCAATGAAGACTCGACGATTCCGTTTCGCAAACAGGTTGGGCTTGCTTCTCTTGCTGACATTGGGGCTTGTTCCCGCGTCAGCAGTTCAGCAGGAAGACGCGCTCCCCGATCCCGGCACACCAGGCTTCCCGATCCAGCTGTATGTCGTGCCAACCGCAAGCACTCAAGCCAACGCAGACACGCTCGATCAGCTGAAGGATGACCTGGCTCGCGAAACAGGTCTCGCGTTTGCTGTGGAATACGGATCACTGCAGGAGCTCAACACTGAGCTCTCATACGATCGACCGGATGCCATCGTTCTCTTGTCCGGCTCAGATTATGCCGATCTCCACTCCGCGACTCAGGGAACGCTCGTGATGAGTATGGCAACCGTCGACGCATTCGGTCTGAACTACACCTACGCGGCGATCTACGCCCTCCGAGACTCCGGCATCGAAACCCCAGCCGACCTGCAGAACCGCACTGGAGCCTATCGAAGCGGGGATTGGCCGTGGCCGACTGTAGAGAGCACCCTGCTGACTGAGCAGTTCGGCTACGGAGATATCGAAGTCGGCAAACTGGTTGAGGTGGGAGATTGGAACTACTACGTGTTGCTCGAGATGCTCTATGAGGGGCGGATCGATTTTTTTGTGGATTGGGGGAGCCCACCCGATCCAACAGGAGTGAGTGACGACACGTGGTCGTGGGGAGACGATCCAGAGCGCGGCATTTGGGATAAGGAATGCGAATGCCTGATTGACCAGGAACTCCGATGGAGGGGAACCGACATCCGGGCAAGTGCCGAGACGGCGTTTCCCGATGTCTGGGAGCGAGTGGGGATTGTCGATGTTGCCGGCCCGTTGGGCTATTCCGGCCTTGCATTCTCAAGCCTGTTCCCCGCTGATCTGAAAGTGCATGTGATGGAGGCCATCTCGTACTACGCCGCCAGCGAGGATGGCAGCAAGCTGCTTGACACGCTGGGCTACGGCACGGTGGAAGAGTTCTCGTACATCCCAGACTCATACTACGACGCCATCCGGATCGTCTTCGGGCATGCGCCGATCGTGTTCCCTTACAGAGACGAGCCCGAAGACAGCGTCATCTGCAAGGTGGGGCAAGCAAGATTCCGTGGATCCATCGGCGATTGCGAGAATCGTAGCGGCGTGATCATCGGGTTCATGCCTCCCTGGACGCCACCAAGCATCACCTATCCGCCCGTCTTCTTCTCGATGACAAACTCCAGCGGGGGCACTCCCGGATACGGTCGCGCAGGACAGCTCGCCGGCAGTAACCCCAAACGTGGCGTCAACTGGGGAGGAACCGAGAGGTATGTCCCGAAGACACATGATTGCGATGATTTCGCACACGATCTCGAGCGATACTTCGAGGCCAACGGGATCAAGGCGTCGTTCACAGTAATCGCCGAGAAGAATCCCAACTACCGGAAAGGGAACGGTCAACCATACTGGACCAGCGGACATGCCGTCGTCGATGTTCGCTTCGCTGATGGAACTATCGCCCTATTCGATGGGCAGAGCGGATGCGACGTCACTAGGGACTACGACTGCAACAAGGATGGAAAGATCACGTACTACGACGGCGTCTACTCAACGGAGACCACGGACTGCAATTTCTGTATCTGTGTGTACGAAGATCGTGCCGCAGCCGAGGCAGCGGGAGAGACACTCGATTGACCTGCAAGTCGTAGCGACAGGCCAAGGCCCACTTGGGTCTCGGCCTGTTGCTCGCAGTTCCACTCAAGAGCAAGGGATCCAGGGAGATGAAGTGTGTGTTGCTTGCCCTCCCAGCCTGGCCGAGTTTGAGCCGGTTGATCGAGTTCGTGTCGGACGCAGCAACTCGTGGTCCGGGAGACGCATGGCCGAGGGCTTATGGAACCTGTAGCCGCAAACGGAGCAGCAGTAGACAGGTTCACTCACGTTGCCTGGATTGATGCGTATGCAACGATGCGATCGACATCGCGGACAGGTCCAGGTGTCCACCTCGGGTGGCGCTCCACCTGAGGCAGTCTTCGGCGCGCTCAGCGAATCACGCAGCCAATGGACACCGCGGACAGTCGTTGCCTTCTCCTCGTGTTCCTTCTCGTGTTCGAGGACCATAAGCCAGAGCTGTTCCCTGAGGATCAGCCCGAGTCCGGGGACTCCGCCAACGTTGGTGCTGAGCATTTCACTCGCCTCCTTCTTGAGTGAGCTACCCTACGTATGCACCGGCAGACACCCCGTGTCGTCCAATACGTGTGGATTCCGTGTGGATTGCCCCTTGCTTAGCACATGAGCGACCGGCTTGGCACCTATGCGAAACCGGAGGGGCTGCGCTGTTCTCCCAGTTCGCATGCTGCAATCTGCAATACGCGTCTCGTCCTTCAGTTTCCCGCTTCCCTGAAACTCACGGGGTGCAAGAGTCCAGAGGGGCCCGTTCCCCCTGGAGGTCCTGGATGCAGACGCACACAGATGTCTTCAGTCCTTCACAGAGCGCTCACCTTTCCTTCCTACGCTGTGCGTATTCCGCGATGAGCGTATGCAGAGGTGGATTGTGATGAGATTCATGACGAAACGATTGCGATGGACAGTACCGCTACTCGCTGCCGCCCTTGTGCTTTCCGGTTGTAGCGTTGCGGCGTGGCTGGAGGTTGGTGAGGCGATTGCCGCAACCGAGGGGTACAGCTACGCGATCGTCGACACCCATCAAGAAAAGAGCTACGACAACTCCGGTGAGATTGCTCCCCCGTTGGAGGGAGAAGCGTTCTTCGGACAGGATGCCCACACCGACGGATTCCAACCGGAGTACGTCGACAACGGCGATGGAACGGTGTTCGATCTGGTCACGGGTCTGATGTGGCAACAGGGCTACTCCGGCAAGATGTCGCAAGCTGAAGCGGCAGTGGGGGCAAACGATTTCGACCTGGCCGGCTACGACGATTGGCGGCTGCCAACGATCAAGGAACTCTACTCGCTAATCGACTTCTCCGGTGAGGACGTCGATCCGATGAGCGACCTAGCGAACCACCCGTTCATCGACACGGCATTCTTTGAGTTTGAGTACGGCGATACATCGGCAGGCGAGCGAGTCATCGATTCCCAATGGGCCACAAACACCCTCTACGTCGCCGGAGACCTGATGTTCGGCGTGAACTTCGCCGACGGCCGGATCAAGGGCTATGGTTTGACCACCCCCCGCGGCAGCGACATGCAGTTCTACGTTCGCTACGTCCGTGGGAACACAGCCTATGGCGAGAACGACTTCCTCGACGACGGGACCAGCAAGGTCATTGACCTTGCCACCGGCCTGATGTGGTCGCAGGATGATTCGGGCAGTATCAGCAGTTCGGAAGGAACTGTCATCGCCTCCAACGGAGGCGCCATGGATTGGGAAGACGCGCTAGCCTACGTCCAGTACCTCAACGACTCGGCCTATCTCGGCTACTCCGATTGGCGGTTGCCGAACGCGAAGGAACTGCAGTCAATCGTCGACTACACACGTTCGCCGGACACGACCAACTCAGCCGCAATCGATCCGATCTTCCATGTGACGACCATCACAAATGAAGCCGGGCAGATCGATTGGGGTTTCTGCTGGACCAGCACAACGCATGCCTCGGCACGCGGTGGCGCCGCAGCAGTTTACGTCGCGTTCGGCCGCGGGCTCGGGTACATGAACAGCCACTACGTCGATGTGCATGGAGCCGGCTGCCAACGTTCCGACCCGAAGTCGGGGTCGGCCATCCCGACCGGACGTGGCCCTCAAGGTGATGTCGTCCGAGTCAAGAACCTGGTTCGCGTGGTGCGAGACGCCGATTGATCTGCCACACGCGCAGCCTCCTCCCGGCCGCGTCTCTCTCCCTCCCCTTCCATGATGGGGAGGCCCGGTGGGCTGAGGTGATTGCTGCAGAACATAGATAGCTCCGCAGATCGCAGTACACCAGGGATCCTTTCCACCCACCATGTGTTACCCCCGCCCATCGCCGGAGTGCTGAGATTGATCTACGAACTGCGATCCGGCATCGAAGCGAAGTGCTCTCGAATCATCCGAAGCAGGAAGCCACGTTCCTCCGGAATGCCATCTCCGAGGCGGAGCGCAGCAATCGGAAACGCCCACTGCTCGACATCGCTGCGGCTCATCGTCGAATCCTTTAGGTAGGATCGAAGGTAAACAGAGAGGAAGAGCCTTCGGAATCCGGTCAGCTCCAGCCGCTGCCAGAGGCTCATCCCAGGTGGCGACCCTCCATAGCGAAAGAGATGGACCGTCCACGCCACATCGCACGCCGGATTACCTGATGTTGCCGGCCCCCAATCGATGATCACGGGACCCTGCATGCCTAGCAGGATGTTGTCCGGATGGAAATCGCCGTGACAGACAGTATCCCCATCAGGCAAGGCATTGACCGCCGCATGGAGCCTTCCAGCGATCTCATTGCCGATATCCTCTGCAATGCGATCGATCACGCGGTGAAGCCGCTCACGTTGAGAGGGAAGATCGATTGCACGGGTGGCATGCACTGCCCGATGGAGCCGGGCGCAGGCTCGTGCGAACCGGACCAGCTGCCAAGGCTTCACCAAGAGCACTCGCAGCATGGTCGATCCCTCGATGCGATCCATCACGACGCCGAACCGATTGCCGATCTTGACCAGTCCGTCCTCCGAATCGGCGCGGTAGACGGCGGGACTCGGGATACCGGCCTCGTGAACTGCGCAAGCGACATCAAGCTCTCTCAGTGCATACGTGCGCGAACTCCCCTCGCGGAATAGACGCACCACGCGCCCGTCATCCCACGAGAGGATCTCGGCCGTCCGACCCTCGCCAACCAACACCAGCTCGTCTTGTGTCCGCATCTCGCTCATGCTGTCGAACCTACCGTTTCAGTATAGAGACATCCCCGTAGCCGCGCCCAAACGCGAGCTGTAGCACTCTTGCTCAAGCCCCATAGGCACTACACGCGGCCCGTCATGACAAGATGGAGAAGCTGATGAGTCACTCATCCTCTTGGAGAAGCACAGGATGCCCTCGATTCACCGGAGCCGCGAGTTCCAGCATGCGCCCGCCGAGCACGGTTCACCGATCACTCGTCGCGGGTACGTCCACTCATCACGACGGCCATCGCAAGACCGCCCGGATCAGTTTATGCCTCTTCTCCCTCGACGGCCGGCAGGATGTAGTCGCGGGTCAGTGCCTCGGGGAAGATCGCCCCTTCCTGAACGGTCGCCGTAAACACGACGATCAGATCCAGCTCCGGGAACACGTACAGGTTCTGGCCCTGCGATCCCGAGGCGTAGTACGCCCTGTATGCATCGGCCGTCCACCAGTGATACGCGTAGCTTCGCCCCGCGAAGTAGTCGGTCCGGCCGTGGACTCTGGTTTGCGTGGACTGCTCGATCCACTCCTTCGACACAACTCGAGTCCCGTTCCACATACCTTCGTTCAGGCAGAGGACGCCGATCTTCGCCAGATCGCGCGGCCGGATGTAGAGTTGCGTTCCACCCTTGTACAACCCGGTCCGATCCCGGGCCCAGGCGATGTTCTCGATGCCGAGCGGCGCGAACAGCGCTTCCCGGGCGAACTGAAGCGTGGTCATCCCGGATGCTTCTGCAATCACTGCGGAGAGCACGTGGGACAGCCCGGAGTTGTACCAGAACAGCTCGCCGGGCTGTTCCACCCGTGGCTTGGAGAGCACATATCGTAGTGGGTCGAGGCTTCCTTCCATTCGGCCGAAATCGTTGCGCGGGTCGCGGACGGGCCACGTGTCCTCGTCCCATTCCAGTCCGGCCGACATCGTTAACAGGTGTTGAAGAGTGATCGTGTGCTTGCCCTCAGTTCCGTCCTCCGACAGCAGCGTCGGGAGCAAATCGAGAACCGGCACATTGACCGACTCGATCCATCCGCGATCCAGGACGATCCCCAGCAGCAGCGACGTGATACTCTTGGTGACCGAGAACAGATGATGCCGACGGTCTGCGCGGTACGACGTGTTGGGGTACTCCTCCAACACAACGTTCCCATGCCGAATCACAATCACGGAGTCGATCGTATCGGAGGAATCGGTCCGCGCATTCTGATCCCGGATCGCTCCCAGCATCTCGTCTAGAAGGTCGGGATCCATCCCCTCGGACTCCGCGGTCGAGACCGGTCGAGCAAACGGATCGCTATCTCCAAAGCTATCGGGCGTGCATGCAGCACCGGACAGATCGAGAAACAGAAGAAGAACCACTGCAAGTCCTACGACCGGTATCGCTCGACAGTGCATCGTTGCATTCCTCCTATCCCTAGGCCTCCGCTTTGGTTTCGCATTCTCAGGACCCTCGGCCCTACGACCGCTGATCCTCCGTAGGATAGGGACAGAGCGATTCGACCAACGATGTGTCGACCCAGCAGATGTCCCCATCGGCCTTGAAGAACAACGCGTTCCCATCCGGGCTGACACGGGCGAGCGCCGCGGGACAATCGCCCAAGACGGGCTCCATGTTGATCGGCTCGGCCCACGTTCCATCCTCGGCCCGGAAGCTCACGTACAAGCGGCACATCCCGCTGCGTGGGCGCGTGTCTGAATCGAAGATCAACCAACTCCCATCGGGTGCAATACACGGATGCGCGTCTTCGTGCCTCATGTCGTAGATGCTCGATCCAAGCAGCCTCTGCTCCCCGTACATGCCGTCCTCTAGCATGCGGTACGCAATGTGATCCTTATTCCGATAGAAGGTCGTGTAATAGAGGGTCCCATCCAGGGCCGCTGAGGCGTACAGTCCGGCGAACAGCGGTGCGGGCTCGCTCCACTCACCTGAACCGAGCTCCATCATGCAAAGGACGTGTGAACCGTGCCCGACTGAGAGATCCGGAGAAACGTAGAAGATCCTATCGCCATCGGGTGATAGGCTCGGCTCGAATGCGCCGTTCGGGAACAGCGGAGACGGTGCCGGGGCAGTCCACATGCCATCCACACACTGGGACTCGAAGATCGTGTGGTCTGGAATGCTCTCTCCGAATCGCGCGAAGAAGCACCGCTGCCCGTCGGGCCAGAAGCTGATGTCGGACTCGCGAGAAACGTTGCCTGCAAGAGAAACGATCCCTGGCGCGAAGATCTCCGGCCCGTCCGCAGGCGGTTGCAGCCCGAAGTACGCCTCGGACGCCGTCATCTCCAGACAAGCCGCGACAGCAAGTAGGGTGACCACAGCCAGCTGGATCAACAATCGACTCCTATTCATGTCCATCCTTGGTGACTACTTCGATCCGTCATCGATCGAGAACATGCGCATGGTCCCCGTGTCTCGCTCGATCGTCAGATGCATCTGAAGCTTCGCGAGGTCGTAGACAATCGACCAACGCGTCATCGGTGTTGACACCGCGTGAAGCAAGTCAGACGCCTCGGCCACCGACAAGTCGCCAACCTGCTCGCGAAGCGTCGTTTCGATCCGATCGTACCGCCAGCAGCGTCCACCTGGGCTACCTTCCGCAAGAATCACCGGGAAATTCGTTCCGAACTGCCACGGCGCCTTCGCGCTGCTGCCAAGGACGTACATCTCGCCGTCGTGGTACTCGATCAAAGCTGCGGACGTTCGGTCGGCAATCACATAGTGGGTGTTCGGTCCGCCCTGACTGACTGGGTTGATCGTCTCGAGAAACGTGATTGCCTCATCAACCGTTGCCGACGCTTCGAGCATCTCGCGCATCAATCGCAGATCGCCGACGTCGCGCTTGTCCGGATTGCTCGGATAGCCGCACTCGTAGTCAACCGACGCCATCCCGACTGCCAACCCCATTTCGTTCATCCCGTCAAACGTCAAGAACGGGGCGGTGAGCAGTGGCACCAACTCCTCGACGGGCGCCGCATCGAGCCGATTGATCCACTCCGGCTCGACGAGATACGCGATATCAACTGACATCACGGATCGGTACCCTTCGCTCGGTTCGAGAAACAGGACGAGGATCGGGCTGTACTCCCAATCGAAGTTACGGCCAAATACGGCCCGCCTTGGATCGGCCACCGCCGCGAACAGGGAACATGCCCAATCGCTGTTGCCAGCTTGCCTGTCCCCCTGCGCAGAGGCACGCTCCAACTCCGACGGGAGGACATACGGCCCGATGTAGCGCATCGTGTAGACGGGGTAGTCGTCGAGCTTCTCAAGCGTCGACAGCGTCGCCACCACGTTCTCGGGAACGTCAACAAATCCGGCAGACGAGAGTCCTTTCCGCAAGGCTTCGGCTTCGATCGAAGCATCCACGGCGCCGGTTGCTTTCTCCGCCCGCGGACGACCCGATCGATCGCTGGCTTGCACCACGTCCACCCGGGCTCCAAGAATGCCGACCGCCATGCAGAGCGCAATGACGATTCCGGCAACCCACCAGCGCGTTGCCTGAGTCATGCCATCCTCCTCGTCTCGCTCGCATCCGGGTCCAAGTCCGGCATCTCGCTAGCTTCCAGCGCAGCAACCGTGTTGCCGCCGTGATACGGCGGCCATCGGGTCACCGCCCCCTCCCGCCCGTTCTCGTATTCGCCCCTGCGGATCCGATCGATCGCGCCGTCGATCCATGTCAGATACGCGTAACGCATGTGGACAGCCGAATCGAGCGTCAACCAATGGAAGAAGTCCACGCGCTCCGACTCGTCGTGCGCATACGCACTCCCCAACCGGTACCGTTCGGGGAACGAAGCCAGGACGTCCAGCACGCGTCGCTTCTTGTCCTCCAGAAGTTTGATCGCTTCGCTGTCGCTGA
>Ga0180432_10002040_pt1 | contig 30886 bp, 27 predicted proteins | sample SS_ome_10_FD_132414 | JGI IMG/M metagenome (GOLD analysis project Ga0180432, IMG submission 132414) | Hypersaline lake sediment archaeal communities from the Salton Sea, California, USA - SS_1_MS_2 metaG | ecosystem: Environmental > Aquatic > Non-marine Saline and Alkaline > Hypersaline >...
GGTGGGCCGCTTCAGCAAGTACGACGACAGCTACATCCGCATGATGGCGATCCAGCAAAAGGTCCCGTACGTCACGACCATTGCCGCCGCCCAGGCAAGCGTCGAGGGGATCGAAGCAGTGCTCAAGACGAGAGGGGTGCCGAAGTCACTCCAGGAATATCACGAGCAGGCTCGCGCCTCGGCCGCCGCAGCCACACGCCGCTGACACGCCTCGCCGACGGCCCGACCTAGATGAACTTGTACGTCATGCTGTCGCGCAGGATGACATGCTCGTAGATCTGATTGTGCGGCTGGTAGGTGCAACGTGGGCACTCGGCGATCTTGATCGAATCGAAAAGCCGCCAATGCTCGCGCCCGCCCCAGAGTTTTCTGACGTCGTCGAATGACGTGGCGTCGCGCAGAAGCTCGAGGCGCGCGTCGCCGCGCCGGTCGCAGCACAGGCCCATCGTGAAGGCGTCCTCGTCGTCGGCCTCCACGCGCGGCATGAAGACCGCCGTCATAAACACCGCGTGGCAGGTCGAGAAGAAGTTCTCGATGTCGAAGACGTTGCTGAACTTGTGCGTGATGCCGTAGACGCCGAACGTTTCATCCTCGAGCGCGCGCGCCCGCTCGAGCTCCTCGAAGAAGTGCTCCACCGCCTCGGCCGTGAACTTCATGAAGCCTTCGTTATCGGGCTCGTCGAGCCGGTGCCACGGGCGCCCGACGGGCCGCACGTGATAATTCTTGCAGCCGACCGCCTTGGCGATCTTACCGGCCTTGTACACGTCCTCGATGTTGCCGTCGCACAGGAGGAACTTGTAGCTCACGCCGTGGCCGCCCGAACGCGTGCTCGCCAGCGGCGCCCGTCGCGCCTTGGCGTAGGCGGTAAGCTGCATGATGTTCTCGACGACGTGGTCGAAAACCATCGCGTCGGGCTTGAGGTTCTTGAGGCGGTTGAACACCTCGTTCGAGCCCGCGTCCACCGACACGCCGACCCACGTGCAGAGCGAGAGCGGCTCGAGGAAGCGGTCGATGTGCGTGCCGTTCGTGACGACGCCCACCTCGATGCCGCGGCTGACGCACCGCTCGATGAAGTGGCCGACGTGCTTGTTGAGCAGCGGCTCGCCGCCGCCCGCGATGCAGACCGCCTCGACGCCCTTGGGCCATGCCGGGCTCCCCTGCCATTCGGCGAGGAAGTCCGCGAGCTCGACGAGCGTCCGCCTGCTCAGCGCGCGTGCGCGATGCTCGAGAACATAGCCCGCGTTACACCACCGGCACTTGAGGTTGCACCGGTTGATCGGGTCAACGGTGACAAGCGTTGGTTGGGGAATGGGCCGGCCGCGCTTGATCAGGCTCCAGCGCGGCACGTGCGCCAGCAGCTTGTAGCTGTTAAACGGATTCCACTTTTTGTGGACGGACCACTCGATCCGCGACGCTTCTTCGGTGGTGACTTTCTCGGTCGCCGTCGGCGGCATGCCTTCAATCCTTTCTCGACGCGCCTACGCCGGCCCCTCGAGCAGGCGCCAGCAGTCAATGATCGCCTCCGGTTTGATTCGCGACGGCAGTTCCTTCCGCTTCAGCCTTTGAAACTCCTCCCACGCCGTCGCGATCACACAGCAATCGGCCTCAGCGAGGCATGCTTCCACTGACGCCATGAGCTCTGCGTTTGTTGCAGGGATTGCCTTGACCTGCGGGTCGTAGGCCCGCACGCGGTAACCGTCCGAAACAAGCCGGCGAACGATCTCGACGGCCTGCGACGCCTCAATCACGTGCGACCCGGGTTTGTAGCTCAGGCCGAGGACCGCCACGCGCGCGCCGGGCGCGGCCGCGTCCTTCACTTGCCGCACCACGCGAGTGACCTGGTCATCGTTCACCTCGACGACGGCCTGGGCGAGTTTTGCCTTCATGCCGTGGTCGGCGGCGCACTTGATGAACGCCACGTTGTCGCGCGGGAAGCACGGACCGCCGAAGCCCAGGCCCGGCCGCAGGTACTTGCCGCCGACGCGCGAGTCGTGGCCGATTGCCTCGGTCACCACGTTTGCGTCGGCGCCCTCGATACGCTCGCAGAGCTGCGCTACGCTGTTGGCGAAGCTGATCTTCGTCGTCACGTAGCAGTTGAGGCCGAGCTTCGTCAGCTCGGCGTTGACCCAGTTCATCCGCGCGATATGCGGCGTGTTGTCGCACACGTCCCGGTACATCTGTTCGAGCTCGTCGCCCGCGCGGCGGTCGGACTCGCCGATGAGTACCACGTCGGGATTGAGAAAATCGCGGATGATCGAGCCGAGCGCGATGAACTCCGGGTTGTACGCCAGACCAAAATCCCGGCCGCACGTCTTGCCGGTCAGCCGCTCGAGCCGCGGCTTGACCACTTTGCCCATCGTCCCCGGCATGACGGTCGAGGTCACGACGACGATATGAAAGCCTTCCTTCGCGCGGAGCGCCGGGCCGATCGCGTCGAGCACCTCGACCACGTACGCGTTCGAGAACGCGCCGTCGGGGCCGCTCGGCGTCGGCACGATGATGAACGTCACGTCGGACGCGCGGATCGCCTCGGCCGCATCGGTCGTGGCACGCAGCCTGCCGCGGCACTGCGTAAGAAGCGCCGCGAGGCCCGTCTCTTGGATAGGGCACTTGCCATGATTGATCGCCTCGACGTTTGCCTCGATGACGTCCACGCCGACGACGTCGAGCCCCTTCGACGCAAAACAGGCCGCCGTCGTCAGGCCGAGTTTGCCCAAACCGATCACCGAGATTCTTGGGGGCATCATCACGTCCCCTCCCAGAAATATTCCGCCTCGTCGGCGGGCCGGCGCAGCACGAAGCAGCCAAGCGCGTACACCTTCTCCGTCGGCTCGAAGTCGAGCGCCGCCGCCTCGTCGCTGAGCACCCACTTGTTCGCCTCGTCCTTGATCCAGAACTGCTTCTGTTCCGCGTCCCACCCGTCGAGCAGCCGCGGCAGGCGCTTGCGCCCATAGACGCGATGCAGCGGCCGAAAGACCGCGTCGCGCCCGACGGGAATCGTAACGAGCATGATGCCGCCAGGCTTCGTGAGCGCGAGCAGGTGCTGCATCGCTTCGAGGTCGCCGTCGGGGCGCTCGGGCGAACCGTACCGCCCGGCCAGGCCCACGTGCTCGACGGTCGAGCAGTTAATCACGAGGTCGAGACTCTTTGCCGACAGGTCGAGATCGAAGACGTCGCCGCGCACGAGCTCAGCGTCGGGGTGTTCGTAGCGCCAAAAAATATCTCGGAGATCAAGCGCGGTAACCGTGTAGCCGCGCTGGGCCGCAAGCAGCCCGAGATTCCCGAAGCCGCAGCCGAAGTCGAGCGCCCGCCCGGGGCCGGGCGGCATCATCGCGGCTACCCACGAGTATTCGACGTCACGGTCACCGCTCAGATCGTTTGGTGCCGCCGAGCGCGTCGAGACGATCCGCGTGTTCGCAAACGCCGGGCACGATTCGATCTGCCGTTGAATCTCGTCGAGCGAGGTCGTGCTCGCAATCGCGATCACGTCGGGCGGACGCGCCAGCGCGTGCTCGAACGAAACGACCTCGACGCCGTTGAACCGTTCCCCTTGCTTCGCCGGGTCGTTGTCAATGACGTACCGAATCTCCCGGTCACAAAACTCGATCACGAGCCACTTGGCGAGCTCAGTGAAGCCGAAAAGGCCGATCGAGCCGCTGGTGGCATCGAGCTCTTCGATGACGTGGATGTGCTCAAGCCTGGTGCTCAGGATCGCGGCGTCGTTCAACGTCCTGAGCGATTGGTCAAGCGTAGTCATTCGTAGCCCTCCCCTGCACGGCAAGGGCCGTAGTTTCGGCCACGCGCCGCGCCGTGTGCGCCAGCGCTCGCTCGAACCACAGCCGGTAAGCGGCCGGCATCGTCCACGCCGCGTCCTGCTGGTACCACTGCGTGCACGGCGCGCAGAACTCGCCCACGTGGCCTTGGCTCTGGTCAACGCGGAGTTCTTGGAAGTACGGGCTTTCTCCGGATACGCCGAGAACTTCCCCCTCGCCCACGTGCTGGCCGTCAAAGCACTGCTCGCACATCACCGGCATGCCCGACGACAAAACGAGCGCCGAGCCGAGCAGCTTCTTGCACGCGCCTCGTTCGAGCGGCGCGAAGTCAATCGCGCGCTTGTCGGGGAAGGTTGCGCGGTAGGTGTTGAACGGCCGGATCACCACCGCGTCCGCGACGTCGTGCCACACGGTGAAGTCGCGCTGGATCTTCTTGTCCTGGTCGGCCACCGCCATGGTCACGCGCTGCAGCACGAGGAACGGCCGCTGGGCGTCGCCGCGCCGCCCCAAAAAGCGCCGGACAAACTCATAGATCGAACCGAACGGCAGCGCCCCGGCCTCGTCGAGCGCATCGAGATTCACCATCAGGACATCGAGCCCGCTCCCGAACACGCCGTCCAGAAATGCTTCATCAATGTCCGTGCCGTTCGTCTCGATCCCGACGCGCGGAATTTCTTGGGACTTCGCGTGTCGGACGAAATCGAAGAGGCGCGGATGGAGCGTCGGCTCGCCGAACCCCGAAAAATTCAACAGGAAGACGAACTCGCCGACCCGGTCGAGAAGCTGTTCGAACGCCGAAAACTCCAAATCACCCTTCGGTCGGGTAAGCTTCGTCTGCGGACAGAACTTGCAGGCCAGGTTGCAGCGCGACGTGAGCTCGACCTCGAGATACGACGGATAGTCGGGAAAGAAACGCCGCTGCCCCTCGCGATGCGGCACGCGCGCCTCGAACTGCCGCACCCATTCTTCGGCGGCGGGCACATCGTCCGGCTCGGGCGAGGCGTAGGCCGCGTGCACCATCTCGACGCCCGAGCGGGTCGTGATCGCGACGGCCTCGCCCGCGGTCTCGCCCAGAAACGCCTCACGCGCCGCCGTGTCGCCGTGACGGCTGACCCAATCCCTGAGCGTGTGCGCGAGCAACCCGCCCCGGGACAGGCCGTAGCGCTCGGCCCGCGCGCGCTTCCAGCCGTAAACGGCCTCGATTTCCTCCTCGGAAGCGAGGTACTTCTCGCGTCGAATTTCCGCCATGGCCCGCTCGGTGCGTTCCCGGGCGGCGGCTGCGTCGCCGACGCGGAGCGCGCGTTGGTAATCGCTTATCCGATCGAACGCCCGCATCGTGAAACCGCACAGGCTCGTCGCGCTCGACCCGACGCCCGCGCAGAAGCCGTTCTCTTTCGCCAACGGCAGCGCTTTCTGGAAATACCGGCGGGAGCAGAGCGGCACGCCATTCACGTCGAGCACGAACACCACCGTCGAGGAATCCTGCACGAAACGCGGGGCAATCGCCTTGAAGCCCTCGACGGAAAGGACACCGGAATAGTCCGCCGACGTGAGGAGCGTCGAGCGCCGCGAGGCCGCTCCAAAGGCGAACGGCGAGTCCGTCTCGAGGCGCAGCGTCTTGACTGCCGGCCAGGCGTCGCGGAGGTATTCGACGACGGGATCGTCGCACGTTTCCGACGAGGTAACGAAGACAGTTTGGTCGAAGCATTCCGATGCGGCGGCCTCCTCGAGCAGGATCCCCACGAGTGGCCGCCCGGCCGCCTGCTCCATGAACAGAGGCGGGCCATCGCGCTCGTTGAGCCCGAGCAGGCTCCCTTGCAGGAAGAGTGCTCCCTTCATCCGGTCCCTTTCTTTGGCGTACCCGGGCCGCGCCGGACACACAGAGGCCGTCTACGCGCCTGGGGGAGAGCAAGAAGCCTGCCACCGACAGGGAACGGCCGGGTGCCAAACAAGTTCTGAAGTCCAAGCAGGGAAACCAGGTATGTGGGCAAAACGGCCTCGGCGGCGGCATGTCGGGGAATACAACAACGCACCCTTGGCCGGTGCAATCACGCTACATGGGGCATGCCTGGGAAGAGCATCCAGCGGCCATTGGCACGCCACTTGCACTCGGCCTCCGCGGGTATTGCCGCGTCCGGACGACCCGGCGGCAGTCCCAAAAAGAAAGCCGCTGCAGACAACACGCGCTCTCAATATGAAACACTCAAGCGCGCCGGAGAAGGACACAGTGAGAATCACGGCCGGCATGATCGTCTTGAACGGCGAGCCGTTCATCGCCTACAGCCTCCGGGCGATCTACGACGTCGTAGACGAGATCATCGTCGTCGAGGGCGCAGTCCAAAAGGCGATGTTCGCCGCCAATCCGGACGGCTCGTCGAAAGACCGCACCGTCGAGATCATTAAAAATTTCCCCGATCCCGACGGCAAGATCACGCTCGTCCGGGGCCGCTGGAAGGGGAAGCTCGAACAGAGCCAGGAATACATGCGGCGCGCCACGGGCGATTACGTCTGGATCGTTGACAGCGATGAAATGTACCTCCCCGAGGACATCGCGCACGTCAAGCAGATGCTCGAGGACGACCCCGAGATCACCGTCGTCTCGTTTTACGAGCGCGCGTTCTGGCACAATCTGCACACGCAGCTCGTCGGCCCGCCGTGGGAGGGCGTGCGCGAGGCGGTGTTCTACCGCCTCTTCAAGCGCGTGCCGGGCGCGCGTTTCACCACGCATCGGCCGCCGACGGTCGTCGGCGACGACGGCGTCAATCTCGTCGAGAAAAAGCTTGTCCGTGCCAACGAGATGCGGCGCCGCGGCGTCTTCCTCTTCCACTACTCGTACGTGGACGCCGGCCAAGTGAAACAGAAAATCGAGTACTACCGGCGTCGCGGCTCGAAGAACGCCGGCCCGCCGGACTGGTTCGAGCGCGTCTACCTCGCCTGGCCCGACGACCCTGCCGGCATCGAGGCGAAATACGGCACGCACCCGATCGGCACCGGCTGGACGGCGCCCTACTACGGCCCTCATCCGCCGGCAATGGACGACCACCCGCTCATGCAACGCGAACTGCAAATGGTGCAGCCATGACGAGCCGCAACAAAAAAGTCGCCATCCACATGCGCGCCGGCGTTGGCGACGCCGCGATCATGAGCACCAAGCTCAGGGCGATCCGCGAGGCGCACCCGGAGGCGCACGTCCGCTGCTACCTCAACTCGCCGAGGCCCGAGGTCGTCCGCGTCCTGCTTGACGCCTCCCCCTACCTCGACGAGGTCCGCACGACCCCTTACTCGCGCCCGCTCGACGAGCGCACGGCCGAGGCGATCCGCGCCTGGGCCGACGAGGGGACGTTCTACCACTTCGACGTGTTGCCCGAGGGTGCCTCTATTGGCGACAGGCAACGGTCAATTGAAGAAATCCACCCGGAGCTCCGCTTCGATCCACACCCCGAGGCGCAATTCTCCAACGAGATTGAGCACTGGGCCGACGAGACGGAAGCCGAGCATCGCGCCGGCGGTGCGGTCCTCGTCGGGTTCCACCTGCACGCCATCCAGGCCCGACCCGCGGCGGAAGAGCCGACTCGCTTCAAAGAGTGGAGTCCGGCGTGCTGGCAACGGCTCGCCGATGTGTTGGGCGAGAACGGCCCATGCCGCATCCTCGTGTTCGGCGGCCCGCGGGACAACTGGGACGTGCCCGAGGGCCCGCACGTGCGGAACCTCATCGGCTGGCTGACCGCCGCGCAGAGTCTCGCGCTCGTCCGCCGGCTCGACGCGCTCGTCGGCGTTGATTCCGCGCTCAAGAGCTGCAGCCTTATCTTCGGCGTGCCGACCGTCATGCTCTGGGACGAGCGCAACCCCGACCCGAGCGACTGCTGGTTCCCGAAATACTACCAGCGGCTCGAGGGCAACGCGATCTTCCCGACGACGGTGAGCGCCGAGGAAGTCTTCGAATTCATCACAAAATACCTCCCGGCGACGGTGGCCCGGTAAGGCGGGAGCAGCCATGCTGACGTTCTTCACAACGTGCAAGCCGTTCGAGGGCCGGAACGCCGTGCTCCAGCGCAACGCGATCGAGAGCTGGGTGCGGCTCGGCCACGGATGCGACGTCATCCTCGTCGGCGACGACGCGGGCACGGCCGAGATCGCCGCGGCATTCGGCCTTCGCCACGTGCCGAACGTGCGCCGCAACGAGTACGGCACGCCGCTGCTCGACTCGCTCTTTGCCGAGGCCGAAGCGGTCGCCCGCCACGATCTGCTCTGCTACCTCAACGCCGACATCATGCTCATGGGCGATTTCCTCGACGCCGCGGCGTGCCTCGAGCCCGAGCGGCTCCTCATGATCAGCCGCCGCTGGAACGTGGACATCAAGGGGGCGTGGAACTTCGACGACCCCGACTGGGAACGGAAGCTGCACGAACTCACCCTCGAGCGAGGCTTCCAGAAAAGCGCGCTCGGCGGCCCGGACTTCTTCGTGTTTCGTCGGGGCCAGTGGGGGAACATACCGCCGTTCGCGCTCGGCCGGACGCGCTTCGACAACTGGCTCATCTACGCCGCGTGCACGAAGGGCTTCCCGGTCATTGACGCGAGCGCGTGCGTCATGGCCGTGCACCAGAACCACGATTGTGGCCACGCCGACGGCGGCTGGGCCGGCGCCTGGCACGGCGTCGAGGCACAGCGGAACCAGGCGCTGGCGCGCAACGGCGCCGACACGTACAATTTCCTCGACGCCACCCACCTCATGACGCCCGAGGGCCCGCAGCCCGCGATGTCGCCCGAGCACCTCGCGCGCCGCTACGAACGGCGGCGTGCACAATGGTTTGACCGTCGGCTTTTCCTCGCCGCGACGCTGCACGAGCTCGGCCGCAACGAGGAGGCGCTCGCCGTCGTGAAGGAAGCGGCCCGGGCGTGCACAAACCCGGCGAGCGTGCGCCGGTACGCGCGTGCAGTTCTGCGGATACTCTTCGCCATGGGCCGGAGAGAACGGGCCGAAGACTTCATACACAAGCTGCTCGCCGCCGAGCCGGCGCCGATCATGGCCTATCACCTCGCCTCGATCTGCGAGGAGCTCGGCGCGTACGAGACGGCTTCGCGGCTCTTTCGGGCCGTGCTCGCGCACGACGGCCACAACGCGGCGACGCTCAAGGCGGGCGCGTCGTATCATCTCGCAAGAACTGCCGTCGAGATCGAGGATCTGGAAACCGCCACGCGGTACGCGGAGGCCTGTCTCGCCGAGAACCCGACGCACGAGGCCGCGCGCGCATTGCTCGAGCGTTTACAGCATCCCAGCGACACGACCGACCGCCGGGGAGAGATCACTCCAAAAGTTCCTGGAGCACCGCTGCAGCCCGCTGATGCTCGGGATTGAGCCGCAGACACGTCTTGAGAAACTTCCGCGCCTGCTCGACGTCCCCCGCCGCCGCGTAGAGTGACCCCAGGTGGTAGTGCGCGCCGGCAGCGAGCCCTTCGCGTTCCGCAAGCGGCGAGGCGGCGACCCGCCCAAAAACTTCGATGGCCTCCTCGCCGTAGCCCGCCGCCTCGAGCTGCGACGCGAGATTGTACGTCGCCCGGAGCGCAATCGCCTCGTCGGGCTCGGCACTCACGAGCTCTTCTGCGGCGTCCTGCTCGTCGGAGGCGGCGCGCAGAAACGCCAACCCCGCCAGCGCCCGCGCCCGCACGTCCGGCGCCTCCGCCTCGTTGAGCACGTCCCGGAAAACCGCCTCGGCCTCTTCCCAGTCTCCCGAACTCGTGAGCACGTCCCCGAGGTCGAGCCGGTGCCGCTCGCGCTCCACGTCGTCGAGCTCGAGCTCGACGGCGCGCTCGAGGAGGCCGACGGCCTCGTGCGGCTTCCCTTCGGAGTCCCGCACACGCGCCAACGTCGCCACGACGCACGCACACTCCGGCAGCCGCACATGCAGCGCCTCGGCCTCGGACGAGGCTTCCCGGTCCTGAGCGAGCATGAGCCGCACGTGCAGGAGGTGCCCCGCCGGATGCTCGGGCGAGGCGGCAAAGAGCCGTTCGAGGCGCGCCTCGGCCTCGTCGAGACGCCCGGCCTGCTCGTAAAAGACCGCGAGCCAATACTGGAGATACGTCTCCGCCAGGGCGCCGTACGTCTCGCGGTCGGCGGCAGCCGCCGCTTCGGCTTGCAGCAGGCGCTCGATGTGCGTCGCCACGTCCGTGTTCGACAGCCCGCCGCCGTGCAAGCGGTACACGGCGTGGCGCTCGGGCGTGACCTCGACCGGCGCGCGCGCCAGGAGCCGCCAGGCGAACTCGACGTCCTGAATGATCGGGAACTCTTCGTTGAACCCGCCCAGCTCCTCAAAAAATGAACGCCGCACGAGCATCGTGAGCGTGTCGAGCGGGTTATCGATCTCCATCGCCTTGCCCAGCGGCAGCTCGCGCGCCCAGCAGCGGTCGGCCGCGTAGCGGCGCGACGATTCCCCGTAGCGGTAGTATCGCTGGCAGCAGACCGCGCCGAGCGCCGGGTTTTCCGCAAGAATATTGGCGAGGTAAAGATAGAAGTCGGGCAAGAGCACGTTATCGGCATCGAAGAAATGCAAGAAATCGCCCGTGGCCTTCGCCGCACCCGCGTTCCGCGCGGCCGACGCCCCGCGCCGTTCCTGCTTCATATATATGATCTGCGGCAACGACTTCTTCCGGGCCTCGACAACCTTCGGCGTGTTGTCCGTCGAGCCGTCGTCCACGACGATCACCTCGGCGGGCGCGAGTTTTTGCGAGGCGATCGAGTCGAGCGCCTCGCCGATAGTGCGCCCGTAGTTGTGCGTCGGGATGATCGTCGAAACCGTGCTCATGAGACGTCCACCAAGAGAAGCTTCGACTGTTCAAGGTCCGCCGTCCACTGCGAACGAAAGGCCTCGGTGTGCGCGGCGTACTCGTCGAGCGTCCGCGGCGCGAGCGGGATCACGTTCCCGTAAAAGTCCGCGAAAAACGTCTCGCCCGCGCCGAGAGAGAGCGCCGCCCGCACCGCGTTGCGAAAGAGCCCGTCCTTGCCGAGCAGCACCACGCGCTCGTAGCGGCCCGCGTACGCCTGCATCGCCGTCGAGTCCGCCGAAAAAGTCCCGCTGGGGTACGCGATCAGCCTTGCCCCCTCCACCGCCTGAAGGTCCGGCACGTACCGTTCATTGACCAGGTACTCGACCTCACTTCCGCCGAGAAGATCCTCGACCGCGGCGCGGCACTGAAAGAAGATGTGCGGCCGCTGCGCCACAAGCACCAGCGTTTTCGCCGACGCAAGTTTTTCGGGCGGCTTCGTCGCCAGCGGCACCACAGGCATGTCCTCGACGCGCCCGCGTACCATCGCCAGCGCGTCGCGGACGGACCCCTCCATCGTCCCGACAAGCGCCTCGCGCCCGAGCGTCCGGAAGAGCCCGGCGCGCTCGGCGGCGCGCTCGAGCCGCCGCTGCGCGCACGCCTCGAAGGAATCCATCTGGTATTGTTTCATAAAGTAGAGGCTGTTCCGCAGCGCGTAGTAGAGCGTGAGGCTCGTGCCCGCGCGCTCGCCCGAGGCGAAATGGTTCACCACCGACGCGCCGCACGCCAGTACCTGCCAGCCGGCGAGCGTAAGCCGGTGACAGAAATCAATGTCGTCCCAGTAGAGGAAGTACGAAGGGTCGAAAAGCTCGCGCCCCTCGACGGCCTCGGTGCGCACGAGCATCGAGCACGCGGGGACGTAGTCCACCTCGACGGTCTCGGCGATCCGCCCGTGGTCGAACTCGCCGTTGCGGTTGAGCGTGATCGCCGCGTTCTCCCAGTCAATGAACGCCCCGAGCTCCTGGATGAACGCGAGCCCCGTGCCCGCCGCGTAGATTTTCGAGCCCACGACGCCGCAGTCGGGGCGCTCGGCCATCACCTCCCGGAGCGCCCGCAACGCCCCCGGCTCGACCGTGACGTCATCATCGAGCAGCCAGACGAAACCGTAACCGCGATCGAGCGCGTGGCGCATCCCGCAATTGAACCCGCCCGCGCCGCCAAGGTTCTCATCGTTGACGAGAAGCGCCACACCTGGGAACTCCTCGCGGATCATCGCCGCCGTCCCGTCGGTCGAGGCGTTGTCCACCACAAAGACGCCGAAGTCCCCGTCCGAAAGCGCCTCGAGCGACCGCAGGCAGTCGCGCACCCTGGCCGCCTTGTTCCAGGTGACCACAACAACCGCTGTCCGATCGCCTGACGGCATCGCGCCTCCATACTCGCTCTTTACGACACTCTACGCCCTGCCGCGCCGCCACGCAAGCAGCGGCTGTCCCCGAACGGCCACCTCTGGTCAACAAACCCCCTCCCTGCTTCGCACACAACCACGGGGTGCCATTTCGACGCGGGAGATCGCGTCGCCGCAGGTGCCTCGCGTTCCCGTTGCAGAGCACACTGATAGGGCTAATACCTAAACTGGTTCCTCACATGTGATGCACTAACATCAAGGGCAGTAAGTACTTGACGTGTTTAATGGGAAATGTTATGATACGGCTGATCGAGCCGAACAACATCCTACACGACGCGACCGGCAAGAAGCCCAGCGCACCAAGGGAGGTTAAGGCAGCTCCGCGCCGAAGCGCGCGATCCCTGAGATCGACCGGGAATGGCAGGCGACTGTGAAACCGGCCTTTGAATATTCTGACTGTGGCAAGCATGCCTTCACTATGATTGAGCTCCTCACGGTGATGACCATCATCGCCACTGTGGCGGGGCTGCTGCTGCCGACGCTCCGAGGAGCAAGGGAATCGGCCAGGATGGCCGTATGCCTCAGCAACCTTCGGGAGGTGGGACACGCCCTGCAGATGTATCGGCAGGACCAGGGGACCTTTGTGGATCACGATCGGCCGGGCGGGCACTCATCGCCCATCCCGCTGCATCCCTGGTGCGAATGGATCATGGGGGAAGCTCACAAGAAAGGTTCGGAGTGGTTCAAGAGCCTCGGCTTCGACTGCCCAACCTACATTGATCATGCGGAAGTGTTCTTATGCCCGTCGAACAAACCGCACCCCTCGCAACCTAACCTGGACCGTGCCAACGGCCACGGCAGCCAGCCGTACGAATTCTCCTACGCCATGGGTACATCAGCCTCCCGACGGAAGCCGCTGCCGATGCATGAGCACGAAAACTCCACCGAGCAGGTGCTGCTCTGCGACGGGCATTGGAACCGAAGCGAGAACTTCTCTCATAACTACATGTACAACAAACCCTGGACCGACCCGCCGTGGGGCAATACGACCGCATTCCCGCACAGGAAAGGTACGACGGGCCAATTCCTCAGTTGGGCCGGAAACGCGATATCCCCCCGGCACTACAAGGAGCTCGAGGACAATCGCGAAGGAAGCAGCAGCACACAGCATATCTTCTTCGAATACCCCGGCGAAAACCCGCTGACACACCACGTACGCCACAGATGACGAGCATGCCTGCCCCCGGGAAGGATGTGATACGCAACGCCCATTCGTCCCACCGGCCTCAAGTGGCCGGTGACCACAACCACTGCTCTCCGATCGCCTGACGACATCGCGCCTCCGCACTCGCTTCTTAGCACACTCTACGCCCGGCCGCACCGCCACGCAAGCAGCGGCTATCCATTTTCACCGGGCACTTTTTGTAGTGGAACTCAGCAGACTATTTTTTTTCGCACACAATCGCGGCCTGTATTTTTCGCTTTCGTGGCCCTTGGTTCCAAGTGCCGGATGCGCGAACTGCCTTCAGTCCAACCCCGCAGGTCACACTGACATGCAACCTCCCCAGGTACCTGTCGTCCCCATCCGCTGCTGTGACCGCCAAATTTGCCCTTGACAGCATCTGAAAATGTAGGTAAGTAAGGTAATGTAAAGATCGCACAACATGTTACCTGAAGCAAGGGGGCCCGGCATCAGCGCGCGTAAGCAGAGACGCTTATAAAACCAGCCGCGGACGCGATAGGCAGGGCAAGTGACCATGAAATCCGCCGCTCACAATCCCATCATTGGTAAGCGCGCCTTCACCCTGATCGAGCTGCTTGTAGTGATCGCGATTATTGCCATTTTAGCAGCACTTCTGCTCCCGGCGCTGCAGACGGTGAAGGAGTCGGCCAGGATGGCCGTCTGCACGAGCAACTTGGGCCAGTCGTACAAGGGATTGCAGATGTATAGGGACGACAACGGCGGCTCGCATTGTGACATGAACCCCTACAACGCCCTGATTGAATGGACTGTGCGACTCCTTGGGCCGAAAATGGACAAGAAAGAGCTGAACTGGTTCCGGAAGGAAGGCTATCACGTCGTCACGTACATTGAGGACGAAAACGTATTCATGTGCCCGTCGGACAAGCCCCATCCGTCGGAGCCCAACAAGTTCCGCGCCGAAGAACACGGACATGATCCGTACCAGCACTCTTACGCCATTGCCGTCCAGGCCGGGACAACGAAGCACGATTCTCACACAAATAGAGGTCCGGGCGCAATGTGGGAAGCCCCGGACGCCACTGCGCAAGTGCTGGTCAGCGACGGGCATTATCACCGGGCCCAGAATTTCTCGCACACCTATATCTACGGTCAAGCGTACCATCCTTGGGGCAACACGGTGGGGTTCTTCCACAGGAAAGCCACCACGGCCAATTTCACCACGTGGGGCGGCAACACAATGTCGAGAAGGTACGTGCAGCTTGAGGACAACCACGAGGGAAGCACCAGCACCCGGCACATTTATTTCGCCTTTCCGGGCGAACACCCTAGAGACAACGTAATGCCCTCTTGGTTCCCACACTGGTGTAGCGAGCGCAGGCCTTGGGAAAGAAGTTCGAGCTGGCCGCCCGACTATTTCTAGCACTGGGGTTCAGACGCGGCGGCGGTTCATGAAAAAGAAGGCGAGATGAGAATGGCTTTGACCAAGAAAGCCCAACAACTCCTCGCGATCGCGCTTCCCATCATCATCATTGTGGCCATTGTATCGATGATTAGGACGGCGAAGCGCCCGAAGGGACTCGCGTTCTCGTACACCGCGTATGCTGTTGACGAATCCGACGGCAAAACTTACTTCTTCCGATACAACAGCCCCCTCAAGTGGCCGGCCACGTACCAGGGCCGGACCCTCTGGCCCCTCTACCGCTGCTATGAGTGCGGGAATACCTTTGTGGCTCACGTCGGCAGCGAAAGCACTCGGTGCCCGTCTTGCGGCAGCAGTTCGACTTGGGACTACGGCCCGGAAACAGGCGAGAGTATCGAGGCCGAAGAAATTGACCTCGAGGACATCGAATTCCCGCCGAAGAACTAAGTCCGGCCGGCCGATCAGCCTCTCTACTAACCCGCATTTCGGACACCCATGTGAGAAATGCGGGCTGGCCACCTTGTTCCAGGTGACCACAACCGCCGCTGTCCGATCGCCTGACGACATCGCGCCTCCGCACTCACTTCTTAGCATATTCTACGCCAAGCCGAAACGCCACGCAAAAATCGGCTATCCCTTTTCACCGGGCACTTTTTGTACTGAAACTCAGCAGACTACTCTTTTTCGCACACAATCGCGACCTACATTCTCCGCTTTCGTGGCCCTTGGTTCCAAGTGCCGGATGCGCGAACTGCCGTCAGTGCGACCCCGCAGGTCACACTGACATGCAACCTCCCCAGGTGCCTGTCGTCCCCATCCGCTGCTGTGACCCCCAAATTTGCCCTTGACAACATCTGAAAACGTAGGTAAGTAAGATAATGTAAGGATCGCACAACATGTTACCTGATGCAAGGGGGCCTTGTGCCATCGTGCGTAAGTGAGGACACTTCCTCAACTGACCACGGCCTGGAAAGGCAAGATAACGATCATGAAATCCGCCGCTGACTATCCCACCTTAGGCAAGCACGCCTTCACCCTGATTGAGCTGCTCGTGGTAATTGCGATCGTTGCCATTTTGGCCGCGCTGCTTCTGCCGGCGCTGCAGACGGCAAAGGAGTCAGCCAGGATGGCCATATGCCTCAGCAACCTTCGGGAGGTAGGACACGCTCTCCAAATGTATCGGAACGACCAGGGGACCTTTGTGGATCACGACCGGCCGGGCGGGTATTCATCGCCCGTCCCGCTGCATCCCTGGTGCGAATGGATCATGGGAGAGGCTCACAAAAAGGCTTCGAAGTGGTTCAAAGGCCTCGGCTTCGACTGCCCAACCTACATTGATCATGCGGAAGTGTTCTTGTGCCCGTCCGATAACCCGCATCCCTCGCAGCCCAACCTGGACCGCTCAAGCGGCCACGGCATCGAGCCGTACGAATTCTCCTACGCTATGGGCACATCGGCCTCCCGATACAAGACTAGGTGGGCGATAATAGAACACGAGAACTCTTCTGAGCAGGTGCTGCTCTGCGACGGGCACTGGAACCGGAGCGACAACTTCTCTCACAACTACATGTACAACAAGCCCTGGACCGACCCGCCGTACGGCAATACGACCGCGTTCCCGCACAGGAAAGGTACGACGGGCCAATTCCTCAGCTGGGGCGGAAACGCGATACCGCGCCGGCACTACAAGGAGCTCGAGGACAATCGCGAGCCGAGCAAGAGCACACAGCATATTTTCTTCGAGTATCCGGGCGAGAACCCGCTGACACACAGGGTGGAACACAGATGATGAGTCTGCTGGCCGGCAAGACGAGTTCCGACGCACAGCAAGAATTACCGCAAAGGCTACAGCACGGCCATGAATGAGCCCACGAAGAAATTTCTCACCATCCTCCTGCCCATCGTCATCATCGTGTCAATCGTCGTGGCGATCAAGAAAGGGAGGCGGCCGAAGAACCCGACAACGCACTACTCATATACCGTGTACGCCGCCGACGAAGCCGAGGAAAGCTTCTACGTCTTCAACTTCGACGGACCCGGACTCAAATGGCCGGTGACCTATGAAGGCAAGACGCTCTACCCCCTCTACGGCTGCTGGGACTGCAAGCGGGCCTTCGCGGGGGGCGCGTACGGCATCCCGGCCTGTCCATTCTGCGGCAGCGACATGGTCGGCGGATACGACCCCGAACGGCACGAGCCCGTGAACGCCGAAAAAATCAATACGGAAGACCTCATACTGCCCGCCGACGAGTAGGCCAAGCGCCGGTGGCGCCCCTTATCACCTTGCCGCTCATCGAACCTCTCGATGGCCTCCCCTTGACTGGGCGAGAGTGATATGATAGGTGACAGCCCGCCGCGGAGCTCGATCTCCGGGCCTATGGGGAGATTCCCGAGTGGCCAAAGGGGGCAGACTGTAAATCTGCTGGCGTAGTCCTTCGAAGGTTCGAATCCTTCTCTCCCCACCACCCCTTCCGCTTTTCCTCCGGGCACCAGAGCTTCCCATCAGCTCCGACCCTTGCCTGAAACCCTCAACGAGGATAAGGTGCGCCCGATAGCCACCGAACAGGAACACGCGAACTTCATTGCGATCCTCGGGATGCGCCGCCGGGAAAGGACGAAACCATGAAACACATGCGGTTCGTGTTGCTTGTCGCCCTCGTCATCGCTTTGGCAGGCTGCGCGCCCTCAACGCCCGCGGACAACGAACGTGCGGCCCCGGAAGATCCGTCGGCGGAGAGCGTGAACTGGCCGCACCCCAATCCGACCCGTCCTCCCACCGTCGCTTGTTTCCGGCATTTCACGCCAAGGGAACTTATGCCATACGTGCTCGGCGAAGAATCGGCTGGTCAGGACTTTCAATTCTCGCGCCACGATCGAATCCCACCCAGCGCGCATATTGAGGAGGGCGTTGCCTGTGCCTGGTTCATCTGGAAGACGCGCGATGAGCCTGAGCTCCGGGCGGCGTTGGCTGACAGGATCGTCGCCAAGCTGCATCAAGCGAGGTCGCTCCATGACTCCCACTGGATGGCAGAGTTCTTAGGCCCGCTTGGCGCCCGGGAGCAAACCCTCCAGCTCTTGCGAGAGGCCCCAGAACTTGACTGCTGCTACGGCCCGGCACTCGTTGAATCGCTCGTCATGTGCGGCACAATCGAGGACGTCCCCGCCTTGATTGAAGCGTTTGACAAAGAAACCGAGGGGTGCGCCGGTGTCGTGAACAAGGCGCTGGAAAAACTGACGGGCATCGAGATCCCGTATGACTCCGTCCATTGGCGCACGACCAAGGCGAAGTGGGAGCAGTGGTGGCAGAACAGGCCCCAACAAGAGGGGTAACGACTCTTCGCCCTGCGGCCCCATCTCGATCGTAAGGTCTTTCGAAATGAAGGAGGGAAACCATGAAGGCGCACGTGCCGGAGCTTGTGTCGCTTGTTGAGGGCCTGGTGCGGCAAAACGAGCGCATCAAGAAGCAGAACCATTGGCTGGGGTTATTGTCGGCTTTGGCGCTCGCGCTCGTCTGCGCGGCCATCGCCGTGGGCGCGGCCCAACCAAAACACAAAGCCGTTGAGGCGGAGAGATTCATTCTGCGCGACGCGCAGGGAACAATGCGCGCCGAGCTGGGCCTCTCCGACGACGGCAGGGCCGGCCTCAGGATTTTCGACAAGAAGGAAAAGCGCTGTGCCTGGCTGGCGACGTATGAGGACGGATCGCCGGGTCTCGTTCTGTACGACAAGAATGAGAAGTCCCGCGCGAGGCTGCTCTTGACGGAGGACGGCACGCCCGTCCTGCGCCTGAACAACGAGGAAGGAACGTGCCGCGCGGAGTTCGGCACGTCGGAGGACGGCTCGCCGATCTTAGCCCTGAATGACAGCAACGAGAAAAGCCGCGTGAAGCTCGCCGTCACAGATGAAGGCTCGCCACGCTTCTGGTGTCTTGACAAAGATGGGAGGCGGCGTATTCAGATGGGCCTCACCAAAGACGGCGCACCCATGCACACGCTCTACGACCACGAGGAGCAGCGCCGGGCCGGGATGTTCGTGCTGCCGGACGGATCGCCTGGAGTGTCACTTTTCGACGGGGAAAAGACGGAGCGCCTCTCGCTGGGTGTCCTGGACGATGGCACGCCGCGCATTGAGCTCCTCGGCCACGATGGGAAGTGCCACGCGGTGTTGACCGTAGCCAACGACAACAATCCCCTCTTCTGCCTCTATGACAAGGACTTCCAAAGGCTCGCGAGCCTGACTGTAGTCGGAGATCCAGATTCCATGTGTCTCGTTATCGGCGACAACCATGGAGAAAATGCGCTCGAGTTGATGATGTGCCCAGATAATTCACCAGGGGTTGTTCTTGTCAAAGGTGGACAAGACCGCGCCGCACTGCGCTTCTCAGAGGACGCCTCAGCAGCAGGCTTGTTCCTCTGGGACGAGGGCGGGCAAATCTGCGGTAGACTGCTTGCACAAGAGGATGGCTCATGCGCTCTAGCACTGGGTAACGAAGACGCCAAGGGAAATGTTGGACTCTGCGTAGACGAAAATGGGCTGCCCGCCTTGATCCTGCACGACGCCGACGAAAACGAGCGCGCCTCGCTTCGCATCACCGAGGAGGGTGCGCCGTTGCTGCTCTTGCGCGACGGGCAAGGCAAAGACCGAGCAGCGCTCGCCGTATCGCCGGATGGCGGGACAGGCTTGCTCCTGACTGGCAATGAGGACAAGGGTGGGCTCGGGCTGGGGGTGCAGCCGGACGGGAGCCCGTCGCTCATTCTGCGAGACAGGGAGAAGAGACCACGTGCAGGGCTGCTTCTCAGAAAGAACGGCTCGCCTCTCCTGCAACTGCTTGACGAAAAAGGGGAAAGCATCTTCGAAAAGCCCTAGGCCACAGCGCCAGAGGCGATCGGGAACGATAAACCTGCAAACTTCCTCGTCGTCGTAGAGACACCTCAAACAGGCAGCGCGCACAGCGCAGGGCCGCACGACAAAAAGGCCCGCGCGAACATGGCGTTCACGCGGGCATGTATCCACCTCGCCCCCGACGGAGCGAAACGCTCATTCCACGATAAGCCTCGTCCCGACGGCGCGGCCTTGCCGACGCTTGGCCGGAGGCCCGTCGAGACTCAGCTCGGCCTTACGAGTGTCACGCTTCAGGTTTCGGAGCGTCCGGGGGCGTCGGCTTGGGCTCGTCTTGAGCGCCGGCGGCCATCCTGTCGCGGATCGAGCTGATCCCGACGGCGATCGCCGCCAGGCCGCAGATGATCAGGATCGGCGGGATTGAGCCTCGGATCACGCCCCAGGTCAGCGCCCCCCAAGGCCATAGAAGCACGACACCACCCACAAGGAAAATCAGTCCGACGATGAATACGACCATCGCAAAGCCTCCTTTTTCATCACATCGCTTTTCGCGCCGAGTCTCGCGCATGCTAGGCAAGCGCTTCGGGGTGTGTCAAACATTTTTTCTGAGAAGAACCGCAAAAACGCCGCCGTGCGATCAGCGCGGCCCGCGCGGGCGGCGGGAAGTTTGTTGCGCGCGCCGGCGAATCGAAGCATAATCGCCGCCCGGAGGAGAGCGCGCACGATGGAACTCAGGATCAGCGACGCGGCCATCGAGCTCGTGCAGGGCGACCTCACCGAGCTCGCGACCGACGCGATCGTCAACGCCGCCAACGCGCAGCTCCAGCTCGGCGGCGGCGTCGCAGGCGCCATCCGGCGCAAGGGCGGCCCGGCCATCCAGGCCGAATGCGACCACCACGGGCCGATCCGCGTCGGCGAGGCGGCGATCACCACCGCGGGCGCGCTCAAGGCGCGCCACGTCATCCACGCCGTCGGCCCGCGCATGGGAGTAGACCGGCCCGAGGACGCGCTTCTGGCGGACGCCACGCGCAACTCGCTCAAGCTCGCCGACGAGCACGACCTGAAGACCATCGCCTTCCCCGCGATCAGCACCGGCGTCTTCGGCTACCCGATCGAGCGCTGCGCCACGGTCATGCTCGAGACGACGCTCCAGTACCTCCGGGGCCGCTCGGGGCTTGAGCGCGTCGTCTTCTGCCTCTTTACGCCCAGCGATTACGCCGTCTTCGAGGCCGAAATGAAAAAGCACGCGACCGGAGGTGCCACATGAGCCGGGAGCACATTGACCGCAGCCGCCTCCGCACCTACCCCATCCGCGAACGGAGGCACAAAGTCCGCCTCGAGCACCTCGGCGCGCTGCCCGAGAAGGACACCGTTGCCGCGCTCATCGAGTCCATGCCGCGCCTGCTTGGGGCCGAGGCGCTCCGCGGCTTCGTGGACGCGGTGGTCGCCGCGCACGCCAAGGCCAAGCCGGTGCTCGTCGCCCTCGGCGGCCACGTCATCAAGTGCGGCTGCACCCCGTACATCATCGAGCTCATGCGCCGCCGGGTCGTCACCGGCGTCGCGATGCACGGCGCGACCGCCATCCACGACTTCGAGCTCGCCATGATCGGCCAGACGAGCGAGGAGGTCGCCGCGAGCCTCGAGGACGGCACCTTCGGCATGGTCGAGGAGACGGGCCGGCTCATGAACGAGGCGATCGCGGGCGGCGCCGCCCAGGGCCTCGGGGCGGGTCGCGCCCTCGGCGAGGCGATCATCAAGGCCGATTTCCCCCACCGCGACGTGAGCGTGCTCGCGGCCGGGATCGAGCTCGACGTGCCCGTGACCGTGCACATCGCCATCGGCACCGACACCATCCACCAGCACCCGAAGGCCGACGGCGCCGCCCTGGGCGAGACAAGCCTTAAGGACTTCGAGCTCCTGGCGAGCCTCGTGGCCGAGCTCGGCGACGGCGGCGTGTACATGAACGTCGGCAGCGCCGTCCTGCTGCCGGAGGTCTTCCTCAAGGCGCTCACCGTCGCGCGCAACCTCGGGCACACAGTCCGGGGCTTCACCACGGCCAACTTCGACATGCTCCGCCACTACCGGCCCGCCTCGAACGTCGTCGAGCGTCCCGTGCTCGCGGGGGGCACGGGCTACGACTTCGCCGGCCACCACGAAATCATGATCCCGCTGGTGACCGCAGCGATCCTCGCGCGTCTCACACCGTAGGGCCCAAAATTGAGCCCCTCTCTGTCAGTGCAGAGTCGGTTTCGCGCCTTGAGTGCCTCTTAATTGGTTCCGGCTATTGACAGGCGGCGCCCATGGCATTATATAAGGGGGTTTGACATCTTCAGCGCACCGCAGGTGCTGCTGCCGCTTCCCCGGCTTCCTGAGCAGAAGGTGATCCAGCATGAGCAACGGCAACTACGCAGTTGACGTCCTTCTCGATGAGAAGATCGTCACCGAGGAACAGGTGGAAAGGGCGCGGGAGTTCGCCGCCCAGCAGCGCATCCCGCTGGTCAAAGCGCTGCGCGAGCTCAAGCTCATCAACGGCGGCACGGTGGCCAAGGCGATCGCCAAGCACCTCGGCTACGAGTACGTGGACCTTTCGAGCGTCGAGATCCAGCGGAACGTGCTCAAGACCGTGCCCCACAGCGAGGCGCGCCGCTACAAGGCCATCCCGATCGCCATGCACGACAACACGGTCGTGGTCGCCGTGGCCGACCCGATGAACCTCAACACGCTCGACAACCTGCGCCACGTGCTCAAGACCGCCGTCGAGCCGGTCGTGGCCGACGAGGACGAAATCGCCCGCGCCATCGAACGCTACTACGGCGTCGAAGAGGAACAGGTCAACCGGATGCTCGAGGAGATCACCGCCGGCGACATCCGCTTCTATCAGGACGACGGCACCACGGTGAGCGCCGCCGAGCAAACCGCGGCCGAAACCGAAGAGGAAGCGGCCGAAGAAGCCCCCGTCATCAAGCTGGTGAGCCTCCTCATCCTCGAGGCGGTCCGCCACCGCGCTTCCGACATCCACCTCGAGCCGCTCGGGCGGCGGTTCCGCGTCCGGTTCCGCGTGGACGGCGTCTGCCACGAGATCCAGGGCCCGCCGCGCCGGCTGCAAGCCTCGGTGCTCTCGCGCATCAAGATCATGGCGAAGATGGACATCGCCGAAAAGCGCCTGCCCCAGGACGGGCGCATCATGATCAACGTGCTCGGGCGCGACCTCGACCTGCGCGTCTCGTCGCTGCCGGCCTGGCACGGCGAGTCCATCGTCATGCGCATTCTCGACAAGGAGAGCCTGCTGTTGGGGTTGCCCGAGCTCGGGTTCTCGAGCGAGGACCAGCGCGCCTACGAACGGCTCATCCAGCTCCCGAACGGCGTGCTGCTCATCACCGGCCCAACCGGCTCGGGCAAGACGACCACGCTCTATGCGTGCCTCAATTTCATCAACCGCCCCGACCGCAAGATCATCACCGTCGAGGACCCGATCGAGTACATGCTCAGCGGGATCAACCAGGTCCAGGTCAACGAGGACATTGAGCTGACCTTTGGCCGGGTGCTGCGCTCGATCCTGCGCCAGGCCCCCAACATCATCATGATCGGCGAGATCCGCGACCTCGAGACCGCCGAGATCGCCATCGAGGCCTCGCTCACGGGCCACCTCGTGTTCTCGACCCTGCACACGAACGACGCCCCGAGCGCGATCACGCGACTCATTGACATGGGCGTCAAGCCGTTCCTTGTCGCCTCGGCCCTGCAGTCGGTGATGGCCCAGCGCCTTGTGCGTTGCATCTGCCCCGAGTGCCGCGAGCCCTACACCCCGACAAGCTGGGAGCTCGAGACCTTCGGCCTGACCGAAGACAAGCTCAAGGGCGCCACGCTCTTCAAGGGCACCGGCTGTCGCGCCTGCAGCAACACGGGCTACCGCGGCCGGATTGCGATCTTCGAACTCATGACCGTTAGCGAGGACCTCCAGAAACTCATTTACCAGCGCGTGCCGAGCACCGAGATCCGCAAGGTCGCGCGCCAGATGGGGATGAAAACCCTGCGCGAGGACGGCATGCTCAAAGTGCTCAGCGGCGTCACCACCCTCGAGGAAATCATGCGGGTGACCGCCAAGGACGTGGACTAGCCTCGCGACCCCGGCGGCTCCAAACGAAGGGAACTTGACCGATGGAAATGAACGAACTGCTCCAAATCGTCGTGGATGAGAACGCCTCGGACCTCCACTTCTCCGTCGGCAAGCCCCCGTGCATCCGACTCGACGGACGGCTCATCTCGCTCGACGCCGACCCGCTCAGGCCGGAGGACACCGAGCGTTTCATGCGCAGCATCACGAGCGAGGAACAGATCCAGCGCGTGCGCGAGCACGGCGGCACCGACTTCGGGTTCGCCTTCGGCGACATGGCGCGCTTCCGCGTCAGCGTTTTTAAACAGAAAGGCTACTACGGCGTAGCGCTCCGGCTCATCCCCTCGAAGCTCCTGACCTGGGAGGAGATCGGCCTGCCGCCCGGCATCAAGGACCTCTTGTTCAAGCCACGCGGGCTCGTGCTGGTGACCGGCCCGACCGGCTCGGGCAAGACGACCACGCTCGCCACGATGATCAACATCATCAACGAGGAGCGGGACGTCCACATCATCACCATCGAGGACCCGATCGAGTACTACCACTCGCACAAGCGCGGCATCATCACCCAGCGCGAGCTCGGCGTGGACGTCCCCTCGTTTGCCGAGGCGCTCAAGCGCGGCCTGCGCCAGGACCCCGACGTGATGCTCGTGGGCGAGATGCGCGACCTCGAAACGATGGAGGCGGCGATCACCGCGGCCGAAACCGGCCACCTCGTCTTCGCCACCCTGCACACGACCGGCGCCGCCCGCACGGTGGACCGCATCATTGACGCCTTCCCGACCAACCAGCAGGAGCAGATCCGCACGCAGCTTGCGAGCTCGATCGTCGCGGTCATTTCGCAGATCCTGCTCGTGCGGGCCTCGGGCAAGGGGCGCATCGCCGCCTTCGAGGTCATGGTGGCGACCCCGTCCATCCAGAACCTCATTCGCGAGAACAAGACGTTCCGGATTACTTCCGACATCCAGACCGGCGCCAAATTCGGCATGAAAACACTCGACTCACACCTGCTTGAGCTCTACCGCCACGGGCACATCTCCTACGGCGACCTCCTGACCAAGTCGCAGGACCCCGAGTCGGTCATCACCAAGCTCAAGCTGCAATCGGCCTGAGGCCACGCCGAGGGCCGCGAGACAGAGTAAGGAACAAGAACGATGACCGTGTACGACCAAGAGTTCCTCGGCTCGCTCCTCGTCGAGCTCGGCGTCGTCACGAGCGCGCAGCTCAACGACGCCATGGAGGAACGCGAACGCACCGGCAGACCGCTCGGACACATCCTCGTCGAGTTCGGGTTCGTCGGCGAAAAGGACCTCCTCAACGTGATCGCCGACCACCTCGGCATGGAGGTCGTCGCCCTCAAGGACAGGGACATCCCCAAGGACGTGCTCGCCACGATCGAGGCGCCGATCGCCCGGGCCTACGGCGTCATCCCCGTCGCCAAGGAGGACGGCACAGTCACCGTGGCGCTCTCGGACCCGCTCAACCCGACCATCCTCGACGACCTCCGTTTCATGCTCGACACCCACGTGCGCGGCGCCATCGCCGACAAGGAAGAGATCGAGGAGGCCATCGTCCGCCACTACGGCGACGTGGGCCAGAGCGTCGAGGAGCTCCTCAAGGAGATCGAGTCGGGCATCCCGGTCGAGGAGCTCGAGGAGCGCATCGGCGACGACGTCATCAGCCTGCGCGAGCTCGCCACCGAGGCGCCGGTCGTCAAGCTCTTGAACCTCGTGCTTATCCAGGCGATCAAGGACCGCGCCAGCGACGTCCACTTCGAGCCCTTCGAGAACGAATTCAAGATCCGCTACCGCGTTGACGGCGCGCTGTACGAAATGATGCCGCCGCCCAAGCACCTGGCGCTCGCGCTCACCTGCCGCATCAAGGTGCTCGCGAGCCTCAACATCGCCGAGCGGCGCCTGCCGCAGGACGGGCGCATCCAGATCAACGTGCTCGGCCGCTCGGTGGACCTCCGAGTCTCGACGCTGCCGACCGCGTTTGGCGAGAGCGTCGTCTTGCGCGTGCTCGACCGCTCGAACGTCCAGCTCGACATCAGCCAAATCGGCATGCGCGAGGACACGCTCGAGCTGATGAAGGAGCTCATTTTCAAGCCGAACGGGATTCTCATCGCCACCGGACCCACCGGCTGCGGCAAGACGACCTCGCTCTACTCGTTCTTGCGCTACATCAACCGGATCGAGGACAAACTCATCACCACCGAGGACCCGGTCGAGTACGACCTCGAAGGCGTCATCCAGGTGGCGGTCAACCCCCGCATCGGGCTGAGCTTCGCCCGCTGCCTCCGCCACATTTTGCGTCAGGACCCGGACAAGATCATGGTCGGCGAGATCCGCGACATCGAGACCGCCGCGCTCGCCGTCCAGGCCTCGCTCACCGGCCACCTCGTGCTCTCGACGATCCACACGAACGACGCGCCCGGCGGGATCACCCGGCTCATTGACATGGGGGTCGAGCCCTTCCTCATCACCTCCACCCTCGAAGGGATCCTCGCCCAGCGCCTCATCCGCACGATCTGTCCGCGGTGCAAAACCCCGTTCAAGCCGACCGAGTTCGCGCTCAACCAGATCGGCCTCACCCTCGAGGACATCGAGGGCAAAGAGCTCTTCTACGGCCGCGGCTGTCCCGACTGCAACGACTCCGGGTATCGCGGACGCACCGGCATCTTCGAGCTGCTCGGCATAACCGACTCAATCCGAGAACTCATTATCAAGAACGCGCCCACGGTGGTGATCCGCGAAAAGGCCAGAGAGGAAGGCATGCGCACGCTGCGCGAGGAAGGCATATTAAAGATCTTTGACGGCACGACCACCATTGAGGAGGTCGCCAGGGAAACATAAACGCGTTTACCACCGGAGGCGGCGTCTTTTTCCCTTGACGGCCCCGCTCAAGAGTGGTAAATAAAAAGTGAAGTTGTGGCGACCCACCTGTTTGGGTGCCATCGCAAGCCGGCTATTTCCAACGGCTTAGTACATTATCAGTTCCAGGAGCTGGGCTGCGAATGGCGCCAACTTGCAAAGTTCGGTCCGTGCACGCCGAATTTTCTGTGCCCATCCCGGCCCGAGATATGCTATGAATTCGCACTTGCCGGGGCGGCCCATGCGTGGTGAGTGCTTCCCACGACCCGGGCGCCTCGGCAGAAACGCCGCACCCCAAGGGGCAGGGCGTACGCCGGAGGTCTGAAGGAGGAGACGATGGCCCGCTTCAAGTACGTGGCGATGACCGATAAGGGCGTCGAGGTCAACGGCGCCGTCAGCGCCGAAAACCAGGTCGCCGCCATTCAGCAGATCCGCGACCTCGGCTACTTCCCCACGCAGGTGATCGAGGAAACCCTGCGGGGCGGTGCCGCCGCCCGCGCCGGCGTCGCCAAGGCCGAGAAGGGCACCGGCCTCAACATCGAAATCTCCATCCTCACGCCAAGAACGATCAGCGGCCGGGTGTTGGCGATCTTCACCCGCCAGCTCGCCGTGCTCATTGACGCCGGGCTCCCGCTGCTCAAGTCCCTCCGAGTCCTCGAGGAACAGCAGAAGCCCGGGCCGCTCAAGAACGCGCTCGCCGGCATGGGCCAGGCGGTCGAGAGCGGCAGCACCTTCTCCGAGGCGCTCGCCGCCTATCCGCGCTTGTTCAACAAGCTCTTTGTCAACATGGTCAAGGCGGGCGAGGCTGGCGGCGTGCTCGAGGTCGTGCTCAACCGGCTCGCCGAATTCGTCGAGAAGAGCGAAAAACTCAAGAGCAAGGTCAAGTCGGCGATGATCTACCCGATCGCGGTCATCAGCTTCGCGATCGCGGTGCTTGTCCTGCTCATGACGTTCATCGTGCCGAAGTTTCGGGCGATCTTCGAGAACGTCGATCTCAAGCTCCCGGCGATGACCCAGCTCCTCATTAACATCAGCAGCTTTTTCCGATCGAACATCTACTACACCCATCCGCCCTTCATCGGGATTATCCCCCTGATCCCTCTTGGGATCTATCTTCTCTTCCGTTTCATCAAAAGCACCGAGCGGGGCAAGATGTTCTTCGACGCGGCCAAGCTCAACCTCCCGATCTTCGGGGTGTTGGTGCGCAAGAGCGCCGTGGCGCGCTTCAGCCGCACGCTTGGCACCTTGATCACCTCGGGCGTCCCGATCCTTCAGGCGCTCAACATCGTCCGCGAAACGAGCGGCAACGAGGTGATCAGTCAGGCCGTGGGCAACGTGCACGACTCGATCCGCGAAGGCGAGTCGATCGCGGGCCCGCTGCGCGACACCAAGGTGTTCATGCCCATGGTGATCTCGATGATCGAGGTCGGCGAGGAGACCGGCAAACTCCCCGACATGCTCATGAAGATCGCCGACGTCTACGACAACGACGTGGACAACGCGGTCGCGGGCATTACCTCGATCATCGAGCCGATCCTCATCGTGATGTTGGCCGTGATTGTGGGCTTCATCGTGATCGCCCTCTTTCTCCCGCTGATCGGCCTCATCCGCGGCATGAGCGGCGAAGGCGAGACCGCAGGACCCTAGCAAAAAGAACGGACGCCGCCCCGGGCAGAACCGGCAGCGGCCACAAAAGGACGGAAGAGATGAGACCGGTACCCTCAGCACACCGCCACAGCTCCGCCCCGCGCCGATGCAACGTGAGACGCGCCCGCCGAAGCCCGACTCGTGCTGCGCAGCGATTCATCCTTCGTAGTACCACGGAGAATGGAAGCGCTGCTTCGCACGGCAGCAAGCGCGAAGCAGGGCTTGCCCTGCGTAGCCCGAAGGGCGAAGCAGGGTTCACCCTCGCCGAACTCATCGCCGTGGTCACCATCATCGCCATTCTTGCGGCGGCGGTGGTCGGCGGCATCATCTTCGCCCAGAAGCGGGCCGCGATTGCCGCCACCAAGGGGCTTCTCGGAAGGCTTTCCGTGGCCATCAACGAATACCGCAACGACTACGGCGCCTACCCGCCCGACTGGAAGCCTGTGGGCGGCTGGGGCGGCTGGGACCCGAAACCTGACAACGAAATCAACACGCCGGCTGAGACGCTCTGGTATTTCTTGGCGGGGATGTACGAGGGCATTTCGGACACGGATCGCGAGAAGCTGGCGCACAAGACAGCCTATCTCAACTTTCAGGAAAGGGACCTCAAGCGCGTCGGCATCTTTTCCTGGAAGCCCGCCAAGGAAAATGAGACCTGGATCCTGGACCCCTCTGACGAGCCCGACGGCCTCTCCAGCAGCGATGAGTTCCCCGAGATCGTTGATGCTTGGGGCATGCCGATCTACTACGTTTACAAGGGCAGCTACAGAGATATTGAACCGCGGGTCAATCCGGATTCCTTTGATCTTATCTCGCGCGGGGCGGATCGGCTCATCGGCAACAAAGGGAGTTCGAGAGGCTATAACGATCGTGACGTACTAATCAACGGCCAGTATCCCAATCGCGACAACATCATACAGTAGTCAGCGCGACAGCAATCATCAGATAAAAGGAGAGGACTCATGAAACGCATAATGAAACGTCCGGCCGGCGGCTTCACGCTGACCGAGCTGCTCATCGTCGTGGCGATCATCGGCATCCTCGCCGGCATGACCTACGGCGCCATCACCATCGGGCTCAAGCGAGCGCGCATGAGCGCCACCCGCAGCCTGATCCACGCCATTGACGTCGGCATACAGAACTTCCAGGCCGACTTCGGCAGCATTAAGATGCTCAGGGGCTCCTCGGACGCCGCGACCCGCAAGAACGTCCGGCTCGGCCTCCTCGGCCTTAAGGACAACGGCGAACCCGACTCAAGCGTCCGGGACGACCCGCGCTGGCTCGGTGGCCCGTACCTCGACATCCAGGTCGAGAAGCACCTCAGCCAGGATGACAACTACATCTTCATTGACGACTGGAAAGAGCTGATCTACTTCGAGCTCGACCCGGACAAGGTCGTCTTCAACATTGACCGCTGGGACCTCTGGTCCCTCGGCCCAGACGGCGAGGGCAGCAAAAACTTGAACAGCTTCCAGAGCGGCACTTACGAAAAGCGGCGCGAGGACTACCACGAGCACAAGGAAAACGACAGGGAAGTCAACCGCGACAACATCGGTAACTGGTAGCAGCGAGGTGCTCCCATGAAAGCGCCAAAACAGAGGTCGCGCAAAGCAGGGCTTGCCCTGCGTAGCGCGAAGCGCGAAGCAGGACGTGTCCTGCGTAGCCGGACTCGTGCTACGCAGCGAAGCGCTGCTTCGCAGAGTAGCAACGGCGGAGCAGGATTCACCCTCATCGAGTTGCTCACGGTCATCGGCGTGGCGGGCATCCTGCTCGCCGTCGCCGTCGTCGGCTTCAACGCCTTCGGCCGAAGCGCGCGCCTGCGCACCGCCGGACGGCTCATCGGCCAGCAGCTCGACCTCGCCCGCCAGCGCGCGCTGACCTTGCGCGCCATGTATGGCGTGCAATTCCAAGCCCGGGGCGAGCCGGATCGCGGCAGGCTCCGCATTTACTACAAGGACCCCAACCTGACCGAGGACTACCCGACGGTCGGCAGGTGGACCGACTTGCCGCCCGGCATCGAGTTCGGCGCGGCCTCTCCCGTGGGGAGCAAGATGCCGCCCCTCGTGATTGAGTTCAAGCCGACGGGCCGGGCTGTGCTTACGGCCGTCACCACGTTCAAGGTCCACGACTTGGAAACCGGCAAGGAACGCGTGATCGAGGTCGTGCCGATTACCGGGCATACAAAGGTCTATACCGAATAGCGCGCACGGCACACGCACGAAGGACGAAAACAATGAAAACGATAGCACGCAAAAACCGGGGGCTCACGCTCATCGAGGTCGTCACCGCGCTCGGCGTCATCGCCGTCGGCCTGGTCGGCCTGCTGGCGATCTTTCCCGTCGGCATGCAGGCCAGCGCCCGCGCCGCCGACCGCACAGCCGCCGCCCTCCTCGGCGAGTACGTCATCGAGCAGGTCCGGCTCCAGCAGAGCGAGATCGAGACGGGTGACGAAACGCCCCAGGCGCTCGGCACGCTCGGCTGGGACGATTACACCTACGGTGGCGAGTCGTACACATTCAACCCCGAGAGCCCCGGGGGCAAGCGCTTCGGCAGCGGCGAGCAGATCGTCAAGCAATCGCCAACCCCAAACTCCGACCTGACCGACCAGGAGCTCTACTCCCGCTACGAGGTCACCCTCATGTTCGGCAAGGTCCTCGACAAGGATGGCAACGAGATCGAGAGCCTCAGCGGGTTGAAGCAGGTCACCGTCACCATCCGCTGGCCGCGGGCAACGAGCACCGCCGAGCGCAAGAGACAGGACACAATGACCTTCGTCACGTACATTCGGCCCACGATGACACCGTAGGGCCGCCGGACGAAGAGAAACGAGAGGCCATCATGAAACACACAAAACGA
>Ga0180432_10002041_pt1 | contig 30846 bp, 25 predicted proteins | sample SS_ome_10_FD_132414 | JGI IMG/M metagenome (GOLD analysis project Ga0180432, IMG submission 132414) | Hypersaline lake sediment archaeal communities from the Salton Sea, California, USA - SS_1_MS_2 metaG | ecosystem: Environmental > Aquatic > Non-marine Saline and Alkaline > Hypersaline >...
GATGCCGAAGATAATCGACACCCGCGGCTTCATCACCTCGCCGGCAACCCACTGAACGGACTTGCCGTCGTATCTGACCGAGGCCACGATGGCCATGAAGTCATGAACGGCTCCGATGAAGGCATTGCCGAACCAGATCCAGAGAATGGCTGCACCCCAGCCCCAGGTGATTCCCACAATAGGGCCGACGATGGGGCCTGCGCCAGCAATCGAAGCGAAGTGGTGGCCGAAGACGACCGGCCACTTGCTGGGCACGTAGTCCACACCGTCGTACAGGCGGTGGGCGGGTGTTTCGTTGGAGTCGCTGAGCTTGGCGACGTTGTTAGCGATGCGTTTCCCATACAGGAAATACACAGCTATGTAGATGACAGCCGCCAGGACAATCATCAATGTCGTGCTCAATTGCATTCACCTCCTTTCCAGAAATGCGTGTTGGGGGGAAATATGAGAATGGGGATTGAGAGAGACGCCTGGACATCGCCGCTGCTACATAAGCCTCACCTCCGCGGATTCCCGTCTTTATGTGTATCGCAAACCGATGTAGGGCCGGCGACATACTAGTTCTGGACCGGACGTTTGTCAATAGGTACTGGCACCATAGCTTCGTTGGGCAAGCCCGGTTTGGCCGCCGGAAGGACGTTTTACGAATGAAATCCCTCCAAGTGCGTGGTATACTGGCCGCTGCCTGCTCAATGTACTCAAAGTCCGAAGAGTCCCAGGCGCGATTAATTGCGACCCGCAGGGAGCGACGCCAGGCAATGGCATGAACGAAGGCAACGGCAGACTACAGTTGCTTTCCCTCTTCCGGGAAGTGGTCCTTCCTCTTGCTGACTCCTATCTTGCCACTCGTCGCAGCTTTCGTTGTGTGCCAGAGGAGCGCTCCATCAGCGCTGGCGGCTCCTCCTTCAAGATTGAGAATGTCGCCCGTGCCTTCCTCGTGGGAGCCGGCAAGGCTGGTGTCCCGATGGCCCGCGCGGTGGTGGACACGCTCCGCGAAGATGCCGCGCTATGGTCTAAGTTCATCGGTGGGAGTGTCAATGTCTACCGGGACCAAGCCCGGGAGACCGTACCGAGGGTAGCGTTCTTCGCTGCAGACCATCCTAATCCAAACGAAGGCAGTCTTGAAGGCGCCAAATCGGCCCTGAGGCTGCTTGAGCAAGCCGGCAGCGATGACCTCGTGATAGCCGTCATTTCGGGAGGCGGCTCTGCTCTCCTCGAGTTGCCCCGGGACGGCATCACCCTTGACGAGTTCCGGAGTGCGAACCGCGCCCTGGTGGTTGGCGGACCGACAATCCAAGAAATCAACACGGTGCGTAAACACATCTCGCAGGTCAAGGGGGGGCGCCTGCGAATGGCCGCGCCTGACTCAACATTCATAACGCTGGTGTTGTCGGATGTTATCGGCGACGACCTGTCCAGCATAGCCTCAGGCCCTTGCGTCCCCGACACGACCAGCTGTGATGACGCCATTGCCGTACTGGAACGATACGATCTCTGGAGAGGCATGCCCGAATCCGTGCGCCGATGCCTTACGAACGGGGATCCCGACGAAGACAGGAGAACCAGACTCTGGAAAGACGTGCTTGGAGACCGCACAACCAACGTCGTTGTTGCTTCCAACGCCGTGATTCTCAAGGCTCTTGAAGCCGAGTTTTCCTCTCTGCTACTGGGTGGTGCACCGCCTGAAGTATATGTGGAGCACGAGCCCGTGCTCGGGACAGTAGAGGAGGCGATCGAACGTAACCTGCGTACCGCACTGGCCAGGACAGATGGGGCCCGTCGGCCAGCCATGGTCGTCTTCGGAGGCGAACCGGTCGTCAAGGTTCCTGAGAGCGCAACCGGAACCGGAGGCCGGATGCTGCACTACGCACTCATGGCCGTATCCCGCATCGCGGGCCTGGAAGTCTCGATTCTCGCGAGTGGTACTGACGGTATCGACGGAACATCTCCTGCGGCGGGAGCAGTCGTGTCCGGCACGACGCTGGAAGAAGCAAAGGCGGCCTGTCTCGACCCGGATAACTATCTATCCAACTACGACTCGTACGGTTTCTTCAGAGACCTTGAGGCACGGACCGGCCGACAGTACCTGAATGCGCCAGGACCCACCGGGACAAATGTCAATGATATAATGCTGTGGTTGTTCGGAACATAATGTTTGCCTGAAAGGAGAAGCATGGAGAGAAAGGCTATTGTACTCAATGCCAAAGACAACGTGGCGACGGCGCTAGCCGACCTTGCGGCCGGAGACACTGTCGATCTGGAGGTAGACAAGAATCCTGTATCCGTGAAGCTTGTCAATCCGATTCAGTTCGGGCACAAGTTCAGCCTGGTGGACATCAAGAGCGGGGCGCCAATCACGAAGTATGGTGAGGTTATCGGAGAGGCGACGAAGGATATAGCGACTGGTGAGCACGTTCACGTGCACAACGTTGCCAGCACTCGTGGTCGTGGTGACGTGGCAAAGGCAGCCTCGAAGTGAGCTTTCTCGGATACCCCCGCGTTGACGGGAGCGTGGGGACGCGAAATTATGTCGCGATTATCCCCACAGTTGTGTGCGCCACCGCCACGGCGCGCCAGATCAGTGACGACGTGAAGGGTTCGGTGCCCTTCCTGCATCACCAGGGGTGCGCGCTGACTCCAAGTGATGAAGCGCTGGTCAATCGCACGCTCACCAATCTGGCCCTGAACCCGAACATCGCAGCCGCAGTGCTCGTGGGTCTCGGGTGCGAACCCATCGACATCGATGGCATCGCGGAGCGAATCGCGAAGGCGGGCAAGCCAGTCGAGAAGCTGGTCATCCAGGAGGTCGGAGGAACGGTTGCCACGGTCGAAAAGGGCACGCGTATCGCCCGGCAGATGGTGAGTGACGCCACTCGCGTCACTCGAGAGAGTTTCGATGATTCGAAGCTCATGTTCGGGGCTGAGTGTGGCGGCTCAGACACGACTTCAGGCCTGGGTGCGAATCCCGCCATAGGTGCCGCGTTCGACCTCGTTGTGAGCAACGGAGGCAACGCCGTTTTCAGTGAGACTACCGAGTTCATCGGGGCTGAGCACCTGCTGGCCCAGAGAGCGACCACTCCCGAGGTGGGACAGAAGATACTCGACATGGTGCGGCGATACGAGCAGATGTTTCTTGATAAGGGCGTGGACATGCGCGGCACCAACCCGACCAAGGGGAACATCCAAGGGGGCCTCACCTCAATCGAAGAGAAGTCGCTCGGGGCAGTATCCAAGGGCGGCACGATGCCCATCCAGGAGATGTACGAATACGGCGAGCGCCCCACCAAGTCCGGCCTTACGATTGTCGATGGGCCCGGCTTCGATGCCCCTTCTCTGACAGCGCTCGCGGCCGCGGGTTCAACGGTCATGTTCTTCTCAACAGGCAGGGGGACACCCCTTGGCTCGCCATTCGTACCAGTCATCAAGGTGACCGCGAACGGCTCCACCTTTGAGAAGATGAATGACAATATCGACTTCTATGTTGACCTTGCAAGAAAGGGCCACATGCCTGAGGTCGGCGCCGAGCTGTATGCTCATGCACTGGAAGTGGCTTCCGGAAGACAAACAAAGGCAGAGACACTGAATCAGGACAGGTACAATGGAATCTTCATCATCGGGCCACTCGCATAGTGAATAGTGGCAGCAGGAGGAGACATGAGCGACACGAAGACAGTTACCCTCCCTATTCTCGCCTTCTACGGAGACACGGAACTCGAAATAGACTTCCCGGCTTCGTGGGATGTAACGGTATGCAGGATGAAGGGCGAGAGCGCGCCAGCGCTCGATGACGCCGGCATGCGCAAGGCGTTCGCGAATCCGATCGGGACTCCACCGATCCGGGAGATGGCCAAGGGCAAGAAAGAAGTTGCGATACTCTTCGACGACATGTCGAGAGGCACTCCTACCAAGGACATGGTGCCCTATGTTCTCGAGGAGCTTGCGGCAGCCGGGATCAAGGATGAGCAGATCGCTTTCTATGCGGCTATCGGTGCGCACGGCTCAATGACCGCAATCGACTTCACCAAGAAGTTGGGCGCGGACGTCATGAGCCGGTTCCGCGTGTACAACCACAACCCGTACGAGAATTGTACGTCGGTTGGCCCGAGCCCGCAGGGCACTCCCATGCAGTTCAACGCCGGCGTGATGATGTGCGATTTCAAGATCGGCATTGGCTCCATCGTACCCCACCCGATGAGCGGCTACGGGGGTGGAAGCAAGATCATCCTACCCGGCGTCTCCTCCATAACGACCATCGACCTGAATCACACCAGGCTGTGTCCGAACGAAACGACGGGCATCGGCAAGTACGAAGGCAACACCCTCAAGATGGACATGAACGACGCGGCTCGCATGGCCGGCCTCGACGTGAAGGTGGACTGCATCTTCAACATGAAGAGGGAAATCTGTCATCTCTTTGTGGGCGATGTTGTCGACGAGCATGTCGCCGGCGTGAAGGTGGCAAAGGAGTTCTTTGCCACGGATCCGTGTGACGACTGCGACATCGTCGTCGCGAACTGCTTCGCCAAGGCAAACGAGATGCTCCTTGCTCCGAACGTCGCGTGGCCGCTGCTCAAGGAGTCCGGTGGCGACATGGTTGTGATCGACGTCACACCCGAGGGTCAGATCAATCACTACTGGAGCCGAAGCTTCGGCAAGAAGGTAGGCGGAAGGTCATACAAGCCCAAGACCGAACTGCCACTGCGCACGAAGAAGCTCACGGTGCTTCAGCCCTACCCGGACTACACGGGTGGCGACTGGCTTGCGCCGTACGACAAGATCAACTGGACCCGTACCTGGGAAGAAACCATCGCCCAGCTAAAGGCAGACCATGGCGACAAGGCGAAGGTTGCTGTCGTCCCTGATGGCACCATCCAGTACTTCCCAGCATACGTTGTCTAGCCGTTCGCCCTTAGAACCCAATCGAACAGAAGGCTTCGGGGGCCGACGGCCCCCGAAGCCTCTATTCTATCCAAGGAGCGGAGAGATGAGCGACATTCAAGCGACAAACAGAAAGCGCGCTCGCCAGATAGAGAGACACCTGCGCCTGACCACGCTCCCCGTCGGTGTGCGCCTCTGGAAGAAGGGCGAGGACATTCCTGCGGAGGCCGGAGAAAGACCGAACAAGAAGCACTCCTTCTGTCAGTACCTGACAATGGCCAGGACCTACGCTGCAGACGTGCGCCCCTCGTTCCTGCTGAAGGCTGATGACTTCTCATGCCTTATCGGCCCGGGGATGCTCGGCCTCACGGAGAAGCTGGAGAGCATCTTGAGTGGGGAGCACGTAGAGCAGATCCATTTCGAGACCAAGGAGCTGGCCAAGAGTACGATGGACACGCTTCCGAGCGTTCCCGCTCACAGCATGGATGCCATCTCGGTTGGTGCGCTCGAGGACTTCCCTGTGGAGCCCGACGTCATATTCGCCTCGGTATATCCAGGCATGGTCAACCGCATCATGGACGCCTCACTCTGGTATACGGGCGGTCCCTACACGACGTCGTACGGAAGCCTTGCCGGCATCTGCTCATCAGCAACGGCCAAGGCCTACGTGGACGAATCAAAGGTATCCGTCGTTGCATTCCCATGCATGGGCTCGCGCCGATGGGGCGGCATGACGGACATGGACCTCGCGCTGGCGGTGAGTATCAAGCAGTGGGACCGCTTCATGAAGGGACTGGAGAATACCTGGCTGACCGGCCACTCCTACCCGGTCGCCGTTCACCTCGGAGAGGTGTTTGAGACACATCATGAGATTCCCAAGGAAAGCTACAGCGCCGTCTATCCATATTGCTACGAGGAATAGTCGCCCATCGGGGCAGGGCAAATGTGGCTGGACGTGCCCTCTACGCTGGCCGAAATGGGGCTTATGTATCCCATCTATCCCCTCTGCTACAATTGCCACGCGTAGGAATTCCAAGCGCACTGATTGAAGGAGGCCCGATGGCACTGAGCAAGGCAGAGATTGAACAGGTATCCAGTGCACTGATAGAAGCGGAGAAGACGTGCAAACCGATAGAGCCTTTGACTGACCAGTTCGCGGATGTGTCCTACGAGGATGCGTACGCCGTCCAACTGAAGACTTTTGATACCAGGGTCAAGGCCGGAGCTGTGATTGTCGGCAAGAAGATCGGCCTCACCAGCCGGGCAATGCAGGACCAGTTCGGTATCCGCGAGCCGGACTACGGCATGATAGTCGACAAGATGGTCGCTCGCGAAGGACAGCCGATTCCGATGAGCAGCCTCATTCTGCCAAGGATTGAGCCAGAGATAGCCTTCCTGCTTAAGGACGACCTGAAAGGTCCTGGCATCAATGCCGCCAATGTACTCGACGCGACCGAAGGCGTGCTGCCCGCGTTCGAGGTTATCGACAGTCGGTACAGGGACTGGAAGATCACGGTCAAGGACTCCATCTCGGACAATGCGTCTGCGGCCATCATGATTCTTGGGGGCAAGCTGACTCCGGTCAAGGACCTGGACATGCGCCTCCTTGGCATGGTCCTCGAGCACAATGGTGAGGTTGTCAGCACCGGCGCAGGCGCCGCCGTGCTGGGGAACCCGGCCGAATCCGTGGCGTGGCTGGCGAACAAACTCACCGAGTACGGCATCACGCTCAAGAAGGGGGAGTTCGTTATGTCGGGAAGCCTCGTGTCCGCCGTCAAGGTAGAGGCGGGTTCTTTCCTGCGCGCAACGTTCGACCACCTCGGTCCGGTGTCCGTACGTTTCGAATAAGTGAGACTTGGCCCGTGTAACTAGCGGGCGGACAATTTTGAGTCTATTGGGGGAGAAACATGCCGAATATCGCTAAGCTTGAATCTGGCTCCTACCATCTCCTGCAAGGAAACGAGGCCATCGCAAGAGGAGCCCTCGAAGCTGGTGTCCAGTACGCCGCGGCATACCCCGGGACACCTTCAACCGAGATACTCACCACCCTCGCATCGGTGGCAAAGGAAACCGGGATACACGCAGAATGGTCGAGCAACGAGAAGGTCGCCACTGAGGCAGCCCTCGCCGCCGCCTACGCGGGACTCCGAACCATCAGTTCTATGAAGAACGCTGGCCTGAATGTGGCCATGGACACTCTGCAGCACATCAACCTTGCGACTCTGGGCGACCAGGGCGGAGCAATGCTCGTCGTCGTGGCAGATGACCCTCAGTCTCATGCAAGCGGCGATGAAGAGGACACGCGCTGGGTGGCCCAGATGGCCAATGCGCCGCTCATGGAGCCTTCGAGTTTCCAGGAAGCATACGAGATGACGAAGTACCTCTTCGACCTCTCGGAGGAATTCAACATATTCTGCTGGCTCCGCGACTACACACGGCTGGCACATGCGCGAGGCAGAGTGCAGGTTGGGCAATACACCAGGGCAACCAAGAAGCCCAAGTACGACAGTACGAAGGTCTTCACCCCGTACATCGCACCTCCGAAGCACGCAATCCTCGTCGAAAAGATGGCCAGGATTCGAGACCGCTTCGAGGAGTCTCCGTTCAATTCGTACGAGGGCCCCGAGAGCCCCGAACTGCTCATTGTGTGCTGTGGAAGCGGCGCGCCGTGTTCTCGTGATGCGGTAGAAGACCTCAATTTGGGAGACCGAGTCGGCATCCTGAAACTTGGAACCCTCTGGCCGTTCCCCTCGCGTTTGGTGGTGTCCCACATCAAAAGAGCCAGCAAGGTCCTCATCGTTGAGGAAGTTGACCCGTACGTCGAGACCCACACTAAGGCAGCCGTGGCTGATGCGAAGCTGGCTGATGCTGCCGACATTCTAGGAAGAGGATCAGGCCACATCAGCTACGTAGGCGAGAACAATCCCGACAGGGTCATCGCTGCTCTGTGCCAGGTATTCGGACTCACCTACGAGACGCGCGACGCAAGCTACGAGAAGAAGATCGAGGACATTGCCAAGCCCATGACCGCCAGTCGCGGACTCATCTGGTGTCCCGGCTGTCCGCACAGGGCAAGTTTCTTCGCCATAGGCAACGCCGTAAAGCGGGATGGACGCAACGCGGTGGTCACCAGCGACATCGGGTGCTACACCATGGACATCTTCCCCGACGGTCCCCAGGTGGCCAACACTCTCCACTGTATGGGTGGCGGTGTCGGTGAGGCCTGCGGATTCGGCCAGTTGGCCGAGCTCGGATTCGAACAACCGGTGATAGGTATATGCGGCGACTCGACGTTCTTCCATGCGTCGATAGCACCACTTGTGAACGCAATCTACAACAAGGCAAACATGACCATCATTGTCCTCGACAACGCTATCACGGCGATGACAGGGTTCCAGCCTCACGCGGGTAGCGGACGCACGGCGACCCAGGAAGTAACACCCACGGTGGATGCGGAATCGCTGTGCCGCGCGCTCGGCTGCAGGGTTGAAGTCGAGGACCCGTTCGACACGAAGGCGACTGCCGCACGAGTCCAGGAATTGCTTAAGGACGACAACGGAGTCAAGGTCCTCTTCCTGCGCCGGAAGTGTGAACTGCTTCGCCAGCGAGAGGAGAAGAGGCACCCCTACAAGGTCTGGGTAGACACCGAGAAGTGCAGGGGTGACAAGTGCGGATTCTGCTACCGGATACTGCAGTGCCCGGGTATCGGCTACGACAAGACGACGGGCAAAGCAAAGATCCAGGAGGCACTGTGTGCCGAATGCGGTCTGTGCGCTGACCTGTGCCCGAGCAAGGCGATCATGAAGGAGGAGCGAGCATAATGGGTATCTCTGCTGATCCCTTGAACCTTGTCATCTGTGGCGTTGGAGGACAGGGCAATATCCTGCTCTCCGGCATTGTTGGCGGCGCGTACATGAAGAAAGGATACTACGCCACTATCGGCGAGACCTTCGGCGCAGCCCAGCGTGGCGGCGCGGTATTCAGTGCCGTAAGAGTGTCGAAGAAGCGAGAGTATGGCCCGCTCATTCCTGAGGGCCACGCGCACCTGATCCTCGGACTGGAGCCCATCGAGACCATGCGGCTGCTCCAGAAGTACGGGAATCCCGACGTGGTCTGTGTCACGAACATGTACCCGGTAATTCCGGCCAGTGTTTCCGCCAACAGGGAAAGCTATCCGGATATCGAAGACCTGAAGAAGGCGATCACAGATCTCTCTTCAAAGGCATTCTTCATCGATGCGACCAGTATAGCCCTGGAACTGAACGCCCCGATAGCGATGAACATCGTAATGGCCGGCGCGTTGCTCGGAACAGAGCAACTCGACCTTACGAAGGACGACATCATTGCGGAACTGAAGGCAACCCTTCCTCCGGACCGACTGGAACTCAACCTGACCGCCCTTGACCGTGGCATGAAGGCAATCGCCTAAGAGACACCCGGCGTACGGAGTGACTGAACATCGTGTACAAAGCACCGAGAGGAACCGTTGACATACTCCCCCAAGACCAACTCTATTGGGCACACGTGACGGAACGTGCGGCAGCAACGTGCTCGCTCTATGGCTACGAGCGCATCGACACGCCGGTGTTCGAGGACTACGGTCTGTTTGCGCGCACGGATGCCCAGGGAACGGACCTGGTAGAGAAGGAGATGTACGTCTTCGAGGACCGGAGCGGCCAGAGGCTGGCACTCAGGGCCGAACACACGGCCCCGGTATGCCGTGCCTACCTCGAACACGGCATGTTCAACCAGCCCCAGCCGGTGCGGCTCTACTACGTTGGGTCAGCATTCCGCTACGAGCGTCCACAGGCCGGCAGATACCGACAGCATCACCAGTTCGGCTGTGAGGCGCTGGGCGACGCTTCAGCCAGCTTGGACGTAGAGGTCATAGAGGTGGCTCTGAGTTTCCTGGCATCTCTCGGGCTACAGGACCTCTCGGTGGTTCTGAACAGCATAGGTTGTCGCAAGTGCCAGCCCGAGTACGTTGAGGTGCTCAGGTCCTACTACCAACCCCTGGCGTCGCAGGTCTGCGATGACTGCCGGGTGCGGATGGTGAAGAACCCTCTCAGACTTCTCGACTGCAAGGAGGCATCGTGCCGGGTGATAGTCGATGAGGCGCCGCACATCTCAGACCACCTGTGCCCGGACTGCGAAGCCCATTTCGAAGAGGTGAAGGCCCAACTGAACGCTCTTGGCGTGGGCTACTCTCTGAACCACAGGCTGGTCCGGGGCCTCGACTACTACACCAGAACCGTTTTTGAGATTCAGCCGAAGCGGGAAGGTGGCCAGAGCGCCATAGTTGGTGGCGGTCGGTATGACGGACTCATCGAGGCCATTGGAGGGAAGCCGACCCCGGGGGTCGGCTTCGCCATGGGCCTGGAGCGCGTTATTCTGAATCTGAAGGAGCAGGAACGCGGGGTGCCTACCACAACGGCACCCCGGGTCTACCTTGCCTCTCTGGGTCAGTCGGCCCGGCGGTCTGCGGTAGCCCTTGGAGCCGAACTCCGTGCGGCAGGGCACTCCGTCGTGGCTTCCACTGGAGAGAAGAGCCTGAAGGCCCAACTGCGCCACGCGAATTCGCTTGGTGTGAAGTACACGGTCATACTTGGCGACGACGAAGTACGCGATGGCAGGGTGGTTGTGAAGCGCATGACAGACAACACCCAGTCGACTGTGGAACGCGACGCCCTTCGGGAGCATCTGGCCGAGTAGCGACCCTTTCGCACCATCGCGATTGTACGTAGGTGCATGAGGCTCCCTGTGCTATAATTCGGTTAGTGTCACCAGCTAAAGCGTTGTCACTCCAGACTGTGTCCGGACGACTGAGTGCCAGCGCTTTTCTCAACGCCACGAGTTTCGGGATTCTCTTGGGTATCATTTCCTGATGGCTGCAATCGATAGCGAAAAGGCCCCCCGCCGGGAGTACACGTCAGGCGATATACGCATCCTTGACGAAATCGAGGCCGTTCGCCTTCGCCCCGGCATGTACATCGGAGGAACAGGCTTCGAGGGCCTCCAGCACCTTCTTTACGAGATTGCCTACAACAGCATCGATGAAGCCCTTGCGGGGTACTGTGACCTCATCCAGGTCACTATCCACGAAGACAACAGCATCACTGTCAAGGACAATGGTCGCGGTATTCCCGTAGACCTCATACCACAGACCGACATCACGGCTCTTGAGGCAGTGATGACACGACTGCACGCGGGCGGCAAGTTCGGCAACCATCTGTACAACGTGTCCAGTGGTCTTCATGGAGTTGGCGCATCCGTGGTCAATGCCCTCTCAAGCCGCACTCGTGTTGAGGTACGACGCGACGGAAAGGTCTACTGCCAGGAGTACGAACGCGGTGTCCCCACGTGCGACATACACGTTATCGGCGAGACCACCGAGACGGGCACCTGCACGACGTTCCTCGCAGATTCCGAGATATTCGAAGACATCTCGTACGACTTCGACACGACGTGCCAGCGACTGCGAGAGATGTGCTTCTTGAACAAGGGAGTCCTTCTCCAATTCAAGGACAGGCGCAATGATGAGTCGCGGACATACTACTTCGAAGGTGGCATCGCGAGTTACGTCCGAAGAATGAGCCGCGGCAAGAACACGATTCACCCTGAGCCGATATTCGTCAATGGCACAGTGGACTCGACATCCGTGGAGGTCGCCCTCCAGTACAACGATGGCATGGCGGAGAACACCCTTTCCTTCGCCAACTGTGTGAACACCCGGGACGGAGGAACGCATCTGACCGGGTTCAGGGCGGCACTGACCCGCGTGCTGACGGACTACATACGCAGAAACAAGTTGACGAAGGAAAGCGATCCCGTTCTCACCGGGGATGATGTCCGACAGGGACTGGTGGCAATCATCAGTGTCAAGCTGCCCAACCCCCAGTTTGAGGGTCAGACCAAGGGCAAGTTGGGCAACCCTGAGACGAGAAGTCACGTGGAGTCCGTGGTGGCAGATCAGTTCGGACTGTACCTCGAGCAGCACCCCGATGAGGCTCGCAACATAATCGAGAAATGCCTTGTTTCCGCGAGGGCGCGTGAGGCTGCGCGCAAGGCCCGGGAACTCGTCTTCAAGAAGAGCTCATTCGATGCTTCAACGCTGCCGGGCAAGTTGGCAGACTGCTCAGAGAAGAACCCTGAACTGTGCGAACTGTATCTCGTTGAGGGTGACTCCGCCGGCGGCTCGGCAAAGCAGGGCCGCGACAGACGTTTTCAGGCAATTCTGCCGCTTCGAGGCAAGATTCTTAACGTTGAGAAGGCAGCGAAGGACAAGATACTGGCTCACGAGGAAATCAGAGCCCTTGCCACCGCCCTGCGGGCTGGCGCCGACGGGCTGGATCTTACGAAGCTGCGGTACCACCGCATCATAATCATGACGGATGCCGATGTGGATGGCGCACACATCAGGACACTATTGCTGACCTTCTTCTTCCGCCACATGCCGGAACTTATTGAGGAGGGCCACCTCTTCATCGCCCAGCCCCCCCTATACCGGGTCAGTTCCGGAAAGCGCGAAGCCTGGGTTTACAACGACCAGCAGAGAGACCAGGTGGTCTCCGAATTCGGAACGCGTTGCGAGATACAACGCTACAAGGGCCTTGGAGAGATGAGCCCGGAGCAACTGTGGCGGACGACGATGAACCCTGAGTCACGTACTCTACTGCAGGTCGAGATCGACGACAATGCGGCTGCCGACGAGGCGTTCAAGATGCTCATGGGTAGCGAAGTCGAACCGAGGAAGAACTTCATCCAAGAACACGCCGAGTACGTCGAGAATCTCGACGTCTAGGCGGCAAACACTCTCTCTAATCCTCTCGATACAGCTTGTGGGCAACTATGTACTTGTCCACTTCGCCTGGAACCAGGTAGTCGATGGGTAGCCCTCTGGAAACCCTTTCACGAATCCCGGAGGAACTGATACCTATCATTGGACTATCCAGTGTCACTACCCGGTCTGCCGACAGACCTTGCACCTTTGAAGCCACCTGACTCAACTCGGGCAGGTTGGTACCTATCCGGGGCACAACCACCAGCCTCGCCGCAGCAACAATCCTCTCGGGGTCCTTCCATAGCGGCAATTCAGTGAAGCTGTCACGACCAAAGATAAGATAGAACTCGTCGTCGGGCAGCTTCCGCCTCAACTCGACGAGGGTCTCTGCCGTGTAGGATGGACCAGGCCTATCCACCTCGATGGTACAGAGTTCAAACCGCTCATGCTTGGCTATAGCCAGGCGGACCATCTCCACTCTCTCTGCCGCTGGCGTGACAGCATGACTTACCTTCAGCCAGGGATTGCCGGCTGGAATGAAGAGTACCTTCTCAAGACTGAGGCGAATCCGCGCCTCCTCTGCGATGAATATGTGACCCACATGGACGGGATCAAACGTACCTCCCAGGATTCCTATCCGCATGTATTCTCCATGTTAGTAGTTGAGTAGTGAGTGAGGGATTATAACACTAGGGATAGTAGTCATAAGCGATGGCAAACTTGCGTAGGACCTTTCAATGATACGAGCGGGGCGTCAACAGTCTATGTGAGCTCTGTGTTGAAGTTGTTGACGAGATATCGGGGTGGGGGCCCCGGACTATCAACAGGTTGTTTACAGGTCAGATTCTCGGGAGAGTTGGGTGCTGATACGAGCAACGAGCTTCTCCAGACGGGGATTCGCCGCCATCTCAGCTGCGAACTTATTGCAGCCGTGAAGAACTGTAGCGTGGTTGCGATTGCCGAGTTCTCTGCCGATCTCTGCCAGGGAATGGTTGGTCTTTGCGCGCATGATGTACATGGCCGCGTGACGGGCGAGAGCTGTTCTGCGGTCGCGCTTCTTGCCCAGTAGGTCGTCGATTGCAATATCAAACGCATTTGCAACAGCATTGATGACAGCTTTGCCGTCGCCCTTGGCAGTTATTCCTGTGAGTAGACTGTGCACAGTCTGTGTAGAGACTTCACCATCGGTCAGTCTGGCCTGGGCGGTAAGGTAGACGATTGCACCCTCCAGCTGGCGCATGTTGCCGCGGACCTCTTCCGCAAGGAGGCGAATAGCGTCCCCGGGAATGAACACATCCGATTGCGCGGCCTTTGATTCCAGAAAGGACAGGCGCGCCTCGAAGTCGGGGGGCTGGACCGAAGCAATCATCCCGCTTTCGATCCTGCTTCTGAGTTTGTCGTTGAGGTTGTGAATGTCGCGGGGGTGGGAGTCGCCGGTGATGGCGACCTGGCACCCCGACTGCTGAAGCTCATCGAAAATATGGTAGAAGCACTGCTGCGTCTGACGCTTGTTCGCGAGGAACTGGATGTCGTCGAACAACAGTATCGAAAGCGAGTTGAACTTCAAGTGGAAATGCTCGACGCGTTTCTGCTTAACGGCGAGCACGAACTCATCGGTGAAGCGTTCAGCGGTGGTGTAGAGGATCCTCCTGCCGCCAAGGCGTGCGGCATGCCCTATGGCGTTGAGGAGGTGGGTCTTGCCCTGGCCGGTGTCTGAGTAGATGTAGAGAGGGTTGAAGGTGTTTGCAGGATTCTCACCTATTTCCAAAGCCGTAGCGAAGGCAAGTCTGTTGCAGGCACTGACGACAAATGTGTCGAACGTCTGCCTTGGATTGAGCGTGTCTGGAACGGCTTTGACCGCAACGCCCCCATCAGCGAGTGAGGACGACAGTTGAGGATGCCGCGGAGGACGGGCTCGGTCACGAACGACGAATTCAACTTCAGTATCCTGACCGACAACGTGAGTAAGTGTCTTCTTGACCAGTGAGCAAAGGCGACGCGTGAGCCACTCGGCTACGAATGCACTGGGTGTGCCAATGGTGAAGAGTCCACCCTCGTACGACACGCCATGGGTACTCCGAAGCCACGTGTTGTAGTTTGCCCGGCTTACCTGCGTCTGGAGTTCGCCCAGTGCTTTCAGCCAGATGTCGTGCGCCGACTCCACAAAACCTCCAATGGCATCAAGAATGATGCGATTTCCCAATAGAAAACGGGCAGGCAGCCTAGAAAAGGGGGGCGGTGAACAGGGCCGGTAAAGAGGGGCTAACGGGCATGGAGGTAATCTAGCAAAGGGTCTTTGCCATCTCTAGGGAAGCTTTGACATAAGCGGGACAAATCCCAGAAAATGTCCGGGCGTGAACGTACGAATCGTATTCATGGGCACACCCGCGTTTGCGGTACCCTCTCTGCGATCACTTGTGAGGCAAGGGTACGACATTCCTGCGGTCTACACACGGCCAGCGCAGCCTGCGGGAAGAGGGAGGGTGCTCAGACCTTCGGCCGTCAAGGAGGCAGCGGAGGAACTGCGCCTTCCCGTGTACGAGGTTGTCTCGCTCGTGGCGGAAGAGAGAGTGGAACACCTGAGGCGGCTCCGGCCCGATGTCATAGTTGTTGCGGCGTTTGCCCACCTCATACCGCCTGCGGTGCTGGCGCTTCCCGATAGAGGCTGCCTCAACGTGCATCCGTCTCTTCTGCCGAAGTACCGTGGTCCGTCTCCCGTGGCGGAATCGCTGCTTGCCGGGGATGACGTGACGGGGGTCACCATCATGCTCATGGACGAAGGACTGGATACAGGCCCTATTGTCAATCAATGCAGTGTTCCCATTGATGACAGCGATACGACCGGAAGTCTGACGCAAAGCCTGGCTCTACTGGGAGCCGACCTGTTGTGCAGCACGATAGAAGGATGGGTTGGAGGAGAAATGGCGAGTCGCGTCCAGGACCCCTCCATGGCCACGTACAGCAGGAAGGTCACGGCTGACGCCGGCCGGCTCGACTGGTCTGAGCCTGCAGAGGCTCTGTGGAGAAAGGTGCGAGCATATCACCCCTGGCCGGTCTGCTACACGACCTGGAATGGGAAGCGACTGAGAATCCACTCTGCTCGCCCTGTCGCGGCCACACAGGGCGCGCCCCTGGGGAAAGTGGTGCGCTTGGGCGAGAATGGCAGAGGTATTGGCGTGGTTGCCGGACGCGGAACACTGCTTCTCGACAGCGTGCAACTTGAGGGAAAGCGCCGGGTTCCGGTTGAAGAGTTCGCACGAGGGCAGAGCAACTTCATAGACTCAGTCCTGATATCTTAGAAGCTGGAGCGTACGTCTCCCAGGAGGACAGACAACGTGACTTCCAGGCTACTTGAACCGTTTGAATTGGGGAGCATGAAGCTCCGAAACAGGCTTGTCTTCGCGCCAATCACCACCCGCTATGCGCTGGAAAGCGGCGAGGTGACAGAGCGGCTGAAGTCCCACTATGAAGCACGCGCACGAGGTGGCGTTGGCCTCATTGTCGTCGAGGCAACGTATGTTGAGCCTCGCGGACAGGCTTTTCCCAACCAGTTGAGCATCAGTGACGACAGGGCCATTCCTGGCCTGCGTGAGCTTGCTGATGCCATCAAGAGGCACGGTTGTGCCGCGTCGATCCAGCTTCACCACGGCGGAAGGCTGGCAAAGTCGGCATACACCGGTTCTCAGCCGGTTGGGCCCTCGGCCATCGCGCATGCTCGAGGCGAGATGCCCAGAGCGCTTGAGACAGACGAGATACCGTCGATAGTACAGGCTTTTGCTGAGGCCGCAAGGCGGGCACGGCAGGCCGGATTCGATGGAATCGAGTTGCATGGCGCGCACGCCTATCTTATCGATGCGTTCATATCCGGCGCATCAAACACTCGCAGTGACCAGTATGGCGGCTCTATCGAAGACAGGGCCAGGCTGCTCGTTGAGATTGTCGCCTCGGTGAGAAGGGCAACGTCCGCTGACTATCCCATCTGGGTGAGGATGAATGGACGCGAGTACGGAGAGCCGGGAGGGACAACGCTTGCCGAAGGCCTCAGGGTGGCAAGGATCGTCCAGGATGCCGGGTGCTGCGCCATTCACGTTTCAGCGTTTGGAGGAGCAACGCCGACCAACCGAACGACTGCCAACTTCAAGCCGGCGGTAATCCGGCACCTGTCCGCAGCGGTGAAGCGGGCGGTGGATATTCCAGTAATGGCGGTAGGACGCATAACTCCAGAGTCGGGAGAGGAGATGCTTGAGCGAGGTGAGGCCGACCTCATCGCAGTGGGCAAGGCACTTCTTGCTGACCCTGAGATGCCGAACAAGCTGGCCGTCGACGCGAATCGAGACATCGTGCCGTGCATAGTATGCATGTACTGCCGGGACACGCTCTACATGAACGACGTTCCCGGCATCCGGTGTCAGGTCAATCCATTGCTGGGGCACGACCATGAAAGCTTGCCTCAAGCGGCCACATCTCCACGAAGGGTGCTGGTGCTGGGAGGTGGACCGGCGGGCATGATGGCCGCGATCACGGCTGCGAAGCGCGGCCATGAGGTGACCCTGTGTGAGAAGGCATCCGAACTGGGCGGCCAGCTGCTGCCTGCGGCGGTGCCTCCGCACAAGGATCGATTGGGCTGCCTGACTCGATACCTTGTCGACAGCGTGACACGTTCTGGAGTTGACGTCCAAGTGGACACGGAGGCAACACGGGAAGAGGTAGCCAGGTGGCAACCAGATGCGGTCATTGTGGCAGTCGGTCCCACTCCTGCCCTGCCGCAGGTGCCGGGCATAGAGCGAGTTGAGACAGTCGAGGCCTCAGACGTCCTGCTCTCACGCGTCAAAGTTGGGAAGCGCGTGGTGGTGGTAGGTGGGGAGTTGGTCGGCTGCGAGGTTGCCGAATACCTTGCCGAGCGCGGTCGCTTCGTCACGGTGACAAGGCGAGGGCCTGAGATGGCTACGAGTATCGGGCCGTCACTGCGGCAGTTCTTCAGAGAGCGGTTGCAGAAGAAAGGCGTCGTGCTTATGCCAGGAGTGACGTACCTGGAGGCGAGACCAGGCGGCCTCATCGTGCGTGACAAGGACGGCGAGACCCGGGTTCTCGAGGCCGATACCATTGTCCTGGCAACGGGTTCGGTACCGGCCCCACGGGTCGCGGATGAGGTCAGAAGCCTTGGCATCGAGACGCACGTTGTGGGAGATTGCCTCGAGCCCCGTGCGATAGTGGACGCGATAAGGGAAGGCTACCACGCGGGCTGCAGCGTGTAGCAGGTCGGCCTAGAGGCCTATACTCTCCCTCACTTCGCGCATACCCATTATGGTGTCGGTGACCAGTTCCTTGAGGTCAACGCCGAGACGTTCTGCACCAAGCTCGATGATTGAGCGGTCGACACCGGCTGCAAACGACCTATCCTTCCACTTCTTCATCACGGACTTGGCTTCCATGTCGGAAACGCTCTTGGAAGGCCGAACGAGAGCCGCAGCGCCAACCAGACCAGTGAGTTCGTCGACGGCGTACAGGGTTCTAGCCATAGTGGATGTTGGCTCCTCGTCCACGCATATCCCCCATCCGTGCGACACCGCCGCCTGAATGTACTCCTCGGGCCAGCCTTTCTCTTCCAGGATAGAGCGGGTCTTCTTGCAGTGCTCGGAGGGGAACCGTTCGTAGTCGAGGTCGTGTATGAGACCTACGACGCCCCATTTCTCCTCGTCCTCCCCCCACTTTCGGGCGATGTATCGCATTACCCCCTCTACTGCATAGGCGTGCTTAAGCAGGCTATCGGTCTTGTTGTACTCCTTGAGTACCGAGAGGGCCTCATCACGGTTCGGTATGTGTTCCTGCATGTAGTCCTCCTCATTGCGGGTGCCTGAGCCAGGGGAACCTAGACTATAGCTTCAACGCCTTGCTGTGACAACCCGGGGGCACTGTGTGCACGGGGCGATGGTAGAATAGCGGACGCCATGAGCCACCGAGCCCCCACTTTCACGGCACAATGCCTGACCAGGCAGAGAAACATCTTCCTCATCGTGACCTTCTTCTATTGGGCGTCGCTGTATTTCTACGTGCCAATCCTGCCTGTCCACGCTGAGAACGTGTCGCACAGTCTATCGTTGGTAGGGATAATCATCGCATCATATGCTCTTCCACAGCTTCTGCTTCGCATCCCAATCGGACTGTATTTCGATTCACTGACCCGGCGAAAACCCCTTGTGGCGGGGAGCCTTATCCTATGTTCAGTGGGAGCCCTCGGACTGGCCGTTGCGCCGGGGCCGGCTGCGCTTGCCATGGCCCGTGCGGCGACCGGCATAGGAGCTTCAGGATGGGTCGTGTTCACAGTGTTCTTCACTGGCTACTACCCTACCGATTCCTCTGCCAGGGCGATAGGGACGATAAACGCGGTGAACCAGGCGGCTCTCGTAGTCGCGACAGGCTCCGGAGGGATGGTGGCAGAGGCGGCTGGTTTCGCTGCCTGCTTCCTGATTGCAGCGGCCCTGTCGCTGGTAGGGTTTGTCGTGCTATTGCTGACCAGGGAACCTGGTGCGCCAACAAGAACACACGCGAAGGGCGCTGGTTTCGTGAGTGTCGCGACGCATCCCCTGCTGGTTGCGGCCGCTCTCATGGCCCTTCTCCTCCAATTCGCCAACTTCGCGAGCGTCTTCGGGTTTGTACCCGTCTACGGGAGTCGAATCGGCGCATCCAGCAGCCAGTTGGGAGTGATAACGATGCTCACGCTCGGTGCTTCGGGGATTGCGGCGTACGTGTCGGTACGATTGGCCGAGCGGACGGGCTACACAGCGGCGCTCGTGGTCGGAGCCGCTGTTCTGGGAGTGTCACTTCTGCTTGTGCCGCATAGCCCCACGCCGATGTGGCTTGCGCTCGTCCAGTTCGTGAGTGGCTTCGGGCGAGGCATGCTGGCAACACTTCTGATGGCGCTGAGCATACGTTCGGCCGCAGTCGGCACCCGGGCGACGGCAATGGGCGTGTATCAGGCGGTCTACGCTATCGGCATGATTGCTGGCCCGGTCGCGTCCGGACTCATTGCGGACGCTGTCGAACTCGCGGTCGTGTTCCAGGTGAGCGCAGCTCTCAGTCTCGCTATTGGCGTACTTGCACTTCTGCCAGTTGTACGAAGCGTTCGATAGGGAGCGTTACTTTGCTCCGAACTCGTCGCAGGCCTCGATAACCTGAGTGAGGTAGGCGAGAGAAGGTCCTCCGCCCATAGAGACTGCCACAAACCCGACCTCAAGAATCTCGTCTCGTGAGGCACCGAGGTCAACTGCCTTCTTCACGTGCGACGCGATGCAGTAGCTGCATCGCGCGGCCACCGAAAGAGCCACGCAGACCAGTTCCTTGTTCCTGGCGCTTAGAGCACCATCCTTCTTGGAAACCTGGCTGAGATGAGTCCATGCGGCGAGGAAGTCGGGGTCCTTGCCGGCGACCTCGGATTTCATGGTCTCCATCTGATCCAGGAGCTGCCTGTAGTTGTCCGTTGTGGACATCGCGAACGTCCTCCTCTCGGCTGGCGGTTTGAGGATTATATACCGGGGGATGATGGCCAACATAGAGGAGAAGCCGCTACTTCGGGGTCACGCAAGCATGTAGGCGATAAGACCGACCAACACGACCGCGATCATCGGGGGCACCATGAGACGATAGACGTCGGAAAGGCGCGCGTTGAAGAACTCGGCGGAGAGAATGAGACACAAGTGCAAAGGTGAGACCATGTAGCCGAGCCCTCCTCCGACGTAGGCAAGGAAGAGTGCGTAGCCGTTGAGCTCACCCCCCGCCATCATGAATGGCAAGAGCAAGGTGAAGGAGATGCCTACGAAAGCCATCGAAAGGCCGGTTGCGAAACCCACCAGCATGGGAAGAAAGATGAGAATGAGGGCAGGGGGCAAGCCGATGGACTGCATGTCTGTGAACAGCGCGTAGGCCGCACCCGACTGCTCGACTATGGCCTTGTATAGCATCACCGAATACAGAAGGAACAAGACCCTCGGTCCCAGCCCGTAGCGCAGGGATTGGAGGACCTCTGCACGCGTGGCGCGCTGTTGAATCGCGAGCAGAACTGCCGCAATCAGGAAGGCGAACGCTGCCTCAAGCCCTGCCAGCACGAAGCCAACCAGTAGGATGACAGGCCACGATGCCCTGAGAAGGTCGTCAACCAGTTCTCTGCCGGACAGCGTGCGCGTTGCCTCCGATCTCTTGTGCCGCAGTATGCGGTAGCTGACTATCCCGCCGAAGAGAATCATGAGCGGAATGACTGGAAGCATCGTGACGACGACGGTTGACAGAGGAACGGCCAGTACGACACTTGCCGCGATGACTGCCGGGTAGACGGGCACGGCAAGCTCCCATGTGTGACGGAACCAGAAATTGATGTACGTCGACTGCGCGGCCGTCAGGTCGAGCCGGCGAGCCAGGTCCTTCAATGCCGTGGCGGAGACAAGAGCTCCTCCGGGCATCGGCACCATGCCTATGACCGATGGCACTACGTGCATCGCCATCTTCGGCCCTACGTTCTCCAGCGTATGAGCCAGCTTGACGAGCAGGCCACGAAGTTCCATGAGCTTGCTCAACGTGAGAGCGCAGATGATGATGCCTATGAGGCGGATAGTCTGGAGAGATGTGACGGTGGTGAACATCAACCGGGGACTCTCCAGAGGCGGCAGGACCATCAGTGACAGGGCAAGACTTCCCACGAAGACGGCTGGCCCGGGATGCACCTTCAGTCTCAGGAGAACCAGAATGAAGACGATCGAGACGAGAAGTGCGACGGACGGACTCACGAAACCGCTCTTCTTCCTGCGACAGGCGGCCGCACCGTGTCAGGGAGCACACTGTCGAAGCAGTACAGGCTTTTCGCACTCATGGTGGTGACGCGGCAGGGTCGTGTAGATGGGGGCCGTCGGGAGATTATAGTTGAACTATCCCGCAGTACACAATCCGAATGAGGCGTGCGGAACGTGTAGTTCAACTGACAAGCGGGTATAAGAGGGCGAGGCCGGCAAGGACCGCCAGGGCGGGAGGAACCAGGTAGCGATACACTGAGGACAGGGCGGCTCCGTAGTAGTCGGCGGATAGCACGAGGCACAGGTGGAGAGGAGAGAGCAGGTAGCCTATTCCTCCGGCCCCATACGCAAGAAGCAGGGCTGCGCCATCAACGTTTCCTCCGGGGAGGATGAATGGAGAGAGCAGCGGTATGGAAATACCGACCATTGCTGAGGAAAGCCCCGTTGAGAAACCTATTAGAAGCGGCAGAACGACAAGGATAATCGCGTGTGGCATGCCCATGATCTGCATCTCGTCGAATAGGGAGTGTGCAGCGCCTGACGTATCAACTACGTTCTTGAAGAGCATGACTGCGTAGAGGAGAAACAGTATCTTCGGCTCAAGACCGTACTTGAATCCTGACTCGACTTCAGCCAGCGACATCCGCTGCTGGAGTATGAGCGCCATCACGGTCACGAGGAAGGCGGGAACCGCATCGATTCCGGCTATTACCAACGCGAACACAAGGATGACTGGCCATGCCGAACGAATCAGTTCGGCGACGACACTGGAGGGGGATGAGCAGTGGTTTGGTTCCGGGGTGGCGTGACGGAGTATCCTCCAGCTCACCATCAGCCCGAAGACGAGCATGAGTATCCATATAGGGGCCAGGTGCAGAAGGACGAAGGACAGCGGAACTGAGAGAAACACCCCGGCCATTATGACGCCGGGATAGACCGGGGTCGCGAATTCGCACAAGTGTCGGAACCAGAAGTTGATGTACGTCGCCTGGGGTGCGCTAAGCCCGAGGCGGCGAACCAGCTCCTTGAGGGCCGCGGCCGAGACCACCGCGCCACCGGGAAGGGGCATCAGTCCGATGGCCACCGGGGCGATATGTACGGCGAGCTTAGGGCCTATGGTTTCGAGCGCGTTGGCCAGTCGTACGAGAAGCCCCTTGAGTTCCATGAGGCGACTCATGGTCAACGCGCAAATGACGATTCCCAGCAGTCGAAGCGTGGAGGTGTCCTTCAGCGCGTTCAGCATGATGCGGGGTAGTTCCGCAGCCGGCAGCACCGCGAGGCTCAGGACTATGCTCCCGGCGAAGACGGCGATGCCGGCATGTAGCTTGAATCTCAGGAGGAACAGGACCACGAGGATCGATATGAGGAGAGCTACTGATGGATTCACCTGGGCAACACCAAATTGCACATGGGGGGCCGCTATTCTACCTTTGAGCCAGGGTGGGCTGCAACGGCAGGAAGCAGGCCTACTGTTGTCAGCGAACTCGATGCGCTACTATCGCCAGCCAGAGCATTCGCGTTGCGAATCGAAGAAGGAGAGCGACATGACTGAAGTACGACGAGACGACGAACGACTTCCACGCATAGAGAGAGCGCAACCGGAACTGCCTGAGGGCTGGTCGGAGTTGCGCAAGGCCAAGGCATCGGCCAAGACGGGTTGGACATACTATCGGGAGCTTGTGAAGTTGATGCACCGGGAGCTTGGGGAAGAGAAGACAGCCGGCATGATCTGTACGTTGATGAAGGGCATGGCGCACAGGTACTTCGACTCTTCCATGGAGAAGTTTGGAGTGGAGGGGAATGATGCGTGGGCTCTCGCGAGCTACTTCAAGCTTGCTACGGGCGACGTTGTCGGCTACAAAGCTGAGCTCATCCAGGAGGGCCCAAAGAAGGTGGTCTACCGGCTGTATCCGCCCTGTCTATGGTTCCCTGACCTCGACATCCCACCGAGCTTCTGCCTCGCAGAGGACTGCTTTGAAGAGGAAGTTGTGAGAACGCACAATCCGAAGGTGAAGGTGTATTGCCGCTCGCTGCTGACGTGGGGCGACCCGTACTGTGAGACGGTCTTCGAGGAGATTGACTAGGGCGTGTGGAGGCGCGGGCGTCAGGTCGACATTTTTCGCACGTGAATCGTGCAGTGGCGCGCGCCCTTGGAATCCGTGAAGTACAGACATCCGCCGGGTTCGGTTGGGCTTGAAGGCTCGATAAGCTGCAATTGCAGCTCAGCAAGTCGGTCGATGAGAGCCTCCTCTTCGTACAGGAGGAACGTGCGAGACTCTCCATAGTCAGGGTCAAACAGCGTGAGTGTGCCGGCCCCGCATTTGAACATCAGTTGGAGTACGCCGTTGAGGACAAGAACGCGCGCGAACTCGGGCAGCGTTACGGCGAAGACATCCTCTCGGGGTATGTGTTGAATCACGGCATTGCACAAGACGAGGTCGAAAGACGCATTCTCGAACGGGAGAGGATGCGCGAGATCATGAACCGACACCCTCTCTGCGATTTCGGGATGGACTTGTCTTGCGACTAGCACTGCCTCGGGGGACCGGTCTATGCCGTGCACGTCAATGCCTCGGCGCCAGAGCTCGAACACGTCGCGTGCGCCAGGCCCGCAGCCGGCATCGAGGCACCGGCTACCGCAGGACCTCTTCAGTGCGAGCGACATGAGCGACCAGTCGTCGACAATCGACGAGTGAGAGGACTGTCTGTAGACGGATTGTCTGAAGGCGTGAGCCACCTCCGAGTAGTCGCGAGCCCGGCGGCGATAGAAGTCGCTGGACTGACCGGGAGACTCTTTGCCGTGCATCTCATCTCGCCTGGTTAGGAAGGTGCTAACCGCGGTCAATCACGAAACGGGCACAGACACTTCCACGCACGTTCCCCTTCCCTGCTCGCCGGTGATTCTTACGTCGCCTCCGATTGCGCGGGCGCGTTCCCTCATGCCGATCAGACCGAAAGAGTGCGAGTGCGCCAGCTGCTCGTCACTCACGCCGCAGCCGTTGTCCTGGATGGAGAGAAAGGCTCTCCCTGAATCTACGAGCAGGGAGACCGTGACGCGGTCCGCTCCCGAGTGTCTCGCGGTGTTGGTAAGGGACTCCTGGCAGATACGGAACAGCGCCGTCGAAACCGCGCCGTTGAGGGACACTTCTGCGTCGACGTCGAGTCTGCAACCGATGCCACTCCTGTCCTGGAACTCCCGGACTAGCCACTCCAACCCTGCGACGAGGCCGAGATCATCCAGTAGGCCGGGCCGCAACTCGGAGGAAATCCGCTGAGTCGCCACGATAGTCGTGTCGGCAAGAGTGCGCATACCCTGGAGCTTCTCCGCTATGGACGGATGGCTGGCAGGAACGAGACGGGATGACAGCCAGGAGATATCCATCTTCAGCGCGGTGAGAAGCTGGCCAAGTTCGTCGTGCAGTTCGCGGGCTATTCCCATGCGCTCTTCTTCCCTGACCGACTCGATGTGGGCCGCGAGTTCGCGCATCTGTTCCTTCGACCGGCGGAGCTCCTCCTCGAATCGCAGCCTCTCAGTCACGTCACGGAACACCGCGATGATGGCAGGCTGGCCGTCAGGGTCACGCAGAGGCGCGGAAACCAGCTCGAAATCGCGTTCCGCGATGCGACGGGCAAGCCGCATATGTCCTCTCTCGAAGGCCTCGGGCTCGGTGAGACTGCACGAGTCGCATTGCTCTCGGGAGCCAAGCACTGCCGAGCAGAGGTCGCCGATTCGGACGCCAAGGTTCTCTCGCGCGGCCCGATTCACGAACCGGACGGTCTGGTCATCGCCGACTATCACGACGCTGTCGTGCATGCCGTCCAGCCATGCCTCCAGGTCCCGGCGGGCTCGGAGAGCGTCCTCATAGAGGCGTGTGTTCTCAAGGGCGAGTGCGAGCTGCCTGCCAAGAGCCTCAAGAAGGCGACGATCATCCCCGGAGTACTCCCCGTGAGAGCGTTTCGGGCCAAGTAAGAGTAGCCCTGAGAGTCGGCCGTCGCGCGATGAGATGGGCACCAGGAGATTGGTCCCGATCCTATCGAGAAGCTCCCTCTCGTTCTTCGGAAGGCTCTGCAACGCAGGCTCTATGTCGAGATACCTCTGGGCAAGGATCCATGGCCGTTCGGCAAACCACCTGGCGAGCGGGCTGTGCACGTTGACAGAACCTGAAAGCGCAACGGAGTCAGGGTCGCCCGTGCTGACAATTCGGTACGCCGTCCTGTCGCGGTTGGGGAGAAGAAGGTATGCGCTCGACGCCCTTAGGGCCTCTGTCACAAGCTTCGAAAGGTGCGCACTCTGCGACTCGAGAGAGACGCTGTACTGCAATTCCTTTCCGAACTGCTCCAGTGCGCGCAGGGCGTCGTACCGGTCTCGAAAGAATAGACGATCAACCGAATCCTGTGCGAATGCGTAGAGAGGACGAAGAAGGATGGCGAGCACCAGAACCGACAGGACGGCAGTCCAGAGGCTGTCAAAACGCTCTCCGAGCAGCCGCTGAAGCGCGAGAAGGACGACCACATAGGGCAAGGCCACGGTTGTCCCCAGCACGAGGTAAGTGAGAGTCCTCCTGGCGACCTGGGGGATGTCCAGCAGGCGGTAGCCCAGAAGTGCCACTGCGGTTATGCCGCAGAACAGTATGCTGGTCCATATGCCCACGGGAGGGAGGTTGGAGAACAGGTCGAGGGCCGCTCCGAGCAAAGGAAACGCCGCACCGACCATTATGTAGAGAAGGCGATTGCGTTCCTCATAGGAGGATGTCGTCCGGTAGCTACGGAATAGAGCAAAAGTCCCTGCCAGTAGGAGGGCAGTGCCTATGGCGCTCGCGACCATCGCGAGTGGACCCGGCACCGGGGCGTATCCGTAGTCTTCGACACGGATATCTTCTACCAACAGCCCTGCGGGAGCGGCTACGGCGAAGAACACGAGCGACACATATCCCGCCACCAGGGCGCGTCGTGGGCCGAGAACGTTCACATACTCGAGCGAGAAATGGTAGAAGCCCAGATAGAGGAGCAGGACCGCCACGCCGACCCACTGGTCCCACTTCAGCGCGGTTTCGGGGGAAGTGCTCATGCGCATGCCCAGAATGACCGCTCCCCAGAGGACGAGGCCTGCGACCATCACCAAGAAGGCCCCGCGTGTACGTGACGGAGGAGCCCACTTCAGCACGAGCGAGATAATCGCAATGCCGATTGCGACGGCAATCGCTGGCGGGAGCGCGTATGTGAGACTGCCGACCTGTGCCACTGGTGGGTCACTCCTCAGTGCTGAGTAGCATGCGCAGGGTCTCTGGTGACGCATTTATGTGGGCAGGCTTGAGGCGAGCAGGATCCGCTCCAGCCCGACGTTGCCTCTCCGTGTAGCGGTCGAAACACCCTGCCGGAAGCGCGGTGACGCGCACGGGCTGAAGGCCCAGGTAGGAGTCGAGGTCGCAATAGTCGACGTCGATTATTCTCAACTGCTCATCTACCATCTGTGCCACACGCTCTTCATCAACCTGTTCCTTCAGCTCAATGTAGAGGCGTAGATAGGCCTGTTCGCCATCGTACTCCTTGATGGCTGCCCAGTCCACGTGGCGCAGGCCAGTGTTGGCGATGGCTTGCCAGAGCGTACGTTCATCAAGCCGTGCAAGTGCTGCGAGGTCTATGGTCTCACCAACCCTCCGCTGGAATTGCATGTGGGGCAGCTTGATTCCGGTATCAGGGTCCTGTAGGCCGGCGAATCTGACAAGGTCTCTCATCCTGTAGCGAAGCAGAGGCATGCCGTAGAAATGGGAGATGACCACTTCATACAGTTGGCCTTCTTCGACCTCATCGAGGAGCAGCGTACGCGGTTGGTAGGAAGGATCCTCCTCGATCCGTATGGCCTCACCTTCCGGAATGAACTCGAAGAAGGCGATATCCGGAAGAAAGTACAAGCCTTTCTTGTTCCAGCCCTGGATTGCGAGCATCATCGTCTCGGCGCAAGAATAGAACTCGTAGGGCTCGGAGCCCCAGTACTTCCGTATCGCTGCCTTGTATATCGCCGTGTCCATGCCGGCTGTGATGATAGCCTTCGAGGGCCACAGATCCTTGGGAAGCATGGGACGGCGCTCCCTCTGTGCCCGCAACCTGGCTTTCAGCAACCTGCTGAGGACGGCAGGGTGGAGCATCGAAGCAGAGAGCTTTGTCCTGCGAGCTTGCCCTTCGAACTGTTCGCCCATCTTCACGAGGACGCTTGAGATTGCAGCGATGACGTCGACGCCTTCACGCAGGGCAATCTGAAAGCCGTCAGCCACGCGTTGCTGAAAAGGCACCTTTGATGCGCTGTCTCGTGGAGGTATCGACTGGAAGCTGATGTGCTCTGAAAGGGAATCGATGAGCGCTCCTGACACGTACGGGGCAGGCGGCAACACGAGGAGAAAGTGAAAGCCTGGTCTGAAGTCGATCTTGCCGCGGCTGCCTGCTGAGGCAAGCGTGATGATTGAAACGCATGCCTTGTTGGCGCGTTCAAGAAAGTCGGCGCTGTGAGGTATCCACTTGAATTGACCCATTCGCCCGGACGAATGACACCAGAGCGATGGTGCAAAGGCAAGGGAATCGGCGCGCCGGTCTTGAAGATCGGCCGCGTAGTCTTCGTACGTGGTGATGGGAACCACCTGACGAAACTCATCGACGCTCGCAGGCTTGTGGGACCCAATCAGCCTTCTTCCTAACGGGCTTGGCCAGACGCGGTCTATCTGGTCGAGCAGGAGCTCCTCCTGTATCTCCATGAACTCCTTCGTGCCGAGATCGAGAAACCCACAGTATCGCGTCCAGAGCTCCTGCTGCGTCAACTCGTCGAAGTACCGGTCTTCAGGTCTCTTCATTGCTGCCCCCCCAGTTTCGTTCCAGTTACTATGTGGTCGCGATAGACGGGATCCGTCTCGATGCTCAAATCGCTCACTCCCAGAGGCCGAAGGAGTTCGCCAAGTGCGCTCTGCGACATAGGAGCCGGTACGCGCCGCAACATCAAAGGGGAATACAGGAGCCCCGCGAGCATCGCTGCCAGTGCACCCCGCAGTCTTCGTGCTTGATTGCCCGTTGATGGATTCTCGAAGCCCTGGCGGAACAGTGCTATCCCGAGCCCGAGCCCTTCCGTTTCGGAGGGAAAGCTCATGACGAAACGTCCTCCCGGTCGCAGTACGCGCAGCATCTCCTCGGTAGCTGCCAAAGGAGCCGGGAGGAAGTCGGTCAAGTGGTAGGAGAGAACGCGGTCGAAGCAGCCATCTCTGAAAGCCAGTGTGTGCGCGTCCATGAGCAAGAGCGATGATCTCGAAGAGGAGTGAGACCTGCGGGCTGCAAGCCGCAACGCGTTCGGGGAATAGTCGACGCCAACTATCCTGACCCCGGGGGCCCTGGCGAACAAGTGTTTCAACTCATTGCCGGTACCCAGCCCAACACAAAGCACGTTGTGTGAGCCACGGGCGTCAAGAATCGCGGCGACACGCTCTTGTGCCTGCCGGTATCTCGTGAGTCGACCGGTGCTGGCGTCGTACAGAGGATTGTACACGCGATCGAAATAGCCCCGCAGGAGACGGGCCCGCAGCATGCGTCAAAGTTATAGCAGCCCAGTTTGCGACCTGTAATTGGGACAGGAGAGCAATCACTTGTAGGTGTTTGTCCTACGCCAGCCTGGAGGCCACGGGTTCAGCACTCCTGGCGTGCTGACAACAGGTGCCTCTCCAGGTGGCAAAGCGCCACAGAAATGTTCAGCATGGATTGTCGCCGAGAGCGGGGAGGGGCGCCGCCAATGCGCTACGAAGGGAACAACTCTCGCATGGCAGGGACACGCCGAACGAGCCACAACACGTCGACCCCGGGACGGACTGTCAATCACGCCGCAGAGGCGGAAGACCGCTCGTGTACTCCCAAAGATACTCTGTTTCGCTGGTATTCACGGCCGGGGGACGGAGAGGTCGGCGGGATGCCTGCCCGACAGCCCAAGTTGCGGCGCATGGCGAGAGACCACCTCTCTGATGACGTCGGCCATCTTGACCTTCTCCCGCACGAACTCGGCGTGCCAGTCCTCCGTGACCCACGGTTTGTAGATGTCCGGCTCCGACTTCCCCGGTTCTATCTTGAAATAGCACGGAGAGGCGACACGGGCGATCTCAGGCGTCTCCATGATTCGGTACTCGCCTCCCATCGAATCGACGATCGCCACGTAGACGTCAAGGGTCATCTGAACGGCCTTACGGATGGCGGAGAGAATGGGAAGGGAGACGTCTGAAGAGGGGTTGAACGTGTTGGCTCCCAGTGATTCGACGACCCTCGCTCCTGCCGGGCTGCAGTGGCCGGCGAACACAGAACACTTGAAGACGGTTTCGCTCGGAACGAAACCCTCTTCGCGCATGCGACTTACGATAGACAACACGCCTTCGTCGTACACCAGGAAGCCCCGAATACCTGCCTCGAGGTTGCGCATCATGTCGGCAATCCAGTAGGAGACGTTGTCGGAGCCTCTCAATCGCGCTCCCCACATCTCGCCCTCCCAGGTGGACATCTCCTTTGAGCCGACGTCCCACGCCTTTCGGTGTCCCATGGCCATGATGATTTCGACGCCCTCATCATGAGCCATCTGCGCCATGTCGCGCAGTTCAGCCGTGTCCAGGAAGGTTGAACCGCCAACCGTGCAAATTGCCCGGTGTATGGGGATGTCGCGCTTGTGGGACTCATCGATCATGGCGGCCATTGTCGATGCGCGCTCAACGCCGGATATCTCGACGCGCCAGTGGGCGCCATCCGGGAATCTCATCGTCGAATCAGGCAGGTGCCAGAGATCCCTCCCGGGAACGCCCATGGATTCCATGAAGTCGCGAATCTGTCCCAGTGTGTGCATATGCGTCAGCCTCCTGCGAAGTCTCAGAGCCTTCAGGTGTGGCCATTGTAGTGGGGGAGAATGCTCTTGACAACCGCGAGCCTCTCGCATGCGACTATTGACACCTGAGGAGGGCGACCCCATAATGAAATGCACATAAGAACAATCTTGTCGCCATGAACATCCACGCATGGAACCCGATTCTCTCGCCGGGGAGTCCTCTCGCTGGCACAGGTCTCTAGCTGCTGGCCCTGAGGGCTAGCAGCTTCTTCGCTGGTCATACGTCAACGCCCTGTTTTTCGCCAGCTCCGGACAGTCGTCGTCCGATACTCACGCACACGAGGTGCTTGAATGACAGATTCACACATCGATTCGATCGACCGCCTCGAACTCACGGTGCTTATTGAGAACTCCCCCGCGTACGATACGTACCTTGAGGGATGTTTTGGCCTTTCTCTCTGGTTGGACACGTGGAGAAAGGGATGTAGACGCAGGATTCTTTTCGACGTTGGGCCCCGGGCAGACTCGTTGCAGCGCAATGCGGAGCGCCTTGGCATCGACCTGTTGAGTGTCGA